>OGLB01000858.1_pt1 | contig 14119 bp, 10 predicted proteins | sample 1572551 | NCBI WGS metagenome assembly OGLB01 (sample SAMEA2582003, study PRJEB24529) | metagenome | biome: Human gut stool | place: China | collected 2011
AAGTTTCTCTTCTTTACAGGACTCCCCTTTGGCATCCAGATAGCAGAGATAATTAACGCGATAATTTTCAGGCGTTCGCAAATCGATGGCTTTCTTCCTGCTTTTTCTCGCATGCGCAAACCTCTGTTGCGAGTAAGGACGCCCATTCTGCTGCTGAATTACATGGATAAACAGAGATACTTAACGCGACAATTATTATCAAGCATCAATCCATATTGTATAGTTTGTATTGATATATACAGTCAGGACAGTACATTAACCTGTTTTTCTGCATCTTCGCTTGAAAGCCTAAAGATTTTCAATGGCTTTGTTGGAATACTCAGCACATTTCTGCAAATACTTCTTGTAATACTCGAAAAAATCGCGTTATTCTTCTCCGCAATAAGCAGCGTTGCTGCGCTAATCTCGTTTTATAATAAACGCATTACCGTTCTTTTTATTAAGTGTGTGCATTATGAATTTTTCTCGATAAAAAACTCTTTTTGCCTCTTTTCATGTTCTAGTTTTTAGGTGAATAACATATACAGATAGTTATATCTCGTTGTTATTATACAAATCGGTTTCAAAAATCAGGCATCAAGAGGTTTCTACATCACAAATAACGCAAAATTTCTTATACACATTGTTATTTGAAGCACAATTTCTACAGACTGAACATGTTATGTACATGACATCACTGTAAACAGAGATTTCTTGTATTGCTATCGCAATTATTTTTAAGCGTGCATCAAGCCGGTCTATCGCTGGCTCGTTCATGTAGGTCAGGCCATCATCAGCTGTCGTTGATACCACTCCCCCGCTGTCCTCAAAACGGAGATTGTTTACACGCCATACCTTCTGGTTCTGTCTGGCTGATGCTGTCGGTTCTCAACGTAGACCACGAGATTATTAACGCGATAGTTTTCTGAGAACAAATGATACACAGGCATATCCCAAACCAGAGATAATTAACGCGACAAATTTCAGCATCTCTCCCCTGCTCTCTGAACACATCGCATTCCAGCGCCAGTACAGAGACCTGATGGCAGCATCTAACCCGAGGTTTTTAACGCGACAAATTCCAGAACGGAGAAAGAACGCACGCTTCCTTAAAACGGAGGTTCTTTACGCGACAATTTTTCTAGGCTACTGGTTACGATTTTCATTTTAGGCGGCATCCGATTCGGTTCGGGCGTTACCTTGCCAGAGATAATTAACGCGATTTTTCTGAAATTCCAGCTCTCTCTCCTGCTTTCTTGTCATTTCAGTGCTCATCTCGTATAATAGAGCTACATAACAGTCCTGTTCTGCTGTATCTTTCGAGTTATTCTCTCAGGATGAGAGCTCCCTTGCTGGTCAAGACCCTCCCCTATCACGGCACTTGCCTACCTAAACGCCCAAACGGAGGTTTCTTTCGCGTAAACAGAGGTTATTTTCTAAGATTTTGAAAAAAGAACCTCCTTTTATCTGACAAACAACCTCTGTTGAAACGCAAAAGAATCTCTTCCGTAATGCAAAACAATCTCTGTCGAAAAGCAAAATAACCTCCGTTTCTACTTAATAAATAAAATATAAGCTATAAGAGAATAATCTAATAATTTCTTAGCTAGAAAAATAAGAGAAAAAAATCTCTGTCTAAACTATCTCCGTTGACTTTTCCTGACATATAGTGTAAAATGATTTATAATGTCATAAGTGTAACCATTTCACAGAATAGCACATCACAAGTAGGAAGCTGACCATATTCTTTTCCGCAATTGAGCACTAATATTTTCATGATGTTGTTGTTTTTTGGAGAATGATTATTTGTTTTCTTTAGCGGCAATTGCTTGATTGGCAGTAATGGCAATCATCTTATAAACATCGTCGATAGAGCAACCGCGTGACAGGTCATTCACCGGACGAGCGATACCTTGCAGGATCGGGCCGATAGCGGTAGCGTGTCCCAGACGTTCTACTAATTTATAAGAAATATTACCTACTTCCAGACAAGGAACAACCAATACGTTTGCCTTACCTGCAATTTCTGATCCCGGGGCTTTGCTTGCACCGATGTGCGGAACCAAAGCTGCATCAGCTTGCAGTTCACCGTCAATCTTCAAATCGGGAGCCATTTCCTTAGCGATTGCCAAAGCTTCCACCACTTTATCTACCACTTCATGTTTGGCAGAACCCTTGGTTGAAAAACTTAACATAGCTACGCGAGGATCAATTCCGGCAACAGCCTTGGCGGTCTGAGCGGTACAAACTGCAATTTGAGCCAGTTGGTTGGCATCCGGTACCGGGGTTACAGCAACGTCACCCATTACAATTACACCGTTATTTCCGTATTCGGGAGCATGAGTCAGCAACAGCATGGCACCGGATACGCAAGTGATACCCGGAGTAGTCTTGATAATCTGTAAAGCGGGACGAAGTACGTTACCTGTTGTGTTGCGTGCGCCGGCCAACTGTCCGTCGGCATCACCAGCCTTGATAATGAGACATCCTAGATACAGCGGATCGACAACCAGTTTGCGGGCCTCTTCGATGGTCATACCTTTTTTCTTGCGGAGTTCGCACAGCAATTGTGCATACTCTTCTTTTTTCGGGTGGTCTGTGGGATCGATAATAGTGGCTTTACCGATGTTCCCTAACCCCCATTGTTTAGCCAGGCTCATGATTTCATCGGGGTTTCCCAATAAAATAAGGTCGGCAACACCGTCTGTCAATATTTGGTTGGCAGCTTTTAAAGTACGTTCTTCAGTTCCTTCCGGAAGAACAATGCGCTGTTTGTTTGCTTTCGCGCGCTCAACGATTTGAGAAATTAAATCCATGATAATATATTAATTATGTACGTTCTAAAGACGAGTGTTGTTTTTCACGATGCAAAATTAGCTAATTTTGCAATATCTACATTGCAAAATCAATATTATTTTTGGTTTAAAGTATGCTAAAAGTGTATGTTATTGAACACCAAACGGGATGTTTCCTTAACTTTGCGCAGTTTTCAATAAGTATTTAATAAATTTATAAGGTATGATTCGTCAGTGCGCCATTTTATTTGGCTGTTTGGCTTTGGGTGAATTGATTGTTTTTTTGACGGGTATCAAGCTGCCGTCCAGTATTATAGGAATGCTGTTACTCACCCTTTTTCTCAAATTGGGTTGGATAAAACTGCAATGGGTGCAGGGGCTGTCCGATTTCTTGGTTGCTAATCTGGGCTTTTTCTTCGTTCCGCCCGGTGTGGCACTGATGCTTTATTTTGATGTCATTGAAGCACAGTTTTGGCCGATAGTAATTGCGACAGTGGTCAGTACGGTTTTGGTACTGGTCGTAACAGGATGGGTTCACCAATTAGTTAGAAAATCAAATGGAATATTTAGAAAATAAGTTCTTTTTGCTGGCATTCACCTTCGGGGTGTTTTTTTTGTCACGTGTCTTGCAGAAAAAGACTGGATGGGTGGTGTTAAACCCGATCCTGCTTACCATTGCCGTGTTGATTCTGTTTTTGAAATTTACCGGTATCAGTTATGAAACATATAATGAAGGAGGTCACCTGATTGAATTTTGGTTGAAACCAGCGGTGGTAGCGTTGGGCGTGCCACTTTATTTGCAGTTGGAGATGATAAAGAAACAGTTGCTTCCTATTGTCATTTCACAGTTGGCAGGTTGTTTGGTGGGATTGGTGGCCGTGGTGGTCATTGCCAAATTGCTGGGAGCCACTCCGGAGATTATTTGTTCATTGGCTCCTAAATCTGTGACTACTCCTATCGCTATGGAGGTTTCGAAAGCCACGGGAGGAATTCCGTCTTTGACGGCCGCTGTTGTGGTGGTAGTCGGTCTGTTCGGGGCGGTGTTCGGTTTCAAGGTACTTCGGGTAGGTCATGTGGGGAGTCCTATTGCGCAAGGTCTTTCTATGGGTACGGCTACTCATGCGGTAGGTACTTCTACAGCAATGGAAATCAGTGGGAAATATGGAGCATACGCTAGTCTGGGATTGACTTTGAACGGAATTATGACAGCGATTTTCACACCGACAATTCTTAGATTATTAGGTGTGATTTAACAAAAAAGCTGTTATCTTTGTTATATATAGAAAATCATCACAGATTATAGAGGATTGATTTGATTTTCAATAGGTATGGTCATTGGGGTGAGCATTGCTTATAAAAAGTCTATCCGCATTTAGTAGTAACAGAGCATTCTTACAGCAGTCTGATAACTATTGTCACTTTGAATGAAATGAAGATTCTGTGATTTGTGGTGAGAAAACAAGCAACCCATATTTTATGATAGAATTTAAAGATATAACTTTAGCGGATAAAGACTTGATACAGTCCTTTACCTTAGGCAGTTTGCGTCGTAATTGCGACTTGTCGTTTGCCAATCTGTGTAGTTGGATTTTCCTGTACCAGACTAAATATGCCGTGATGGATAATTACCTGTTGCTGCGTTTCTATGCGGGAGAAGAATTGGCCTACATGATGCCCGTCGGAACTGGAGATGTGAAACCTGTTCTTGAAGCATTGATAAAGGATGCTGAAGAGATGGGGGCAAAATTGCGTATGCTGGGGGTATGCGTGGGGATGAAAGCGGACATAGAGGCGGCGATGCCCGGACGTTTCACTTTTACAGAAGACCGGGATTACTTTGATTATATCTACTTGCGTACTGACCTGGCAACCTTGAAAGGAAAGAAGTTTCAAGCCAAACGTAATCATATCAACAAGTTCAAGAAGCAGTATCCTGATTATGAATACAAACCGTTGACTCCAGATCTGGTTCCCGAATGTTTGAAGCTGGAAGAGGAATGGTGTCGTGCCAATAACTGCGAGGAACAATTGGCATTGGGGGCAGAACGTAAGTCCATGACATATGCCTTGAACCATATGGAGGCGTTGGGTTTGACGGGCGGCGTGCTTCATGTCAACGGGAAGATTGCCGCTTTTACATACGGTGCTCCCATCAATCATGAAACATGGGATACTTGTGTTGAAAAGGCGGATACGGGAATAGAAGGGTCGTATGCCATGATTAACTATGAATATGCAAATCATATCGACGAACAATATATATATGTAAACCGCGAGGAAGACCTTGGTCTGGAAGGTTTGCGCAAAGCAAAACTTTCTTATCAGCCCGTTATTTTACTCGAGAAATGTATAGCAGAGCTCAATGACCACAAAGGATGAAGTGAAAACATTATGGAAACTCTGCTTCAATGATAGCGATGAGTTTACCGACTTATATTTCAAGATGAGATATAAGGATGAAGTGAACAGGGTGATTCGTGAAGACGGAAAGATTATTTCCGCATTGCAGATGATACCTTATCCTATGACTTTTTGTGATGAGGTGATTTCTACTTCGTATATATCGGGTGCTTGTACGCATCCGGATTACAGGAAGCATGGAGCCATGAAACGCCTACTGAAGGAAACGCATCGGTGTATGTATGAAGATGGAGTTTTGCTGGCTTCGTTGATTCCTGCAGAGGAATGGTTGTTCGGTTATTATGCCAGGTCGGGATATGCTCCAGTTTTTGGGTATGCGGTTGAGCAGGTAAGGGTAGACAGATTACGCCCTGCGCCCGGTTGCCGGATAGAGGTATGCGAATTTCCCGGTGTGGAACATTATCATTATTTTGATTCCCGTATGCATGGACGCAGGAGTTGCATTCAGCATCCTAAAGAAGATTTTCTGGTTATTATGGCCGATTTAAGACTGGGTAATGGTAAATTGCTGGTTGCCTGGGAAGCGGATAAAATAGTGGGGATGGCATTTACGGTAATGGGGGATGATACATTATATATAAAGGAATTGCTGGCAGATACGGATGCGGTGCAGGATACTTTATTGTATGAAGCGGCCCATATATATAAGGTACAGCGTATGGATTATTTCATTCCGTCGTCTGCCGATACTTTGTTTTTGGGGATGGCAAGAGTTATTCGTGCAGAGGAGTTGTTGAAGGTTTTCGCCCATAAGTATCCGGCATCCGAACTTTATATACATATTGAGGGAGATGAAGCGATTCAGGAGAATAACGGCTATTATACGGTACGGGATGGTTTCTGTTTTCGTGAGAGAGTACCGGAAAAAAAATATCACACTTATACGTTGGATGGTTTTACCCGGTTGTTACTGGAAGCGGAGCATCCTTATATGAGTTTGATGCTGAATTGATCTTTATTACTGGTTGCCTAGGTTGAATTTCTATGTTTAAGATTGATAATCAGTGGAGTAAAAATCCGGATAGGTTATTAGTCTTCTTTTGTCAGAATACGTTCCAGCTCTTCGGCAGTCAGTCTGAGATGGAATTGTCCTTTATAAGCCACGGATATGCCACCTGTTTCTTCTGAAACGATAATGGCCAATGCATCTGTTTCCTGCGATACGCCCATGGCAGCCCGATGCCTTAATCCCAATTCTTTAGGGATATTCAAATCGTGAGATACCGGGAGAATACAACCGGCTGCTTCTATCCGTTTATGGCGGATAATCATGGCTCCGTCATGTAATGGACTGTTTTTGAAGAAAATATTTTCTATCAGTCGTTGGTTCACATTGGCGTTGATAATTTCTCCTGTACGGATGATGTCATTCAGAGGTACACTTTTTTCGATGACAATCAGTGCCCCCACCTTCCCTTTGCTCATGCTCATACAGGCAAGTACAATCGGCATAATATCCGCTTTTTCCGTCTTTTCCTGCTTGTTTCCCGTCAGGAAGCGGAAAAAACGTCCCAACTGTTTATGCGAGCCCAGTGTGACAAGGAACCGGCGTATATCATCCTGAAAAAGAATAATCAGGGCTAGGACACCTACACTGACCAATTTATCGAAGATAGACCCTAGCAGTTTCATTTCCAAAACCTGAGATACAATCAGCCAGATACCTATAAATACCAGGATACCGATGAAGATATTGATAGAACCCGAATCTTTCATCAGACGGTAAGTCTGATAAAGCAGATAGGCTACCAGCAGGATATCGATGAGGTCTTTTATACTAAAATCAATAAACATCTTTCTAGAATTAAAAATTGAAAATTAAGAATTAAAAGGCAGCGGAGTCTTTCATCTTCTGTACTATCTTCACGGTTTCTACAGCAGCTTTTACATCGTGCACTCTGAGAATATCCGCTCCTTTTAGTAGGGAAATGGTATCCAGCACTGTTGTTCCGTTCAAGGCATCATCAGGGGTTCCGCCTAGCAGCTTGTAAATCATTGATTTACGTGATATGCCGACCAGTAACGGTAGTTCGAACAGGCTGAATTCTTCCAAATGATTCATCAACTGGTAATTATGTTCCACTGTTTTTCCGAAACCGAAACCAGGGTCCAGAATAATATCTTTTACTCCTAAGTCGCGTAATTTCTGTACTTTTTCCGAGAAATAGAGAAAGACTTCTTTCAACAGATTGTCATAATGCGGATTCATTTGCATATTTTGCGGCGTGCCTTGCATATGCATAATAATATAAGGTACTCCCAGCCTGGCAATCATGTCGAACATCTGCGGGTCCATTTCTCCGGCGGCAATGTCATTGATGATTGCCACTCCGTACTCCTCTACACACATCCGGGCTACATCCGCACGGAAAGTGTCCACGGACACCACACAACCGGGATGATAGCGATTGATGATTTCCAGTCCGGTACGCAGACGGCGCATCTCTTCCTCGGGGCTGATGTGCTCGGCATTGGGACGTGAGGAATAGGCACCTATATCAATGATGGAAGCTCCTTCTTCTATTATTTGGGAGGTACGGTTGATAATATCTTTTTCCGTTTGCTGCCGGCTGCCGGCATAGAAAGAATCGGGTGTCACATTCAGGATTCCCATTACTTGCGGATGGGAGAGATCCATCAGTTTCCCATTAACATTAATATATTTGACGGTTTTGGTTTCCATTGTTTACGGCTTGTCATTTAGGTCGTACAAAAGTACGCACAATTCTTGAGTTTTTGTTATTTCATGAACTATTTTTCAGTTATCTTTGTTGCAACTTAATTTAAAAGCAAAGCGAAAGATGGATATTTCAGCTTTATATAAGTGTTTTACGGAATGCGGCAAGGTAACTACCGACAGCCGTAACTGCCCTGAGGGCTCTATGTTCATAGCTCTGAAAGGGGAAACATTCAATGGAAATGCATACGCGCTTCAGGCGCTGGAAAAAGGTTGCCAGTATGCCGTAGTAGATGAAAAAGAATATGCCGCCGATGGGCATCCGCGTATCTTGTTAGTAGACGATTGCTTGAAAGCATTGCAGGAACTGGCTAATTATCACCGGCATAAAATGGGTACCCGAATCATCGGCATCACGGGAACCAATGGGAAGACTACTACCAAGGAATTGATAGCCTCAGTGCTGCAAAAAAGATATGAAGTGCTTTATACACAGGGTAACTTGAATAACCATATCGGTGTTCCTCTGACTTTGCTGAGGCTGACTCCCGAGCATGAACTGGCTGTCATCGAGATGGGAGCGAACCATCCGGGTGAAATCAAGGCACTGACCCGTATTGTAGAACCGGATTACGGTATGATCACTAATGTGGGTAAGGCGCATTTGGAAGGCTTCGGGTCTTTTGAAGGGGTCATCAAGACTAAAGGTGAGTTGTATGAGCATCTGCGTTACAATGGCAAGCATATTATTTTCATAGACAAGGACAATGAGTATCTCACAGCTATCTCTCAGGGCCTTACCCGTATTTGTTATGGTATGGAAGGAGGAGAGGGACTTTATATCAGCGGCAAGCTGGGCGCTTGTGCTCCGTTTCTTTCGTTTGAGTGGGAACACGAGGGACAGAAGTTCGAGGTGAATACCCACCTTATCGGCAGTTATAACATGAAGAATGCATTGGCCGCCATTACGGTGGGCCGGTTCTTCAGTGTACCGTCCCGGCAGATTTGTGAGGCACTGGAGGCGTATGTTCCTCATAATAACCGTTCGCAATTGACAGAAACCACGGATAATAAACTGATAGTTGATGCATATAATGCGAATCCTACCAGTATGATGGCGGCTTTGGAGAATTTCCGGTTGATGAATGTCGCTCATAAAATGGTTATTCTGGGTGATATGAAAGAACTGGGAGAAACCAGTCATGAGGAACATCAGAAGATTGCGGATTATCTGGATGAATGTAAATTTGACCGGGTACTTTTGGCAGGAGAGGAGTTTGGCAAAGTGATTCCGTCCTTTGAACATTTTAAAGATGTGGTTGCATTGAAAGAGTCGTTGGAAAGATATAAGCCGAAAGGATATTATATTCTGATTAAAGGTTCCAACAGTATGAAGTTGGGCCAGCTTCAGGAAATATTATAGTTAACCGGTTGGCAGTTTCATTCACAGTAGGAGGATGAATGTGTCAAAAGTCCAAAGTAACTATTAAATGTGCTGTTTGCACCTGTATAGGTATATTGTCCCACCTGGGTGGAACTGCCATTTCACAAAGGTGGAACTACGCTCTCACCTGGGTGAAATGCCCATTTCATCCGGGTGGGATTTCTATATATACTGCATGGAAACATGAATGGCAAAGGTCCTTTGGGGAATGATCCTTCACATAGTCTGCCTCTATGGTAAATGTAATCATAGAATCTTTCTTCTTTATTATTTCTCTGAATTTTTCTTTAAAATAGATATAATAATCGGTTTTGACCGTTTTCTGACTCCTTCCTGCCGAATTATTATCCCGTGTTATTACAGAAATCAGTTACTTTTGCAATGTTATCAATAGAATTGCTATGAGGAACTTATTTCTACTAATCGCATTATGCTGTGTGGCTTTTTCTGTTCGTGCCCAACGTCTGGTTGAAGTGGGGAAAGGCTTTAGCAGTACTTCGGTAAATACTACTGTATTCCGTAATAACTCCATTGTGACGCATGGAAACACACAATACATTTCTTATTATGACGCTGAAGGATGGCTGATGTTAGGCAAACGCCGTCTGGGCACTGGGGAATGGATTTTGCACCGTACCCAATACAAAGGACATGTAAAAGATGCACATAACATTATCAGTATGATGGTGGACGGCGACGGCTATCTTCATCTTTCTTTTGACCACCACGGACATAAACTGAACTATTGCCGCAGCATTGCCCCCGATACACTTGTTTTGGGAGATAAAGAGCCGATGATAGGCAACGAAGAAGAAGATGTGACCTATCCTGAATTTCATTTGTTGGCTGATGGCGGTTTGCTTTTTGTATATCGCTCGGGCGCTTCCGGAAGAGGAAATATGGTAATGAACCGATATGATGTGAAATCCCGTAAGTGGGAGCGTGTGCAGGATGTCCTTGTAGATGGAGAAAACGAGCGGAATGCCTATTGGCAGTTGTATGTGGACCAATCAGGAACCATCCATCTTTCTTGGGTGTGGCGTGAAACCTGGCATGTGGAAACCAACCATGACTTATGCTACGCCCGTTCTTTTGACGGAGGTAGAACCTGGTATAAGACCAACGGACAGAAGTATGAGCTTCCTATCCGCCTGGGCAATGCCGAATATGCCTGCCGTATTCCTCAGAATGCCGAACTGATAAACCAGACCAGTATGAGTACGGATGCCGGAGGTCATCCGTACATCGCTACCTACTGGCGCAATCCCGATAGTGATGTTCCCCAATACCGCATCGTTTGGCATGATGGCGTGAACTGGCACAACCGACAGGTTTCCGAACGCAAGACCCCTTTCTCGCTCAAAGGGGGAGGAACCAAGATGATTCCCATGTCCCGTCCCCGGATGGTGGTGGACAATGGAGAAGTGTACTATCTGTTCCGTGACCAGGAACGTGGAAGCAAAGTTTCCATGTACTATACCAAAGACATACAGTTTGGTGAATGGCACGTGAAAGACCTGACGGATTTTGCCGTAAATGCGTGGGAACCCAGTCATGACACGGAGTTATGGAAAATGAAGAAGCAACTTCATATTTATGTACAGGATACCCGACAGGGAGATGGCGAGAAGCAGGTGGAAACAGAACCGCAAATGGTTTATGTGTTGGAATTGTAAATAATGTGCTGATTTGCCAATGACCATGCGGCATATAGCGCAAGCACATTAACACATTAGTAAATTGGCAAATTGATAAATTATTAATATGATGAACAAATTATTGAAACAAACCCTTGTTTGTGCAGGTACCTTGCTGCTTTCCATGCAGGTTGCCGCCAAACCTTCTTCCGAAGCCAAGGAAGTACGGGGGATTATAGACAAGGTAAACACTTATTGGCAAACGCATAACAAGCCCGAAGTCCGTTCGTTTTGGGACAATGCCGCTTACCACACCGGAAACATGGAGGCATACTTTCTGACCGGTAATGAAAACTACCGTGCATATTCTGAAACCTGGGCTATACACAATGAATGGAAGGGAGCCAAGGAAAAGGATAAGTCTAAATGGAAATACTCTTACGGTGAGAGTGATGAATATGTATTGTTCGGAGATTATCAGGTTTGTTTTCAGACATATATCGACCTTTATACTATTCTTCCGGACAACTATAAGATAGCCCGTGCCCGCGAAGTGATGGAGTATGAGATGAGTACACCCAATCATGATTACTGGTGGTGGAGCGACGGTCTGTATATGGTAATGCCTGTCATGACCAAACTGTATAAGGTGACGGGTAATCATCTCTATTTGGATAAATTGTATGAATATATTGTATATTCAGACAGTATCATGCTCGACCGGGAAACCGGCCTGTATTATCGGGATGCCAAATATGTTTATCCTAAACACAAGACTTCCAGCGGAAAGAAGGACTTTTGGGCACGTGGTGACGGATGGGTGCTTGCCGGACTGGCGAAGGTGCTGAAAGATCTTCCCGCTGATTACGAGCATCGTTCTTTTTTCGTAAACAAGTATGTGAAACTGGCCGAAGCAGTCGCAGCCATCCAGCAACCGGAAGGCTATTGGACCCGTAGCATGATGGATCCCACTCATGCTCCCGGACCGGAAACCAGCGGAACGGCTTTCTTTACTTACGGTTTCCTTTGGGGAATCAATAATGGCTATCTGGATGAGGCTGTGTACAAACCGGTGATAGATAAAGCATGGAACTATTTGACAAAGATTGCTTTGCAGAAGAATGGCAAGATTGGTTACGTACAGCCGATTGGTGAGAAGGCCATTCCGGGACAAGTAGTCGATGCTGATTCTGAAGCTAATTTCGGGGTAGGTGCTTTTCTGTTGGCTGCTTGTGAATATGTCCGTTATCTGGAAGCTCCTGAAAATCAGGATCGCGCCTACTGGTGCAATTTGCTTTATAAGATGGCAGCTCCCGTACTGAGCAATATGGCGGAAGGTAATCTGAAAAAGAATATGCTGGTAGAGGTGAGCCCTAATTGGGATGGACGTAACAAAGGGGTGACTTATATGGAAACCTTCGGACGCCTTATGGCAGGTGTCGCTCCCTGGCTGACACTTCCCGATGATGATACGGAAGAGGGACAGATGCGCAAGCAACTCCGTGAATGGGCATTGAAAAGCTATGCCAATGCGGTGGACCCTGCCAATCCCGACTATCTGTTGTGGAGAGGACACGGCCAAGCTTTGGTAGATGCGGCATACGTGGCCGAAAGCTTTCTGCGTGCTTACGACCAGCTTTGGATGCCTTTGGATGATATAACCAAGAAACGTTATTTTGAAGAATTTACCCAGTTGCGCCGTGTGGACCCGCCTTACACCAACTGGTTGCTGTTTTCTTCTACCATCGAGAGTTTCCTGGCAAAGGCAGGAGCGGAATGTGACGAATACCGTATCAATTCGGCTATCCGCAAGGTGGAGGAATGGTACACGGGAGATGGCTGGTATGCGGATGGCCCTTCTTTCTCCTTCGACTATTATAGCAGCTATGTCTTCCATCCCATGTATCTGGAAACGTTGCAGGGCATGAAGGATGCAGGGAAATACACTCGTATTCATTATAAAAAATATTATGACCGCGCCTTGAAACGTGCCAGGAAATTCAGCCTTGTACTGGAACGCTTGATTTCTCCTGAGGGTACTTTCCCGGTATTCGGCCGTTCCATTCCTTACCGTTTGGCCACTATGCAACCCTTGGCGCTGATGGCTTGGTATCAGCAGTTGCCCGAAGGGGTGAGCAACGGACAGGCGCGTGCCGCACTGACTTCTGTGATGCACCGGATGTATGACAACACCGAGAACTTCAATGAAGCGGGATTCCTGACTATCGGTTTTGCAGGCCGTCAGCCCAATGTGGCCGATTGGTATACCAATAACGGCAGTCTTTATATGACATCACTGGCATTCCTTCCGCTGGGGCTTCCTGCCGCACATCCGTTCTGGACAGATGCCGCACAACCTTGCACACAAGCCAAGGCATGGGGTGGACAGCCTTTCCCGAAAGACCATCACTGGAGTGATGATATACCCACTTGGGATTTATTCTGATTGCTTTTAAATCCGAACGTCGCAGATGATACGAAGTTGTTTTTATACTTATCCGTATCATCTGCGTTGTTCGTGTTTAAAAAATAAAAGCTTTGTGTCATCTGTATCTGAAAATGGCAAAAAGATAGTAGCTTTGCATCCATGAAAACAAAACTTCTCCCTATTCTGAGATATATAGTACTTGCATTGCTTCTTCTGTGCATTGTACTTTGCCGTTTTTTTCCCGTCATGGCCGAAGGGTATGCCTGTCATATCTATCCGTGGCTGTCGGCGGCGTTGTCCGCTATAGCTTCTGTTTTCCCTTTTTCCTTAGAGGAGGTGCTGGTGGTTGTAATCATTTTATGGATGATTATTTATCCTTTTCTTAAACGCCGGAAGAAGAAAAGCTGGAGATTCATTGTGGGCAGGGAAGTGGAGTTGCTGGCATGGGTCTATATCTGGTTTTATCTGGGATGGGGCTTGAATTATTTCCGTTACGATATTTACCGGCGGATGGAGGTGGAGCCTGCCGGTTACGATGAACAGGCATTCCATCGTTTCCTTGTTTCCTATACAGATAGTCTGAATCAGTCCTATACGGCTGAGGTGAAAACGGATCCTGAAAGGATGCAGCAGGAGATAAAGGAGATTTACCGGCAGGTTCCGTCTATGTATGGCTTTGCTCTTCCCCGGGAAAAAGGATTGCGCAAAGCATTGAATTTCGGACATACGGTGGGGCAT
>OGLB01000862.1_pt1 | contig 14051 bp, 6 predicted proteins | sample 1572551 | NCBI WGS metagenome assembly OGLB01 (sample SAMEA2582003, study PRJEB24529) | metagenome | biome: Human gut stool | place: China | collected 2011
GTTTCGTGGGGTACAAGACCGTAGATATCCAAGTGAAAGGACAATCTACCGTTAAAATAATCTTGGAGGAGGATACCGAAACACTGGATGAAGTGGTAGTGGTTGGTTATGGTGTTCAGAAAAAAAGTGATGTGACTGGTGCTATGGCACGTGTGGGTTCTGAAGAATTGAATACAAGACCTGTGAACAATGCTTTTGAAGCCTTACAAGGCAAAGCTGCCGGTGTAGATATCACCTCAAGTGAACGTCCGGGTACTGTAGGATCAATCCGTATTCGTGGTAACCGATCTATCAGCGCATCATCAGACCCTCTGTATGTAGTAGATGGAGTTCCCTTGAGTGCTGGAGGAATTGAAACGATCAATCCGCGTGACATAGAATCCATTGATATCTTAAAGGATGCCTCTTCTACAGCTATTTACGGTTCTCGTGGTGCCAATGGTGTCATATTGATAACCACCAAACGCGGTAAAGCAGGTAGACTCGCTTTAAACTACTCAGGTTCTGTCACATTAGAAACCCTAAAAGACAAATCACCTGCCATGAGTGCAAGCGATTATATTACCTGGCGCCGTTGGGCTTATTATAACTCAGATCCGGTAAACAATCCTCGCGGTGACCAACCTAACTACGATAAAGACCAAATTTATTTCGCAGCATCAGGTGATCCCGCAGCTTTGGCAAATGTAAATAAAGGTTGGAATAACGGTACTTGGGATGGAAGTAGAGTAACAGATACCGACTGGGCAGACATAGTGACCCAAACAGGTATCACACATGAACATACCATCAGTGGTAGTGGCGGTAACGAAACTGCACAAGCTTTCTTCTCTATTGGTTATCTAAATAATCAAGGTACTCAGAAAGGACAGGAATATGAACGTTATAATTTCTCAATGTCTGTCGATTTACAAGTAAAACCTTGGTTTAAAATGGGCGGATCTATCAACGGTTCATGGGCGGTTCAAGACTATGGTTATTCCCGTACCGGACAATCTTCAGGCTCGGGCCCTGTTGATATATATAGCGCGGCAAAAGCTATTCCACGCTTTGGTGTTCCTTATGATGAAGAAGGCAATATCATTACCAACCCCTGTGGCTCCACCACCAATGTCTATACTGTGATTGACGAATGGAATAAGTCAACCGATAACCGCCAAACTTTCCGTGCACTAGGCAGCTTTTACGGACAATTTGATTTTGGAAAAATATGGGCACCACTAGAGGGACTAAGCTATAAAATCTCTTTCGGTCCTGATTTCCGCCACTATCGTCAAGGTATTTTTATCAGCAAAGACTCTGCCGTGAAAATGGGCTCAAAAAACTATGCTAAATATGCAACAGATCGTTACTTGTCATGGACACTGGATAATCAGATCAACTATAACAAGACATTCGGCAAACATAACTTAGGCGTAACCTTATTGCAATCAGCTTCCAAATATAATAAAGAAAGTGGTTCCGAAAGTGCTAACGCCATTCCTAATGAGAATTTTGAATGGTACAACATGGGCAGTGTAGACATTACAGATGCAGCAACTTATGGTGCTGGTATGAGTACCGGTATGTCTGAAAATCAGCTGGCATCATACATGGCACGTATAAACTACGCATACAACGACCGTTATTTATTGACTGTATCCGGACGTTATGACGGTTCTTCTGTATTAGCAGACGGACACAAATGGAGTTTCTTCCCTTCTGCCGCCTTGGGCTGGCGCATTGACCAAGAAGACTTCATGAAAGATATTTCTTGGATAAACCAGTTAAAACTTCGTTTCGGTTTGGGAACAACTGGTAACTCAGCTGTAAGTGCATATTCTACATTAGGTAACATCCAGTCATTCTATGTACCTTTTGGCTCTACTCTGACCCCTGCTTATGCTACTAATGAACCTTATTACACTTCTTCTCAAGTAAAAATGGCAAATAAAAATTTAGGTTGGGAAAAGACAACACAATATAACTATGGTGTAGATTTCAGTTTCTTGAATGGACGTATCAGCGGTTCAATGGATATTTATCACTCTAACACCAATGACTTATTATTAAGCATGACTATTCCAACCTTAACCGGCTTTAATTCTACTTATGCCAATGTAGGTAAAACAAAAAACTTCGGTGTTGACTTATCTCTGAACTTGGTTCCCATACAAACCAAAGACTTTGAATGGAGTTCCACTATCAATGCAGCCTATCAAAAAGATGAAATCGTAGAACTTGCCAACGGCAAGCAGGATGACATTTCCAATGCCTGGTTCATTGGTGAGTCAATCAATGTTTTCTATGGTACTGCCAGCGATGGTCTGTGGCAGGAAAGTGATGCGGCAGAAATGGCTAAATTCAATGCCAACGGACATAAATTTGAAGCAGGTATGGTTAAACCAGTTGATCAGGATGGCAACTATATTATTGACAGTAATGACCGTATTATTCTTGGCAATAAAAATCCTAAATGGGTGCTGGGATGGAGCAATACATTCAACTATAAAGGTCTTGAACTAGGTATCGAGCTGAACGGACGATTTGGTTATATGATTGATACGGGTGGTGAAGGCCAATACGGTATGTACAACCAACGTGAAATAAGCTATTGGACTCCGGACAACACTGGTGCTGATTATCAAAAACCGATTTACAGTACAGCAGGTGGTGATGCTTATTCAAGTCTGCTAGGCTTTAAAGACGCTTCATTCATCAAGATCCGTAACATTTCTCTGGGTTATAACTTTAATTCCAAAGCATTAAAGAACATCGGAATCAGTTCTCTTAAATTATATGCACAAGCTAAGAATATAGGCAACCTCTATTCTTCAGTAGATTTTATGGATCTGGACTTAGGCACTACTTATTACAATAGAGGCTTTACTTTCGGTTTACAAGTTGGTTTCTAATTTGATAATAACACATTAAACTGTTTTTAAAATGAAAAATTTAAAATATACATTATTCACAGCCGCCCTGTCTGTCGCAATGACTGCTAGTTTCAGTTCTTGTAGCGATAGTTTCCTAGATGAAAAAAACAAGTCATCCTATACCACTGACTATTTCAAAACGTCACAGGGCATTCAAGATCTGGCTACCGCACTGTACGGTAACATCCGTTGGCATTTCGGTTATGAATGGGCGTATGGTATTACCCTTTACGGCACTGATGAATTCACAAACGGCTCTGACCTGACGGCAGAACCATGGAACACTTATGACAGCCGTCTGAACCCGTTGGACTGTACAACGGCGAACGGTGCCGCCAACAACAACTGTCCGGGTGTATCGGCTCTTTGGGATCAGATGTATTACGGCATCGCTTCTGCCAATCAAGTTATCGCATCAGCTGACTATGTTACTGATGCGGAAGTCCGTGAAAAATGCTTGGGTGAAGCTTATTTCCTACGTGGATATAACTACTATCGTCTTTTCGCACAATATGGTGGTGTGGTTCTGCAAACCCAAGTTACTGAAGGTGTGGTCAGAACCTTTACTCGCGCTTCTGCAGAAGAAACATTAAACCAAGTGATTGATGACTTGCAGAACGCTTACGACAAACTGCCTACAGATAGATGGCGTGGTACAGGTACATGGACTAAATACACAGCAGCACACTTCCTGGCAAAAGCTTTGCTGTACCGTCAGTCTGAACGTTGCAGCGACTGGAACTCAAGTTATCCTGCTGATGCTGATTTGAAAAAAGCGATTACGTTATGCGATGAAGTCATCTCAAAATGTCCGTTAGAAAGTGATTATAATAACCTTTACGCCAAATGGACCGGTATAGACTGCAAAGCCGAGGAGTCTAATGAAATATTAATGTCATGCCAACACACTTCTTCGGCAACCGGACGTTTCGGAAACCGTACTTATAGTTACTTCAACCCACAATTCTCCAACTTCTCCGGTGGTTGGACACAACGTGGCCAATATATTGGTGGTATGGACTTCCAACGTTGCCGCCCTACAGAATACGCTTATGCTATCTTTGACAATGTGAATGACTCACGTATGTGGAAAACATTCAAAACTGTATACGGATTGAATAATATTGCATCGAAAGCAGATGATGTAGTGGCTACAAACGGTATTACAGCCGATCAGGTTCCAACACTAGGCGACCAAGGCATCATCTTTATTCTTAATAAAAAAAGTGACAACCGTTTTAAAGACGCCACAAACTCCGATTATGGAACAGTAGGTCGTGGTGGTATAGCCCACTCCTTTGTAAACCCCGAAACAAATAAATGGGTGCCGAATGTATTCCCTATATATGCCGGTGGTCAATATGTATTGAACACCTATGGTGTTAGCGGAAATCCAGCACAGTCCAATGTCTTCTGTGGTATCAATAAAACTGATGACGGCTCGCGTACAGCAGAAAAAGGGGACGCACATCGTGATGTCATTATGGCCCGTACAGGCGAAACTTATCTGATAAAAGCGGAAGCTCAAGTACGTTCCGGTAACTTCCAGGATGCTATCTCTACCATCAACCAGCTCCGTGCACGTGCCGAATGGAAAAATGGTGAAGACCGCGAATACTACACCGATGGTTCTATGGCTTTCTTGAAAAGCGCAGGTGGTGACGAAGATAATTCAACCGCACTAAGCACTTTAGGTAAATGCAAAGATGCCAATGGTACCAAAATCAATAACACAGAGGCATTCAAGGCTTCTTTCCTTCAAAAGAACACTTACTATCTTTCAACTGGTATAGAACGCACTACAGATGCTTCCAGTCTGCAAATTTCAAGTTATTCATCATTACCAGCCGAGGATGAAGCTATTCTATCAGCTATGGGCGTAAATGGGGACAAAGACCGTTTGATCAATTTCATTTTAAACGAACGTACCCGCGAATGCCTAGGTGAATGGAACCGCTGGGAAGAATTAAGCCGTACCAAGACTTTGGTTCAACGTGCTAAATTATTCAATCCGGAAGCAGCTGCCAATATAGCAGACAAACATTTGCTTCGTCCTATTCCACAAACATTCTTAGACCAACTTCAGCATGAAGACGGTACGAATTTAAGTGATGAAGAAAAAGCCGCAATGCAGAATCCAGGCTATTAACAGACTAGATTTTTGCAGTCAATAATTAATAAGGGGAGTGCCGGATTCTGTACTCCCCTATTTTCCACACCATAAATACTTATTTTATAATGAAAAAAATCGGTCGGTTTATATGCTTCACTACACTATTCTTGTTAATAGCGGGATGCAAACAACAAAAAACTATACGCTATGAACTTGTAGATGGCAATCCACAAATAGATTACATAGATTTCCTGAACGACACGCTATGCCGATTTGTCGCACCAGGACCATTGGTTCTGACAAGCCACTACACAAAAGAAGGAGATATTTATATAATACAAATCAACGATATAGTGAGCGCACGACTATATAAAACAGAAGAAGGAAAGCTACGAGGTGAGGCTCCTTTTTTTGAAGGAATATGGATTATAAAAGAAAAGTGATATCAACAAGTTCTGTACAGTTCATTCACTCATTTCTTTTCATATAAAGAATCTATCTGTCAGTCCCCCCCAATCAATAACTAAAATCCAATACAAATCCAACAAGATGAATAAAGATTGTTATCCGTATATGGAAAAAGAACAGAAAGAAGATGAACAATATTCCATGTAAATGAATAAAATTCCTTAGGTAAGATACCTTCTTCGTCTATATTTGCACAAATCAAAAATCAAAGATACTATGGAACTATTACCAACAATCAGAAAAAGCATAATTGCATTCGTTCTGCTACCCGCACTTCTATATGCAGGTATCCCTCCCACCCTACAAAGCGATGCCTCACAAAGAATGACCAAAGATATCATGGACCGCGTTTACATCACCCCCAAACGTATTGTTACCAAATACGCAGGATGTAAGAATAATCTAATAAAAGACGAACACTATTTGTTAGAGCGTGGAAACGGCCAATCGGAAATGAACAGAAAAAAATGTTGCATAATGACCTCTACTGAAACAGAGAAGGCATCCTTATTACTGGATTTCGGCAGTGAACTGCATGGAGGATTAAAGCTCGTCATGGGCAGTTCCAGCCGTAGGGAGCCTTCTTTGGTAAGGATACGTTTCGGAGAATCTGTTGGAGAAGCCAACAGTACCACTTCAAATTCCGAATGGAAAGTGGGATTTTCAACAGACGATCATGCCAAACGTGATATCATCATGGAAATTCCCCGTGACGGCATGATTGAAATAGGCAATACCGGTTTCCGCTTTGTCCGTCTCGACTTGCTGCAAAACAACGCCACTATCTCTTTAAAAGAAATTTCAGCTATCCTGCGCTACCGTGATATTCCCTATCTGGGGTCTTTTGAATGCAACGACCAACGTTTAAACAAAATATGGATTACCGGAGCCTATACTGTCCACTTGAACATGCAGGAGTTTTTATGGGATGGCATCAAACGTGACCGGGTAGTCTGGCTGGGCGATATGCATCCTGAATTAATGACCATCAGCCGTGTTTTCGGATACAATGAGGTGATCCCCAACAGTTTGGACCTGGCCTGCAAACAATTTCCTTTACCCAATTGGATGAATGGCATGAGTGCATACAGCCTATGGTATCTGATCAACCAATATGAATGGTATCACCAGACCGGAGATATTGATTTTTTAAAGAAACATTCCGACTATATCAGCGGATTAATCCATCTGATAAACGGAAAAGTGGATGATGCGGGAAATGAAACGTTAGCACCTGCCCGCTTTTTGGACTGGCCATCCAGCGGAAATAAAGCCGGAGTTGAGGCAGGCTATCGCGCACTGATCGTATGGGCCATGCAAGATGCGCATCAATTGTCTTTAAAACTTGGCAACACCTCTGATGCTCAATTATGTCTGGACATTATCAACCGGATGAAAAAAAAGATATTACCTCACAACAATCTGAAACAGGCAGCTTCATTAATGGCCATCACCGGATTGATGGATCCCCAACAGGCTTGCGATGAAGTTGTCTCTGTAGGCGGTGGAAAAGGTTTTTCCACTTTTTACGGGTATTATATGCTGGAAGCATTAGCCAAAGCAGGTGAGTATGAGAAAGCAATAGATATCATTAATACTTTCTGGGGAGCCATGCTGGATTTGGGAGGAACCTGTTCCAGCCGGGAAAAAAGACATACATGGCGATTTCGGCGCCTATTGCTATCCCGGATTCCGTCACAGCCTTTGCCACGGGTGGTCTTCAGGACCTACCACATGGCTGTCAGATCATGTATTAGGTATAAAAATCGTAGACGTAGAGCACAAGCAGATCAGTATTGAACCACACTTGGGTAAATTAGAATGGGCCAAAGGCACTTATCCCACCCCTTGGGGCCTGATAGAAGTCAGCCACGAGAAGAAAGCCGATGGTAAAATCACAACCAAAGTGAAACTTCCGAAAGGTGTAAGACAAATTTAATTATAAAAAATCGTTATCAAACTTCTATAAAAAATCAGATCTTATGAAAAACAAGAACCTACTTATAGGATTATGCTCGGTACCCCTGTTGCTTAGCATATCAACAAACATGACAGCCCAAGACTTGCGTGAACGTACATATTATTACGAAATACTAGAACCACGCCATGAGCCCAAACCGGAAATCAAAGGTTTTGCAACAGAAAGAATAAAAGAAAACTTAGACAGAGGATTAACGGCCACTCCATCTGCAGACGGGAAAGGTATCTATCTCAGTTGGAGACTATTGGAACAAGATGGAACTGACACTTCCTTCCACCTCTACCGTTCTGCAAACGGCAAGACACAGCGTTTATCAAAAAATCCAATTAAAAACACCTGTGACTTTGTTGACCAAACTCCCGTTGCCGGAAAAGCAACCTATTGGATCTGTGCATTAGATAAAAAGAAAAAAGTGATTAACACATCTTCCAAATTAGATGTGGACTGTTCTTTATTGAGAAACTATCAGTCCATTAAATTGAACCGTAATATAAAAGCAGGCAAAATAGCCGTTGCTGATTTGAACGGGGATGGCATTTACGATTATATCATCCGCACCCCGGAAAAAAATGTGGATCCCGGAATGCCCGGTACTCTGGATGGTTCAACTTACCAAATTGAGGCTTATTTAAGTGACGGCACTTTTTTATGGTCTAAAGATTTAGGACAAGGTATTGAGCCCGGTGTTTGGTACTCCCCTTTCATCGCATACGACTTCAATGGAGATAGCAAAGCAGAAATTGCCTTAAAAACAGCTCCGGAAACAACCAAACGAAATGAAAAAGGACGGGTAGATTCCGGTGAGGAGTATCTAAGTGTATGGGATGGAATGACCGGAAAAGAAATTGCCCGCGTGGACTGGCCTGAACGGAATGACAGGTATGGAAATCTGGTCCGGCAGAACCGTAACCAAATAGGGATGGCCTATCTGGACGGCAAGACTCCTTATATATTGGCATGTCGTGGCACTTACAAACTGATGACTGTAGATGCATGGCAGCTGAAAGATAACAAACTGGAACGTGCATGGCGATGGGACGGCGATGAAGAAAATCCCGTAGTAAGAAGCATGGGTTCCCATAATATGGCATGTGGTGATGTGGATGAAGATGGAAAAGATGAAATTCTGTTAGGCTCATGCATGCTTGATGATAACGGGACTTTACTATGGTCTACCGGACTAGGACACCCTGATAAAATCTATCTGACTGATATCGACCCGGATCGTCCGGGTATGGAAGTATTCCTTTGTCTGGAACCTTGGCACGAGAACGGACGTGGCGTTTGTGTTGTGGATGCCAGAACAGGACAACCGGTATGGAATATCGGTCATAAGACATTCCATGTAGGCGATGGGATGGTTGCTGATTTTGATCCGGTCCACAAAGGTCTGGAATGTTTTGCCAGCGAAGACCGTAAAGGAGGCAGCACAGACAAATATCTACTTTCAGCTGACGGTAAACCTTTAGGTAAAAATGAAGAAGTGCCCTCCTGCCGTAATTGGGCCTGGTGGGACGGTGACTTATTGCGCGAAACATTCAAAGGGGACGATAACCGATGGGGGGCAAGTTCCTCTTCAAACGGTCGTTCACTAAGTATTGTAAAATGGAAAGGAGAAACACTAACACAAGATATTGAAGGTGATATCTTAATGATTGCAGATTTATATGGAGACTGGCGTGAAGAAATAATCACCGCATTGCCCGGTGAAATACGTATCTACACAACCAATCTTCCGGCAAAAGACCGTCGTACCACATTGATGCAAGACGGAATATATAGAAGTTATGTAGCTCATCGTTCCATGGGATATCCACAAGATCCTGTTCCCTCCTATTATTTAGGAGAATAATATTAAGATTAGCATGAAGGATTCCTCTAAAAACTGTAACGGATATCCTTTTGCTGTAGGGGCGCTTTGATGCGCCCTTATGCATATAAAACTCAACCCTAACCATAAACATCATGCAAAAGATACTATTATTTATTGCTTCCCTTTTTTATTTCAACTCCTTATTCGCAAAAAATGAAATAAAATCCTGGCAAGGCATTCATGAAACACCCCTTTCCCGTCTAGAACAACAATTTGCAGAACCTCCTGTGGAATTTGCCAACCATGTAATATGGGGTTGGGAAGGGAAAATGGATAAAAAGACTATTTGCAATGACTTGGATTCTATCAAGAAGAAAGGATTCCGTGCCGTAATATTTGAAGCAGGTTACAAACTACCCTTCAAATATCTTTCCGAAGAATGGTTTAAAGCGATTCGTACCGGAGTACTTGAAGCCAAAAAGCGAGGCATGAAAGTCTGGATTATTGATGAAGGAAAATATCCCAGCGGATTTGCAGGAGGAAAATTCTCACAGGAACGTCCCGATTTGAGAATGCAAGCTCTTGTGATAGGTGATACCATACAGATAAAACGGGGAGAAGTAATGACAAACCATAAAATAGCACCGGAAATCATCAGTGCGGTAGCCGTCAGTACATCCAGTGCTCCTAACAGAACTGTAGCAATTAATAATGGTGAAATAAGTTTCAACGCCGGACTGGATGACTGGAAGATCCTATTGGTCAAAAGCGACTTTCGGACGGCCGTAACCCGAGCCGTTAATAATCCCAATGGCGGTAAAGATGCCACTAATTCTCTGTGTGATTATCTGAACCCTGTTGCCGTACAACAATTCATTGATTGGACACACGAACAGTATAAAAAATATCTTGGTAAAGAGCTGGGTACTACCGTACTTGGTTTCCGGGGAGATGAGCCCGATTATGCACATTTACCTTGGACTCCTTCCATTGTCCAAACATTCAAAGAAACAAAAGGGTACGATCCGACTCCCTATCTGGCCTCCTTTTTTACCGCTTCGCCCACCATACAGGAACAAAGGGTAAAAGCCGATTATTGGGATGTCTGGTCCAGCTTGTTTGCCACCCACTTTTTCAAATTACAAGCCGATTGGTGTGCAGCCAATGGAGTAGCCCACATTACCCATCTTAACAAAGAACATGAAATGCCCGCATGTGTTAAAGCTGAAGGAGATTATTTCCGGAATTTAAGTAAAGTTCAAATACCCGGAGTAGATGCAATCTGGAACCAAATATGGCCCGGTACCCTTAATGATTTCCCCAAACTGGCCTCATCTGTAGCTCATGTTTATGGAAAACCTAGAGCATTCAGCGAAAGTTTTGCAGCTTACCACATCTCCCCTACCATTCCCCAAGCCAAATTTGTTGTAGATCATCAAATTGCCCGTGGGATTAACTTCTTTGAATTCATGTTTTGGCCGGCAGGGTCCAAACATCACAATTGGATGAGTGATCCCGGTATGAAAGGCCTGAATGAATATACAAATCGCACTACTTACCTGATGAGCCAAGGGAAGCCGGGAGCACGGATTGCCATGTATTACCCCACATCTACTATGTGGCTGGGTAACAATGAAGTTTATAAGGATATCGTCACTCTTACCCAACAGCTGTTAACTCATCAACGAGATTTTGACTACATAAACGATGATGCTTTTACGGAAGCACTGACCATAGGTTCCGGCTATCTGGAAAATAAAAGCGGACAAAGATATGAAACATTGATTATCCCATCATCAGATGTTATTTCCGCATCTGCCTGGAAAGTGATAGAAACATTTTCCTCACGTGGAGGAAAGGTCCTGTTTTGGGGAAGGAAGCCTGCTTCTTTCATTGACAAAAGTTTCACTGCTCCCGGTTCCCTATCAGATTTAACCAATAGCAGGATTGAGCCATCCACCAGATGGACAGCACGTGTAAGCTCTTCCCTTCCGGAACCGGAAATGAAAATCATTTCACCTGCCAATGATTCTATCCGCTACACGCGCAGAGTAATGCCCGATGGCGACCTCTACTTCATATTCAATGAAGGGAATAAAGCTACAGAATTTACAGCAGACTTTGATAAAGTAGGAGTCGCAAAAGAATGGAATGCGACAGATGGCACACTCCAACCGATAAATGCAACAATTGTCAATAACCGTACCCGTCTGACCATTAAACTGGAAGCATGGGAAAGCAAGCTCATATCTATCGGAAAAAATAACAGAGAATATAACATTAAAGAATATGGCGTAAAAGGAAATGGCTATTCGGAAACAGCCACTTTACAACGTATCATTAATGAAGCAGCTCACAATGGAGGCGGAACGATAGTTATTCCTGCCGGGGAGTATCTAAGCGGCGCTCTATTCTTCCCACGTGGTGTAGATTTACGTATAGAAAAAAACGCCAAACTAATCAGCACTGTCGACCCCAATGAATTTCCTGTCATCCCTACCCGTTTTGAAGGTATAGAAAAAAGGTGGCGATGTGCTTTCTTGAATTTCGACCATTCAGACGGAGTTAAAGTTTATGGTGAAGGAGTTATCGATGGTAAAGGAGTAGAATGGAAAAAAATTCCATTCGGAAACTCCGGACGTCCCAGACTGTTATGTTTCACAGATTGCCCGGGAGGTAAGATTTCCGGTTTAAAAATGATAAATCAGGCCTCATGGTGTCTTCATGTACTTTACACAAATGGCTTCACTATAGATGGAATCGATATCCGTGCATTGGAATATATACCCTGTTCCGATGGCATAGATATTGATTCGTCCAATGATATACTGATTACTTCCACCCGCATTGAGGCACATGATGACTGTATCTCCATCAAATCCGGACGAGACGAGGACGGACGCAGAGTAGGACGTCCCAGTGAAAACATTCTGATAGAAAACTGTCATTTTGCATACGGTCATGGTGGAGTGGCTATGGGCAGTGAAATATCAGGCGGCATACGCAATGTGACCATACGTTCCTGCCTGATGGATAACGAAAACTGGAGCCCCTTACGTTTTAAAAGTCAGCCCAGCCGCGGCGGAACTGTGGAAAATATCACTTTTGAAGATATTACCATCAAAGGAGCGCGCAGTATCTTTGATATCAATATGGAATGGCGTATGGTTCCTCCGCTTTCACCTGCACATTATCCGCTGACCTGTTTGCGCAATATCCATTTCAAGAATATAAATGGAGAAGCACAATCAGCAGGAACCATGTATGGTTTTAAAGAGGCTCCATTCGGAAATGATACATTCTTTTTTGAGAATTGCCATATCAAAGCTCAAAAAGGATTAAGCATCTCAAATGTGGCCAATGTTAATTTTAAAGGTTTGGAACTAGAGATAAAAGAAGGAGAAAAGATTTATGAACGGTCTGCAAATAAAGACAAATAACCCAATAAGAACACTGTTAAATAAAAAATACACTCGAAATGCGTACACATGCATAATATTCAAGGAAGATGTACACATTTCCATTGTAGAAAATCCCAGACCATCCTATTTTTGCGCTACCATTAAAACACTAAAACAACATGATGAAGAAAAAATTAATACTATCATTCTTTTTTGTTGCATTAGGTTTTGGAGTTGTAAAAGCACAAGACTTGCCGGACAAAAAAGAAACGTTGAAAACTGTTACAAAAGTCAATGATTACTTCATGAAGAAGTATGCCGATTATCGTACTCCTTCTTTTGTAAAAAATGTAACCCGTCCCAGTAATATCTGGACACGCGGAGTATATTATGAAGGATTAATGGCTCTTTACTCCGTCTATCCACGCGATGACTATTATAAATACGCTGTCGATTGGTCAAATTACCACGAATGGGGATTCCGCAACGGTACCACCACTCGCAATGCTGATGATTACTGTGCCAGCCAGACTTACATTGATTTATATAACATTTGTCCCGATCCGGAAAGAATCCGTAAGGTCAAAGCCAATATAGATATGCTGGTCAACACTCCTCAAGTAAATGATTGGTGGTGGATTGACGCCATCCAAATGGGAATGCCTGTATTTGCCAAACTGGGAAAATTGACCGGAGAACAAAAATATTTCGACAAAATGTGGGATATGTATGAATATACCCGTAACAAACATGGTGAAAATGGCATGTACAACCAAAAAGAAGGTTTGTGGTGGAGAGACCAAGACTTTGATCCCCCTTACAAAGAACCTAACGGTAAGAATTGCTATTGGAGTCGTGGTAATGGATGGGTATATGCAGCACTGGTACGTGTATTGGATGAAATTCCTACTGATGAAAAACATCGCGCCGACTATATCAATGATTTCCTGACCATGAGTAAAGCTATCAAAAATTGCCAACGTACTGATGGTTTTTGGAATGTAAGTATGCATGACGAATCAAACTTCGGAGGTAAAGAAACCAGTGGCACCGCTTTATTTGTATATGGCATGGCATGGGGGGTACGTAACGGACTGTTGGACAGAAAAGAATACCTGCCAGTCTTGTTGAAAGCATGGAATGCTATGGTGAAGGATGCCGTTCACCCTAACGGCTTCCTAGGACTTGTACAAGGAACCGGAAAAGAACCGAAAGACAGTCAACCTGTCACATACGATAAAGTACCCGATTTTGAAGATTTTGGAGTAGGGTGTTTCCTGCTCGCCGGAAGTGAGGTTTACAAATTAAATTAATAATATGATTGGTTAGTGAATCGATTTTTCATAGACTATGATTTAAA
>OGLB01000874.1_pt1 | contig 13972 bp, 9 predicted proteins | sample 1572551 | NCBI WGS metagenome assembly OGLB01 (sample SAMEA2582003, study PRJEB24529) | metagenome | biome: Human gut stool | place: China | collected 2011
GATGTACTGGTTCCTGCTGCCGATACGGTCAATTCGTCCAAAACGCTGGATGATGCGCACCGGGTTCCAGTGAATGTCATAGTTGATCAGATAATCGCAGTCCTGCAAGTTCTGGCCTTCGGAAATGCAGTCTGTCGCAATCAGCACATCAATCTCCGTGGTACTACCGGGCATCAGAACATCCCGGTCTTTGGAAACGGGAGAGAAGCAGGTCAGCACGTTGTTGAGCGTTGCCTTGAAGCCCTTGATCGTGGTGCGTCCATCAATCGAGCCGGTAATAACGGCGGTGTTCAGCCCATATTTCTGCTTTACAAACGCACTCACATTGTCAAAAAGGTACTCTGCCGTATCCGAAAATGCAGAGAAAATCAGCACTTTTCTGTTGCCGGCATTGATCGGATGCTCAATTTTTTCAGACAGCAGCTGGAACAGTTCTTGCAGCTTTGTGTCATGCTGCGGCGTAATGTCTGCCACCATAAAGGTCAGCAGTTCCAGAATTTCTGCATCTTTCCGAAGTTCATCACGCCAACTCTTCCAATCCATATCTGCAAGGTCGATTTTGATTTTTTTGCCGACGGTGAAAAAGTCAGTGTTTTCATCGTCCATGTCAAAATCGTCTCCGGCCATGTCGTACATATCCAACTCGGCGTGGCCGGAGCGTTCAAACTGGTCGATGGACTGAATCGTACCATCAATCAGCTTCTTGATGCGCGTCAGGGTCAGCTGGAACGAGTGTACAGAGCTTTCCAGCCGTTTCAGCAGGTTAATACTCATCAACCTGCAAATGCCCTGCTCACGGCCTCTCTGGGTCAGATTCTCGCCCTTATTGTGCGTTAGCTCTTGATACTTCTGGATTTTACTTGCAAAGATATAGTTGGAGGGCATATAGACGCACAAGCTCAACTGTATCAGCTGCTCGTAAATCTCGTTGTAGTTGATGGCATTATTCAGGTCTGTCAGACATGGACGGACAGAGATCGGCTTCAATCGCTCCGGGAACTTTCCAATAGCGTTTGTGTTATAGTACTTCTCGATGTGCTTACGGGAACGTGCGATGGTCACACTGTCCAGCAGCTCGAAGAAGTCGAAGTCCAGTGTCCGCAGCAGCGCATCCGTGGTTCTCTCTTCTGGTTTCAGCTTGCTCCATGCGTTAAAGGCTTTCTGCGCCTGTTTGAAGATGTCCTCAATGCTCTTTGAGGTGTTCAGCCTCTCATCCAAATACTCGGAGTTTCCCTCATAGGCAAGGGCCAGCTGATTTTTCAAATCCACAAAGCGGTTGTTGACAGGTGTTGCCGAAAGCATCAGCACCTTGGTCTTAACTCCGGCACGGATCACCTTGTCCATCAGACGCTGGTAGCGGTTGTCCTGCGTCTTGCTGTGCGTACCGATGCCGTTGCGGAAGTTGTGGGATTCATCAATGACGACCAGATCGTAGTTGCCCCAGTTCAGGCGATCCAGATCGAGGCCGTTCGACTTTCCGCCGCTTCTGGACAGGTCTGTGTGGAACAGAACATCATAATTCAGCCGATCCGATGCAATCGGGTTGTTCACATAGTTGTCCTTATAGGTATTCCAGTTTTCCGCCAACTTTTTGGGACACAGCACCAGAACCGACTTGTTTCGGTTCTCATAATACTTTACGACAGCCAGTGCGGTAAAGGTCTTGCCAAGGCCAACACTGTCCGCAAGGATGCAGCCGTTGTACTTTTCCAGCTTATTGATGATGGCAAGCACCGCATCCTTCTGGAAGTCGTACAGCAGGCTCCAGATTTTGCTCTGCTTAAAGCCGGTTGCCTCATTCGGCAGTTCATCTTCTGAGATGTCGTCCAAAAACTCGCTGAACACATGATACAGCGTCATAAAGTAGATGAACTCCGGGGAATTTTCTGCATAAGCCGTGCTGATATTTTCCAGAACCACATCGGTGACATCCTGCATTTTGTCCCGGTCGTTCCAAAGAGAATCGAACAACTTCATGTACTGCTGTGCGAACGGAGCCTCCATACAGTTGACCATGTTGTAGCTGTTATTTCCGCGTTCACAGCCAATATCGACCGTTGTAAAGCCGCCAATCGGCATATAAGCGGTCTGTGCTGCGCCGGAATCCACAGTCATAAAGCCAGCCATATTTTCACCGGTGGTGTTCGATTTGAACGTAGCCTTCCTTCTGATCCAGTCTGCACACTCCTTTGCGATGGCTCTCTGGGTCATCTCATTGCGCAGTTTGATTTCAAACTCTGTACCGTAAAGGCTCGTTTCACGAGAAATGCGGGGAATGTAGAACTCCCGCTTCTGCTTTTCAGCCTTTTCTTTCACAAAAGTGGGCGATGTAAAGATAAATTCAAACTCATCTATGGTTTCCAGCTGCTTCTTCAGCTCTTTATAGGCATACATCGAAAAGCAGGCTGCCGCAATAGACACCCTGCTGCCTTTTTTGATCTCGACCCGTAAATCATCTCGAACGGTATTGGTGATGTTATCCAGAATTTTCATATCATCCACCGGCTTTATGCTTATCCGTATTTTTTATAGCCTTGACTATGAAAGCACTCTTACAAAACTCTATTTCTATTATACCACCCACTTTTTCCCCTGTAAACGAAAAAGCTGACAGTGTGTAACGTGCAGCATCCATCAGCTTTTCGTGATACAAAAATCGGCACCCGCTTTTCAGCGAGTGCCGATTTTGTTACCCTATAGTGCGCTTTGATTTTTGGCGTAAGTGGCGTAAGTTTGGCGTAAATCCGCTTTTGCACACTCAAAAAATCAAGCAATTTCAAGGCTTTGCGGTGTCTCTTAGTACATGCCGCCCATGTCGCCCATGCCGGCGCCGGGAGCGGCCGGTGCGGGGGGCTCGGGCTTGTCAGCGACGAGCGCCTCGGTGGTCAGCACCATGGAACTGACGGACGCAGCGTTCTCCAGCGCGGAGCGCGTGACCTTTGCGGGGTCGACGATACCGGCGGAGATCATGTCGCAGTAGACTTCCTTGTAAGCGTCGAAACCGTAGCCGACCTTGCCGCTGGTCTTGATCTTCTCAAGAACGACGCTGCCGTCGATACCGGCGTTGGCCGCGATCTGACGGATGGGCTCCTGCAGGGCCTTGACGATGATCTGGACACCGGTCTTCTCATCGCCCTCGACCTCGCTGATGAGCTTTTCCACAGCGGGAACGGCATTGACATAGGCAGTGCCGCCGCCGGCGACGATGCCCTCTTCCACAGCCGCGCGGGTCGCGTTCAGCGCGTCCTCGATGCGCAGCTTCTTTTCCTTCATCTCGGTCTCGGTGGCAGCACCGACCTTGATGACGGCCACGCCGCCGGCGAGCTTGGCAAGGCGCTCCTGCAGCTTCTCCTTGTCGTATTCGCTGGTGGTCACGCCGATCTGGGCGCGGATCTGCGCCACGCGGTCAGCGATGGCCTGCTTGTCGCCGGCACCGTCGACGATGGTGGTGTTCTCCTTGGTGACCTTGATCTGGCGGGCACGGCCGAGCATGTCGATCGTGGTGTTCTTGAGCTCGTAGCCGAGCTCTTCGGAGATGACCTGGCCGCCGGTCAGGATGGCGATATCCTGCAGCATTTCCTTGCGGCGGTCGCCGAAGCCGGGGGCCTTGACGCACACGCAGGTGAACGTGCCGCGCAGCTTGTTGAGGATGATGGTGGCCAGCGCCTCGCCCTCGATGTCGTCGGCGATGATGACGAGCTTCTTGCCCGCGTTCAGCACGGCCTCGAGCACCGGCAGGATCTCCTGAATGTTCGAGATCTTCTTGTCCGTGATGAGGATGAGCGCGTCGTCAATGACGGCTTCCATCTTGTCGTTATCCGTGACCATATACGGGGTGACATAGCCGCGGTCGAACTGCATGCCCTCGACGACCTCGGAATAGGTCTCGGCGGTCTTGCTCTCCTCGACGGTGATGACACCGTTCTGGCTGACCTTCTCCATCGCCTCGGCGATGAGCTTGCCGATGTGCTCGTCACTGGAAGAGATCGCGCCGACACGCGCGATGTCGCCGCTGCCGCTCACGGGCTGGGAGTTGGTGCGGATGGCATCGACAGCCGCTTCGGCCGCCTTCTGGATGCCGCGGCGCATGACCATCGGATTGGCGCCGGCGGCCAGGTTCTTCAGACCCTCGCGGATCATCGCCTGCGCCAGAACGGTGGCGGAGGTGGTGCCGTCGCCCGCGACGTCGTTGGTCTTCGTGCTCACTTCGCGGATGAGCTGCGCGCCCATGTTCTCAAACGGGTCCTCGAGCTCGATCTCTTTTGCGATCGTCACGCCGTCGTTCGTGATCAGCGGAGCGCCGAACTTCTTGCCCAGCACCACGTTGCGGCCCTTGGGGCCGAGGGTAATCTTGACGGTATCTGCAAGCTGATCCACGCCGCGCTGCAGCGCCTTACGTGCTTCTTCACCATAAATGATCTGTTTTGCCATAATGATAGCCTCCTAAAATCAAAGCGGTTGGATTACTCAACGACAGCCAGAATGTCGCCCTGACGCACGATGGAATATTCCTCGCCGTCCACTTTCACGGTGGTGCCGGAGTACTTGCCGACGATCACGCGGTCGCCCGCGGCCACGGTCATCTTCACTTCGTTGCCGTCCACCATGCCGCCCGGGCCGACTTCGACGACCTCGAACATCTCGGGCTTCTCCTGCGCGGATGCTGCCAGGATCAGGCCGCTCTTGGTCTTTTCCTCTGCCTTGAACTGCTTGAGGATCACACGGTCTGCCAACGGTTTGAGTTTCATAATCTATATGCCTCCTAATATTGAATACAAAAAAGCGATGCGTTAGCACTCAATTCCTCGGAGTGCTAACGCATCATACTATACCACAATTTTTCGGATTATCAAGCCCCTGGCGAAATTTTTTTGTAAACGTTTTGTGACCGCGTTTTTTCGTCAGGCGTGGACAAATTCGCGCGTTTCGTGGCCGCCCGTGGTCTCGGGGTGGAAGAAGGCCATGTTCGCCGGCACGAGGAAGTTCACGCCGCCGGGGATGAGGTCGAAGTTTACGTGCTTGCTCCAGAGCGCCTCACCGTCGATGTTCACGACGAGATCCTGCTCGCTGTCGATCTCGAGATGACCGCCCTCGAGATGGGTGATGAATTTTTCCAACTCACGGTAGCGGCCCTTGGCGTACTTGCCGACGAGCCGGATGAACTGCAGGCGCGACACGTCGCGCACGACGAGAAACTCCAGCTTGCCGTTATCGGGCCGGGAGTCGGGGATGGGGTTGAAGCCGCCGCCGTAGAACCGGCCGTTGCACGCGCAGATGAGCGACGTGCCGCCGCTGTAGTCCATGCCGCAGCCGCGCACGGTCAGCGGCTGGGCGATGCCCTTGAAGAGGTTGGCCACGGCGGACAGCACATAGCTGTCGTGATACTGGTGCACCTCGGTGCCGATGCGCGCGTCGATGCCGACGGAGCAGATGTTGACCGCGTAGCGCCCGCAGCACTCCATCACGTCGAGCGGACGCACTTCGCCGCGCACGAGATCGCTCAGGTCGAAAAAGCGGTCCTTTTCCTCGCCGAACATTTTGATGAAGTCGTTGCCCGTGCCGCAGGGGAAGTGGGTCACGGCGACGTTATCGTGCCCGACGGCGCCGTTGACGCACTCGTTGAGCGTGCCGTCGCCGCCGCAGGCATATACCCGCAGCTCCTCGCCGGAAGCGGCCTCGGCCTCGATCTTCGCGCACGCATCCATGGGCGCGGTCGTGATGTAGACCTCATAGGCGTCCGCGCTGCCCTCGAGCGCGAGGCGCGCCTGCTCGGCCACGTATTCATGCCGGTCCTTGCCGCCGGCGACGGGGTTGACGATGAACAGATGTTTCATAGCTCCATTCCTGCACTTTCGACAAAATAATACCATTACTATACCCCGGTCGGCGGGGACGCGCAAGAGGGGAATCGTGAATATTTGCGATTTTTTAACTACCGGTGTGAAATATATGCGGCCGTGCGTCGGATATGCGGCTTCACACGTCTTTCGTGTACTGGAACAGGTCGCAGCGAAGCGTGCCGTTGTAGAGCTTGCGCTTCTTGTCCGCCGGGCGGCCGAACGCGCGCTCAAACTCCGTGTGCGAGCTCAGCAGGTAGAGCCGCCAGTGCTCCGTTTTGGCATAGGCCGCGCCGAAGGCGGTGTAGAGCGCCTCGGCCTCGCGCTTTTCCATCAGGCGCTCACCGTAGGGCGGATTCGTGACGATGACGCCGCGGTCGGTCGTGCGGTCAAATTCCCGCGCGTCCGCCACCGCGAAGGTGATGCAGTCGTCCACGCCGGCGCGGCGGGCATTGTCGCGCGCCATGGCGACGGCGCGGGGGTCGATATCCGAGGCAAAGATGTGATACTCGCCGTGAAACTCGCGTGCGCGCGCTTCCTCGCGCGCCTGCGGCCAGACCCCGGCCGGCAGCCACGCCCACTGTATGGCCGCAAAGTCGCGCCTGATGCCCGGTGCGCGGCCCTTGGCGGCCAGCGCCGCCTCGATGGCGATCGTGCCGCTGCCGCAAAACGGGTCGCAGAGATCGCCCCGGCCGCGGTAGCCCGCGATGTCCACGAGCGCGGCGGCCAGCGTCTCGCGCAGGGGCGCGGCCACGTGCGCCGGACGGTAGCCGCGCTTGTGCAGCGGCGCGCCGGTCGTGTCGAGATAGAGCGTAGCCGTGTCGTGCACGAGCGAGAACTGGATCTGGTACAGCGCGCCGGTCTCGGCAAACCACGTCACATGATAGCGCTGCTTGAGCGACTCGACGACGGCTTTTTTGATGATCTTCTGGCAGTCGGGCACGGAGTGCAGCGCCGACTCCAGACTGTAGCCCTTGACGGGGAAGGCCGCGTCCGCCGGCAGATAGTCCGCCCACGGCAGCGCCTTGACGCCCTCAAAGAGCGCGTCGAACGTCGGCGCGGGGAAGCTGCCCAGCTCGAGCAGCACGCGCTCACCGAAGCGGCAGCGGAGGTTCATGCGCGCGATGTCCGCGTCCGTGCCCGTGCAGCGCACGCGGCCGTTTTCGGGCATGACGCTGCGCAGGCCCATGTGGCGCAGCTCGTTGCCGAGCGGGCCCTCGAGCCCGAACAGGCACGGCACGCACAGTTTGTGCTCAGGCATCGGGCGTGTCCTCGGTTTCGTCAGATTTTTCGGGCTCGGCCGGGGTTTCCGGGGTTTCCGGTTCGGCCGGGGTTTCCGCTTCCGGCTTGGCCTCGGGCGTTTCCTCCGGAGCGGTCTCCGGCTCGGCTGCGGCCTCCGGGGTCTCCTCCGGTGTGGTTTCCGGGTCGGCCGGGGTCTCGGGCGTCATGTCCACGAGCTCGAACGTGATGTCCGGCAGCTTCTGCTCGTCATACTTGCCGCAGAGGATGCGGATGAGCACCACGATGGCGTAGATCAGGCAGGCGACGGCCGCGACCGTCAGCCCCTCGACCCAGCCCTGCGGGATGCCGCCGACGTAGTCCACGCGCACGATGGCGTCGGGCAGGTAGTCGGCCGCGTCGTCACTGTCGCCGATCGCGCCGATCTTCTGCAGATAGTCATGGTTATCCGTGTACCAACTGTAGATCTCGGACGAGACGGCCTCCGGCATGGCCTTGACCGTGCCGGTGACGCGGATGAAGCTGTCGATGGAGTAGCTCTGGCCCTGCAGGACGCTGGTGGTCGCATCGGCAATGGTCTTGACCGAGGCGTCCCACCGCGCGGGGAAGCGGAAGGCCACGAGCTGCCCGCCGATGGGCACGACGGCGTACTGCGCGCTGCCGCCGGCGGGGTCAGAGAACGTGTCGAGGATGAAGACGATGTCGTGCTGCACGAACGTGCCGGGGTCGGCGTCGAACGTGCCTTCGATACTCTGCGCGCCCTTGCCCAGACGGAACACGCCGAAGCCGGACGCTGCCAGCAGCACCACGGCCGCCAGTACGCCCGCGATGCCGCGCCAGAGCGCGTGACGCCAGCGTGCGCCATGCTCGGCCTTCTGCGCGGGGGCGGCTGTTTCCGGGACCTCTGGGGCCTTCGGTGCTTCCGTGCCTTCCGGAGCCGGGGCGGTTTCCGGCTGGGTAGTCTGTTCGATGTTTGTGGTTTCCGGCGCGGCCGTATCGGGGGCCTGCTGAGCCGGGGTCTTGTTTTCGTCCATGTGGAACTCCTTTCTCAGATCGTGGCGGCGGTGTCAAGCATGGCGTCGAGCACGCAGCAGGCGAGCGCGGCCTCCATGACCGGGATCGCCCGCGGGGCGAGGCACGGGTCGTGCCGGCCGTTGATGCGCAGCGGCGTCTCCTCCATTGTGGCCAGGTCGACCGACGACTGCTCGCACGCGATCGACGGCGTCGGCCGCAGGGCCATGCGCACGACGAGCGGCATGCCGTTGGTGATGCCGCCATTGATGCCGCCGGCATTGTTCGAGGCCATGGTGATGTGCCCGTTTTTCAGGCGGATGGGGTCGTTGGCTTCGCTGCCGCGCATTTCGGCGAGGGCGAAGCCGCGGCCGAACTCCACGCCCTTCACGCCGGGGATGGCATAGAGCATGCCGGCGATGCGGCTCTCCATGCCGCCGAAGAGCAGCCCGCCGACACCGGCGGGTACGCCCGTGACGACGCACTCGAGCTCGCTGCCGACGGAGTCGCCGGCGCTGCGCGCGTCGAGAATGGCGCGCTTCATGTCAAAGTTCAGCTCCCTGCCCGTCGCCTGGCCGACGCGCACGGCGTTGGCCGTGATCGTGATGCCGCGGCGCTCGAGGATCTGCCGGCAGACCGCTCCGGCGAACACGAGGCAGGCCGTGAGCCGGCCGCTGAATGGGCCGCCGCCGCGCAGGTCGGCGTGGCCGCCGAAGCGCACGGTCGCGGCGTAGTCCGCGTGGCTCGGGCGCGGGACCTCCGGGTGGTAGGCCGCACTGTCCTGGTCCTTGTTGCGGAAGATGGCCGAGATCGGCGCGCCGGTCGTCACGCCGTTGAGGATGCCGCTCATCACGAGCGGATCGTCCGTCTCTGAGCGGTGGGTCGTCAGGTCGGACGAGCCGGGGGCGCGCCGGCGCATCTGGATGCGCACGGCGTCCATGTCGATGGCCTCGCCGGCCGGGACGCCGTCGAGCACGACGCCGATCGCCGGGCCGTGCGACTCGCCGAAGATCGTCACTTTTACGCGTTCGCCATAGGTATTCATGCGTTTGCCTCGCTGTTCGTTCAAAATAAAGGATACAGATAACCATACAACATTTTTCCGGTCTTGTAAATGCCTTTTGCGTGCGCGCGGGGGTCATGGGCGCGCGGATTTTACAGATTGGACATGAAAACGCCGTGCCGGTTGCTTTATAATAAGAACAAATTGTGAAAATGATACCCGGCGCGCAAGTGCGCCGGCGAAGGAGGCAATATCACATGAGCCAGAAAGTGCTCGTCGTGGAGGACGATAACAACATCGCAGAGCTGCTGCGTCTGTACCTGCAGAAGGACGGGTTCGAGGTCTCGCACGCGGCCGACGGCGGCAAGGCCGTCGAGATGGCCAAGGAGATCCAGCCCGACCTCGTGCTGCTCGATATCATGCTGCCCGTCATGGACGGCTGGCAGGTCTGCCGCGAGCTGCGCAAGACCATGAAAATGCCCATCATCATGCTCACCGCCAAGGGCGAGACCGAGGACAAGGTCTCCGGCCTGGAGATGGGCGCGGACGACTACATCGTCAAGCCCTTCGAGGTCAAGGAGCTGCTCGCGCGCGTGCACGCCGTGCTGCGCCGCACCGGCGACGACGGCAAGCCCAAGAGCAAGAAGCTCACGTTCGACAAGCTCGTCATCAACCTCGACTCCTATGAGCTGATCGTCGACGGCAAGAAGATCGACACGCCGCCCAAGGAGATGGAGCTGCTGTACCACCTCGCGGCGACGCCCAACCGCGTCTACACCCGCAACCAGCTGCTCGACGAGGTGTGGGGCTTTGACTACTTCGGCGACAGCCGCACCGTCGACGTGCACATCAAGCGCCTGCGCGAGAAGCTCGAGGGCGTGTCCGACAAGTGGGCGCTCAAGACCGTCTGGGGCGTGGGCTATAAGTTCGAAGCGGAAGAGACGTAAGTGAAGAGTATTTATTTCAAAAACTTCGCCGCGACCGCCGTCATGGTCATGTTCAGCTTCCTCATCCTCGGCGCGGCGTTCGTGTTCCTCGGCCGCAGCTATGTCATCAGCGAATACCGCGACAACATGGTCTCCAACGCCGAGGAGGTCAGCCACGCCGCGCAGGCGCTCGTGCGCGACGGTGAGCTCTCGAACTGGGACCTGCGTATGGTCATCAGCACCCTTGCACAATCTACCGGTAACCACATCTTCATCACGGACACCGACGGGACGATCGTGTCCTGCTCGTGCCGCAACATCGCCTGCGAGCACCTCGGCCGCTCGGTCGGCTCGGCGCAGCTGACGCAGCTGCGCAGCGACGGCAAGTTCAACCTCATCACGAACCTCGGCGGGTTTTATGCCTCGCCGCACTACGTCGTCGCGCAGCCGATCACCATCGGCACGGACGCGCGCGTGATCGGCTACGTGTTCGTGGCCACGAACAGCGCCACGATCATTGACGGCTGGCGAACGTTCGTGTGGGTGTTTCTCGCCGCGTCTGCCGCCGTGATGATGATCGCGCTGCTGCTCTCGCTCGTGACGAGCAAGCGCATGGCTCAGCCGCTCGACGAGATGGCCGTCGCGGCCAAGAAGTTCGCCCACGGCGACTTTTCCGCCCGCGTCACGGACGACGGACGCACCGACGAGGTCGGCGCGCTCATCTCGGCCTTCAACACCATGGCCGACTCCCTTGAGACGAGCGAGCAGCGCCGCAACGCCTTCATCGCCAACGTCTCGCACGAGCTCAAGACCCCCATGACCACCATCGCCGGCTTTGCCGACGGTATTCTCGACGGCACGATCCCCAAGGATCAGGAGGACAAGTACCTCGCCACCATCGCCGACGAGACGCGCCGGCTCTCGCGCCTCGTGCGCAGCATGCTCGACATGTCGCGCCTTGAGAGCACAGGCGAGGATCTGACGCGCCGGCGCGAGTTTGACATCTCGGAGAAGATCGTCAGCACCATGCTCAGCTTTGAGGCGCGCGCCAACGACAAGCAGCTCGACGTGGACCTCCAGCTGCCCGAGGACTCCATGCCGGTGCTCGCAGACCCGGACGCCATCACGCGCGTGCTCTATAACCTGATGGACAACGCCGTCAAGTTCGCCGCGCCCGGCAGCACGCTGTGCGTCTCGCTCTGGAAGTCGGAGGGCAAGGCCTACGTCTCCGTGCGCGACCACGGCGAGACCATCCCGCCCGACGACCTGACGTTCATCTTCGACCGCTTCCACAAGTCCGACCGCAGCCGCAGCCTCGACCGCGACGGCGTGGGCCTCGGACTGTATCTGGTCAAGAGCATCCTCGACGCGCACGGCGAGGACATCGCCGTCACGAGCCGCGACGGTGTGACGGAGTTCGTGTTCACGCTCACGCTCGCAAAGCCCGCGCCCAAGCCCACCGCCAAGCCCGAGAGCACCGGCCGCCGGGGCGGACGCAAGAGTTCATGATTTGTTCTCGGAATTCATAAAATGTTTGTTTTCCATTCATAAGCAGCACAAAATCACGTGCTATCATCAAATCGTTCCTTGGGAGGGACACCACAATGTACGACAACGTCCGCAAACCGGAGTCCGACTGGTATGAGGCCGGCTACACCGCGCCCCGCACCGATACCGCAGGCACCGGCTGCTACGACTCCTACTGGAGCCCGTCGCAGGCCGCCGCGCCGAAGAAAAAGCCCCATCAGGGGCTGAAGATCACGATGATCATCCTCGGCGTGCTCGTACTCATCATCGCGTCCTGCTATGTGTTCGCCGGCCGCGGCCGGGATTCCATCTCCGTCGACGGCGATCCGGGCCAGCACGGCAGCGTGACGCTCCCCCGCGAGGACACGGACGATGACACCACCGTCACCGGCAAGAATGAGCTGCCGACCGCGCCGACCGATCCCGGCGTGACCATGACGCTCCAGCCCGCCGGGGGCAGCGCGCTCACGCTGCAGAGCGTGTATGCCAAGTGCCTGCCGTCCGTCGTCGGCATCCATGCCGACATCAGCCGCAGCGAATACAGCACCGGCACGGGCATCGTGCTCACGGCCGACGGCTACATCGTCACGAATACGCACGTGCTCGACGGTGCTAAGGCCGTCACCGTGACGACGTCGGACGGTACCGAGTACACCGGCAAGCTCGTCGGTGCGGACGCCGTGAGCGATATCGCCGTGCTCAAGATCGAGGCGCAGGGCCTCACGCCCGCCGAATTCGGCGACTCCAGTTCCCTGCAGGTCGGTGACGACGTCGTGTCCATCGGTAACCCGCTCGGCGAACAGCTGCGCTGGACGATGACCAACGGCATCATCTCCGCCATCAACCGCGACATGGTCTATAATGGGCACAGCATGACGCTCCTGCAGACCAATGCCGCCATCAACGAAGGCAACTCCGGCGGCCCGCTCATCAATATGTATGGGCAGGTGATCGGCATCACGAACATGAAGGCCCTGTCCACGGGCGTGGAGGGCATTGGCTTTGCGATCCCGACCGCGTCCATCCGCCCGATCGTCAATGCGCTGCTCGCAGACGGCCGCGTTTCCGGCCGCGTGAGCATCGGCATCACCGTGGGCGCTGTGTCTTCCGCCGCTTCCGAATACTACGATCTGCCCGATGGGCTGTATATCAGCGCCGTCGCCGAGGGCTCGGACGCCGAAAAGCAGGGCATCCAGTCCGGCGATATGCTGCTGGCCGTCAACGGTCAGGCCGTGACCACCACCTATGATGTCAGCGCCGCGAAGGACGGGCTGAAGGTGGGCGACACCGTCACGCTGACCATCTACCGCGACGGCAAAACGTTCGACGTCGACGTCAAGCTCGTCGATACGAACGACATCTCTTAATTTGCTAGTTTCTCCCTCCTCATATTCTCCTCTCTATTGAACGAACCCCAGGCGGCTTGCCGTCTGGGGTTTGTTCTATATTTGTTAGGATGGTGCTGGTGCGTTGTGTGACAGAGCAGCGGGGAAGCCCGAGGGGGCAAGGCCCGCCTCGGGTGGAATGACACGCGCTTGCGCAGCAAGCCGACGAACCCCAGATGGGTAAAACCATCTGGGGTTTGTTCTATGTTTGGGTAAAAATGATGCTGCTGCGCTGTGAAATTGAGCCGCAGGGGAAGGCTTTCCAGATCCGGACCTTCCGGCGTCCACGGTGATGCACTGCACCCCGTCACGCCAGCGCAGCCGTGAAGCAGTGCCACTCCTCGAGCGTGTCGTGCGCCGTGACGGTGAAGCCCGCGCGCGTGAGCGCGGCGGCCACCTCGTCCTCGCGCCCGTCGATGATGCCCGAGCACACGAATGTGCCGCCCGGGGCGAGAAACGCCGGGGCGAGCGCGGCCAGCGGGATGATAACGTCGGCCACGATGTTCGCCAGCACGATATCATATCCCGTGCCGAGACGGCGGCGCAGGCCGGCGTCGGCAAGAATGTCGCCCGCGCAGACGGTGAACTTGTCGTCATAAAACCCGTTGAGCGCGGCGTTGGCTGCCGCGACCTCCGGGGCTTTGGGGTCAATGTCGCAGCCGGTGACGTGCGCGCAGCCGAGCAGCAGCGCGCCGATGCCGAGAATGCCGCTGCCGCAGCCGAGGTCGAGCACCGTCCTGTCCGCGCCGGCGCAGTGCTCGAGCGCGGCGAGGCACATGCGCGTCGTGGCGTGGCTGCCGGTGCCGAAGGTGAGGCCGGGGTTTAAGATGAGCTTGACGCGCCCGTCCTCCTCCGCCTGCTCCCACTCGGGCACGACGAGCAAACGCTCGCCGATCTCCATGGGCTTATAGAACTGCTTCCAGTTGTTCTCCCAGTCGGCGTCCTCCACGTTTTCCATCGTGAGGAGCAGCGGCGCGGATTCGGGAGGCTGCTTCTTGAGCGCCGAGAGCGCGATGCGCACCTGCGCCAGCGTGGAAAACCCGC
>OGLB01000886.1_pt1 | contig 13836 bp, 8 predicted proteins | sample 1572551 | NCBI WGS metagenome assembly OGLB01 (sample SAMEA2582003, study PRJEB24529) | metagenome | biome: Human gut stool | place: China | collected 2011
ACCACTGGTGCAGATACGATGTTCTACCAGTCAAGTCCGTTTATCGGATATCCGCATGTACAGGGCATGTATCCGTATCAGCCGGATAAGTGGGACGAGAAGTGCTGTCTTTACGTCATATCCTGCATTCGTAAGTCTGCGGGAAATGGTTGGAACTATGCAGTGAAGTTCAACCGAGCGCTAGTTAAGGAACTGTCCATCGAGCTACCGGTTGTTGAATCTGCTGATGTTGACCATGAGTACACGGTCGATGACATTAACTATGAGTACATGCAGGAGCGCATCGCCGAGCTTGAGCAGGAGCGCATCGCCGAGCTTGAGCAGGAGCGCATCGCCGAGCTTGACGCGTATCTCGCCGCCTCCGGTCTTGATGACTACGAGCTGACCGACGAGGACAAGGAAATACTCTCTCTCTCTCTCCGGAATCCACATCTGACGAAGCAAACGCTTCGGAAGCTGATTTCGGGAATGGGCAGATAGTCTTCAAGACATTTAAGGTCAGCGATGTGTTTAACAAGGTCGAAGCGAAATGCAAGAAGGCAGACTTCGACAAGAGACGTGATACATCAACTGTTCCTAATGAGGAGTATTGCGTCCCTTTGGTAAACGCGAAGGTCGGTGACAACGGAATCATGTTCTATGGACGCAAGTCTGACTGGAGCACACAGGAGATGTGTATTGACGTTATCCAGAACGGCGCGGTCGCCACGGGTACCGTCTATGCTCAGCCACAGGCCGTAGGCGTGTTATGGGACGCATACCTGATTAAGCCTATGGTGGAAGCCAAGTCCGTTGAAGCCCTCCTGTACATGGCGAAGTGCATAGAGAAGATTACGAAGGAGCAGTTTTCGTATGACAAGAAGGCCACGTGGGACAGGGTGAAGACCTGCGAAGTCAGCCTCCCCGTCACATCTGATGGCAACATCAACTTCGATTACATGAAGCGGTATATCCGCGCCATTGAGAAGCTGGCGATTGCCGATGTGGCGCAGTACAAGGATAAGCTGATAGCTGTAACCAAGCAGGTCGTTGATATGTAAGAAGAACGATAAGCCCGCCGTTCCGTTTAGGCGGCGGGCTATCTATCAGAGGAGGAACTAACGTGAAAGCCTATAAGCAGAAAAGACAGGGGGTGGTAAACCTATGGCACGTAAGAAGAAATTCGCGCCGAACGACAACAACCTTGCGATAGCGTACTATCGCTTCTCGTCCCATTCGCAAAACGACGCAAGCATCGACCAGCAGCGCGAGCTTGCCCACGACTGGGCGGACGCGCACGGCTTCAAAATCGTGCAGGAGTATGAGGACGCGGCAATATCCGGCACCACGGACGCACGACCGGGGTTCCAGCAGATGCTGTCGGAAGTCGCAAAAATCCGTCCTCATACCCTCATCATGTGGAAGACCGACCGTCTGGGACGCGACAAATACGTTCTGGCGATGGCGAAGAAGAAAATCCGCGACGCGGGATGCGAGATTCACCTGTTGGCCGAGCACATCCCGACGGAGGGACCCGAAGGCGTCCTCATCGAGGGGCTGATGGAGGCCATGGCGGAGTATTACAGCCGCCAGCTGTCGCAGAACATCCAGCGCGGCATGGACTACAACGCGCAGCACGCCCTGTACAACGGCCACAAGCTGTTCGGCTACGACGTGGACAGGTCCACGAAGAAGTACATCCCGGACCCGAGCACGGCGCCGTTCGTGCAGTGGGCGTTTAGGGAATACGCGTCGGGCAAGCCGCTGAAGGCCATTGCCGAGGAGATGAACGCGCAGGGCCTGCGCACGCCGAGGAACGCGAAGTTCAGCGTGAACATGCTGAACAAGATGCTCAAGAACCGCGCCTACATCGGCGAGTACCACCACGGCGACATCACGGTCGCCGGCGGAATGCCCGTCCTCGTCGACGAGGCGACCTTCGACAGGGCGCAAAGGCGGTTCGCCGAGAACAAGCGCAAGGGTTCGCAGCGGGCGCACGGCATGGACGGTGCCGACGCTCCGCGCTATTGGCTCACGGGCAAGCTCTATTGCGGTGAGTGCGGGAGCACCATGCAGGGCGTGTCCGGTACGAGCAAGACCGGGCGGACGTATTACTACTACTATTGCTCCGCCCAGCGCAGGAAAGAGTGCCACCTGCACAAGGCCCGCAAGCGGGACTTGGAGGACATGGTGCTGTTCGCCCTGCACAACATCGTCGACGATGAGGAGAACGTGACGGCGCTCGCCCTGGATGCGGCGGAGTATTACGAGAAGAACCACGACGACACCGCGTATCTCGAGGCGCTGGAGGCGAAGCGCAGGGAAGTGGAGAAAAGCCTTGCGAACCTCGTGAAGGTCATCGAGAGGGGCGTGGTCAGCGATACGGTGACACAACGTCTCACGCAGCTCGAAGAGCAGAAGAGCGCCCTGAACGATGCCATAGGGACGGAAAACGTCCGCGTGTCGCTGTGCGAGGACAGGCACAGCATCCAGGCGTACTTCGACAAGTTCCTGCATGCCGACGTGAACGACCCGGAGATTCGAGACCAGGTCTTCGAGTATTTCGTGGACAAGGTCTATCTGTACGACGACAAGCTCGTCGTGAGCATGTGGTTCTCCGAGGACGACAAGCAGGAAATCACGTGGCGTGACTGGTTCTCGCTGGATGAGTATTGGACCGACGAATCCCCTTTTGTTAAAGGGGGAGGCGTCGAGTTCGACTGCTTCCCCCTCGGCTCCACCACTTCCACGCTCTTACACAGAGCGTGGATTTTTTATATTCATATAACAACCGCTGCAATTTTAATAAGCTCTGCCATGCCGATAAGCCGCATTACAGAAAGCTCAATTCAAAATTGCAATACAAAGAAAACAGAAATCCCAATGCGGCCTCACAACAACAGCAACCACACGCCTAAGAAATTTGCTGTTAAGATTTGTTTGTTGTTTGACAATACTTTTAATGTTATAATAATCACAGTAAAAAACTTTATTTGGTGCACAAATTATCAAGTATTAAGAAAGAGGAAACATAATGAAAGCATACACATATATTTCAGAGGGAAATTTTGAATTAAGAGAAAAGGAAAAGCCGGTTATTATGCATGAAAGAGACGCCGTTGTTAAGGTTACTCTTGCAAGCATTTGCTCAAGCGATTTACACATTAAACACGGCAGTGTTCCCCGTGCCGTTCCCGGCATAACCGTTGGGCATGAAATGGTTGGAACAGTTGAAGAAATCGGAAGCAAAGTAACAAATGTTAAACCCGGGGACAGAGTAACCGTTAATGTGGAAACATTTTGCGGAGATTGCTTTTTCTGCAAAAACGGATTTGTGAACAATTGCACGGACAAAAACGGCGGATGGGCACTCGGCTGCCGAATAGACGGCGGACAAGCCGAATATGTTCGTGTGCCGTTTGCAGACCAAGGGCTCAACAAAATTCCGGACAGCGTTACGGACAGGCAAGCGCTTTTTGTGGGCGATGTTCTTGCAACAGGCTTTTGGGCGGCACGCATTTCCGAAATCACGAAGGACGACACAGTATTGATTATCGGCGCAGGGCCGACGGGTATTTGCGCTCTTCTTTGCACCATGCTGAAAAATCCCAAGCGCATCATCGTGTGTGAAAAGGACGAAAACAGAATTCGTTTCATAAACGAGCATTATCCCGATGTGCTTACCGTTTTGCCGGAAGAATGCTTTGAATTTGTGAAAAGCCGCAGCGAGCACGGCGGCGCCGACAGAGTGCTTGAGGTTGCAGGCGCCGAATCAACCTTTAAATTGGCTTGGCAATGTGCAAGGCCGAATGCAATAGTTACCGTTGTTGCGCTTTATGACAAACCGCAAGTTTTGCCGCTTCCCGATATGTATGGCAAAAATTTGATTTTCAAAACAGGCGGTGTTGACGGCTGTGATTGCGAAGAAACGCTGAACTTGATTGCACAAGGAAAGCTGAACACAGAGCCTTTAATCACCCATACATATCCCCTTGCGGAAATCGAAGATGCATATGAGCTTTTTGAAAACAAGAGAGACGGCGTTATTAAAGTTGCAGTGGAATGTTAATCCGCATTAAAGCTGCTTTCTTAATTATTCTTTATATTTTCTTAACGAAAAAGCAAATATATTTTACTATAATATCATCATAAAAATATATTCGGAGCTGTATTATGAACAAAACAAAAGAAAGCATAATCAGAATTTTTCTTGCAATTCTTGCGGCGATATTCACCGTTCTTTACATAGGCCCCGTTATAACAACAGGGCAAATAAACATCGGCATATTAACAGGCTTTATGCTTGCCGCTGCGGCACTTATTTATTCCGTTTTTTTCAGAAAAATAAACTTAATTTTGAAAAAAGCAACTGCAAAAAAAGCGGGAAAAGCGGCAATCGGTGCCGTTTCGGCCGTGCTTGCAATTTGCATAATCGCATCCGGCGCAGCGCTTGGATGTGTTTTCAGCCGCAGCAGTGCAAGCAGCAGCCAAGCAAACACGATTATAGTGCTTGGCTGCAAGGTAAACGGAGAAAGCCCGGGGCCTTTTTTACGCAGCAGAATAAATGCGGCTTATGATTATCTAAGCAAAAATCCGGATGCGATTGCGGTTTTAAGCGGAGGCCAAGGAAACGGTGAAAATATTTCCGAGGCCGAATGTATGTTTCGAAGCTTAACGGAAAAAGGCATTGAACCAAACCGACTTTTTATTGAAGATAAATCCACAAACACTCAGCAAAATTTCAATTACTCGCTGAAGATTTTGCAAGAAAACGGAATAACGGATAAAAACATAACCGTTATAACAAACGATTTTCACGAATACAGAGCCTGCAAATTTGCAAAAAAATGCGGACTTATTCCCCATTCTTACCCAAGCAAAACACCGTGGAACGGATATATGCCATTTGCTTCAAGAGAAGTTTACGGCATACTTTATCAGGTTTTTCTCTAAAGAAAATCGCCGAAGGAGGGCTTAAACTTCCTTCGGCGTTTTTATTTGCACATAATTCAGCTAAGCGGCATTGCGAGCGTGCCGTAAAACACCGACTTATTGCCAAATCGCAAAAACAGCGCTATAATCTAATCATAAAATTCTGCAACAAGTTTAATCTGCATCAAAGAAAAGGGGTGCTGTTTATGTGGGTTATTTATGCATTCGGCTCGGCATTTTTTGCCGGAATAACCGCCGTTTTTGCGAAATGCGGAATTAAAAAAACGGATTCGGACGCCGCAACCGCCGTGCGAACAATAATTGTGCTTGCCTTTTCATGGCTTATGGTGCTTATAGTTGGCTCGGCGCACACAATCGGCGATATTTCCGCAAAAACATGGATATTCTTGGTGCTTTCCGGGATTGCCACGGGCGCATCCTGGCTTTGTTATTTTAAGGCATTGCAAACAGGCGATATAAACAAAGTGGTGCCGATTGACAAATCAAGCACGGTGCTTACCATTTTGCTTGCCTTTATATTTTTGGGAGAAAAAATAACTGCCGCAAAGGGCATTGCCGTTGTTTTGATTGCTGCCGGAACCTTTATGATGATTGAAAAAAAAGAAAGCGATTCAGATAAAAAAGGCAGCAAAAGCGGCCTGATTTATGCGGCACTTTCTGCAATTTTTGCTGCGCTGACTTCTATTCTGGGTAAAATAGGCATAGATGGCGTTGAATCCAATTTGGGCACGGCTATTCGCACGGGCGTTGTGCTGATCATGGCATGGCTTATCGTTTTTGTAAAAGGCAAAGGAAGCACCCTGCGCCGAATTCCAAAAAACGAGCTTGGCTTCATTTGCCTTTCCGGCCTTGCAACAGGAGGCTCTTGGCTTTGCTATTACAAAGCACTTCAAGGCGGGCTTGCCACGGTGGTTGTGCCGATTGATAAGCTGAGCATCCTTGTTTCAATTGCATTTTCCGCAATTGTCTTTAAAGAAAAATTAACAAAAAAAGCCGCATTCGGCTTGGCTTTTATAGTTTGCGGCACACTTTTAATGCTTGTTAAAAGCTGAGGCTTATCGCCGAAATCCGTTTTGCACACATAAAATCAAACAACGCAACAATAAAGGGCAGTTCTTGCGAACTGCCCTTTTGCCGTGTTTAAAATTGTGATGCACAAACTCAAAGTGATTTTGTATCCACACCGCATTCCGAATAGACGGTGTGCCATGTTGTAATTTCAAATCCGTTTTCCAATGCGTATTCTATGATTTTTTGCAAATTTTCAGCCGAAAGCTCTGCGGTGCCGTGGCAAAAAAGATTGCACCAACCTTTTCCTGCGTTTGAAACGACATCAAACTTTGCATATACTGCGCCCGATTCAACCGAAGAATCCGAAATTCCGTTTCGCGGATTATAATAGCGTTTATCGTAAATATCGCACCCGCGTGTTGTTAAATCGGCATAAAGATATCCTGCTTTCTCGGCATAGCTGCGGCTTTTTTGAAAATCCTGATTTTTCCAGTCACCGCCGCCTGCCGTTATAAAGCCGTAAATATTAAATCCGTTTTCTTCAAGTGTTCTTTTACCGATTACATATTGCTTTTCATAATCGGAATCCTGCGAATCCGCGCCGAGCGGAGTTCCGCTGTGAGTTAAAATTTCCGAGCCACCTGCCTGCGCCGAAAGCAAAACGGATTTAACGGTTTCCCCACAGGTGCATTTACTTTCAAGCCGTTCGGGAATAACCGCATAGTTTCCAATAACACCGTATTTGTCAAGCACAGCTTTGCACAGGTCAATATCGGCACGGCTGTCATCAAATGTTATGGTTAAATACTTTTTGCCTCCGAAATTCCAATCAAAACTGCAGCTCGCTTGCTTTTGAATATTACCGTTGCCGAATTTTTCAAGCTTAAATTGATTTTCGTATTTTTTCGCGATTGAAATACACATCCAATTGCAGCTTTCGGGAATCACGATCTCCTCATCGGTGTAAACCGTTTTTCCTTTTTCGCTCGCTTCGGGATACATTTTTATATATTCCTCAACGCCGAGCGCTTTTTTAAGAACAACAAAACGCGGATTTCCTGCACCTGCCGTGCCGCTTATGCTGAATTTTTCTCCCGGCTTAACAGGAATATTCACATATTCATAATTTGAATCGGAAATCAAATAAGCCCATCTATCCCAATAACTTCCCGATTGAAAGCAATCCGATACAATTCCATTAACATTATGCCATTTCAGGTCGTTTTCGGGGGGGTATTAGTGGCTGCGGAAACAGGGCTGCAGAAATCGCTGTAAATATAGCCGCCCTGATAATTTTTCCAGCAACGAACGCGAACATAATATTTATCCGCGGAATCACTTGTTTTGATTGTGTAATTTGTGGAGAAAGTACCGTTTATCCAAGCGCCCTGCGTTTGGCTTTTATCCGTAAAGGTTGGATCGGTGCTCCACTGAATATAATAGCCGTGGCACGCAACATAATCCCAGCTTGCGCTTATAGTGCCGTCAAATGCATCACCTGCAATAACAACAAGATTCTTGGGCGGCTCGCATGCTGCGCAAACCCGATATGTTGCATTGCTTGTTTTGCCGTTTTTATCATATGCAACAACCTTTATATCATATTCCCATGCCGGGTTAAAATCATGGAATGCTATATCACTTGTTTTAACATCGCCTTTTAAGGTGTTTGCGCCGTTTGTAACATCATAAACCTTGTAACCGACAGCGCCCGCAACATCATTCCAATCAAGCCACAGGGATTTACCGCCATTGCCTCTGCCCGTTACCGCAAAACCGTTGGGAGCATCCATATAGCCCAGGATTGACGAATCCGTAAAATCACTGTAAATATAACCGCCCTGATAATTTTTCCAGCAACGAACACGAACATAATACTGCTTTGCAGGCTTGCTTGTGTTGATGGTGTAGCTTGTGGAGAAAGTGCCGTTTATCCAAGCACCGTTTTTATCAGTTTGGAAAGTTGGGTCTGTTGACCACTGCAAATAATAGCCGTGGCACGCAACATAATTCCAGCTTGCCGAAAGCGAATAGGTGCCGTTTGCCGAAATTGTGAAGTTTGTGGGAGGCTCGCAAGCCGCACAAACACGGTAAGTGGCATCTGCCGTATCACCGGTGCTGCTGATTGCAACAACCTTTATATCATATTCCCAAGCAGGGTTAAAATCATGAAAAGCTATATCGCTTGTTTTAACCTCGCCCTTAAAAGTGTTTGCGCCGTTTGTAACATCATAAACCTTATAGCTTACGGCATTTTTGCAATCCGACCAATCAAGCCACAGGGATTTACCGCCGTTGCCTCTGCCTGTTACTTCAAAATTTGCCGGAGTTGACGGCTTAACGGCGTCCGTTGCAAACTCAACCGAAACGCTGTATGTTTGCGTTGCGTTTGACGGAATATCAGAGCCGTAATATGCGCCGCATTTAAGAAGATAAGTTGTGCCGGCAAAAAGCTTAACCGTTGTTTTGCATTCATTGCCCACATATTCTGTTTTTTGATTTTGGACCTCTTCCTGAGTGGTGGATTCAAGCAAAAACCAATGCGGCTGATATTTGATATCATCCGAATGTGATTCAAAAACATAATTTGCCGTTTGAGTGGGTTTAAAAGTTAATGTGGCAAATTTACTTGAGCTTGAAACGGACACATAAGCGGGAGAGCCAACATCAAGCACCGTTTTGCCTGCATCTGCGTTTTTAATATCATAATCCGCATGAATATATTTGCTTTTTCCGTTTTTGCCGATTGCAACAGCCGTGAGCGAAGTGCTTTTGCTTAAAGTAACCGGCCCTGCCAGTGCATTGCCGTTAGTTAAAGTAGGCACTGTGTTATCAGTTGTGTACATAACAGTTGTGCCGCTCGGAGCGGTTGCGGAAACGGTGATTGCAGAAGAATAACTGCCGCTTGACTTGCTCAGAACGGGAGACTGAAGAAGTGCATCCTCATATAATGCAGAGAAATTCAAAATGCCTGCGCCGCACCAATTTGTGCCTGTGTTATCATTTATTGGGAAAGCGGCGGATTTTATTTTTGATTCAAGCTGATTTGCTTTAAGGCTGCCGTCCATTGAAAGCAAGGTTGCCGCAGCCGCACTTACAAACGGAGTTGCAAGTGAGGTGCCGCTAACATTTCTTGTGTAGCCGCCACCGATATTTGTTGTGTAAATATGAGTGCCGGGTGCTGCAATATCAACAACGGAACCATAGTTTGAATAAGCGGCCTTGTTATTATCCGAATCGGAAGCCGCAACCGTTATAACCTGCGGAATTGATGCAGGAAAATAGCTTGAAGCATCTTCATTGCTGTTGCCTGCCGCAGAAACAATTGTGCAGCCTTTTTTATCAAGTTCAGAAACAACATTTTCAAAATAATTTCTTGTGCTTGTTGAATCGCCCGCAACATTAACCACCAAAGACATATTAAGGATTTTCGGCGCATTTTGCTCCGAAGCAATTGTGTTTAATGCGGAAACAATATAACTCATTGTGCTGTTGCCGTTTGAATCCGCAATTTTATATGATTTAATTTTAACGCTCTCAGGTGAGTTTTGAGCGATAACACCGGCAACCTGGGTGCCATGGCCGAGTTGATCTGCCCCGGTGCCCGAACCTATGAGATCCAAGCCGTCGCCCACAACTCTGTTTTTAAGATCCGGATGAGTGGCGTCAACGCCAGAATCAATAACGGCAACAGTTACATCATTTAGCTTTTTGCCGGAGCTTTTTATTGAATTTATGGTTTCTTCCGATTCAACTCTTTCATTGCCCCAAGTTTCAGATTTATATTCCGTTGCATTTACATCTGCGGTTTTTGCAATCAAGTCGTAATCGGCATCATACCCATCTGCCAAAAGTGCTTTTAAAGCACTTGCTGCGGAAGCATCATCTGCAAATTGAAGCACAGTAACTCCCACTGAGCTGACTTTTTCAATTTCGCCGTAACTCTTTGAAAGCTTATCGGCATAAACCAAAATTCTGTCCTCAACCGCAAGCTGAGTGCTGTTTTGATTAAGGGCATAATCCTCATCGCCGTCGTATTCACTTACAATGCGATTAACGCTTTTTGAAAACGCAGCAACACTTTTTCGATTTGCCTCTGCCGCAAACACGCTTTGGCACGGTGACAAAACGCCGCAAACCATAACGGCAGCCAACAATAAACCGATTGCTTTTTTCATATACTTCTTTCCTTTCGTGAAATCGCCTTTTTGCAAAACACGCATCAAGAAACGACTCCATAATCTAATTTCATTATACAATTTCACTTGCGCTTTGACAATACATCAAAATTTAGGAAATCACAGCTTTTTACACACAAAAACATTCCAACCCTTTTCGGAGCGTGTTTCTATAATATCAAAGCCGTTTTGCTCAAGCGAACGCTCAACCTCTGCCTTGCGGCTGTCTATAATTCCGCCGGTTATATAAACACCGTGCTTATCAAGAAACTTGGCGGCATCTTCATTGAGCTTCATAACCACATCTGCAACAATATTTGCAATTATGATTTTATAAGTGCCGCTTACACATTCGGAAAGATCGCCTTTTGCCGCCGTAAATACAGGGGGCTCAAATCCGTTTTTCTTTGCATTTTCAAGGGCGGTTTTAACAGCCAGTTCATCAATATCCGTGCCGAAAGCACTTTTTGCGCCAAGCAACAGGGCAGCTATTGAAAGTATGCCGCTTCCGCACCCGATATCAAGCACCGTTGATTCATCGTTTACATATTCTTCAAGCATTTCAAGGCAAAGCCTTGTGGTTGGGTGGCTGCCGGTGCCGAATGCAAGCCCCGGCTCAATATCAAGAATCAAGCGCCCCTTTGCATCATAATCTTTTTCCCATTCAGGCCTTATAAGCAGTTTTTCGCCTATCGGCATAGGATGAAAATATTGTTTCCAATTATTCACCCAATCCTCTGCTTTGCAATCCGCAATGGTTATTTCGCACGGAATACCGTCTGCATCAAGCCTGTCTTTAACAAAAGCAACAGCTTCCGCAGGGCTTTCATTTGGATCTATATAGATATGAATAGTTGATTTTGTGCGATCTTTTTTCAGTAGATCCTCATCAATCAAATCAATGTGGGCAACCTGCAAGGTTTCCTCCACCAAATCCGAATAATCCTCTATATAAATTCCGTACGGCACCGCCATATTGGCAATATTGCCTGCTGTTTCCGTATATTTTGAATCAACCGTTACCGACACTTCGGTCCAGCTTTGCTGCTGAAAATCCTCCGCCATAATCATTCTCCTTTTTAAACTGCTGTGCCTTAATCATCCAAATTAACAATATGCTCCGTGCCGGAAAGGCCGTGATTGTAAAGCTTTCTGTTATCAAGCGACCATTGCCTGTCCGTAAACTTACCGGGTGCCACCTTATCGGTTGCACTGTGGAATTCAAATATTTCCGCATCCAAGGTATCAAGCGCAGACAAAATTTCCGCCTCCAAAAACATGGGCCTTACGGGCGATCCGTATTCCGGCACCCCATGGTGGCTTAAAATCATATGTTCAAGCAGCGCAACTTTTTCGCTCGTTATACCAAGCTCTTTTGCTGCATCTGCAACATAATAGGCACCCTCAACCAAGTGGCCGATAAGCTCGCCCTCTGTTGAATAGCCCTTAACGAGGCCGCTTTTTGCAAAAGTAAATTCCCAAGTTTTTGCAACATCATGCAAAATCGCACCGGAAAGCAGCAAATCCCTGTTTATGTTAGGATAGATTCTGCATATTTCTTCTGCCATGCGAACTATTGATATTGTGTGAAGCATAAGCCCGCCGAGCATTGCATGGTGCAGCCTGAAAGCCGCAGGGCATGTTATGAGCAAATCCTTTTTATCTTTCATTATTTTTGAAACGATTGCCTTAAGCTCTTCATCCTTAAAAGCATTTACTCTTTTCATAAGCATATTAAATATATCAAGCCCTCCTACATCTGATGAAGGAACAAGATCGGCAAGATTATATTCATCGCCGGAAGAAGCAGGCCTGATTTGAGCAATTCTAAACTGATCTCTGCCGTTATATTGCTCCACATTGCCGCGAACCTTAACAACCATTTCCTCTTCAAAAATGCCGCTTGCATTATAATCCCACAGCTTCGCAGGCAATTCGCCGCTTTTATCACCTATAATCAAATCCAAATAAGTTGCGCCGTTTTTTGTTTTCTTTTCTTCACATTTTTTTATGAGCACAAAGCCCTCTGCCATACCGTTTGGAAGCGGATTGAAATTCATATTTTTACCTCGCCTAATATTTTAATAAATTGCTTTTTTCAAACTCAATTATATAACAAAATGAATTATTTATCAATTGCCTGTAAACATTATTCATATACTATTCACCGTTCTTGACAAATGCGCTTTTCGTTGTTAAACTATAATTTAATAATTATAGATTTTGTTAAACAGACAAACACATTATTATTAACGGAGGCATTCAAGTGAACTTCGACAATTTATGTATGAATTGCTTTGAAAAGCTTACTCAGGGCAGCGTTTGCGCAAACTGCGGATTTGATAACGATTCTGTTTCGGATATGCTGTTTTTGCCGCGCAAAACTCTGCTATCCGGCAGATACCTTGTGGGCAATTCGATTTCCAAAGAGAGCGATGCGGTAACATATATAGGGCTTGACACGGAAACCGGTTCAACGGTAACAATAAGAGAATTTATGCCGGCAGGCATTGCAAACAGGCTTGAGGGAAACCTTAATGCCCATGTGCGTGAAAAATACAAAAAAACATTTGACGGCTGCAAGAAATCCTTTATAAAACTTTGGAACACGCTCAAGGGGATGAATTCCCTTTCGGCAGTCATTCCCGTTTTGGATGTGTTTGAAGAAAACGAAACCGCATATGCAATTTCTGAAAAAATGGCAACCGTTTCCCTGCGTGATTTTCTTATAAGGAACAGCGACAACATAATTCCTTGGGACAAGGCGCGCCTTATGTTTATGCCCGTGCTCACAACGCTTGAAAAGCTGCATGAAAACGGAATTATTCACGGCTGCATAAATCCGGACAATCTTGTGCTTTGCAAAGACGGCAAAGTGCGCCTTGCAGGATTTTGCATAAGCGAATGCAACACGGCAGGCAGCGAGCTTGAGTTTAACGAAAATGAGGGCTACACGGCACTGGAGCAATACAACAACAACCACAAGGTTTGCCCTGCGACTGACATTTATGCATTTTCGGCTTGCATTTACAGAGCATTGGTGGGAACAAATCCGCCCGGCGCACTTGCAAGAGAAACAAATGATAAGCTGATGATACCGAATGTTATTGCCGAAAAAATACCGGCATATGTAATAAAAGCACTCGGTGCAGGGCTTCAAATTTATCCCGAAAGACGAATCCAAAGCGTTTATGATTACAGAGAGCTCTTAAACGCCGCACCGTCCGTTGTTGCAAAAGCTGCAGAAATTCAGGCAACAGAGCAAAGAAGCAGCTTACCCGAAGAGAAGAAGCACGAAAGCCCTGCAAAAGCGGAAAAGGCAAAGAAAAAAGGAAACTACAATGTAATTCAAATAGATCCTGATTATGTTCCTGCAGAATTAGAAAGAAAACAAGTTTACGGAATAACTTTTGAACAAGGAAGAAATGAATTAAAAATTGATGAGAGTCTTTTGAAAGAGATGCCTACGCAGAACAAGGAAATCCCGGCTGATGCAAAACGCGACTTAATCATTGCCTTAATCACTTTAAAATATACACAATCCAATTCTGTATGTTATGCCAAAGACGGACAGGCAATCGGTATTGGCGCAGGCCAACAGTCACGTATTCACTGTACGCGCCTGGCAGGAAATAAAGCAGATATCTGGTATTTACGCCAACACCCGAAAGTGATGAACTTGCCATGGATTGAAAAAATCCGTCGTGCAGACCGT
>OGLB01000894.1_pt1 | contig 13788 bp, 8 predicted proteins | sample 1572551 | NCBI WGS metagenome assembly OGLB01 (sample SAMEA2582003, study PRJEB24529) | metagenome | biome: Human gut stool | place: China | collected 2011
GGTGGCTTTGCTTGAAACGGAAGAAAAGAAAACAGACTATTTGCGTGGTCTGTATGAAACAACCTATCTGCGTGACGTAATTGAGCGCAACCATCTGCGTAATCCAGAAGGAATGAAGGAATTGGTGCGTGTAATAGCCTCGGGCATTGGTTCGTCAACCAATCCGACGAGAATAGCCAATACCTTTCAATCTGCACAAGGGATAACCATAAAAAGAGATACTATAAAACAATACATTGACTATCTGAAAGACTCTTTCTTGATAGAAGAAGCTTTGCGCTATGATGTGAAAGGCAGAAAATATATTGGTACCGAGACGAAATACTACTTCGCAGACATCGGTATTCGTGCAGCCATTCTAAACTATCGCCAACAAGAGGAAACGCACATTATGGAAAACATTATCTATAATGAGCTTCGCAGTCGAGGATATAATGTGGACGTAGGATTGGTTGAACTTGGTGGCAAGGATGAGAACGGTAAGTTTGTCAGAAAACAGTTGGAGGTAGACTTTGTGGTGAACCGCCCTCCATACAGAGTGTATATCCAGTCGGCTTTCCACATGCCTACGCCAGAAAAGGAACAGCAAGAACGTCGCCCATTATTGTCAATCAATGACCACTTTCGTAAGATTGTCATTGTTGGTGATGACATTCATCGCAAGGAGGACGAACTTGGTGTGTTGACTGTCGGACTGTTGGATTTTCTGACGGATAAGAAAATACTTGAACAAGGTTAAACGCAATCGGGTAAAAACAGATTCTTTTAACTCAAAGCGGTTATTAGAAATTCTCTTTTCCGTACGACACGGAGAATTCCTAATGACCGAGGGTTTTTATTATAAAAAGTGTCATATCTGTCAGCATTGCCTGTACACCGCTAATTATCAGCGACATAAAGGCTGACAGATACAGCCCCGAACAGCAGTATCTATCAGCCTATCTACCAGTTCATCTGCCTGTCATAAAGCATGGCAGCCTACGCATCTCGGCGCACGACGAGGTAGCGCGCGCCGGTTTCACACTTGCGGCGGCGCATGCCCTGCATGTTAGCCAGCTTTCGCCCGAACGAAATCAGGCTGTTCACCTTCAGCGAGGCACCCACCTTACGCTTTATGACATCGAAGATTTCCGCCGCCGACATCCACTCGGCATTCTCGTCGAGCGGATCCTGCGCTATCGCGAAGCAGAGGTCGAAATACTGGTCGGCAGGTTCATGCACCTCGTAGCGGCGGTTCCAGAGCATTATCTGCTCGGTCTCCGCCTTGTCGAACCAGCAGCGGTTTCCGTTGCGCAAGAGCTGCAGCGCCTGGGCGAAGACCTGGCGATGGTTGGGCACACGGGTGGTGTCGATGGGTGCCGTCAGCTCGATGCCGATGAAGCGACGGTTGCCCGACGGGTCGGCGAGGATGTCGGTCATGTTGCTCGTGGCGATGAACGACGCCTTGCGCGGCAGTTCCTCGATGCGTGTGCCATAAGGCCGTTTCGCCTTTATCGAGGGCAGTTGTATGATGTTCTTCAGAAAGCCCTGCTGCACGCGCGGCGAAATCTGGTTGAACTCGTCGAGGTTGATGAGCAGCTGCTGCGACATGGCGAGCATCACCTGTCGGCGGTCAGTGATGGCAAGACTGTCGGTGTAGCCCCACCTTAGTGCGTCGGGCAGCAGTTGGCGGCAGAACGTGCTCTTGTTGTAGCCCTGCGGCGAGATGAGCAGCGGCGCGACGCTGTTGCCATAGACTCTGCCCTGCGCGTTCTGCCACTGGGCGACCATGGCGAGCAGCCATGTGGTGAACCACTCGCGCCACAGCGGAGCATCAGTGGGCACGGTGCGTGCGAGGTCGCCTATGTGGTCGTGCCCGTCCCATGCGCCTTCGCAACTGGCGAGGTAGTCGCCTACTGGGTCGAACGCACGCACATAGTCCGACTCGATGTAGTTGTTCACATCGTTCTGGCTCACCTCTATCCCCTCGCGCTGCACCTCAAGTATGATGCGGCGGCGCGTGCGTGGGTCGAGTGGCTCGAAGCCGTCGGCGGGGCTGCCTGTGTGGCGAAACTCTGTGCAGTTCATTACGGTGTTGTAGCGGAAGGCGTAGCGCATGGTGAGGAAACCGATCATGCGGTCGACGGCGTTCATTGTGTCTTTGTTTGTTGTGTCTTTCATGTGTGTATTGTGTGTGTTGATATAGTTTAGTAAGATTCCGGCAGTGATGGAGCGTTACTCCGGTGCTACCGGAATGATTCTCCGGCGCTACCGGAATGATTCTCCGGCGCTACCGGAATGGCATTTTAGTCATGCAGGAATATCTGCGTTTGTGTAAAAAAATTACTGGAAGTCGAGGGTTTCTTCTGAGCAATCGAACTCTATGTCCTCATAACCATACTGTGAAAAAAGTTGTTTTATCCACTCCTGCTGTTCAGGCAAGAGTTTATGTTCGCCGTGGTGATAGCGGTAGTACGTGCTGCACCCACCGAGATACTCCCTCATGAGCGAACGCAAAGTAGGTGCGTCGCACAGCTTCACGTCCTTGAACAGGCGGCTGAAGCCCCATGCCATACGCACGATGCGCAGCCGTTTGAACTGGGCGCATCCTCCGTCCGGGCGCAAAGCGTGTGGATAGACGGCGTTGCCCCATATGCGCGACTCGCCGAGAGCCACGGTGGCACGATAGCGCAGGCACTCCTCGCGTCGTTTGCAGTCGGTGTTGAAACAGTAGATCCAGTTGTGCGGAATGTTGCTGCTCTTGATGGTAGCGTTGATGATGTTTGTGTTTTCCATAATACTAAGTTTTTTAAATGTTCATGTATGTTTTCTAAAATTGCCGCAAAGGTACAATTCTGCGCAAGCGTTGTCAAGAGTTCGGCACATTTTTTTTCAAACTCGCAGACGGGCGGTTGAGGTGCAGGCGGCAAACCTGTCGGTTCGGGCTGGCAGATGAGCTGACAGATAGCCTGATAGATACAGCTTTTGAGCGCATTATCTGTCAGCCTTTATACCACTGATTATCAGCGCAATATGAGAACACTGACAGATATGGCAGCATTTTTCGCAACACAAACTTTTCAAACCATAATTGCTTAACGTTTGCATCGGATCATGAGCGATGTGGCAATGCTGCTCATGTCCGATGCAAACGTTAATGATTTTTAATGTAAAACCGTTTAGGTTTCCTTCTTATGCTTTTTTGAGAGTTTTTATTTCATCATATATCCTTTGCCCATCTTCGCGCGTATTGGGTGCAGGGCTTTTGCATCAACAAAGCAGCGTGAACCGGTGAAAGGCTCTATTGTTGGCAGACTATTGTACATGCCGTTCTTTACGCGCGACGCCCAGATGCGGTCGCAGTTGCCGAATGTCGATACGAAGGTGTAGTGGTTGCGTTCGCCTATGGCTGAGAGGAAATCCTCCAATTCGCCGGTAGACACCGCTTGATACCAGCCTGTGCGGTGTGCCATGGTGGCGCGTTCTGCGGTGGTGAGTGCGAGCTCAATGGTACAGACTTCGTTGGGTGCGAGTGTCGTTGCTGTCTTGGGGTCAATCACTTCCAGGGCGTTGCAGAACGCCATAGGCTCCTTTGCCCATGCCTTTATCTGTGCGTGGTCGGTGTATTTTGGCAGTCTCGACTCGTATTCGCTGTAAGCCAGTTCGGAGTTCTGTTCCAGGTAGAGCAGTGTGCGGTGTATGTATGCCGCCAGTTCCTGCCGTGTCACGCTGCCGCTCTGTGGCAGTGTGGCGTCGTCGAGTCCGATGGCACTGGCTGATGCGTCCTTTCCAGACATTTCCTTCACGAGCAGTGTCATGATGGAGCGCAGCTGTTCGCGGGTGACGGGCTTGGTGTAGTCGTTGCCGAGCACGGTGTCGTCGACGAGGTTGTCGCACAGGGCGCGGTTCACGCCGTCCTGTGCCCACTCGCTCATCTTGGCCTCCGACTTGCGTGGCAGTATGAACATCTCGTCGCTCGGCAGTTCTGTCTCCAGCAGGCACATGTCTTCGATGCTCTTCAGGTTTTCGAGCATTGAGACTTTGAAATCTTCGAAGGAGCCTTCCATACCCATCATTTTCTGGTCTCTGGGTGTGAGGTGTCTCATGTGATAGCTGTGTGAGATGCCGCAATGGATGCAGCTCTTCCAGTATATGTGTTCTCCGGCTGCGTTCACGCCGATGTATGCCTGGTCGTTGGCTATGTTCTCGTTCATGTCATGCCATTCCAGTACTTCGGCTCCCGGTCTGGCGCTGAAGGTGTGCGCTTTGTTGCGTTCGCACTTGCCGCAAACCCTACATGAGTAGTACCATTTGAACGGTTGCTTGCATGTGTTGTACTGGCACACGCGGTCGGCAGCCTCTATCTTGGCTGTGAACACATGCTTGGTGCAGGTGAGAAGCTTGGTGGCTGCCACGCCGGCTTTCTGTGCCTCAAACACGTCGCCGCGGTATGTGCGTATGGTGTATGTTGGCTCGGTGGCATCGAGATCCAGATAGTCGAGCACAGCCTTGCCTGCGTTCTCGGGGATGAACAATGTGCCCTTGGCGGTGTAGAGCTTGGTGCTCTGTTCCATGTAATGGCGTCCCCATCTTGACAGCCGCTCGACGGTGGCCTTGTTGAGGTCTCTGACATATTTCACGGCATCCACCTTGGGGCTCAGCCACACTTCTTTCAGATTGAATATGGTGGAGTATGGGGCACCAAGTGTTTCTGCGAATTCTGAGATGTTGTGGTTTTCCGACCCGTTGCTTACGTCGATTATCATCTTGGTCATCAGCAGGGTGTTGTGATTTTTGTATGCATGTCCGCTCGACGAGATGTATTTCTCATGCATGAATTCGTAGAGCATATCGATCTTGTTGATTACGAGCACATCCAGCGGGTGGTAGTGTGGATAGACTTCGTCGGCTTCTTTGCGCGATATGTATGGCAGTGTGGAGCGGTATTCATTCTTCAGCACGTCGTAGTCGGAAGAATGGTCATCTTTCTCCAGTGGTCCGCCCTTGCCACCAGGTATGGTGAATTTCACCTGCATAGTGGGGAAGTAAGGGGCACTTCTGAGCACGCGTGCCGGAATCCCGTTCACCGTGGCCTTGAAGTTTTCGGTCGACAGCATGTCGGAGCCGTCTATCTTTACCCATTCGGTCTGATAATCTCCGTCCGGGTCTATCACTATCTCAATCGTGGCTATGTAGGGGTATCCGGCCTTCAGTGTGGGGTATCCATCTTTGTTCTCGCCGAACTCGCCATCCCATGAGATGTCGCGCATTGTGATGACTCCGCTCTTGAACAGGTCGCCGTAGGCGGTGTTCACTGCTTTTAGGGCGAGTTTTTCGGCGTTCTCTAAGTCCATTCCTGGAGTAGGAGCGTCTATCGTTATCTCCACCGACTTTATCTTCTTCTTGGCGGTGTCGGCCCACAGCGTGGCGGGCAGCAGAAGCAGAGCCACTGCGAATGTTAAAAACAGTTGTTTCATATTGTGATTAATTTGATTGCGTTATGTTAAATTGTTATTAATGGTGTTCTTAGTGTTGGAATTCTAAACAAGAGAATCCGACGATAGACATGGCAAAGATACAAATTAAATATGATTATCAAATAGTTTTTCGTATTTTTGCACCATCATAAAACAAAAGACACATGAAATACATACTTGCCACAGATTCGTTCAAGGGCTGCATGTCATCAGCAGAAGTGGAGAACATAATCGCCGGGGTGTTGGAGGCGAAGGGCATAGACACGCTGTGCCTGCCTATGTCGGACGGCGGCGACGGAATGCTGGCGGCATTCACGGCAGCCACGGGCGGAACATTGGAGCCTGTGTACATACACGACCTGATGATGCGCCGCACGGATGCCCACTACGGCGTGACGCCCGACGGCACGGCAATAGTGGAAGTGGCTCAGGCGTGCGGACTCAGCCTTATCAAGGAGGAGGAGCGCAACCCGATGCGCGCCACAACATACGGCGTGGGCGAACTGCTCTCGAGAGCCATCAAGCGCGGATGCCGCAATTTCATCATCGGACTCGGCGGCACCGCCACGAGCGATGCCGGCATCGGAATGATAAAGGCACTGGTTGACATCTTCGCACGCGGCAAGAACTTCGACGAGGCGCTGAAGACGGAGCTTGGCGAATGTAGGTTTACCCTCGCCTGCGATGTGGACAATCCGCTCTGCGGCGAGAACGGCGCGGCACATGTATATGGTCCGCAGAAGGGTGCCACGCCCGAGATGGTAGCTCAGCTCGACCGCCGTGCGCAGCTGTTCGCCGAGAAATCAGCTCTGCATTTCGGCTTCGACCGAAGCGCAGAGCCTGGAGCGGGAGCAGCCGGCGGACTGGGTTATGCCTTCATGCAGTATCTCGGAGCCGAGATGAAGTCGGGCGCCGACTTGCTACTCGACATCATCGGCTTCGACGAGAAGATAAAGGGTGCCGACCTTATAATAACGGGCGAAGGCGGTGCCGACCGACAGACGCTCATGGGCAAGTTGCCGCAGCGCATACTGATGCGTGGGCAGCAGACGGGCGTGCCCGTAGGGCTTGTGGCTGGCAGCGTAAGCGACAGGGAACTGCTGCTGAAAGCCGGCTTCGCTTTTGTAGAAAGCATCACGCCCGACGGAATGCCGCTGGAGGAGGCTATAAAAAAGGATGTGGCAAGCAGCAACCTCCGCCGCTTTGCCGATTCGCTCGGCTGAAACAGCGGTTTAGGCTGCTAAAAAACTCTTTCTATCAAACTACAATGACATACGAAACCGCATAAAAGGAAAATGTGAACAACTTGTGATATTTTATGAATATACCTAAACCGCTATAAATGCGTAACTTTGCAGCCGAAATATTAATATAGGTATGAAGAAAACATTGTTCACATTTGCCTCAATGCTCTTGGCAAGCCAGGCGATGGCGCAGGAAACGTTATCGCTGGCGCAGTGTCTGCAGATGGGTATTGAGCGAAATCTTAATTTGAAAACTTACGAGGGTAATGTGCTCAAAGGCAAGCACAACATCAGCGAGAACCGTTCGCGTCTGTTGCCGCAGATAAATATCGGCGCAGCGCTGAACGACAACTTCACTCCGCCCGTGTCCGTAACCGACGGCAGAGCCTACGGCAAGCCGTACAACGTGACGAAGACGCTGCAGTACAACTCGTCGGCAAGTCTGCAGCTGCAGATGCCGCTGTACAGTCAGACAGCACTCACAGCACTTGAGATCTCAAAGACGCTCGACCAGCTCAATTCGCTCTCTTACGAGAAGGCACGCGAGGACCTCATCGTGCAGATAAGCAAGATGTACTACTTAGCGCAGAACACTGAGGAGCAGATAGGCATCATAAAGGACAACATAAAGCGTCTGGAGGAGCTGCGCGACATCACGCAGGCGTTCCACGACAACGACATGGCGCTGAGCGTGGACGTGAAGCGTGTGAACGTAAACCTGGAGAACCTCAGTGTGCAGTACGACAACGCGAAGGCGATGCTCACGCAGCAGTACAACATGATGAAGTACGTGATAGACTATCCTGCCGAGAAGGACATTATGGTGGAGAAGGCTGACATTGAGGAGGTGAACCTTGCAGCACTCAGCGGACTGAACGAGAACCTGTACGAGCTGCAGCTGCTCAGAACGCAGCAGACGCTTGCCGAGCAGCAGAAGAAGCTCGCCAAGAGCGGATATCTGCCCACGCTGGCACTCACCGGTAACTGGACGTACATGGCGTACACCGACAAGTTCAAGAACTGGTTCCACTCTGGCGAGTCGAACCACTGGTACAAGTCGAACGGCATCGGTCTCTCGCTGCGTATCCCTATCTTCGACGGACTGGAGAAGCGTTCGAAGATAAGAAAGGCGCAGGTGGACATAGACAACGCGAAGCTCTCTTACGAGAACGCGCTGAAGGGTATGCAGACGCAGTATGCCAACGCCGTGAACGATCTCGCCAACAACCAGCGCAACTTCAGCAAGCAGCGCGACAACTATCTGCTTGCGGAGGATATATATAAGGTGACGAGCGACCGCTATCGCGAGGGTATCGCCTCGATGACCGAGGTGCTGCAGGACGAGATGAGCATGAGCGACGCACAGAACAACTATCTCACGGCGCACTTCAACTATCAGGTGTCGAACCTCACACTGCTGAAGCTCACAGGACAGCTGGAGAAGCTTACGAAGTAGAATGTTGAGTTTACAAATCGTAGGAGGCTACGGCATTAGCTTTCCGCTACGCGCCGCTGACTTTCAGTTCCTGCCGTAGCCATCAGGAAACAGTATCACTTGCTATACCTACGGCAAGAATGCCGTAGGCTCCTACTATCTACAACAAATACAAACTTTATAAAACAAATAACAAACAAAAAATGGAAACAAACAATAACAACACGAACAATAACAACAGTGAGACTGCACAGTCTACACACGAAGTAACAGCAAAGCAGCTGAAGCGCCAGCGCATACGACAGATTGTGGTGAGCCTCATCGGCGTTGCCATCCTCGTATGGGGAATCGTAAAGATTGGCTGTATGTTCATGGACTACAAGAGCAACGAGAAGAGCGACGACGCACAGGTGGAGCAGTACATCTCGCCGGTGAATCTGCGCGCTTCGGGCTACATCAAGAAGATTTACTTCAAGGAACACCAGAACGTGAAGAAGGGCGACACGCTGCTCGTGCTGGACGACCGCGAGTATCGCATCCGCGTGATGGAGGCAGAGGCTGCGCTGAAGGACGCTATGGCTGGTGCGAACGTGATAGACGCTTCGGTGCAGACAACGCAGACTTCGGCTACCGTGTACGAGTCGGCTATCGCTGAGATTGAGATTCGCCTCGCTAAACTCGAAAAAGACCGCCAGCGCTATCAGAACCTTGTGGCTCGCAACGCTGCCACTCCTATACAGTTGGAGCAGATAGAGACCGAATACAACGCTACGAAGAAGAAGCTCGATGCCACACGCCGCCAGCAGAAGGCTGCCTACTCGGGTGTGAACGAGGTGCAGACGCGCAAGAAGAACACAGCGGCTGCCATAGAGCGTGCGCAGGCTGCGCTCGAAATGGCTAAGCTCAACCTCTCATACTGCGTCGTAACAGCACCGTGCGACGGCAAGCTGGGCAGACGCGCGCTTGAGGAGGGTCAGGCTGTGAACGCCGGACAGACCATCACCTACATCATGCCGAACACGCAGAAGTGGGTAATAGCCAACTATAAGGAGACGCAGGTGGAGAAGCTGCACGTAGGCCAGAAGGTCGTAATGACCGTAGACGCCTTCGAGGGCAAGGAGTTCGAGGGCAGAATATCTGCCATATCGGGCGCAACAGGCTCTAAGTATTCGCTCGTGCCTACAGACAACTCTGCCGGCAACTTCGTGAAGATTCAGCAGCGTGTGCCGGTGCGCATCGAGTTCGTGGGAATTTCTAAGGAAGACAACGACAAGTTGGCTGCCGGAATGATGGTTATTGTGAAGGCTCAACTCAAGTAAATGACACAAGCAGAGATATACCAGGCAGTTTCGCCAAAGCTGCCTAAGAATTTTCCGTTCTACGACTGGGTGCCCAAGCCTCTCGGCATCGCCTTCCTCGTCATACTTTTCATACCTATAATGACGGTGAGCGGTGCGTACACCGTGAACAGCAGTGAAATGGTGGGAGGACTTGGCATCCAATCGGAACACATAGCGTTCATCAGTTTCGTGACGTCGATAGGTATGGCGGCGTTCTCTCCGTTCTTCTACACGTTGGTGAGTGTGCGCAGGCAGAAGATGATGAGCCTTGTAGGCTTCTCCATCTTAGCGGTGCAGAGCTATATCTGTGCCAACACCGACAGCCTGTTCATCCTCGCGCTGAACAGCTTGATAATGGGCTTCGTGAGACAGACGCTGCTGATGTGCAACCTCTTCACACTTATCAAGTACGGCTTCGGCATTGAGGCTACACGCAACGTGACGCCGGGCAACGAGCCGAAGGACGAGGCAGGATGGGATGCTCTCGACACGGAGAAGAAGGCGAGTCAGCCTATTATCTACTTCTTCTTCATGCTGCTCGGACAGATAGGCACGTGGATAACGGCGTGGTTCGCTTACAACTACCACTGGCAGATGGTCTACTACGCCATGCTCGGCTCCATTCTCGTGGCACTGCTCATCACCTTGCTCTGTATGCCGTACAACCCCTACCCTACAAAGCGCAGTCCGCTTTCGTTCTCGAAGTTCGGCAACGTGGTGGTGTTCTGCCTCATGTGCTGTTCGTTCGTCTACGTCACGGTCTACGGTAAGGTGTACGACTGGTACGACAGCAGCCGCATTTGCTGGGCTACGGCTATATGCGTCGCCTCTACATTATTATTTATATACTTGGAGAAGACGCGACGCTCGCCCTACTTCATGCTCAAGGCGTTCAAGTCGCGCAGCATTCAGGGCGGCATACTGCTCTTCATCGGACTGATGATATGCAACTCAAGTTCGATGCTCGTGAACATCTTCGTGGGCGTGGGCATGAAGACCGACCAGATTCAGGTGGCTGCGCTCGGCAACTGGGTGCTGCTGGGCTACTTCATCGGTCTTGTCACGATACTCATCCTGAACAGCAAGGGTGTCCACTTCAAGTGGTTCTTCGCTATGGGCTTCCTGCTCATCGGTGCCGCCTCGCTGTTCATGTACTTCGAGGTGCAGACCGACGGCATGCTGGAGCGCATGAAGTGGCCAGTCGTGATACGTGCTACGGGCATGATGCTGCTCTACTCGCTCATCGCCGTGTATGCCAACCAGCGTATGCCCTACAAGCTGCTCTCTACGTGGGTGTGCATCATGCTCACCGTGCGTATGGTGATAGCACCGGGCATAGGTTCGGCACTCTATCAGGTAGTGTTCCAGTACCGCCAACAGTACTACATCACACGCTACGCCCACGACTACGACCGCACCAACGCCGAAACCGCCAAGACCTACGATATGACGGCGCGCGGTATGCAATACCAGGGCAAGAGCGAGACCGAGGCGCAGCACATGGCTGCCATGTCTACGAAGGGCAAGGTGCAGGTGCAGGCTACGCTGTCGGCTATAAAGGAGATGGCGGGCTGGACTATCTACGCCTGCATCATTCTCGCCGGTGTGATGCTTGTGGTGCCGTGGCCGAAGCGCGACATATCGAAAGATACACGCGAGTGGTACATTAACTATTAGGAGGCTGCGGCATTCCTGCCGTAGCCACGCACCCATTTACATGTAAAATATTTTGCAGTGCAGTTTTTTTTCGCTAACTTCGCCATGTCTATACAATAAAAACCAATGACGAACAGCAGCGAAAACATAAATATTCTGGAGCAACAGATGTCTGACAACGAGGACATCTGTTGCTCTTGTGGTAATATACGGTCGTTCCCTGAGGCATTGCGCCACGATTTCCGCGTGGCGGATGTAGGCATCATTGTGTGTACATCGGGACACTTCTCTTTCAGATGCGAAAACGTGGAATATGTGGTGAACAAAGACGAGACGTTGTTCCTCTCGCACGGCGTGCGCTTCTCCGTTACAGCTCAGAGCGACGACTGCTCCGTTGTTATTATCTTCTATCGCGCCGACTCCATACGCGACATCCTTGGCAGCACGGTGGTCGGCATGAAGTTTGTGGAGTATATCAATCCACGCTCGTGCTGGGTGATGCATACGGGTCACGAGAACGAGCTGGCAAAGTACTCCGAACTGCTCGCCGTGCGCAAGAGCGGTGAGAACGTGTTTGCCGCCAACGAACGCCAGTTGCTGCTGCTCTCGCTCACCTACCGCGTGTGCAGCATTTTCCGCGAACTATCAAGTGACGGCAACAACGAGTCGAGCCGCAAACTGGAGACCTACATGCAACTGATGCAGCTCATCGACGAGCACTATATGCGCGAACGCGGTGTGCGCTTCTACGCCGACCGCCTGTGCCTGTCGCCCAAATACCTCACGCAACTCGTGAAGTCGGTGTCAGGCAGCTCCGTACAGCAACTCGTGTTCAAGGCTATCACGAAGAAAGCCATATACCTCATCACAAGCACCGACAAGAGCATAAAGGAAGTATCCGATATACTCAACTTCCCCAACGCTTCCGCTTTCGGCACATTCTTCAAGAAGCAAGTAGGCGTGTCGCCCGTCAACTATCGTCATAAAAAAACAAACTGATTTCTCATATTTAAGAATATATTTTGTACATTTGTCGTCAAAATAACATCAATAACAACAATAAAAACCAACAAAGCCTTATGAACACAAGACGACTACTGTTCTTGTCTGCCATCTGTCTGACGATGGGCACCACCCAATTATCAGCACAGAGTTTCCTTAAAAAGATTAAGAACAAAGGAACACAAATGATTAAAGAGGCAGCACCCAAGCCCGTAAAGGAGGTGATGGATGCTGTTGAAAACGCTAACGAAGCACCCCAAAACAACACCAGTGCTAACAGATCGGGCAACAGAACCACCACCCAGAGCCGCAGCACACAGCGAGTACGTGCCAACACCAACCGCCGCCCGTCAACCCGAACCGATTTCGAGCCGGCACACAAGACAATCACCATAAAGCTCTACAAAGGACTCGGCATAAAGACGTGGTTAGGACGCAAAGCCTTCAACACACCGCAGCCTCCAATGCAATGCCCTAAACAGCCAGCATGGATTGATGCCCTACCCCAGATCATAGAGCTCGACAACGCCAGTCTCATAGCCGAATCGAAGATGATAAACAAATGGGTCACATCCGGCAAACCCTCGTGCGAGCCTGTGCTTGTACGACGCGAACTACTCGACAGTGAAGTAGGCGACCGCATAAGAGCACTCAACAATGCCGTTCATTACCTCAACAACGCCGATAACCTAAACGAAGACTACTACACACCAGCAGAACCATTGGAGGAGGACGCATTCAAGCGAACCATGCAGTCAGACTATTCGCCCCTCTACCCTTTGCTCAATAGCGAAACCGTGGCATACCTCAAAAGCATCAACCGCACCACGAAAGAGGTTTCGGTGAGAGTGTACGAGGGCAACTCGTCATGGGGAAACAGAATGCAGATTGGCGAGATGTGGTTCGATCTGAACTTTCAACGCAATAATGCACGGCTGATCGGCGTAGACAACGACGAGTCGATAGGCAAAGACTACACCGTACCTTCCACCGTGCGCTATGCCGGCCGCACACTAAAGGTGACCGAAATCGGAAGTGCTGCCTTTGCCGAAATGAAAATAAAATCGGTGACACTTTCACCCGGACTGAAAACAATCGGCTCACACGCATTCTCTCGCACACGCATCACTTCCATCAACATACCATCGACGGTGACCATGATAGATAGCTACGCCTTCCACAATATGCCTGCGATTACAAGCATCACCGTACCCAACAGTGTCACGAAGATTGGAAATAGTGCCTTCTCCATGTGCACAGCACTGACAGAAGTAACACTGCCCGTGCGCCTGGAGAAGTTGCCTAACGCTCTGTTCTTCGGATGCAAAGCGCTCACAAAGGTTACGCTGCCACAGAACATCACAAAGATAGATATGAGCACGTTTGAAGACTGCAAGGCACTCACAAGCATCAGTCTGCCACAATCGGTGGCGGTAATCGATCAGAACGCCTTTAAGAACACAGCCCTCACAAGCGTGCCTGTAACCACGAGTCTGAAGAGCATTGAGAGCAGTGCCTTCGAGGGATGCAACCGCATCACCTCCGTATCGCTGCCCTCATGCGTAGAGGTAGAAATGTTTGCTTTCGGAGTGCGAAAGTGCATATAAAAAGTGTTTGAGAGAAGAATGAGGAAAGTTTACTGGTTATCAGTTACT
>OGLB01000900.1_pt1 | contig 13743 bp, 10 predicted proteins | sample 1572551 | NCBI WGS metagenome assembly OGLB01 (sample SAMEA2582003, study PRJEB24529) | metagenome | biome: Human gut stool | place: China | collected 2011
GAATATGCGGAGTCATCTTATCAATCGTTAATTTGGGCGAGCTCTCTCCGGCAATAAAAACATATACAATATCTTTACCTTCAAGATCTTTCTTCATCGGTTTCATCTGTTTCATAGCCATTTTGCAAGGACCGCACCAAGTTGCCCAGAAATCAACCAAAATCACCTTACCCTTAAATTTAGAAATGATGGAATAAAATAAATCTTCATCTTTTACTTCTCCGGATTCATTAACGGTATAACCTTTCTTTTTCTTATTAGCTTCAATCGTTTCCAAAAGACGGTTGTTCATCTTTGTCAGTCTGCCGAGATAATAAGGGTCACTCATCTTCCGTATCTCCTCAAAATCATGTACAGTCAATGGAGTGAAGTCACTGATTTTCTGAGCATATTTCATCATTTTCTGCAAGTCGAAAAAAAGTCCTTGATCTGTGCCCAAATATCCGGCTATAATCTTTTTCAAAATATAGTCTTGCTGCATAGAACTGAATTCTTTAAACAATTCATCGTATTTTATTCGCAATTCGCCCATTTTTTCCTGATAGACAGATGTTTTTCCGGTATCTGTATCAGCCTTGAACTCACGTATTATCTTAGCATCTTCAGCAGAAACTTTATCGGAAGAGAGAATAAACGCAAATATATCACTCAACTCATCATCCATCTTCACCCTCAGATAGCCCATTCCCCTTACCAAATCAGCATAACCATTGGCATAAAGCATGACAGGCGAGTTCAGTATATTCAACTGCCGGATATAGTCATAGAAATCATCACTCAATTCCGGTTGTTTAAACTTTTGATAAGCTTCACGAGCCGGTAATCCACTGCACTGCACATAAGCATAGGCTAAATTAGAACTTACACGGGTCAATGTCAAAGTACAAAGCAAATCATTCTGAGCCAATAAAAGCTCCCGGTATGCCTGACTTCTTTTCTTATCGGAACAGATAGCGGATTTGGTTTCTTCATATTTTTTCAACCAATAAGCTTTATACTGACCGGCAGTCATATTATATAAATCATTCATATTCCAATGAACCATTCCCCATACATCCATCAAATGTTCATCATCGGTTATCATTTCATCATTCAAAGCCGCCATGGTACCTGAAAAATAGACTTTCTTTCCACCAGCACGCTTGCCTTTCAACAATTTGCTTTCAGAACGACTCAACTCACGCAAGTTAACAGCCATATCCAATTCACCACCGGGAACCAAAAAGACGTCAAAATAAATATCACGTCCCACAGAAAAACTGACCGTAGTCGGAGCACAAAGTTCAATCTCTGTCCGAAATGTTCCGTCTTCATTCACCTTTATTTCAGTATCCTCAAATTTTGCCGTCAACAAATCACAAGTCCTACAAGAAAACGGAAGTGCATAGTGCTTCTCATAGTCTAACAAACGACCGGTTATCACTGATTTGCCATCTTTCAATTCAGCCTTAGGCAACGGTTCAGCGTAATTCAATTTCTGTTTCTTCACATCATCCGATAAATCCAATTCCGGTAATTTACCATCCAAATGGATTCCCCATACCTTGAAACAGTCCTCACAATCGCTCTCTATGAAATCAATCACTTTCACTGTAGGGGGCAATAACGGAAAAATAAGACTAAAAGAAGCCTCACCGCTATCGGGCATCCAAAATTTTTCGCCCAAGGTAATTCCATTACCGGAACGAATCGGATACTTCTCTCCATTATCAGCCAACAAATAACTTTCATTACTTATCTGAATCCAATTATGAGGACGGAAAAAGGCTTTTACATCCAATACGGTTGCCGTATCCGAAACCACCACTCTGTCTATCTCGATAGTAGAAGAGCTACGAGCGATGAAAGGCGGCTGTTTAACCACCCTGTCTTTTGCCTGCAAAAGGCAGCAACTCACCATAGCAAGCAGTAAAATACCAAAGTTTTTCATTGTATTTTTTTTAAACATACTTACTTATTTCCCAAGTTCCTATCCAAAAGATTCTTTACTTCTTCGTATGCCTTTGTATATCCACGGGCCAAAGTAATACCATCCGGAGAGATTAACATAAGAATGGGAACTCCTGAAAAATAAAGGTCTTTCACTATAAAGCCATTGCCCTCATCCTCTGTGTAAACTGTAGTCCACGGATGGCTTAGCAATCCCTGTACCCGTTCATCTTTCTTAAACTCTTCAGAACTTCCCTGCAACGATTTCAACAAATCATCACGGGTAAATCCCAATACCTCCAAACCTTTTTCATGATATTTTTGATAGAGATCCGTTATTTTAGGATTTACCCAAAAAGTACCAGGACATAATCCCCAATGATAAATCAACACATATTTGCCTTTATAATCAGACAAAGACACTTTCCGGCCGTCTTTATCTGTCACTGTAAACTCCGCTGGCGCAAAGCCTACTTCAATATTCTTCAATACAAGCAATTGCTTGTCAAGTATTTGTCCAAAATATGAATTTTGAACCTCTGGAGTAAATTGTGCCAAACGCTCTTTCACATCCTTATAAGTAGCATCAAAAACAAAAGCGGATGCATACATAAAAGCGGCATATTCCATATCGTTCACTTTCAATGCCAGACTATCACGAACAGTCTTCAGCATTAGCGGACGATGATATTCATTATACATTTGCCCGTATTTTGCCACACTATCATTTTGCTTTGTATCCTGATATTTCAGTATCTGACTGAAGATATCAATCATTTCAGTATTGGAAGACGCAGTCAGGCTATCATACCTAGCCACCAACGAATTGTCATAAAAACCACCCGAATGACGAACCGCACCCAAGTAATCCAAAGACCCTTCCAGTTTTATATCATCACCTACGCGAGCTATAATCTCAGCTCCGCGAATACAACTCCGTAACGGTTCACCCACTTTAGGCTGATGCGTCAATAAATAAAAAGTAGTATGTTCCATAGGAATAAAAGCCGAGAAAATTCCCTCCTTTTCCACCAATATGGTATCTGTCCCGTCTTCTTTCCAATCGGGCAATAAAAAAGTTTTAAGAAAAAGAGTATCTCCAACCTGAAGCCCTTCCAAATGACCGGATAGTTTAAAGCCATCGGTCTGCATAGTTTGCCGGCATGATACTAGAGCCACTGCAAAGAGTGCCAAAGCTAAAATTTTCTTCATATATTCTTACTTTTATATAAATGACTTCCGTTATTTTGCATGACGAAGTGCCAACGTATCTTTTTTCTCTACAGGAAATGACTTTGTCGGAATATCACCTCTAAAGAAACCTTCCTCCTTTATTTTTTTAATACGTTTCCATGCCTGCTGGTAAAGTGTTATGCGGTCTTCCACCGGGTTCCCGTCTTCGTCCAAGGCATAACGCTGATCTTCGGGAACTGTAGCCATGTATTTCCTATAATAGCGAATGGCATTCTTCTCATCTTCTTTCCAATCATAGAGACAGGCTATTTTATAAAGAATGGAGTTTTTCTTTGTATAAATATATAACTTCTCCAAGGCTTCCACCTCTTTCTTTGTATCCCCCGCATAATCGTAACATTCTACCAACCCGTCATAAAGACGTACCATCATACTATCAGAAGGAACTGCTATGCGGAAGGCTTCTTCCATATATTCCACACCCTCCTTTTTCCAGGAAGTGCGTGCCGAAGCTTTTGCCAGATAATAGAGCACATTCACATCCATCGGATTTTTTTGATAAGCTTCTTTCAGATTATCGTATGCACCGTAAAACCAGTTATCCCCATAATGGGATACACCTAAATAGTAAAGAGTGAGAAAACTACGATCACCCAGTTCTTTTAATGACTCATAGCGTTTTACCGCTGTTCCGTACTCTTTCAGCATACAATAAGCTTTCGCATTCTGGCGGTTCACATCTATATTGGTGGTATCGGACAAACGATAAACTTCCGTCACATCAACAGCATCTTTAAACTGCTGATTGTTATTAAAAATACCGGCAATGCGTGCCACTGTCTGGGCATCCAACGAATCACGCCGATAGGCTATGTTATAACTGATGAAGGCACTGGCGGCATCCTGCAATCCCTCGTATGCCTGTCCCAGATATTTGTATCCGGTGGCCGACAAGGAATCGCGTTCCAACCAGCCATGACAAGCCGTACGCGCTTCTTCATAATCTTCGGAAGCTAATAAAGAGCGTATGAACTGCAACCGGAAAAATTTATTTTCCGGTTGCAAATTCATTGCCTTCTGATAACAGTTGGCCGCCCGACGGGAGTTACCCGTCAATTTGTAACACTCGGCAAGGTCGATCAAAACTTTTGTGTTTGTGCTGTCTTTCAAGATAAGAGAGTTCAATACCCCTATGGCTTCCGGATAACGGTTCATCGCTTTCAGCGCCTGAGCTTTGGTAATCAGCAATAAAGAATCCTGACAATCGGGTTCTATCAGCGTAACTACTGTCTCATAATCATAATTATCCATTGCCTGACGAATCCCATCATTCACCTGGGCAAACAACGAAACGGGGAGCATACATAGCAGCAGTGTTACAAATTTTTTCATATCTTTATTCTTATTGTTTCTTTGTGGTAATCAATATCACGCCATTCTTGGCTTTGGCTCCATAAATGGCAGTACCTGCCGCATCCTTCAACACCGAAATAGATTCAATATCCGAAGCATTCATTTTTTCCATTTGACTATAAGGCTTTTCTATCCCATCAACTATAAGCAATGGTTTCTCCTTCCAATCTTTCAACGAAAAAGTTTCCTTACCTATCCGCAATGGATTTTCTTGAAAAACAGTGTCTGTCTTCAACTCCAAATGACGTGCTTCATTTGATTTGGTATCTTTACCGTCTAGTCTGAAAGTGACGGGAACCGTATATTTCACACGCACAGGCTGGCCTTTCTGCATACCCGGTTTCCATTTCGGCATAATGGAAATGACTCGAATGGCCTCACCGTCCAAATCCGGATCAATGCTCCTGACAACTTTGGGATTGGCTATATTACCATCTTTCTCAACTACAAATTGTACAATAACCTTTCCCTGTACTCCAGCTTTCTGAGCCTCCACTGGATATTTGATATTCTTCCCCAAGAATTTCAAACATTCTCCCATACCACCCGGAAACTCAGGCATCTCTTCAACAACCTGAAAAACCGGAACTTCATCAGAAGCTTCTTCACCACCTCCATAACCTACTACAACCACTTCCTGTGTCTTAGTTGTGATTTGTCCCTCCAAATACACTTTTAAAGATTTAATTTTTCCAATAAGTTTCTCTGTAATAGTCAATTCCTTTGTTTTCATATTTATATATGAAACACTCAAAGTAGCCCCAACAGGCATTGAAATAACAAAATTTCCATCTAAATCAGTGATCGTACCCGAAGTGGTACCTTTGATAATCACACTAGCACCTACAACCGGAGCGTTTGTACTTTTTTCTAATACCTGCCCTTGCACTTTTATTTCCTTTGCAGGATGTTTTTCGGGACTTTTAACCTCTTCGGTTTTCATAATTGCCGTTAAATCATTAACTTTGACGGCTGAAATCTCATCTAACTCACTAGAGATTTCGGGGCGGGCAAAGGCTGCCACGGCAATGGCTGCCAATGGAAGCACATACAGGTACTTGAGTCGTGCCCACGGATTGGATTTCTTTTTTAACATCATAGTAATACGTTTTTTAAGTGAACTGTGATTGAAGCTGTTGGCCATAGAGTAGAGCCTTGTGCCGACAGCTTTTTTTATTAATAACAACTGATATTTCTTTGCATCAATACCTTGTGCAATCACGCTTTCGTCCGCTTCGAACTCGTGTATGTTCTGTAGTTCCTGTTTCAATAACCAGGAGGCAGGATTGAACCATTGGAAAAAGATGCAGATATCCGCTATAAGTAAATCTATGGAATGTTTCTTCCGTATATGGGCGTATTCATGCGTCAGTATTTCCTCACCGTTTTCCTTCAGGTCTTTCTCAGAGATCACTACAAACTTCATCCAACTGAACGGAGCGATTTCTTTTTGGTGGGTTATCAGCATGATACCGTTCTCCTGACGGACAAGGGTGCTACCCTTTATCAGCCTCAGCATACGGGTCAGCGACCATACATTACGTAAAAAGAAGAATACAATACCCAACAAATAAACCATCAGCAACACTTCACGCCATGTAATGACAGATTCGGGAGCAGTTTCTATAGTAGCAGTCCGATTAAGATTAGCCATAAGTAGCAGTTCTTCCCAAGTCAGCAATTGTTGGCTGACTTCCATCGGTTCTTTCATGGTCACTTCCACAAAGGGAATGGCACAGGACAATATCAGTATTCCCAACAAAGCAATACGGTTAAAACGATGGAATGTTTCACGGCTCAGCAACAGGCGGTAAAATAAATAAAATACCGCCAGACAGACTGCCGACTTTACAATATATACAAAAAATGCTCCCATAGTATGTATCTTTAATTATTCTCTTTATCCGGATTATTCATGCGCCTTTTCCACATCCCGGATAAGCTGCTTCAATTCATCCAAAGAAATCTCCTCCTCCTTCACCAGTGAAGAAACCGCTCCTAAATAAGAGTTATTGAAATATTTACTGATAACCCCTTTCAACGTCTTCTTCTTAAAATCATCACAGCTTACCACCGCATAATACTGATAGGTATTTCCAAATACCTCATGACTGAGAAACCCCTTTTCCTCCAATCCTCTCACAATGGTAGACAGAGTATTGAAATGCGGACGCGGTTCATCATAAAAATCAAGTAACTGTTTTACAAACAACGGGCCTTTTTCCCAAAAATAACCCATAATTTCTTCTTCCTTTGCTGTCAACATTTTCATAATCTTTCTTTTGATTATCACAAAGAACTAAAACTTTTAGTTATAAAACTAATTTTCATAGTTAAAGTAAACTAAAAGCTTTAGTTACCTGCTGTAAAACAGTATATCCCGTTTTCACCTGCTGATGAAAACGGGATATACTTATCATAAATAATCCACCTATAAGGAGACTACAGATCTCTATATACTTATACTTCCCTGAACAATCTATTATTCGTCAATGACCGGTTTATTTTCCGTCAGTCTTTTCAAACGGAGAAGTGCCTCCATATAATAATAATCAGCATAAATGATGGATGCATCAATCTCTGATCCGGCAGGCAAGTGTCCTGTGGAATGAAGCAGGAAAGCAGGTTTACTTTTACCACACTGGTGTTTGTCGGAACTCAGGCTGGTCAGCATTTTTACAGCCGCCTGTTTATATTCCAATGCTTTTCCAGCCGGCAGATAACCGGACAATTCTAATAAAGCAGAAGCTACCACACAAGCAGCAGAAGCATCCCGGGGAGCATCAGGAATGGACGGATCATTAAAATCCCAATAAGGAACATAGTCTTCGGGCAGATTTTTCAGATATACATCCGTTACCTTTTGTACAAAATCGAGGTAACGGACATCTTTTGTTTCCCGATAAACGACTGTATAACCATAGATAGCCCATGCCTGACCACGAGCCCACATACTGTCATCCGAATAACCTTGATGGGTCACTCCCTTGATAAATTCACCTGTCAGGGTATCATACACTGCTACATGATAAGAGGTATAATCCGGACGAAAATGATATTTCATCGTCTTATCCGCATGAGCCACGGCAATGTCAAACAAATAAGGATTACCTCCATTCTTGGCTGCCCAGAAAAGCATTTCCAGATTGATCATATTGTCCATGATGGTATTATGACCGCCAAACATTTTCACATTGCGAGGCCATGAAAGCATAGTACCTACACGGGGATTGAACAATGCTGATAACGAATCAGCCGTATTGATTATAACTTGCTTATATTCCGGATTACCGGTCAGACGATAACCGTTACCATAGCTGCAAAAAACCAAAAAGCCCAAATCATGATCGTATGCAGGAATCTCCGAGAGAAATTTCAAAGAAGCAGTAAACTTTTCGGCCTCTTCCTTTATTTTCGGATCTTGTGTATATTCATAATCATACCACAAGATGCCCGGCCAGAAACCTCCGCACCATTCTTCCTTACTCACTTTACGATAGTTCCAGTCATACTGGCCATCCATTATGTTACGAGGCAACATAGTGTAATCTACCTCCCGCCCTTTTCCATGCATAACCTCCAAAGTACGATGTACCTGGCGATCACAATATTCCAAAGCTCTGTCCACCTCCAGTTTGTTGTCTACTTCAGTACAGGCTGAAAGCAGACATAACCCTATACCTACTAATAGATTTTTTGTATTCATAATTATCCTTTCTTTTTTTACTTATCGATACGGAACCAATCGGCATCTACCCAACCTCTTTCCTTGCCATAAGGAGCTGTACTGAATAATCCTACTTTCGCTCCTATCCACTTACCCTGACGAGCGGTAAAAGGCACTCCGGCCGATGTATATTTCCTGCCGTCCAGACTGTAGCTGAAATAACAGATACCTCCCCCAGTTACTTTCACCTGCAAATAAATATCACGCTCATAATTGGGATAGATCCCGGCTCCGAACCGGCGGCTTACAGGTAATTCCGCAAGACGGGTCACTGTTTCAGGAGACCGTTGCTCCGCATCCTTGCAGACCACTTGATTCAATATAAACTTATCACCTTCTTTTACTACACCCAGATAGCCATAATCCCATCCTATCACTATCAGTCCGGACTGCTGTCCGTCCGCTTTCGCCGAAACTTTCAGTTTGGCAGTCGCCGTAAATTCTTCGGCAGGGAATTTTTGTAACAAGAGATTCGGCACCTCCCAACAATTCACAAAATCCTTGGACAAAATATGTCCATATATACGAATGTAACCCAAATCAGAGGTAAAGCCAAACGTATCTTGGTAATTGGCATGCCATTCCCATTGCAAGCCCAATTGCCTTGTGTTGAATTCATCACTCTCAATCGGTGTCTCTATAGGATAAGTCCTGCCTACATCCGGTTTTTTATAGCGTTTTACAGGTTCACCACACCCATCTCCATCCTTGTCCACCCCAATTACGGGCCAATCATTTTCCCACTTCACAGGATTCAAGTGCAAGACTCTGCCATACATGGCTTTATCTTGAAAATTGATAAACCAAGACTCGCCTGTACAGGTTTCCACCCATCCCCCCTGATGAGGGCCATTTATGTCCGTATCTCCTTGGGCCATAACAATTTTTGACTCGTATGGGCCATACACATTGCGAGAGCGAAGTGCCAATTGCCAACCCGTCACCACCCCTCCGGCTGGTGCCAGGATGTAATAATATCCGTTGCGTTTATAAAACTTAGGTCCCTCGATGGTGTGATTCACCCCATCATTACCATCAAAAACCAATACAGGTTCACTAATGATTTTTGTACCTTCCGCATTCATCTCACAAACCGTAATCACACTATTGAATGCGGCACGACTGCCCGCCCACGCATGTACCAAATACACTTTTCCATCCTCATCCCACAACGGAGTAGGATCTATCATTCCTTTCCCGGCCTTTACCAAGACCGGCTTTTCCCATTCACCCAACGGATCTTTAGTCTTTACCATGAAAATACCCCAATCGGGATCTCCCCAATAGATAAAAAACTCACCATTGTGGTAACGGATAGAAGGAGCCCATACCCCTTTTCCATGTTGAGGAGCGTTAAAGAAGCCGATCGGCTCTATCTCCTTCAAGGCATAGTTTGCCAAACGCCAGTTCACCAAATCCTTTGAATGAAGAATGGGCAATCCCGGGGTGCAGCCAAAACTGGAAGCGGTCATATAAAAATCATCTCCTGCGGCACAAACATCCGGATCAGAGTAATCCGCATGAATAATCGGATTAATATACGTACCGTCTTTCTGATCGGGCACCCATACCTTGGATACATACTGAGCATCTGCCTGTTGCCATGCACCACATACTAAAGCCGCTATAATCACTATCTTTTTCATTCTTACCTATTATAAAAATGCCCTGAAACAATCATTCTTACCTTAAAAAACATACCCCTTTAAACTTAAAAAATCACCTAACCTTCATTTTTGTTAACCTAATCTATCTATAATACGGACAAGAAAACCAATACACTCAACGAAAGTGGTTATTTTTATAATACTTGTCCTTTATACTTTTTATATTCTTTTATTTCCTGATCCGTCACTGGCACGAGTTGCATGGCCGCACCGCCTCCTGGCTTCAATGCAAACTGCATGATTTGAGAGGAATCCACCAACAGACGGGTACATTTCACCTGAGTACGGGTCTTTATCTTATCTCCCCCATCCGTATAAATACGGGCCAGATAGGTCTTTCCCTTATCTAAAAATGAAAGATTTACCGATTGAGCAGAACCTTCATTATTAGTCAAAGCTCCTACAAACCAGTCATTACCTTTGCGACGCGCCATAGTTATATGCTTACCCGGAGCACCTTCCAATACTTTTGTATCATCAAATACGGTTTGCAGATTCTCGAACCATTCTATTTCGGGCTCCCCTTGATAGAATGAGGGGCGGTCATACCAGAAGATAGTTTGTAAAGGACTGTAAAAAATCAATGAAGCCGCCAACTGATGAGCATGGGTGTTCTTCAGACGTTTGTCGAAATAACAGATGGTATAATCCGCCGCTCCATTAATCATACGGGTAAAAGGCAGAATCGTATTATGCGTAGCGTCGGGAAATTCCTCATTCCCCCGTATCCCTTCCTGAGTGAGCAAGTTAGGATAAGTACGGCTGAAACCGGATGGACGGAACTCATCATGAATATTAATCAACAATTTGTTTTCGGCAGCCAGACGAACCATATCATGCAGCCAAGTAGCCCAACGATGACTGGCATACTGTACGAAACCGGATTTCACACCTACAACTCCCCACTTATGCAGCAATGGAAAAAGCTCACGCATCTGTTTTATCAGGGCATGCTGATTGACATACACCCATACACCTACCCCTTTTTCTTTACCGTATGCGATGACACGCGGCATGTCCAGTTTGGAAACCACCTTTGTGGCATCTCCGTCATGAGAAGTACAAGGCATATACCATTGCCAGTCGAAAAGCATATACGGAATGTTATGTTCGGCACAGAAGTCGATTGTGGCAATAGCCCCTTCGGTGCTGATGGTTGTCTCACGCATGATAGTACCCGGTCTCACCCATTCGGCGGCATCGGCTATCTCGCAAGGCGGATTCAGATTTTGGATTATATCGTTATGTTCCAGCAACTCTCCCGGTTTCTCCGCAGTCATTATCACTTTCCACGGGGTGGCATAATAGGTCACCACATCTACGGGGCTATACATTACAGAAGTCAACGTGTTCTTCTTATCGGTGGAGACGAGGTATTTGGTCAGGCACCAGTCGTCTACATCCGCATCTGTCAATGCAGAGGTTGAGAAGTTCAGCATCGACTCCTGCAACTTATAGTTAGGTTTCAATACTCCCGGAGTATCAGAAAAAACAATCTGCATCTCATCCGTATTATAGATCCCCATAATCCGGTGACGAGTAGTCTGCGCCTTGAAAGTAGCAATCGAAATACGCTCACCTACCAAAGCATTCATCAATGTCGACTTTCCGACATTCGGATTTCCTACGATGTTTACAAAACCTGCTTTATGCATTTCTCTTTATTTTATTGGTTGAGACAAAAAAACGCATCGAATCGAAATAGGATGCGTTTTTGAGTGTTATAGTTCAGTAACTTACGTTACGATTCCTTTTTTCCGTCATAACCCCACTTCACGTAAACGGCTCCCCATGTAAATCCGGCGCCGAATGCAGTGAAAATAATGTTATCACCTTTCTTGAGTTTATCCTCAAAATCCCATATACATAAAGGAAGAGTAGCAGCACTTGTGTTACCATAATGCTCAATGTTCACCAACACTTTATCCATCGGGAGTTCCATGCGATGAGCCACAGCTTCAATGATACGTACATTCGCCTGGTGGGGAACCACCCAGTTAATGGTATCTTTGGTCAGACCATTCTTTTCTGCAATTGCAGCCGATACATCCGACATACTTGAAACCGCGTATTTGAACACTGTTCTTCCTTCCTGGTGCAGATAGTGCATTTTATTGTCTACAGTGAAATAAGACGGAGGACAAACCGAACCACCAGCTTTCATGTGGAGGAAAGGCAATCCTTTACCATCAGTTCTTAGTATCGAATCCATGATACCGTAATCTTCCGTAGTCGGTTCCACCATAAAAGCAGCAGCACCGTCACCAAAGATAGGGCATGTAGCACGATCTGTATAGTTAACCATTGACGACATCTTATCGGCACCGACAATGATAATTTTCTTATATCTTCCCGAACGAATGAAATTAGCAGCCGTTTCCATCAAATACAGGAAACCACTACAAGCCGCCTGCAGATCAAAAGCAAACGCATTTTTCAGTCCGAGTTTATCGCAAAGAATAGAAGCGGTAGAAGGGAAGTGATAATCAGGAGTAGTAGTAGCAACAACAACCAAATCAATATCGTCGGGATTAGCACCAGTCTTTTTCATCAACTGCTTGGCGGCCTTGCGAGCCATGTATGAGCTACCTAATCCTTCCTCATTCAGAATATGTCTTTCCTTTACTCCGATACGAGTCATAATCCATTCATCGTTGGTATCTACCATTTTTGATATCTCTTCATTAGTCAAGATATAATCGGGTACATATCCTCCAACTCCTGTGATTACTGCATTTATTTTTTCCATCAAACCTATTTTAAATTAGCAATACTATAATACTTAAAGCAGCCGGAGAGCATCACCCTCAGGCTGTTTTTCAGTATAACTGTACTAATTATACAGCTGCTTCTTTCTCAATAGCGAGCTTACCTCTGTAATATCCGCAAGCACCACACACTGTGTGATATACATGCCATTCTCCGCAATTCGGACAAATAGCCAATGTAGGAGCTACTGCCTTATCGTGAGTTCTTCTCTTCGCTGTTCTTGTTTTCGATTGTCTTCTCTTAGGATGTGCCATTTTCTTAAAACTTTAATTATTATCTAATATTTTTTTTAATTCATTCCAACGGGGATCAATTTGTTCCTCCATTTCCTCCGCAACTACGATATCATCTCCACCTGTGTCGAAGACTTCATCGCTATCTTCATTAGCATCTGTTTTGAGATGCTTGCTCAACTTGCTAGTAACAGCTTTGTTGCACTTACCCGGAGCGTGTACATGCTTCATTGGGATGGAGAGTGCTATAAACTCATACATGAACCATGCAACGTTGATTTCTCCTTCTTCTTCGGGAATCACAATCAGGTTCTCACCTTCCTCTGCATATTCATGTCCAAACTTCACCATCAGTTTATCAGAAGAACTGATCGGTAGTTCCATATCATCCAGACAACGATCACACGGTACCCATACCATTCCGTCGGTCTGAAAGCTCAATTCGAAAGCGCGAGAGGTTCTTTTCACGTTCAAAGTTACATTTACTTTTCCCTTTTGAACTTCAGGACCATCAATGTGAGCGAAATAAAGGTTATCCAATACAAACTCATACTTAGCAGAGTCTGTCTGCATTCCTTTCAGATCAATTTTGTATTTATCAAATTTTCCCAAAGCTTCTCTCTTTTTTAAATCGTTAGCTTACAATTCGGGCGACAAAGATACAAATAAATATCCTCATAACATACAAATTATCAGTAAATATTCACTTTTTTAATAGGTATTATGAGGTTTATAAGCGTTAAAATCCGCTGTCGTTTTTCCAAACAGTTAAAAACAGAAAGCCTCGCCCGTCAAATAGACAAGCGAGGCT
>OGLB01000901.1_pt1 | contig 13734 bp, 9 predicted proteins | sample 1572551 | NCBI WGS metagenome assembly OGLB01 (sample SAMEA2582003, study PRJEB24529) | metagenome | biome: Human gut stool | place: China | collected 2011
AAATCTATTTCTGCGTATAGCTTATATGGGCAATACCCCGAATGAGTGGTTGTTCGTCTGCGAATTATTTTCTATTTTTGTAACGTCGAGCGTAGTAATGCGTTCGGCAGACATACTGAAAGTGTTTTCGCACTGTCTTTACAACGAAATCTGACAGTTTCAAAAAGAGAAAAGACAACGAATGACACTCATTTCTTGTTTAGATTATGGCAAGGGATACGTTCAGTGTTCCCATACCCCATATCTACTCAAGTGTGGGGTATTGCATCGTTTATTTTCTCTTGGGTTTTGTCAGAACCTCGTTGTAGATAAGCGAAATCAGCTCCACACTTTCTTTTTGATTATTCACCATTGAGGGGCCGGATGGTAATTACAATTTGAATATTCAATCAATTCAAATAATAATTACTATGAAAAAAATTCTATCGGTGTTGTATATTGCTACATTGCTGTTTGCAAGTTGTAGCGATGAGTATGACGATTCGGCATTGACCGGGCGCGTAGATAATTTGGAAAATCGGGTGGCCAAATTGGAAGAGCTCTGCAAACAGATGAACACCAACATTTCATCGTTACAAACTATTGTAACGGCATTACAAAAGAACGACTATGTTACGAACGTGACCCCCATCATGCAGAATGGGAAAGAGGTTGGCTATACGATAACGTTCAGTAAAAGTAATCCGATCACCATTTATCATGGTAAGGATGGACAAAACGGAACTGACGGAGAGGATGGGAAACCCGGAGTTGACGGTGAAGACGGAAAGAACGGACATACTCCCGTTATCGGAGTAAAGCAAGATACTGACGGGAGCTATTATTGGACACTCGACGGTGACTGGCTGACGGACGATAGCGGCAATAAAATCAAAGCAGAGGGAACCGATGGCAAGGATGGTACGGACGGGTCGAATGGAGAAGACGGGAATGATGGGCAGGACGGAAAGCCCGGCATGGACGGCAAAGATGGTATTACCCCTAAATTCAAAATCGAAAACGATTATTGGTACATTTCCTATGACAACGAGTCCACGTGGACACAACTCGGTAAAGCCACCGGTGAAGATGGAGAGGACGGTATTAGCGGTGATCCGATGTTTACGGATATTGACTATGAAACCAATACCGACTATGTAATTTTTACGTTGTCTAACGGTACGCAGATCAAATTGCCCACGTGGTCGGCATTCGAGGCTCTGAAAACACTCTGTAATCAGATGAATACCAACATTTCGTCTTTACAAACGATTGTTACTGCTCTGCAAAATAATGATTATATTACAGAGATTACCCCTGTTATGCAAGATGGGATAGAAATAGGCTATACGATCAGATTCAATAAAAGTAATCCAATTACTATTTATCATGGTAAAGATGGCCAAAACGGGACAGATGGTTCGGATGGCAAGCCCGGGGCTGACGGACAAGACGGGCATACTCCTGTTATCAGCGTAAAGCAGGATACTGACGGCGTTTATTACTGGACGCTTGACGGCAAGTGGCTGACGGATGATAGTGGTAATAAAATCAAAGCCGAGGGGACAGACGGAAAAGATGGTGCAGACGGTTCAGATGGAGAAGATGGAACGGACGGAGCGAACGGTAAAGACGGCATTACTCCCAAACTCGAAATCAGAGAGGGATATTGGTACATTTCCTATGACAATGGAACAAACTGGACACAGTTGGGCAAAGCCACAGGTGAAGATGGGACTGACGGAACTGATGCCGTTTCGATTTTCAAGGAAATTACCCAAGATGAAGATTATATCCATTTCAAATTGCAGGATGATTCGGTTATTTCCGTGCCCAAACATCATCCGCTGTCTATCACATTCTCCGAAACCGAGGATATTCGGGTATTGGCGGATAAAACATACTCGATCGGTTATACCATTACAGGAGCTGATGAAAATACCGTTATCAAGGCTTTGGCACAAGACGGGTTTCGGGCTGTGGTAAAAAAGACGGACAATGCAACTGGAACCATCGAAATCACTACTCCGAGTACGATTCTGCCGAGCGAGGTGCTGATATTCGTCACCGACGGTAAGGAACGGACGATTATGCGTTCGATCAACTTTGTCGAAGGAGTTATCGTTGTAACGACCAAATCCTATACGGTCGGTTACAATGGCGGTACGGTTACTGTCGATCTCTCGACCAATATCGACTATACGGTCGAAATACCCGAAGCCGATAAATCGTGGATTTCCGTAGCTGATACACGTACCCGTGCCGCTATGCGTGATGAAACCCTGACATTTACCGTAGCCTCCAATTCGGCTCTTACAGTTCGTTATTCGACAATCCGGTTGGTCGATAACCTCGGTATAACATCAGAAACGATTCTTATCACCCAAAAATCTGGAACCTCACAAACCGTTCATGTTACAACGGCCGGAACCCTCGATCAACTTATCAATTCTGAGGATAAGGACATCATCGAGGAATTGACCCTTACTGGCAAGATCAACACATTCGACTTCGACTTTATCAGAACGATGAAAAATCTTAAAGCCCTTGATCTTTCAAAGACCGACAATACGACTATTCCGGCAAGTTGCTTAGCTAATACTAATATTTCGACAGTTTTATTGCCTCTTGGTCTTACTGCGATTCCAAATCGTGCATTTTATCAAGCAGCAATCACTTCGATATACATTCCCGAAACAGTGCAGACTATCGGAGAATATGCATTTTATCAGTGTAAATCTATTACAGGGAACCTTGTAATTCCTGATGCCACTACCTCAATTGGCAACTACTGTTTCACATCATGTACTTTTAACGGCACCTTGACACTCGGCAATGGATTACAAACTATTGGTGAGTCTGCTTTTGGAGGGAACCAATCATTGGTAGGGGATCTAACAATACCTGTAACAGTTACGTCATTAGGCGCTTCTGCATTTAGTGGGAATGTAGGCTTCAATAGACATCTCACGATTGATAGTGGTATAAATATACCGTTTGCCTGTTTTTATGATTGCCGTAATTTTTCTAAACTCACTATAGCTGAAGGGGTTAATATTATTGGCGAGTCTGCCTTTGAAAATCTTTCAAGCATTACAGGTAATCTTAAGTTGCCTAATTCCATAACATCAATTGGGGCTCGTGCATTTTTCGGTTGCTCTAAAATTGATGGGTATTTATCTCTTGGTCCAAACATTACATCAATTGGAGATTGTGCATTTGTAAAAAGCATTGATTCTGAAGAAATAATACAAGAAAAAGAAAAGCTCTCCACCGATCCCGATATGGACTACTATGATCGTATTATATACGACGATACTTATTATTCTGCTATTTTTTCCAAAATATATATCCAATCTTCACTACCGCCGACGATTACTATTAAATCATTTGGGCTGAAAGAAACGACGATTTCAGATAAGAGATTTATTAAAAGAGAAATCGTCGAAAGACAACCGGGATGGAGCAGGAAAAGACAGTATGACATCTATAATGCTTACAGATATAGAGGCTCGTATCCAAATCATTTGATTGTTCCAACCGGATGTACAGCAAATTATTCTGATTGGGAAGTTGATTTAATTGAAGAAGTTGATTTTTAGCTTTTTAACATCAATAATTATGTGTACAAATTCCAACACTCAACCATCGAATGGACAGCAACTGTCACCCGATGCATTTATTGAGAACTCCCAAAACGATACTCAAAAGATGAATACATTTACAGCTTATGAAAAAGCAATTGAAGGCTATCAGTTTCAGGTAGGCCGCTACAACATCTGGATGAACTATTATGCCATCTTCGTCGGCGCTTTATTCGTCGCTCTTTACTCGATCTGGCCGAAAAGCGAAATCGAAACGCTATGTTGCGCATGCAAACCGGTTTGCGGCAAAGCTCCTGCGGCAGTTGCAGAATCGCAGGAGTGGTTCTTGCCCCTGATTATATCCGTTCTCGGTTGGATCGCCTCCCTTTGTTGGTACGGAGCCTTGCTCGGGTACCGTAAGTGGAACGAGCACTGGATTAAAGTGGTACAGGGTATAGAAATGGTACTTAATAAAGATGTATATCCTAATGTTTACACTGCCCAACCGGAACGTCCTCAGAAAGAGAGTTTGTGGAAACGTATTAAGAATATTTTTCGATGCAATAAATCAAAATGTTATGCGCCAGGCTTTGTCTCTACTCAGAAAATTACCGGAATTTTTATTTTTTTCGCAGCATTGGCTTGGGGCGGTTTGATAACCTACATTTTATATCAATGGTGCTGCGGATGGAACCTTTGGAGCATTATCCTTAGTGTCCTGTGTGGCTTTCTTACTGTTGTATTGCTGTGTCGTTTACATTGGGGAAAATCAAGATTTTATTCGTCAACTATTATTGATAGATAGCTACCGGCGATGAATCGTTGAAAAGAAACTATATTTACTTACGAATCATTGCAAGCTACGAATATTATTTTAGTGGAACAATCCCATTTGACGTAAAAAACGGAGGCTCATCGGCCTCCGTTTTGTTTAAAATCCAATATTCAATAAACAAAAATTTTCAACTTTACAAAAAAATGCGGACAAAATGCGGACATATCAGCCAAAATAAAAACCTCAAATGATTGTTTATAAGTCATTTGAGGTTTTTTGAATAGTACCCGGAGCCGGGATCGAACCGGCACAACATTGCTGTCATTGGTGTTTGAGACCAACGCGTCTACCAATTCCGCCATCCGGGCTGCTAAATCGGTGATTTGCTCTGCAAAAGTAATGATTTATCGAGGAACTCCAAATTTTTTTCGCATTTTTCTGCGTCCTTACTGTCTGCCGAAGTGGACGAGGAGCCTGGCGGCCTTGGCCGGTCCGACGAGGGCCGAGAGTTCTTCGGCAGGGGCCGTGCGGATTTTCTCCACCGTACGGAAATGGCGCAACAGGAGCTCTATGGTCTTCGGGCCGACTCCTTCGATATTTTCCAGTTCACTGTGAATGAAAGCTTTGCTTCGCTTCTGCCGGTGGAAGGTGATGCCGAAGCGATGGGCTTCGTCGCGGATGTGACACACCACTTTGAGCGGTTCACCCGTACGGCTCAAGTAGTAGGGCATCGGGTCCCCGGGGAAGAAGATCTCTTCGATCCGCTTGGCCAGGCCTACGATGGGGACTTGTTTTTCGATTCCCAGTTCGCACAGCACGGCATAGGCGCTGGAGAGCTGTCCTTTGCCGCCGTCCACGATAATCAGGTCGGGCAGTTCGGCTCCTTCGGCGATCAGGCGGCTGTAACGGCGGAAGACGATCTCGCGCATCGAGGCGAAGTCGTCTGCACCGATGACGGTTTTGATGTTGAAATGGCGGTACTCCTTGCGTGAAGGCTTGCCGTCCCGGAATACCACGCATGAAGCTACCGGGTTGGTCCCCTGCAGGTTGGAGTTGTCGAAGCATTCGATGTGGCGGGGCGGACGGTCCAGGTGCAGCTCCTTTTGCATGGTGGCCATCAGGCGTTCGGTATGCCGCTCGGGATTCTTGATCTCGAGGTTCTTGAGTTGTTCGGCGCGATAGATACGGGCGCTCTTGAGCGAGAACTCCAGCAGATCGAGTTTTTCGCCCCGTTTGGGAACGGTGAAGGTCACTCCGTCGAAAAGTTGCGCGGCCGAGGGGAGGTAGGGAACGATGACCTCTTTGGCCAGCGTTCCGGCGATCGTTTCGGCGATGTGCTGGATGGCCAGGGTCAGCATTTGGGCCGGATCGGTGTCGATGCCCGTGGTGAGCCGTATCGTATAGACGCCCACGACCGAACCGTGGCGGATGCGCAGGAAATTGCAGTAGGCCACATCGTCGTCCACCAGCAGGGAGAAGACGTCCACGTCCACGATGCGTGCGCTGACGATCACCGATTTGCTCGAATAGTTGTCCAGGGCGTCGAGGCGTGTCTTGTAGCGTTGTGCGACTTCGAATTTCAGGTTTCGGGCGGCTGCCTCCATCTCTTTTTCAAGATAGGTACGCACGGGGCGCAGGTCGCCTTTGAGAATCGAAACCGTCATATCGACCAGTGCGTCGTATTCTTCTTCGCTTTGCGCTCCCACGCAAGGTCCCTTGCAGTTGCCCAGGTGGTATTGCAGGCAGACCGAATAGCGCCCTTTGGCGATAGCCGCCGGCGAAAGGTTGAGCGAGCAGGTTCGCAGGGGAATCACCTCGCGGATAAACTCCAGGATACTGCGCTGCATCATTACCGAGCCGTAGGGACCGAAATATTGGGAGCCGTCGCGGTTGAGGATGCGGGTGGACTGTACGCGCGGGAACGGTTCGCGGCGCACGACGATCCAGGGATAGGTCTTGTCGTCCTTGAGCAGGATGTTGTAGCGCGGCTGGAGGGTCTTGATCAACGAGTTTTCGAGCAGCAGGGCGTCCGTTTCGGTATCGACGACGATGTGCCGGATCGCAGCGATCTGCCTCACGAGTACCTGTACCTTGGCGCTGTGTTCCTTGTTCTGCATGAAATACGAGCTGACCCGCTTGCGCAGGCTTTTGGCTTTGCCGACGTAGATGATCGTCCCGTTCTTGTCCAGAAACTGATATACGCCCGGTGACAGAGGCAGCAGGGCCACCTGTTCTTTCAACCCGTATTTTTTTACGTTGTCCATCTGTCGCAAAAGTAGCAAAATTTTAACAAAGACCTCTGCCGTGCGCTGAATCGGAGAATGAGCCGGAGTTTTTCGGCAGAAGTCGTCGATTGAACAGATTGTTCGTGGTTGAAAAGTATTTATATTTTGATTATTTGTCGAAAACATTATACCTTTGGGCCGTTTTATTGAGCAAAATCTGCCTATGAAAAATTTTTTATTCCTGTTATGTATTCTTTCGCTCTGCTTCGGGTGCGACAAGGCGTATGATCTGAACAAGATCGAATCCGGCGATGTAACCATCGGCAACGACCAGAGCGAATGGATTATGCCGTTGGCGCAGATCACGGTCGGAATGGACGAGTTGCAGGACGGCAGTGCGGATATCCGCGCTATTTTCGACGAGGTCGATATCTGGTTGCCGACGACGCTCCCGGGCAATGCGGAGTGGGTCGATATCGTCCGTCTTTCGAGCGATGGAACTTATCTGGACGGAATGCTGGAGGCTCTTATCGACGAGATGCTCGTTCCCGGATCGAAAAAAATGGACGAAGTGGTCGATCTGATTTGGTCCAACGAAGGTTACCGCGAGCGTTTTACGGCGTTGATTCCGGCCGATAGCGAGGAGCTTTTCAAGGCGGAATTCAAGAAGTTTTTCGGCGAGGACAACGAGGCTGGCGAAGCGTTGCGCGATACGATGGGCGAGCTGGCGCGGGAATTTCTTTCCCAGATTAAAATCAATACGATTACTTATAATGCGACGTTGGATGTCGACGATGATTTGATCGATATGCTTGCCGACAACCTCGATCCCGAGGGTACCGTCGATCCGGTCAATACGCTCGATCTGTACGGCGAGGTGCGGAGCAGTCTGCCGGTGAGCTTCGAAGTAGCTGCGGATTTTTCCGAAACGAACGTGGCTATCGCGCCTTTCCTGGTCGAACCCGACGAAGAGAATGACATCGCTCCCGTGCGGCTTTACAAGGATGATATCCGGAGTTTGTTCTCTTTCTTCGAACTGAATGTCGATTTTATGCCGCAGAAATATTATCCGCGCATCGGATTCAGCGACAGCCAGTCGATTCGTATGATGCTGCATTTGAAGAAACGCGGCGGTCTTAATCTGAACCTTTAATCCGGATTCCTCATATGAAAAAGATCATATATACTTTGATTGCGGCATTTGTCGCATGTACGGCCGTGGCACAGACGCCGAGTGCCTACTTTATGGAGGGTTCGACTTTCCGCAGCCAGCTTAACCCGGCTTTCGCTCCGCTGCGCGGCTATGTGAATATTCCCGTATTGGGCGGTGTGCAGGTCAACGTTTCCGGTAACCTCTCCGTCAGCGATATTTTTTATCCGGTGAACGGAAGTTTGGTAACGCTGTTCGACAAGAATGTTTCTGCGGCCGAGGCGTTGGGAAATCTGCGCTCGAAAAATATGCTCGGAACCGATGCCCGGATCAATATCGTCGGTTTCGGTGCATTCCGCAAGGATCATAAGACATTCTGGTCGTTCGACCTGAATGTGCGTATGGAAGCGGAGGCCAATATGCCCTATTCGTTGTTCGACTTTCTCAAGAACGGACGGAACGAGGCCGTTATCAACGACATCAAAGCCTCGACGCAGGCTTATCTCGAGGCCGCTTTCAGTTACTCTTTTCCGCTGACGGATCAGATTTACCTCGGTGCACGGGGTAAGTTTCTCGTCGGCGCGGCCCGTGCGCGGACGTCGATCGACCGGCTCGATATAAAATTGCAGGAGAATAGTTGGAATATCGACGCGGACGGTTCGTTCGAAATGTCGGGCCTTGAGATGAGCTCCATGCAGCGTCCCGACGGGTCGGAATATTATTCGTTCGACGATTTCGACGTTTCTTCCTACAAAGGACCTGCGGGCTACGGTTTTGCCGTCGATCTGGGTGTGACGTACGACGTGATTCCCGATTTGCAGCTCTCTTTCGCCGTGAACGACCTGGGTTTCATTTCGTGGGGAAAGAAATACCTGGAGCGTGGGCAGATGACCAAATCCCAATCTTTTACCGGCGTGGAGATCATCGACGGTGAGGTTCACGATCCGGAGTTCGATTTCGGCGAGCTGGAGTTCGACCGGGTGCAGGCCTCCAAGGGCAAGACCGAGATGCTGCGCACCTCGATCAATCTGGGGGCCGAGTACGAGGTTTGGCGTCACAAGATCGGCCTGGGTCTGCTTTACAACGTACGTGTCTGGGATGTGAAGACGTTCCACAACCTGACCGCCTCGGTGAACTTCCACCCGATTCCCTGGTTTACGCTGACTACCAGTTATTCGTTTCTCAACGGCCAGGGGCACGCCCTCGGTGTGGCGATCAATGCCTGCCCCAGTTGGATCAACTTCTTCCTGGCGACCGATATGTTGATTTGCAGCCATACGCCGCAGTTCCTGCCCGTCACTTCGACTTCGATGAACGTGACGCTCGGCATCGGCGTTCCGATCGGGCGGCGCAGCCACCGCATTCCGGGAGAGTATCTCTACCGATAATAATATTGTATGATATTAGTTAAGAAGCCTGCATCGGTAGATGCAGGCTTCTTTGATGCGGTGTTTTCTCTTTTTACGATTCTTTGCCGTAACCGGTGTTTGCCGGTTTTCGATGGCGGAATCCCGAAGGGGTACGTCTTCGGGCCGGAGAACACGTGGGAACGGTAGGATTTGATTATGGGACCAAAGTCGGCACTCGTTTTACCGTCCGCAGCAAAGGTGATCGACCGGAACGTCGAACGGATCGGCGGGCAGCTCCTCCACGACTTGATGCGGATAGCATACGCCTGCCTTGAAAGCCCGGAAACCCGGCTGCGACAGGTATTTGTCGTAGAATCCCTTGCCGCGTCCCAGGCGCATGCCTGCGGCGGTGAACGCCACGCCCGGCACGATGATGAAATCGATCTCTTCGGGGCGGCACAGCGCTGTGGCCTCCGGTTCCGAAATGCCGAACGAGCCGGAATCGTTCATCGAGGCGGGATCGTAATCGTAGAATCGCATTATGTCGCCTTCCACGCGGGGCAGCACGATCCGTTTGGAGCGGCTCCAGCGTTCGAGTGCCGGGGCGGTGAGGGGTTCGTCTTTGAGCGAAGCGAAAAGGGCCACCACTTTGGCGCGTGCGAAGGCCGGAAGCCTCTCCGCTTCGTTGAAAATACGTGCGGAAAGCTCTTCGCGCTGTTCCGAAGAAAGGGCCGTATTGAGCCCTTTCATCTGTTTCCGGATTTCCGTTTTGGTCATAAAATGCCTGATTTTAAGCGTAAATTTCGAATTGTTTTGTGTTGTTATTATGCAAACAATGACTATCTTTGCCGAAGCGCAAACAAATTTTTAACAAAAATAAACAAATTTCAAACATTATGGGCTGTTTTCTAACTAATTCTTCTCTTGGCAAGAAGTTGGTAATGAGCATTACCGGTTGTTTCCTCGTGCTCTTTATCCTCTTCCACATGTCGATGAACATCGTGGCGATCTTCTCGCCCGAGGCGTACAACACGGTCTGCGCATTCCTGGGTGCCAACTGGTATGCGTTGGTCGGAACGCTGGTGCTGGTCGCCGGTATCCTGATCCACTTCATTTATGCGCTGGTGCTGACCGTGAACAACTATAAGGCACGCGGTTCGCAGCGTTATGCCGTTACCGTGAAGGAAAAGGGTGTGCAGTGGGCATCGAAAAACATGCTTGCGCTGGGATGGATCATCCTCGGCGGTCTGTTGCTCCATCTGTTCAACTTCTGGTCGAAGATGCAGCTGGTCGAGGTGCTGGGACACCATGAAAATTCGCTCGGCTTCTCGCCGCAGGACGGCGCTGCGCTGATTCAGTACACCTTCTCGCAGTGGTACTACGTGGTGATCTACCTGGTTTGGTTCTTCGCCCTCTGGTTCCACCTTACGCACGGCGTGTGGTCGATGTTCCAGTCGGTGGGCTGGGGCAACGACATCTGGTATCCGCGCCTGAAATGTATCGCCAACATCGTGGCGACCGTCGTGTTCCTCGGTTTCGCTGTGGTCGTGCTGGTCTATTTCTTCCGGAGTCTTTGCTGCGGTTGTGTCTGCTAACATCTTACGTTGAATTATAAAAATATAGAGATATGGCTTTCAAATTAGATTCAAAAATACCCGCCGGGGAACTCGCGCAAAAGTGGAGCAACCACAAGGCGGCGATCAAGGTAGTAAGCCCTGCCAACAAACGCAAACTGGATATTATCGTCGTAGGTACGGGCCTGGGCGGTGCCTCCGCAGCCGCTTCGCTCGGCGAACTGGGATACAACGTGAAGGTTTTCTGCATCCAGGACTCTCCGCGCCGTGCGCATTCGATCGCGGCGCAGGGCGGTATCAATGCGGCCAAGAACTACCGCAACGACAACGATTCGATCTACCGGCTGTTCTACGATACGATCAAAGGCGGCGACTACCGCGCCCGTGAAGCCAATGTTTACCGCATGGCCGAAGTTTCGAACTGCATCATCGACCAGTGCGTCGGCCAGGGCGTTCCGTTCGCACGCGAGTACGGCGGTATGCTGGACAACCGTTCGTTCGGCGGTGCGCAGGTTTCGCGTACGTTCTATGCCCGCGGCCAAACCGGCCAGCAGTTGCTGCTGGGAGCTTATGCCGCACTCAACAAGGAGATCGCTGCCGGTTCGGTGAAGAGTTATCCCCGTCACGAGATGCTCGACATCGTGATCGAGGACGGCGAGGCGAGAGGTATCATTGCCCGAAATCTGGTGACCGGTGAATTGGAGCGTTTCGGCGCACACGCCGTAGTGATCGCTTCGGGCGGTTACGGCAACGTGTTCTTCCTTTCGACCAACGCGATGGCTTCGAACGGTTCGGCCGCTTTCCAGTGCTACCGCAAGGGTGCCGGCTTCGCGAATCCCTGTTTCACGCAGATCCACCCGACCTGTATTCCGGTGCACGGGGATCAGCAGTCGAAGCTGACCCTAATGTCGGAGTCGCTGCGTAACGACGGCCGTATCTGGGTTCCCAAAAAGATCGAGGATGTGAAAGCCCTCCGTTCGGGTGCCAAGAAACCTTCGGATATTGCCGAAGAGGACCGTGACTACTACCTGGAGCGCCGTTATCCGGCCTTCGGTAACCTCGTGCCGCGCGACGTGGCGTCGCGTGCCGCCAAAGAGCGTTGCGACGCGGGCTTCGGCGTGAACGAAACGGGGTTGGCCGTGTTCCTCGATTTCAAGACCGCGATCGAGCGTCTGGGCAAGGATGTCATCAAACAACGTTACGGCAACCTGTTCGACATGTACGAGGAGATCACCGACGTAAATCCCTACGAACAGCCGATGCAGATCTTCCCTGCCGTACACTATACGATGGGCGGTATCTGGGTCGATTACAACCTGATGACTACGATCCCGGGTCTCTACGCCATCGGTGAGGCCAACTTCTCGGATCACGGTGCCAACCGCCTGGGTGCTTCGGCGCTGATGCAGGGTCTGGCGGACGGTTATTTCGTGCTGCCTTATACGATCGGCGACTACCTGTCGCACAAGATCCAGGCTCCGAAGGTGAAGACCGATACCAAGGCCTTCGACGAGGCAGAGAAGGGTGTGAAGGATAAGATTTCGAAGTTGCTTTCCATCAACGGCAAGCAGTCGGTGGACGATATTCACAAGAAGCTGGGACACATCATGTGGGAGAACGTCGGCATGGCGCGTTCGAAGGAGTCGCTCGAGAAGGCGATCGTCGAGATCCAGGCGCTGCGCGAGGAGTTCTGGAAGGATGTGAAGGTCGTAGGCAAGGCGAACGAGTTCAACGTCGAGTTGGAGAAGGCGCTGCGTCTGGCCGATTTCCTGGAGCTGGGCGAGCTGATGGCACGCGACGCGCTGAACCGCGAGGAGTCGTGCGGTGGACATTTCCGCGTCGAGCATCAGACCGAAGAGGGCGAGGCCAAACGCGACGACGAGCACTTCGTATATGCCGCCGTGTGGGAGTACAAGGGCGAGAACGAAGCGCCGGAGCTCACGAAGGAGCCGCTGAACTTCGAGTTCGTACACCCCGCACAGCGTAACTACAAGGACTAATTCTTCTGTCGTCTAACTTTAATACACAATTTGAAACTATGAATTTCACGTTAAAGATATGGCGCCAGAAAGACGCCAAGGCAAAAGGGGCATTCGAAACCTACAAAGTCGAGAACATCTCCGCCGACACCTCGTTTCTCGAGATGCTGGATATTCTGAACAACAACCTGATCCACGAGGGCAAGGAGCCCGTGGCGTTCGACCACGACTGCCGCGAGGGTATCTGCGGTATGTGCTCGCTGCACATCGACGGCCGTGCGCACGGCCCGGGCGACGGCGCCACGACTTTTGTAGCTTTTCGTTACCCTCTAAACGGTAGTTTTTGATCCGGTCCATAGGCCGGAGCAGGCCATATAAAAAGGAGCAAATCCACAGATGGTTGTTGGCGTAGGCATAATCGGCTTCTGTAAATTCCCAGGCGCGGAGGTGGCGATAGACTATGCCGTTGTATGACAACACGGCAGGCCCGCTGTCGTCGGAATCGAAAAAAGACAGATAACGTAGTTTGTTCAGGATAGCCAGGCGTGGATTACATTTCAGGGCTTTCCCCAATTCCGCTTCCGTGAAGGCCGCTAATTGGAGTGCATGGCGTTCGGCTTCTTCCAGAAACTTCGGCTTTGTCAGGATTGACGGTGAAAGCTCAGGCCTTGTCGTCATGTTTTTGGCACAAGCGAGTAATATCTGCATGGTCTTGTTTTTAGAACTTATACAAAAGTAATAAAATAATCAGGAAACAATAGGCTGTTTTTCCGGGTATTTCAACGTGAGGCCATTCGGTAGATGGCTTTTCGTTTCGGGGAGTAATTGGGATATGGTGTTTCATTTGTTTTCGTTTTGATTGAAAATACTTTCGTTTTTCTTTTGAAATGTTTTGGGAGGAAAGAATGGCAAAATATGTAATGGCACTGGATGCAGGAACTACCAGCAACCGCTGTATCCTGTTTAACGAAAAGGGAGAAATGTGCAGTGTGGCACAGAAAGAATTTACCCAGTATTTTCCAAAACCAGGCTGGGTGGAACATGATGCAAATGAAATCTGGTCAAGCCAGCTTGGAGTTGCGGTAGAAGCAATGCAGAAAATCGGGGCGACGGCTTCAG
>OGLB01000909.1_pt1 | contig 13683 bp, 8 predicted proteins | sample 1572551 | NCBI WGS metagenome assembly OGLB01 (sample SAMEA2582003, study PRJEB24529) | metagenome | biome: Human gut stool | place: China | collected 2011
CAGGCGCACGGCACCGATAAAGTCGCATCGGGCGTTGATGTACCTGCGTCGTCGGCCTTTTTCAGGTTGTCCAGCATCAGACTTGTGATGACGAATCCGCCCAAATCAAAGCTCTGCCCCTTGCCCTCGGGTGATTTTTTCAGCGTAAGGATCCGTGTATTTCCGTTTGAAAGCGTGACTCTCGCGCTTTTCCACCACGCATCGTGGGGAAAGTCCGCGCGGGTCGTCAGCACCAATGTATCTGCTCTGACCGGGCGGCCGAATTCCAGCGTCAAGCACGCTTCCGGATCACGATTGATGCCCCAGCTTTGGTAAGGGTAGGCACCGTGGCTTTCTTGGCAGATGATGCCATCAATGGCATTGCGGGCGGCAAAAACAGCTTCCCCCCGCGTTTCCACATTGGCCCATGTGTGGGGGTAGCAGGACGTATTGCCGTGGCAGTCATAACCGTTGCGGGCCAGATTGCGCGGTGCTGCGATCTCCTCAGTCCGCGCGGACCGTGCCGACAGATAGTGCATCGGTCCGGAAAAAGCTCGCTGGCTGTAACTGATTCGCGCTTCCGCAAAGGGAATTTCCAGCGTGAAAGAAGTTTCTTTCATGTAGACAAATTCCTCATTCATGGCATCGTCCAGCCGGATGACATAGTACCCCGGTTCCGGCACGGTCATGGTAATACTATCGCCGGGTGCGTAGGCTGCCGGGTAGACAAGGTGGTTGCAGGCTTGCTCCAGTGTTCTGTCTCCGTTTTTGATTTTTAGCAATATATCGTTCATTCTTTATCTCCAATTTTCAGAGTAACAGTGAATGGATGCTCTGCGGGCAGGGTCAGCACCACGGACTGGAAGCCGCCTACCGGGTTGAACAGGCGGCGAAAACGGACGGGTGTGCCGTACTCCGGCGGCAGGGTCAGCGGGCGGTCCGCCTGCACGGTCAGGGCAGCGGGACCGCTGCCGATGCGCACGGTGTTGGCATCCTGCCACGCAACATTTTCCCCCTCCGGCGAGATGACGGGCAGGATAAACCTTGCGTCCGCGTCCTCACTGTGACCCGTCACGGTAACTTTTCCCGGCATTACGGAAACGGCAAAATCGTACCGTCCGGCGGCATCTTGGGCCGCAGTGCGCAGTCTGCCGCCTGCACTCGTCTCATTTTCGCCCACGGTTAAGGCAGCAGTCAAATCGTTGCTGCTGCAATAGATTTTACCATCGCGGCGCAGTTCGATGCGCGACGTGGTGCAAATGTCAAACTGCCAGCGCGGCATCTGCATATTGTTCGGCTCGTTCTGGCGGTAAGGGTCCATACTGCCCGCCAGCACCGGACCGCGGGCGGCGTGCCACAGCAGTGACACCATACCGCCCGTGGGGTGACCGCCGGGCAGGTATTCATAGTCATAGCCCGTCACAGTCGCGCGCCAGTTGCCTTGCGCGATGCGAACCGTATCGATGGTGGGATAATACCGTGCGCCAGCCGCAGTCTCCGACGGCAACTTGGGCAGCGCCGCCGGGAACTGCCAGCCATCATGCACAAGTGCCGCCACGGACTTGGCATGGCAGAATGTGTGGTGGATACAAGCGGGTTCCCCTGCTGTTATATACATCGGTCCGCCGTACAAAAGACCGTCATGGGTGCATCGGTTCAACAATTCCAGATTTTTCTGCACAGCGGCGGCAAACACCGGGTCATTGCGGCTCAGGGCCGCAAAGCCGGCAAGGCATCCATCTGAGGTACGGCTGCCCCACCAACTCCACTTGTAACTGCGGCTGCCGAAGCTATTATCCCACCCGCCGTCAGGCAGCATAAAGTTGAGGTGCTCCCGCGCGGTGCGCAGCACAGCGCGGCCTACATCCTCATCCCCGGTCAGTTCAGCGTACAGAATCAGCGCAGGCAGTGATTCCTCCGCGTTATACCCAAGGTCCACCGGGCGGCAGCTCTTGGGCGTTACGGCTGTCATAGGGTGACCCTCGCCGTACAGCAGACCGTCCGCCGTGATGTGTGTCACGGCAAAATCCGCCAGCTGCTTTGCCTTGGCTGCGAACGGCTCCTCACCCAAAAGGCGCGCGGCCAGTGCCATTGTGTAGGCGCAGGTGATGGGATAGTTGACATTGCCGCCGATTCTTTCAATATTTTGGCAGAGATACTCCGCCATCTCGGCAAAGCGGGCTGTCCATGCATCGCGGTCGGCAGCGGGCAGCTTGTCCCCGTACCAAAGCAGTGTTTCCCCCAAGGCATTTGCGTAAAATACCGTGATGCCGTTCCAGCTGCTGTTCGTGTCGTTGTTCATGCTGCCGTCGGGTCGGCGCATATTGGCCGACCATGCGAACAGCTTTTCCGCCGCATGCAGACAGCGCTCGTCGCCGTCGGTCTGCCACTGGGTCACCAGCGGCAAAATCGCATCGGCACTGCGGCCATGTACCCGCATACAGGCCGGACAGAGCAGCCCGCCGTCCAGCCGGGTATCGCCTGTGTCATGCAGCTGATATTTGAGCATCGCGTCGCACCAGCGGCGCAGCAGAGCTTTGTGCATGGTTCAGCCCTCCGGATCAATACGAATCGTGCGGCCATCCGCGCAGGAGATCTCGATTGCATTGCCTTTGCGCGTAGCAAAAGGCTTGCCTGCGAAACCGCCGTGTTCATCGGAATCCGCCGGGCGGGCGTAGAAAGCGTCCACCAAAATATGCGTACCGGGCTGCAAGGTGGCTTTCAAATAGGGCACAGCGCAGAGGTTTGCCATCAAGTTCGTGTTGGGGAAAGTGCGCACAAACTCGGTCTGTGCGCCGCCCAGCAGACTGACCGCCGCCGTGCAGCCCCACGGCAGGAACACCGCCTTGCCGCCGCTGACGTCCTCGACCCGCTGCAGCAGCACCTTGCCGTCCTCGGCTCCGACACGGCTGGTGAACGGTTCCTCGACCGAAAGAGCAAAACCGCCGTCGGCAATGTCTACGGGCGAAGTCGTCACAATTTTATGCACACGCACATGCCAGCTGCCGCCGCAGGGTACGACCCAGCTCTGCGCCGTGGTGCCGGGCAGCAGGGTATAGGCGGCGTAGGTGTAAGCGTCCGTCACGGCAAAGTCATCCGTGCCGTAACGCATACGGTAGAAGTTCATCCCTGCCGGGCTGGCAGCCAATGTGTTGTCGAACGCGCCGTCCTCCAGATCGGTGCCGCGGCCAACACTGAAGCCAAAGCGGTTGGAGTAGACAAACTTTTCATACTTGGCGCTGATGGCCCCGTGGTTCATGCAGTGCTGCCCCACCGGGAACACCGTGATATGCCCGCCGTCGTGGCAGACGAGCATATGTGGTTTGTCCTGCCGCTGCTGTGCCGGGTGCGGAACTGTTGCATCGGGCGCAGTCCAGAACGGATGGTCGGCGGGCAGCGCCAAAAACAGGAACGCCTTAAAGGCCCAGTATGGGCGGCCGGGGGCGTTGTCCCGCTCGCTCATGCGCAGGTTCGGGTATTGGTAGCCGATGGTCAGCACGCCCGCCGCGTCGGTGATGGGGTATTGAAACCAGTGGTGCAGGTTGGTCAGCACGGTATGACGCACCGCACCCCATGGGATGCTTTCATTCTGCGCCCCTGCAAACGCATAGGCCGCAAAGAATGCCGCGTGGGCGAAGCGGTAGGTCAGGCTGCGACCAAACGGAAGCTCCGCGCCGTCATCGGAAAACCACTGGATGAAATCCCCGGCAAATTCGCCGCTGCGGGTCTTGAGCTTGGTCGCGTAGCCATCGGCATCCAGCGGGGAGAGCGCCGACCAGATGAGTGAGTAAAAGTGCATGGCAAAGGGGATATAGTAATCCATCTGGCCGGGGTTGCCGTCAAAATACCAGCCGCCGCCGGTATAGCAATGCTCGACAACGCCAAAATCATCCTTCAGTTGGTCGGTATCATAGGGCAGACCCAGCCGTGCAAAGGTCATATTCGTTAAGATGCGGAAAAAACGCCAGTTGTTGGGGCGGATGCGATGGGCGTTCATCTGATTGAGCCAGCGGTAGACATTCTGCTTCTGGGCGTCGGTCAGCGGTGTCCAAAGCATATCCGGGGCAAGGCAGAGCGCCAGATCCAGCGCGGCAGTCTCGACCATCTTCTGGTCATAGTCGAAGATGTCCCCCCAGTATTCGTGATGGCTTGGGTCGGTGCCATGGATAAGACCCATGCGGTAGAGGTCGCCCCACGCCGCGATTTCTGCCTGCTGTTCAGCAGGCAGCGTAGTGTTATCGCCGCCAAACAGCGGGCCAAGCCCCCATAAGATACGCGCCCAGCCCTCCATGCGGGCGTCCTTTTCACCGTAGTGCGCAGCTGTGTTGCCGACCTTGAGCAAAGCGCCCCCCGCCGAGTAAAAAGCTTTTAGAGGACGAATCAAATCCAGCAGTGCCGTAACGGCGTCCTGTCGGGTCTGCATAGGGTTAGCGGCTAAAGCCGATGCAAAAACATCCATAATAGCAATCCTTTCCTACTTCAATAAAAGGCGGGGCTTCCGCCTCGCCTTTTGGTTTTACCAGAAGCACTTATCCCCGCCCAGCAGGCGCAACAGGGTCTCATAGAAGAAATAGCCGCCCCAGATGACGCAGGTTGCACCGGTATCGCGGTGGTAGATGGCGTCGGTCAGCACGCCCGCGCGGTCGGGGTCATGCAGAAAATAATGGTCGTAGAGGCTGCGAACAATGGTCCGGGCGGCGGCGCGGTCTCGCGCGGCCTCGGCGTTGTCCGCATACTGTGCCAGTTCCAGCAGTCCGCAGGTAAAAATCGACGCGGCGGAGCTGTCCCGAATATCGGGGATGTGGTCGTTAAAGGTGAGATCCCAGTAGGGGACAAAGTCGGCGGGCAGGTTCTGCAAAAACACCTCGGCGGCCTTGCGGCTCACTTCCAGAAAGCGCGGTTCTTTTGTGTAGGTGTAGGCCAGCGCAAACCCGGTCACGACCCATGCCTGCCCGCGCGCCCAAGTTGTGTTATCGTGGAAGCCCTGATGCGTGCGCCCTTCAACAGCCTTACCTGTGGCGGGATCCATCAGATAGGTGTGGAACGAGGAGTAATCCTCCCGCACGAGATAGTCTGCGCAGGTATGGGCATGGGCGGTGGCAATGTCCGCATAGCGGGCGTTCCCGGTCGTCTCGCTGGCCCAGAACAGCAGCGGCAGGTTCAGCATCGTATCCACGATGATTTTCACATAGGGCGTGCCGACATTGAACTCGCCCCACGCTTGAATGTAGCGGCCTTTCTCGTTGTAGCGCTCACACAGCATATCGGCGGCGCGCAGGGCCAGCGCTCTGGCCTCCTCATCCCCCGTCAGCTTGTACAAGGCAACAGCGGACAAGGTGTACAAAAAGCCCAGATCGTGGCTGATGCCGATGCGGTTATCCAGCCGTGCCTTGAACGATGCCAGGTAGTCGTCCTTGTATTGCAGGAACGCAGCGTCTCCGGTGCGCTTGGCGGCCAAGCACATCATGCCGGGGAAAAAAGAGGAAGTCCAGATGTTGTTTTCCTCCGGCGTGTAGCGCAGCCCCTCGGCGGGCAGGGTGCTGACATGGGGGTAGCGGCGGGTGTACAGCGGCGCGGCACGGCGCAGCTTTTCCTCGATTTCCGCGCACATCTGTAAATACAGCGCATCATCCTGCGGTGCAGTGAAACGTTCGGACATACTTTTTCTCCTTTACTCCTTGACTGCGCCGACCATGACGCCGGCGGCAAAGTATTTCTGCAGGAACGGATAAATGCAGAGGATCGGCACTGTTGCGACCATGATGGTGGCATACTTGACAGTGGCGGCCACAGATTCCACATCGCCGACGCTGGTGCCGCCTGTCATGTTGGAGGTACTGTTCTGCAGTAAGATCTCGCGCAGGACGAGCTGCAGGGGGTACATCTCGCGGTCACGCAGGATAGCAGACGCCCAGAACCAGCCGTTCCACACACCGACACCATAATACAGCACCATAACAGCCAGAATTGCCTTGGACAACGGCAGCACAATGGAGAACAGCACCTTCAGATGGCTTGCGCCGTCGATGCGGGCGGCCTCAATCAAGGATTCCGGAATAGAAGCAAACGAGGTTTTCAGAATAATCAGATTGTACACGCTGATCATGAACGGCAGGATCAAGCCCCACAGGCTGCCAGTCAGGTGCAGGCTCTTCATATTCAAGTAGGTGGGTATCATGCCGCCGGAGAAGAACATCGTAAAGGTGATGAGCAGCATGATGGGCTTCTGGAACATGACATTGCGGCGGGAGAGAAAGTACGCACCCAGCGAGGTCAGCGTGATCTGCAAAATCAAACTCATGACAAGCACGAACATCGTATTCAGGTAGCCGCGCGCTATCATCGGGTTTTTGAACACCATTTCATACGCGCCGGCGCTGAACCCCTGCGGCCACAACAGAATGCCGGTGTGGCGCATAAGCTGATTGCTGTTGGAGAAAGACGCAAACAGCACATACAGCATCGGGCACAGGCAGGCAACGGCCACCAGTGCCAGGAAAATATAGTTGATGACGGAGAAGATCTTTTCGCCGGTGGACATTTTGATCTTCGTGCTTTTTGTTTTCTGCATGGTGGTTCCCCCTTACCAAAGGCTCGTGTCGGCCAGCTTTTTACTGAGCTTGTTCGCCAGCACCAGTAAAATCAAGTTGATGACACTGTTGAACAGGCCGATGGCCGTAGAGTAGCTCCAGCCCTGTTCCAGCAGACCGACGCGGTAAACATAGGACGAGATAATATCCGCCGTGTCGTAGGTGGAGGGGTTGTAGAGCAGGATGGTCTTTTCGTAGCCGATGCTCATCAGCCTGCCGATGCGCAGGATCAGCATTGTGATGATGGTGGGCATGATGCCCGGCAGTGTGACATGCAAAAGCTTCTGGAAGCGGCCCGCGCCATCGATGGAAGCGGCATCATACAGCTGGGCATCCACGCCGGACAAAGCCGACAGATAAATAATGGAGCCCCAGCCAACCTGCTGCCAAATGTCGGACAGCACATAGATGGTGCGATAGAGTGCCGGGTTCTGCAAAAGCGGGCTGCGCTCACCGCCGAAAAAGACAATGATGTCATTGAACAGACCGCTTGTCATCGAGAAGTCGGTGATCATGCCGACGACGACGATCAGCGAGATGAAGTGGGGCAGATAGGTCAGCGTCTGAACGCTCTTTTTAAAACCCTGATGATGGACTTCGTTGATGAGCAGCGCCAGAATAATGGGCGCAGGGAAGCCGAACAGCAGCAGCTCAAAGCTCAGCAGCAGCGTGTTGCGGACAAGACGCCCAAAGAACGGGCTTGTGAAAAAGCGGGTAAAATTGTCCAAGCCGACCCACGGACTACCGAGAAATCCCAGTGCAGGCTTGTAGTTTTTGAATGCGATCAGCGCACCGTACATCGGCTTATACTGGAACAGAATAAAATAAATCAGCACGGGGATGATAATGACGTATAGCTCCCAGTTGCGTTGCCAGTCCCGGCGGGCGCGGAACGCAAAGCTGTTGCGATTGCTCGGCTTGGTCGGTATTTCTGTCTTGTTGGCAGTAGGTGTTTTCATAAGAATTTCTCCCTTTGAGAAAAAAGTGGGACAGGCCAGCTGCCCGTCCCATGTTATAGCTGCCGAAACAGGGTGTTATCAGCGCTTGTTGTAGCGTTCCAGAGCAGCGTCCTGAATCTCGATGGCGCGCTGCAGCCCCAGACTGTTCAGCGTCTCAACATACTGGTCGAAGTTATCCAGGCTCTCGGTACCCAGGATGAACTTGTTGGCCATCTCATCGCGGTAGGTCTCGACCTCGTTCATGATGGTGGAGTACTCCTCACTCTCCTCGGCCGTAGGGGTGACATTGGGCATGGCATATTGGGCAGCAGTTGCCACAGCCCAAGTCTCATTGGACTTCTTCTGACCATCCAGCGTGTAATACTGCTTCAGATATCGGAGATCCTGCACGAAAGGACCGTTGTAGTTGCCGCGGATGTAATGGGTCATAACCGTACCGGGAGCCATGCCATCGGAGTTGTTCAGGATCAGGTCTGTGTAAACAGGCTCACCATTGACGAGCTCGTAGGAAACACCCTCCGTACCGAAGTTATAGTACATATGACCTTCGTCGCTGTAAGCCCAGTCCAGCAGGCGGGCAGCAGCCTCAACATCCTTGCAGGAGGTGGTGATGGCGACCATGCCCTGATTGGGGCAGGCGCTGTCAATCTGCCCCATCTTGACAAGGGTATTCTTATCACGGGAGGGATAGGGGCAGGGCTGCAGGTTAAACTTGGGTTCGATTTCGACTCCGGCATTGCTCCAGACACCCATGCGGGAACCTGCCCAGCCGAAGGACGCACCGGCATTGCCGTTACTCATCTTGGCGCTGACCGTCTCGTAGCTGGAAGTCATCATGTCGGGGTCCAGCAGACCCTCGGCATACCAATCGTGCATGGTCTGCAGGTACTCTTTGTAGTTTTGCTCGGCCGCGCCGTAGTGGGACTTGCCATCCTCGCCTACATAGAAGCCGCGTTTCGTGTCATAAGCATAAGCAAAGGGGTTGTTGTCGGTCAGGGAACCCATCGTCCATTCATAGCAGAACGGAGCGGTTGCGCCCTTTTCTTCCTTAAAGGCAGTCAGCACGGTGTGCCACTCGTCAATGGTGGTGGGTATTTCCAAGCCAAGCTCATCAAGCCAGTCCTGCCGGATGAACAGTCCCTCCGTGACACGCAGTTCCTCATTGCCGCGGATGAACGGGAATGCATAGTAGTTGCCGTCATCGGTGCGGCACTGGCGGGCAATTTCGGGGTTGGCGTCCAGATAGGCTTTCAAGTTTGGGCAGTACTGGTTGATGATGTCATTCAGCGAGATGATAACACCGTCGGAGATTGCCTTTTCCGGACCGCCGGGGTAGTTCTGCCAGTGATATTCCATAACATCAGGCAGATCACCATCAGCAACCAGCAGGTTGAACTGCTCATTCTCGCCGCCTGTTGGCGGGTGAAGGAAGGTGATGTTTACGCCGGTGTTCTCCATCAGCCCCTTGCCAAAGGGGCTTTCGCCCATGTCCTTATAATAGGAGCCGATGTTCTCGTTCAGGTTACACCAGTAGGTGATGCTATGACCTGCGGCCATAGGGTAGGTGAACTCATCTGCGTTGCCGCTCTGTGCAGCGGTAGAGGCACTGCTGGCGGTCTCGGTCGCGGTGGATGCCGTGCTTTCGGTGCTGCCGCCGCAGCCTGCCAGCATTGTGGCGGACAGGGCTGCCGCAGCGGCCAGCGCGGTGGCCTGCTTGATTTTTTTCATGTTGGGGTTCCTCCTTCTTTGTAGTGCTTTTCTCTCTTATGAACTTATGAACGAGGCCCGGCCACTGAGGTTTTGTGGCGCTGAATGGATTTGATTTTCGGTGGCCGGTGTTCGTTCCGTGCTTAGAGCCTACCACACCGCCAGCAGCAAAACCAGAATAAAAAGCCCTAAAAAATAGGCAAAACCTCAAATCGAACATGGGAATTTTCCAAAATTCATAGGCAATTTCCAAAACGACAAAATTTTTGTACAAAATCCGTAGGCCTGTTTTGTGTATCTTGTACAAGCGCCCTATGTAAAAACAGGAGCCGGACTGCGGCAGTCCGGCTCCTGTTTTTTGGGGTTACTCCTCGCTGTGTGCAGCCTTGTACTGGCCGGGCGTCATGCCGGTAACCTTTTTGAACACGCGGATCAGTGAGCCGCTGTCCCGGTAGCCGGTCTGCTCGGCAATTTTTGCCACCGAAAGCCCCTGCGTCAACAGCTGTTTGGCCGCCTCAACGCGGACATTACTGATGTAGGCCAGCAGAGCCACGCCTGTTTCCTTTTTGAATTGGGCGGACAGGTCGGTTGGTGTCATGTCGAAGTGCTGGCCTACCTGAGAGATATTCAGATCCGGGTCGGCGTAGTTTTCCCTGATGTATTGCTCCACCCGGTCGCAGAGGGCGCGGGTCGTACTGGTGCTGCCCTTCAGCAGCCGCACACGGCCACAGAGCGTAGCGGAAATTTTAATCAAATGTGCCTGTAATTCCTCGGGGCTGCCCGCATCCCCGGGCGAGAAGCGGATGTCCTTCTGGTCGTCCAGTCCGGCCATAGCTGCGCCCTTGATGAGCGTCGCCGTAATGTCATAGGCAAGGCAGCGTGCCACATTGGGGTCCTGTACCGCACCGTCCAGCGGGAACGCCTGCCGGATAAGGGCGGCGGTGTTTTCCTCGCTGCCCAAAGAAATCAAGTCCATGAGCTTGCGCTCGGTCTCCAAGGGGAATGTGTAGGCCATGCGGGCATCGTGGATACCACGGTAGGCCACAGGCTCGCCGTCATCCCGCAGATAGCTCAGCGCTTCCAGCGCCTCTTGGTAGGCTGCACGGATGTCCGCCGCCCCGGCGTGGGTCTCGCCCACAGCCGCCCCCAGATCCGCATGGAAGTGGGCACGGATCTGCTGTTGTGTCTCACGGATGTCCGCCAGCAGCTGCTCGTCCTGTGCGGTGGTGCTTTCCTGCATGCCCACAATGGCCACGCAGGTCTCCCCCACGGCGGTCAGTTCCAGCGCAAAATGCGGCTCAGCAATTTCCTGGAAAATGTTCATAATAGCGATCTGCAGCGCCGCAAAGAGCGAGCCATCCCCCTCCGGTGCGCTGTCGGCCATCGGATTTTTAAAGACGACCACCGTATAAAACAGCGCGTCAAACCGGATGCCGCCGCGCTCGGCAGTCTCTTGGCTGAGACCCAGCGGGCTTTCCAACAGGGATTTTAAATAGTAGCGCCGCAGGGTCTGCTGGCTTTTCCACAGCTCATGCTGTTGGTCGCTGCGCTCGCGGCGACTCTTTTGGGAGTAGTATTCCAGCCGCTCAAACTCGTTTTTCTCGACAAGGTCGGGAGCCTCGTCTGTGCCGTCATAGGGGCTGACCAACGCGCCCAGCGGCTGATAATTTTTCTTTGTCAGCCCAGCAGACAACCCCAACCCTAACATCATACAGAGCACCATGCCACCCCAGGTGAACAGCTGAGTCATGCGGGTGTTTTTCATCAGCAGCTTATTGGAAATGCTCAACACATACTGCCAATCCGTCACGCTGCTGGCACGGGTCAGGTAGGCTTGCTGACCGCCCGAACCAAAGGCAAACGAACCGTCGACCGCCGCCTGCACAATATCCATGGCGGGCGGGTCACCCTCAGCCGTTTTGCAGAGGGCTGTGCCGTCCGGGGCTAAGACATAGAAATCCAGCTCCGGGTCCCAGCAGAACTGCTGCAACCGCTTGACGAACAGATCTTTGTTCACCGTCACCACAACGGTAGCGTCGGCGTAGGACAGCCCGCTCGTCAGTGCAGAGCGGATAAAAAGAAAGTCTGTGCCGCCTTCGTTCTCCAGCTGGACCATCTCCCACCGGGGGTGGCTTTCGTGCAGCAGCTCATGCCATGCATCCTCGCTCATGCTGCTGTTTTTGAACCGGGATAGATAAAACAAATGCTGGTCGAGGTAGCCCCGGCTGGAAATCACACTGTCCAGATTGTTCAGGCTGATCCACACATTGGTAACATTCGGATGCCCTGTTTCGATAGTCAAAAGTGCGCTCTGTGTGTTGACCATTGCCAGCTCGTCATAGCCGTCCAGTGGTTTCTTTGTCGTGACGATCCGCTGCACGGTCTGATCCTGCATCGTGCGGGAAAGCGTCTGCTCAATCTCGGTCAGGTAGCTGTCCAGGTCGATGCGGGCCTGATCCAGCGCCGAACCATAGATTCGCTTGGATTCCGCCGTAATAATACCCGCGGAGTAGTTATATAAAAGCAAACAGAGTAGCAGCGGCACGATCAGCACAAGGATGTAGGATAAAAACCAACCGCCGCGCACACTTTTCTGCTTTGGAAATTTTATGCTGTCGAGCTTCATAAGGCCGCAGCCTCCCTCCCATTTCGGCTTGCAGTTCTCATTTTTTCAGTGTAACAGCGCTCAGTTCCATGCCGCTCTGGCCAAAATAGAACCGCAGGAAGAACTCGTCCCCTGTGTTCAATGCGGGCAAGCCGACAGAAAAATCGCACCAGTCAGCCTGGGCGCCGGTGATAGTTATGGTTTTCAGGAGCGCACGGCCTGCGAACACCGATACCGGAATCTGGGCCAGCGGGCTGTTGCCCGGCATGGCACGGCAGCGCAGGTGCAAGGTGTAGCTGCCGCCCTCGGCTGCTGTCACGCAGAACGCCGTCGTGCGGCGGTAGCCGTTGTCGATGGCGGCAATGTCGATGGCTGTGCCATCGCGCAGCGTCAAGGGAAAACCGTTTTGTGCCGCCTGCTGCATGTCCTGCTCGGCCATTGCCTCCAGCTGGTCATCCAGTGTACTCGTGCGGCCGATACTGCGGCGGAAAGCGGGTGTTTGCAGCAAAAAGCGACAGATGTTCGCCGCGCTGCGCTGCAATTCGCCGCGCGTCAGGCATCCCTCCGTCAATGCGGCGGTCAAATCGTCCCCGCCGGAGTTATGCTCCGGGTCAGTCACGACCATAAAAACATCATTCTGGGCGCGGACCATGGCGGCCACATGCTTGGTGCTGCCGGCACCGCCACGGTCGTTTCCCTCGGCCCACCAGTCACTCATCACAAGACCGGTGTAACCCCACTGACCACGAAGAATCGTCGTGACAAGGTCACAATTGCTTGCCGTCCAGTAGCTGTTCAGCGGGTTATAGGATGTCATAATTGAGCGAGCACGCCCCTCCTTGACAGCGATTTCAAAACCGCGCAGGTAGATTTCCCGCAAAGCGCGTTCCGAAATGACCGACTCCACAAAGTGGCGGCGATGCTCCTGATTGTTGGCGGCAAAGTGCTTGATCGTCCCGGTCACGCCCCAGCGGTGCAGCCCACGCAGCTGGGCGCAGGCCATCTTTCCGGTCAAAAGCGGATCCTCGGAGAAATACTCGAAATTGCGTCCATTCAGCGGATGGCGGTGGATGTTGATGCCGGGGCCCAGCAGCGTGTCCACATGGTTTTTGCGCAGTTCCAGCCCTTCCATCGAGTAGAGTTCCTCACTCAAATCTTCGTTGAATGTCGCAGCCAGGCAGGTGCCATTGGGCATGGCGAAAGCAACCGTGCCGCAGTCCATGCGGATACCGCTGGGACCATCGGAACAGCAGGCGGCAGGCAGACCGTAGTGCTGCAAAGCATCACTGACACCGCCGATAGCCCCGGCTGTACCCGGCGTAACACGCGGAGAGTTCATCCCCTCGCCTCGGACGATGGTGCAAAGCTCGTCATCGCTGAACTGTGCGACAAAATCAGCCATGTCCACCTTGCCGTCAGCCACATCCTGCAAACGGATGCCCTTGTCCCCGGTCTGGGGGCGCTCTTTCGGCAGTCGGGCCGCGCGGCGGGTCTCGGGCAGCTCGGCCTCGGTAGGGACAGACTCCCATGCGGGGGAACCGTCCGTACCGGGGCGCAGCCGCTCAAAAGCTGCGGCTGGTGCAGCGGCGGATTCCTGCTGCTCCACCACCATCAGCGGCAGCGTGACCGTAAAGGTCTCTGCGGCATGGCGTACATCGGTACCGAGACTGAAAATATAGTCACCGGCTTCCAGCACAAAGGCCGACTTGTGCCCGGTAGCGCCACTGTCATCATAGCTGGCAAAATTGCGCCACGGCGCAGTCAGCATCAAAGTCTGGCTCTCCCCTTCAGATATCCAAGATTTTGCACAAACTGACTGACATTAATCTTTTCGTCTGCAAGC
>OGLB01000911.1_pt1 | contig 13674 bp, 8 predicted proteins | sample 1572551 | NCBI WGS metagenome assembly OGLB01 (sample SAMEA2582003, study PRJEB24529) | metagenome | biome: Human gut stool | place: China | collected 2011
ATGAACAAAAAATTTTTAAGTGCAATCCTGTTTGGAGCCCTTATGGTCACTTCAACAGGAACATTTGTATCTTGTAAGGATTACGATGACGACATCGACCGCTTGGATCAAGAAATATCCAATGTGAAAGATGCAATCAAGGCCCTTGAAGACAAAGTAGGCTCAGGCAAATATGTCGAAAGCTGTACTCCGTTCACTGATGGTAATGGTGGTTATGAAATCAAATTCAGTGATGGAGAGACCATTAAATTATACAATGGTGCAAAAGGAGAACAAGGTGAACCGGGCAAACCAGGTACTCCGGGTACTCCAGGTACTTCTGCTGATGATTATGTAGTATCAGTAGAAGAAGGTGAATCAGCTTATGAATTAGTTATTACTTATGCTGATGGCACTAAAAAGACTATCAGTATGCCTAAAGCTACTTCTGTAGTTAGCGGAGTTAAGTTTATCCCTACTTTCCTTTCTGAAGGTGAAGCTGCCAGAATCCATTTCCCTACCATCGTTACTGATAGTGTGGCAGGTAAAACAGAGATTACAGGTGCAGATTGGGGTACAAATAACTTTAGCACATTTAAAATCGTTTACTCAGGTAAGGCAGACGTGAAGTATCAGGTAAATCCTAACAGCGTATCATTCAAAGATATGGAAGTGGTAGGATTTGTTCGTGATACTGCTGAAATATGGAACTACAATACGAATAACAAGAATTGGGAATTGTTCAACGCTGGACAAAAACTGTACACTGATGGAAAAATTACCGTTGAATCTTATAAAGAAGGACATGGTATGTTAAACTTCCGTGTAAAGGACTGGGCTTTTGCTGAACAATCTAATCTGGACGAAAGAACAGTATATTCATTGAGAATTAAGAACAATGACCAAATCGTTCATTCTGATTTTGTTCCCGCCAAGCATGAAGTAATTTTGCAGAAAAACGTACATTTGGTTAAAGTAGCTGATGCATTTGACCAAACTAACGCTCCTGCTCAGATTAAAAATGCAATTGCTCCTAACAAGGTAAATTATAGAGAATTCATCAAAGATGAATATTATCTTAACACCTTGAATCCGACCGGTACTGAAGAGGCTAAATTGAAGGCTTATCAAGCAGATAAAGCTAAGTTCGAAGCCAATGCTGAAAACCAGTTATATAAAGGAGATGCTGAATCTAAAGATGATGCAGAACGTATTGTTGTAGAATTGAACTATACAGGTGATGGACATTCAAAAAATTTGAAGGACATCGTAACTTCATTCTTTGACAAACGTATGGGTAGAGCCGAAACAGCTCAATATCCTTTGATGGAGAATGGTTTTGATGACTATTCATTGGTGTTTGAACCGGTTGACTTCTATTATGATGGCGTTAACCAGACAAAACGTTATTTGGATGTTACCAAAGATGGTGTTGCTACAGTAAAACAAACTCCGGACCCGATTTGGGGCGCAGAAACTGATGCCAGCCACACAGCTGCTATAGACAGAACTCCTATTGTTCGTGTGAAACTGGTAGCACCGGGTGAAGACAATGGTAATGTAGTTAAAACAGCAATCATCAAGATTCACATTGTACGCAAGACAGTTGTTCCTGAAATTAATATTACAGAAACAAAAGATGTTACTCTGAAACATATCAATCAAGTTCTTGACATGGATATGGATAAGATATTCAACCATGAAGAGGTACAATTGAGTAAAGACGAATTCCGTAAGACTTATGTTTTCGTTCCTGAATTTGCAACAGCAGATGAGGCTAAACAACACGCTGTATATGCATGGGATGGAAAAGATAATAAAGACTATTCATTAGATCCGAACTTTGAAACTAAAGAATACAATCAGCTGTTCGTTACAGTGAAGAATACAGCATTCTCTCGTCATGACGATCACGACGTTTACACTGTTAAGGGTACATACACGCCAAATGCTGATCATAAGGGATTACCTGACATCCATGTTACTTATACTATCAATGTGAAGTATCCGAATGTAGTTGCTCCTGAAAAGACTAAGTTGAACTGGGTAGATGATTCTTACTTCATTGCTCACGGTAGATACGATAACTTTGATGCTCCTACAACTTATGAAATGGTTGCAGTATTGAATGACGAGTTCGATTTGATCAACTATAATCCTTATAAGGGTCAGACTCATGATAAGGATTGGGCTAGAGCTACCTTGTCATTCGAATTGGTTGACCAGCATAATAACGCATCTAAGATAGTTGACGGTCACGATTCCGGTATCCGTTTGTATCAAGGTGAAGACAACAAGTGGTATATCGCTTTGGATCCGACAGACGCAGGACGTGCTTGGATCAATGCTGCTGACGCTAAGGATTTGAAGAAGATCAAAATGCGTGCTGTAGTAAGCTTCAATGAAGATGTTGACGGATTGTATGGTACTTGCAACAAGGAAGCCAATGCTCATCACAAGTATGCTAAAGAAGATTACAATAACTTCTCTTGCAATACTATCAATATGATAAACAATACTCCTTGGGCTGAAGATAACCATACTACTAAGTATACTGGTGCTCCTGCTCCTGAAAATGGACGTTCTACAGTGGTTATCGATGAATTTGAAGTTGCATTTGTAACTCCGATGGTATTCCACGCTTACGAAGCAGGTCCTTTGTATGACAAGTATCAGGAAGCTGAAAATACAGTATCATTGAAGGATGCATTCTTCTTGTCAGATTATCTGTGGTCTGAAGGTGCTCAGGCACAATTCAATAACAACCATGTTATCTATGACCACAAAGATATGGCTGAGAATAATACTTTGGTTCAGACAGGTGATCAAGCTGGTTGGTCAAAGAAACTGGTAGTTGACCATAATGTATTCGATGTTAATACAACTGTTAACTTCAAGGTTTCTAAGGCATACTTTGCTGACGGAAGTGAACTGGATGCTGAAAACATGAAGAAGATCAAACTTGATAATGCTAAGCAGACTATCACATGGATCAACAATGGTGAAGATATTGCTCAACCATTTACTATTGATGTAGAAGTTTGTGTAAATCACAAGTGGGGCGGTATCTGCGACCATACTTGGAAGAATGATCGTGGACATTCTGTTGGAACTATCCAAATCCAAGTTAAGAAGCACAATGACAAGTAATTAATACGCTCATTGTTTATAAAAAAAGAGGGGGGCAAAATGTTCCCCTCTTTTAGTTTTTATAATCGTTTATCCAATTATATTGTGTATGAAGTATATATATGCTGTCTGTTTTCTGTTATTAGTATGTGGCTGTCATAAAGAAAATGACACCCCTGTTGTTTTACCTGCACGGACACTATTGGTTTATCTGGGAGGAGATAATAATCTTGATGCCGAAACCTATGACAAACTTGTTCAAATTAAAAATGGATGGGAAGACGGGACAGATGGAAATATAATAGTGTATCAGGATACACCATTTAAGGACTCTCCACGATTGATGGAAATTGATGGAAAAAGTGAGAAAGGCTATATTACCATACATACCTATGACCAAGAAAACTCAGCCTCCCCCCAAGTGCTTAAACGAGTTATAAACGACGTAACTCGGCTTTATCCTGCTAAAAGCTACGGTCTAATCGTGTTTTCCCATGGCAGTGGCTGGCTTCCTCCACATACATTGGTTAATGGCTCGCGGTCTATCATCATCGATAATGACAATGAAATGGAAATAACAGATTTTGCCATGGCCCTCCCGGACCATTTATTTGAATTCATAATCTTTGAAGCATGTAATATGGCAGGTATTGAGGTGGCTTATGAATTAAGAAATAAAGCAGCATATATCATGGCTTCCTCTGCCCCAGTAGTATCTCCGGGATTTACTCCTATCTATACCGGCAGTATTTCCTGTCTGCTTGAAGAAAATGCTGATTTGCAAAGATTTGCAGAAAATTATTTTCATTATTGGAATTTGATGGAAGGCGATAAACGTTCTGCTACCATTAGCATAATAAAAACTGCCGGATTATCAAATTTAGCGAATTTGATACGACAGATCAATACAGAAGCATCCGGCTCTTTTCTCCCAGTCGGTAACCTTCAAAATTATGATGGAGTTTTAAAAGCCCCATTCTATTTTTTTGATTTCGCTCAATATTATCAATCATTATCAGATGAAAATACATACAATGCACTTCAAGAGTGTATCAGCCAATGTGTGGTTTACAAAAGAAATACTCCTTTTTATGCTACGGAAGAAGGAACATTCCCTATCACCGCCTTTTCAGGTATGACCACTTTTATCATGCAGAGAGAACTTAATGACTTGAATGAAGAATATACAAAACTACAATGGTATAAAGATATTAATACACATTAGATAATATGTATAACACTGACAAACAATGATATAGCAAATTCAGTAGAAGAAGTATATCTTATTGCAGAATAGATAGATTCTAAATACTTTTCAAAGTATCCTTTAAAGGACAGAATGCCAATATATATGGACAGAAACAGGCGATTATCCATTAATAAGAAACGGAAAAACTTGTCATAAGCAGAAAAAACAAATCCTTTATTTGCTTTGTTTGTCATTTACTAATATCTTTGTTTTATCATTCATTCTAGAACCGCAACAAAATATGAAATACCCTATTGGAATACAGAGTTTTGACCAAATCCGTGAAGATGGCTATGTATATGTGGATAAGACCGGTTTGATTTACAACTTGGTAACACAAGGCAAGACTTATTTCTTGAGCCGTCCACGCCGTTTTGGCAAAAGCCTGCTGGTAAGTACCCTTGCCTGTTATTTCCAGGGACGCAAAGATTTGTTTGCCGGACTGGAAATCGACGGATTGGAAAAGGACTGGTATGAGTATCCTATCTTCCGTATAGACTTTAATGGAGGACTGTATACACAACCCGGAATTCTGGAGGCTACCATTGAAGGCTATTTAGGGAACTGGGAAGATATTTATGGCAAGAATCCCAATTATACAACCATAGGAACCCGTTTCATTGAAATACTTCGCCGAGCTTATGAACAGACAGGGCGGCGTGCGGTGGTTCTGATTGATGAATATGACAAACCTATTTTGGATGTATTAGATACGGAAGCTTGTTTTTATGATGATTATGGAAAGCAAGTTCTGTTGGAGAACCATAACCGGGAAATATTGAAATCCTTTTATTCTACCTTTAAAGGAGCCGATCAATACTTGAGATTCGTATTGTTGACCGGAGTAACAAAGTTTTCCCAAGTAAGTGTTTTCAGTGGATTTAACCAGCCTAAGGATATCAGTATGGATGAACGGTACGAAGCCTTGTGCGGTATCACCCAGAATGAGCTGGAAGCATTTTTCGAAGAACCCACCATACAGTTGGCTGCTAAATATCAGTACACAGTGAAAGAAATGAAGGAACTTCTCAGACGGCAATATGACGGATATCATTTTGGAGAGAGGATGACCGACATTTACAATCCGTTCAGCATTCTTAATGCTTTTGACAGTATGGCAATTCGTGATTACTGGTTCTCTACAGGTACTCCCACCTATTTGGTTCGTCTGCTGCAACACAGCCGCGAGCAGATAAACGAACTTGCCGGACGTTATTATGTTCCCTCTTTGTTTGTGGATTATAAGGCTGATGTGGAACAGCCTCTACCCATGATTTATCAGAGCGGATATCTCACTATTAAAGAATATAATAGACGTATGGGAACTTATCTGCTCGATTTTCCCAATAATGAGGTGCGTAAAGGGTTCTTGTCCGTATTGGCAGCACATTATTTGAAACCCGGAGGTGGAGAGGTCAACAGTTGGATTATCGATGCTGTTACTTGCCTTGAGCAAGGGAACACCTCCGCTTTTTGTGATTCTCTGACCGCCTTTCTTGCAAGCATCCCGTATGACTCTCACGCTTCCTTGAAGGAATTGGATATGACTGAGAAACATTTCCAATACACTTTTTATCTGATTCTCCGTTTGATAGGAGTTTATTGCCGTGCAATCCATTGTGAGAATCGCCAGAGCTTCGGACGAGTGGACTGCATATTGGAAATGGACGAATATGTTTACATTTTCGAATTCAAGATGGACGGAACAGCAGAGGAGGCTTTACAGCAAATAGCAGAGAAAGGCTATGCCCGATCTTATTTGACCGATAACCGTAAAATAGTCTGTATCGGGGTGAATTTTTCTTCCCTTACACGTACTGTGGAAGAATGGAAGGAGATAATTTACAAATAAGATTTAGTCATAGTCAGCCTGAAGCGTTAAACTACAGGTTATCTTCCATCATTTTTTATGGGAATATACCGGTAAGAATGTTCATGCTGTTTCCGGCATAACTCATTTAATTTTCATCTTTTTATCATTTTGCTTTTCTTTTTGCAAAGAATGAATTATTTTCGCAGCCGAACACAAGTTTAATTTCTTACCGACAATAAGCAGACATGCTTTAATCCTCGACCAATTCAACTTGTCCTCATTTTAATTTTAACGGATAAGCTGATGTTTTGTCCCTCACTATTATAAAATAAAAGAATGAAAAGATCATTGTATGTATCGCTATTGACGTTCATGTGCTTCTCTGCCTGCCAAGGTAGTGAGGAATTAGAGCAATCACAAGAAAAAGAGTACACGGTATCCATTATGGCAAGAATCGGGAAAACAGTTTCCGGAGCACGCTACTTGCAAGATCATGAAAATGCCATCGCTAGTTTTAGTAAAACCGATGATATAGGTGTTTTTATGGACAATGACAGCGCCGTCCGCTGGATATTCGATGGAACTTCCTGGACTACAGAAAAGAGTGTCTTTTGGAAAGATAAAAACCAGGAACATACTTTTTACGCATATTATCCCCACTCCGGTTCCAAAGCCGAAAGTAAGGAAAATATAAAAATGCCTTCTCTCGACAGCCAGAACGGGACTTGGGAAAATATTGACCAATATGACTTTCTAGTAGCATCCAGGAAGCTTTCCTACGATACCGACCTTGGCAATGTGGCCTTTTCGGGCGATTATTCATTTAAGCACGTTTTGTCACTATTAAAGATAAACATAAAGGGTGAAGGAGATATGGCACAGGCCGTTATTGACAAAATCAGACTTGAAGGAAATGGGTTGACGACCCAAGGATACTACTCCTTTGAAACGAACAGCATCACCATCAGCGAAACTCCCAAGGAAACCTTCCAGATTACTCCGTCACACACCATGAACAATCAGGATGTTTCTTTTTATTTTATCCTGAACGGGGGCGAGAATGACGGAAACATTGATCCGAAAGCCGTGAAAAACCATTCTGTTAATCTCACCATTGAATATACCCGTAACAACAAATATTACATAACACGACGAGACGACCTGTCTCCGGGCTTATTGTCCGGATGTATTCATAAATACAATATTGTAGTAAAAGACGGAAATGTAATTATAACGGGAGGAAGTATTTCGGGTTGGACTCCGGGAAATGAAGAAGAGGATATAGTTATAAATGGAGAAGAAATAAACCCACAAACAAATAATATGTTATGAATTATAGATTAACCGAATTAAAGGTGCTTCTGTTTCTATTGCTACTGTCTGCTGTTTCTTGCCAACGCCCGATGTATGATGAAGAAGACGATGAAGACGGAGTCTCGCAAACAAATCTTCCTTTAAAGATATCTGCCAGGTCTAGCGGAGAATCCCAGATTAATTATCCGGCCTATATCTATGCGTTTGCAGAGGACGGCAGCTGTTCTGCTAGTCTGAAAATGACAGATAACGCCCAGATTGAAATGAAGTTACCTCCTGCCCGATATACTATTGTTGCAATAGCCGGTTTGGGAGAAGAATATATCGTTCCGAAAGATCCTAGCCTTGATGATGTAATTGTTATGAAAGAAAATAACAGAAGCTCACGCGCGCTAATGATGGGCACTTCAACTGTGACAATTGCCAATAAGAAAAATATATCTGTTTCTGTAACCCTCTATTATGCTGTATCTTTAGTCAATATCAGTTTGGAAGATATACCGGCAAACGTTAAAAAGGTGAGTTTGCAGATTTCGCCTTTATATTCTTCCCTGTCGTTTACAAGGGAGTATTCCGGCAAAGACAAGAGTACGGAAATTATTTGTGAGTCTGAGCCGGGTGGAATTTGGAGTGCAAAGCCTTTTTATATTTTTCCGGGGAGCGGCTCTCAGACCGTTTTTTCCATAACCTTGGAAGATAATAGTCAGACAAAGACGTTTGGATACACTTTCAAAGGAAAGCCGGAAGCGAACGTGCCATTGAATATCGGGGGTAGCTATTCGGGTGATGTCACGGTAGGGGGCAGTTTGATATCAGGTGAATGGAAGGCTCCGGTAGACATCAAATTCAATTTTGGCGGTGCTGATGAAGGTAATGGCGGTAGTGAGCCGCCTTCCATTAATCCGGATCTTTCCGGGCTACCCGAAATTGGCGGTATCTGGAACGGCGGTATTGTAGCTGGCATAGAGAATGCAAGTTCCACAGGGGCGGATATTTTGTTGATGAGTCTGGATGAGTGGAGTGGATTCGCTTCCGATGTGCGGAATATCATACAGGAGGAGGAAGCAGACGGATGGCATCTTCCGACTGAAGAGGAGGCAAAAATATTGCATAAGACGTTCAGCGGATCATCACTGGATGAACTGAATGAAACCATAGAGGGATTAAGAAACGGAGACCCGTTATTGGATATTGAGAAACGGTATGTATATGATCATAACGGGAGCATATATGCATTCGGATTTAAAACCTCATCCAAATTTTTACAGGCAGGGAGTACGGTGAAATACAAAATACGTTTGGTATGCAGCGCTCATTATGATGCCGGATGACCCATTCATATACTAGAAAAGGGCATTCACACTTCTTGACAATATATGCTTGAGAGTGTGAATGCGTCTAATCGACTTCCATACCGGGAATCTCATTTCCATAGATAAATTTTCAATTAATTGAAAGTTAACATTCTACCACCCGGTATACATTTCCCTTGGTGGTATGTACCCGTTCGCCCAGCTGGGGCAGGATACGGCTCAGGCTGTAGGCGGTCATCCCTCTCATGATCGAAGGATGGGCGGCCTTCATACGTTCAAACAGTTGGGTGGCGGAGAGGCTAAGCACTTCCTGCGGATTGTCCTCTTCTGTAGCAAAGCGAAAGCAAAGGCGGAACACCTCTTCTTCGGGTACATGCTTGTAGAATAGGGCATTATGTTGCTGTATAGTCTGTTCCTCTTCTTTATTGAACCAGCTTCGTTCACCGGATAGAAGTTCTGTTTTAAGCTGGGCGTACAATTGCTTATGCTCTACGGACGTGGTGCAGTCTATGGCATGCTTCAGACTGACGCAAAGAAAGCGGCGTGAGCCGGTGCGGTCTACCAGCAAATCCTCCCGGTTGCTGGTGCCGATGAACGAGGCAATACGGGGAAGCGATGAAGCGCTGTGTTTGTAGGCCTTGCGGATATTCAGTGCGGAAGCTTGCATCAGGTTCTTCAGCAAAGGCATTTTGGACGCACCTAGTTTGTCGAATTCATCCAGGTTGATTAATCCGTAGGCAGCCAGCTTGGCTTCGGCGGATGCCGGGGAGCTTAGGTCGTAACTTTCCGTGTAGTAGGATTTCAGCCTATCGGGCATCAGCAGACGGCAGAACGTACTTTTCCCCAATCCCTGGCGGCTGCTCACCAGCAGGGGAGCCACACTGTTGGCGCGGTTGTTATCCGGATTGAGCTGCATCCATTGGGCAGAGAGTCCCAGCATCCAACGGTGGAAACCGTTCACCCATACCGGGTCGTCGGACACCCTGCGTGCCAACGCGGACACCCGGTCCGTGCCGTCCCATTCGGGAAGCTGTTCAAAATAGGCAGTAAAGGGATGGTATTCACTGATGCGGCGTGAGCGCACAAAGCGTTGAATGTCCCTGTCCCAACAGTCTATGCCCGTTTCAATAGCCTCCAGACTTAGTGAGTTCATCCATCGTTCGTCCACTTTGGCGTAACGCAGATGAGTATCGGGAATGTTGTTTTCTACACTTGCCACTTCAGTTTCTTCAGTAAGCACATTGAACCGGAAGCGGTAGCGGGAGGTGAGGAAAGCGGTCACTTCCTGCATCAGGGTATGTGATTTCGCCTTCTTGCCAGTATCTTCTGGGGAGGTTGGTCCCGCTTTTTTCTGAACATCTTTTTTCAAGTGAGCGGAATCCTTCTCTGTCTTTTCAGTTGAGACTGTCGGATGTGTCCGAGAATCGTCCATACTCCCCGGCAGGTTATCCTTACCGTTTTCAGTGAGAAGAACCTGTGAGTCGGCCATCTCTCTTACTCCGTCTTCGTCCGACACGATGTAGTGGTAACTGCCCGTGGGAGCATTCCCGTCGGTGCGCGGAGTCCAGTTCAATGCCAGAACTACTTGGCCCTCGCGGATATCCAGCGCCAGACGCACGCCGGGTATAGTCCGGCAAAGCGGCATCAGCCCGTTGAGAGCGGATACGAGATCACGACGCGGTGTTCCGTCAATAGGAACAGGGCTTGACAGGAATTTGCTTCCGAAGAAGACTGTTTTGAGAGTAGCGAATACATTCATGAGTTACTTTTTTAAGTTTGGCAAACTACAAATATACAACATAAAAAGGCGTTTGTCAAGAGGGGGCGGAAATATGGCAGATCTTGGTGCAGGATTCGATGAAACTTGGTGCAAGATTTAATGGAACTTGGTGCAAAATTCAATGGATACAGGGCGCAATACATACGTATGTGTAGGCCGATGCTTGCGTATGTGTGACCCGATGCTTATGTACGTGTGGGCTTACACGTTACTAACACTCGAGCTTACACGTTACTAATGTTGGGGCTTATACGTTACTAATGTTATTGTTGAATACGCCTTTATGTTTTTAAAATACACCTTGAGCTTTAAAAAATACGTCTTCAACTTTTAAGAAAACATCTTCAGGCTTTTAAAAAACAACTATACGTTTTTAAAACACGCCAGCTTGTTCAGTGCACAGACGTAGCCTGTTCAGCTTACAGACCTAGTCTGTTCCGTGTATTACTCCCCCACTAATCCGATACGCTCCCTTTTCCCCTCATCCTGTCATCTTATGTAATATGCACAGAAAATCAGCCGGTTAAATCTGAAACCATTTCCCCTCACTTCCATTTCAGCCCGTATCGTTTTATTCCTTCACAAAAAATGTGAAAGAGCAGGCTGAAAGGAGGCTGACAGAGCAATGACAGGAGCCCCTTCATAGCCGGAACGCCTATGGGCAGGGAGTTTCAGCGATAGATGAAAGGAGAAAAGGAACAACCGGATTTTATCGCTGAGGCATTTAAAATGAAGATAATCTCAGCATTTCCACCTGCGAATGAACAGATGATCATCCATGTTTTGAACCTGATTTATGATTGGTATGAAAGATTTATATCTTTCAGGCTATGTAACAATAATCCTCCCGGTATTTCTATACTCAAGATAAATTATATCACAATTCTTGCTGCTCCAAACAGAAGGTATATTTGCAAAATATACAAATGATGCTTCCGGCAACGGAGTAATTCTTTCTTCGCTTTCTTTTTAGGAATTCATCTAACGAACAATTTTATTATATGACAATTGCGAGGCCTGTTTATGAAACATGTGTTGATATTAAAATAGCAATTACTGTGGAAAATCAACTGTCATCCAACACATTAAAAACACATTAACCAATGCCACTATAATAGCATTACATGATTTCTATTATCTAAATATATGTACTAAAACAATATATTCTGTTAGAAAATCTGACCAGTAAAAAAGAATATTCATCTCCTGAAAGCCGAGTTCTGTTCCAATTATTAAATAAAATATTAAGCTAATTCAATTTAATAAGGACACTTCATAGAGTGTCCTAAAAAAGCATAGGTTTTCTGTATGTCGCAGAAAATGAGTATCTTTAGAGTGTATCTTTCTCATGGACAGCCCCGTCCCTTTTTACAAGGGAAACTACATGTCCTCCAGGGACAAACACATTTTTGTTATCGCATAATGTGGAAGTACCTTATGTTTAAGGTGTTCCACTTTCTTCTCCAGTAAATCCGGTTTATAGTTCTTTTTCTGGCGTTTGATCTCTACGGCAACCGCCTTATCTTTTTCCAGGCATAGGGCTACAATGTCAATTTCATATGCATCGCCTTTTAACTCCCACCAAGAGCCTATATCTTTATAAAGGAAACTTTCTGCAAACTTCTGCTTAAAATAACGCTCCAACATTTTTCCGGAATAAGTGGGATAGTCAGCCTTGATAATGGAACGTAATGCCATATAATTCTTTATTTCAATGAGAGAGCGGTTTTTATCAAAATAGTTAAACCAGAAACTGATAAAGTTATCCTGTATTTCATATCGGATAGCCAGTGTTCCCTCCTTTGATAGAATAGGGCGTTGGCGTACAATGATATTGTAATCTTCAATCAGTCTTCTCAAATAACCGCCAATGCTTTTATTCCCTAAAGCCGCTTCTATTTCTGCCTGTGTGTTTTTGCCATTTGCTATGGCACTTAAAATAGAAAAATAGGTCGCATAATTTTTGCCGAATTCTTCTATTAAAAGATTCTTTCCTTCATCTGTAAACGGGGAGTTATCACGGACCATGAAGTCGATCATTCCATTGATGTTCAATATACGATTGTCACAAAACAATTCAACATATTTGGGTATACCTCCGGTAAATGTATACAATGCCAACAAATCGTCATTCGTATATGTTGGATAATAATCATACATAATTTCTTTAAGTACAGGGAGGCTGAAGGGTGAAAGCTTTATAATATTATCGGCACGCCCAAATAACGGCTCTTTATTATTTTGAAAGATCTTATTCATCAAAGAATAAATGGATCCACAGACAATCAGGTTCATTTTGGTCTCTTTTCTGTAACGATCCCAAATGTTTTGTATATCGCTATAAATGGAATTATTAATATTATAGAACTCTTGAAATTCATCTATAACCATACGGGAGTGGCTCGACCGCTCGCCGCAGAACCGGGAGTTGGCGGAACTGCTGGAGGAGTCGGCGGAGAACCTTCCGCTGCTGGGCCGGATATACCCAGATTGAATGCCCTTTGTCCCGCTATTTCCATCATATATTGAAATAATGAACTGAAAGACCGTATCTCTGCTGGTACAAAGATATTCAAAGCGCCCGAAATGAGGGGGATAAACTCACTACAGAGAGTAGCTTCATTCTTTCTGCCTACAAATAGGTATACAGTAGGCATTTCGTCCACAGCCTTCATTATAAGGCTGGTTTTCCCTATTCTACGTCTTCCTGTTATAACTGTGAGGCGTGAATTTTCTTCAAAAGACAGGCGTTGTATCCTTTTCAACTCTGCCAGTTCATTTTCTCTATTATAGAATTTCATAAGCTTTAGTAATCTGTGTTACTGTAACCGCGGTTACAAAAATAACAATTTAAATGAAACAAACGAAAGAATGGAAGGTTTATTTAGTAAGTTTTTTAGGTGATATGTAAAGGTATTTATTCAAGATATAAATTCTAGGAGATATTTGAATTTATCTAGAATTGATTCAAATAACAATATGGGATGTCTGTTCATGACAATAGAGTAATCATATTGATAATCAGTAAAATAATATCTTTTTGTATCCGGCACGAATACGACCTACCTGAGTAATGCGGTGAACAACTACTTCGGAT
>OGLB01000914.1_pt1 | contig 13633 bp, 9 predicted proteins | sample 1572551 | NCBI WGS metagenome assembly OGLB01 (sample SAMEA2582003, study PRJEB24529) | metagenome | biome: Human gut stool | place: China | collected 2011
GATCGCTCTGGCAGGCTAGGCTATGCCAGGAGCCTGGGCATAGAGGTTCTTCGCCGTCATCTGAGCCTGTTCTTCCCGACCCTCTGCATGACCTTCTGCACGGCCTTCTGCATAGCTTTCATCTCGCAGATTTTCCATCACTTTACACATTTCGCTCACTCCCTTCGGATTTTCCTTCAGATACCGGGTCTTCTCGGCAAGGATCTCAAAATTCATATCATCGGCACTGGTACAGTTGAAGTCGTGCATCAGCTTGCCAATGTCAGAGTCATCCCGATATTCACCGTTTACATACAGGACTAAACCGGAATGTCCTACTCCATCCGCAGATGCCGCCACACCGCAGGACGACATTACATGATATTTAAAATAAGATGTTCAGATACTTTTCTGCTTCTGTGCGGATAATCTGCAAATCATCTTCATATCCCATGACTTTGCAAATGTAAAAAGCTTCCCGATAGCGTTCGACACTCTCCTCCTTTTTTCCAAGAAAGAAGTCGCATTCAGCTTCGATTTCCAAACACGAGTGAAGCACCTGATAATGTCCATATTTTATACATGCTTCTTTTCCGTATCTTGCCACCTTTGCGCCTTCCTCATACTTTTGCGACAAATCCAACGATCTGGCAAAATTATACAAAACCAAGGGAAGCATCCTGTTTGAAGTAACCGTCTCCGGAAGATGCCTTCTTATATATTGAAGCAGTCGATAGAAAATATCGGCTGCTTTTTCATTGTCACCGCTCAAAGAATACGCATTTCCAATTTGATTGACCAGTTTCATTTCATCCAATGTAAAGAGAAGGTCTTCAATTTTGTCCAGTTGAAAATCCGGTATGGTCATCCGAATGGCTTGCAACAACATTTGAATCCGCTCGTCATTTGAATATCTTTTATCCAATCCTCCCAAAAGGACTTTCGATCGAAGAATAAACTGTTGTGTGATTCGATCATCCGGCTTTGCAATTTTCTCAAGCCGACTTATTTTGTCAAAGCCTTCCTCAACGCACTTTAGCACATTACAGGAAACAATTTCCTTCTTGAGTGCTTCTATTTCCAGTTCTTCCGGTGTTACCAACGCATAATATCGGTCATCCGGCAGACCAAGGCGCTGCAGAATCGCATTGATTCGATTTCGGCTGGGGGTCTGTTTTCCGTTTTCAAATCTGGACAATGTAACGGATTCACAAATGCCTGCACAGACCTGCTCCTGTGTCAACCCGAGATCCAAACGCCGCTGGCGGATATACTCCCCCAATTTGTAATTCTGCATTTAGCAGCTCCCTCCAAACTTTAGTATTGCCATAATTGTAATATACTAGATTTTGTACATGTGTGCAAGCGTCTCTTGTGCAAACCTGTCGTCCCATGTAATTTTTTATTACACCAGACGATATGGTCAATCGAAACCTTTTGTGATAAGATACAGGCACATGAAATGCATTCTAAGCTCTTTGACATACGCATGGAGGAAACAATGATACACTATCTGAAAAAGCAATGGAGGCTCAGTACCCTCACCTGCTTGTTTGCCATCATCGCCTATGGTGCTCAGGCTCTGATTCAGCTTGCCTTGATGAAGGTTTTTGATGCCGTGGTATTGCTGGATCTGCGGAGTACTATCTTTTGGACGGCAGTTGATCTGACCTGCTGGGGAGGCTATTTTCTTTTTACTGCTTTACAGGAGCATTGTCAGACCAAAACAATTCGCGCTTTGAACAATACGGTGCGAGATGGGCTGTATCACTCCTTCCTGCGCAAGAGCCATACCGATTTTCATCAGTCCGACACCGGAGAATATCTCGCCCGGCTGACCAATGATATAAAGCAATTAGAACAGCTTGCGTGGATTCCCTTCTTCGGCTGTGTAGGCAGAATTGCGCAGATCGTGTTCAGCATTTTGGGACTTGCCTTTTTGCATTGGTCGCTGGTTGTTTTTTCCGTGATCACAGCAGTTGTCCTTTGGCTCTCCCCAAAACTGTTCCAGAAGAAGTTGGAACTACTGGGGCAAAGCTGCGGTGTGCAGCAGACTGCCGCCATCAACCATTTGAAGGACCTTCTGACAGGCTTTGACGTACTCCAGTTTTTTGGCAGAGGAAATCTCTTTCTCCAGCAGGGAAATAGAATCAGCGATGACATCGAAAAGCCCAGTTGCCAGCTGAGCTATGAAAAATCTCGCATGGAGGCGTTGATTGGCTTTATCAACGTCGCACTTCAGCTCGGTTCGCTTGTGCTGATTGCTGTGCTGACCAGCATGGGGCTTGTCACCACAGGCACACTTGCAGGTGGTGTCAATCTGATCGGAGGCGTGGCAAACGGCTTTAACAGTTTGGCCGGTTTGCGTCTCTCCCTCTCAGCCAGCAAGCCTTACTTTGGCAAGCTGCCAACGGTCGATACTGATTCCAAATCGGAAGAGATTGCTCCTATGTCACCACTGAAAGCCTCCATTACGGTAGATAGAGTTTCTTTCGGCTATGATGAGAAAAAGCCCATCCTGAAAGATGCCTCCTTCCGCTTTGAAAAGGGCAAAAAGTATGCCCTGACAGGCCCCTCCGGCTGCGGAAAATCCACTCTGCTCAAGCTGCTTTTGGGCTGGCTGCCGGACTACACCGGTGCGATTTCGTTTGACGATGTGGACATTCACACCGTTACACCCGCTCAGCTCCAGCAACAGATGAGTTACATTGAGCAGAATGTGTTCCTGTTCAATACTACGATTCGGGAGAACATCACACTGGGTGAAGATTTCTCGGAAGAGCAGCTGCATGCGGCCATTCAGGGCAGTGCCCTTGCCGCAGATTTGGCCGCCATGCCCGATGGCCTTGACACCGTTGTAGGTGAGAATGGCAGTAATCTTTCCGGCGGTCAGAAGCAGCGTGTCGCCATTGCCCGTGCCCTGATTCACAATCGCTCCATCCTGCTGGTGGACGAGGGCACCAGTGCGCTGGATCAGAAAAACGCCGACCTTGTGGAAAAGAGCCTGCTTACCAATCCCGACCTGACACTGATCCTCATCAGCCACCACCTGTCGGCGGAGCGCCGTGCGCAGTTCGACCGTGTGTATGAGCTGGCACCTGTAACGCAATGATTGCCCTGTAATTTCCCCTCAAATCATAAATACGCCCTGCATGCCGACCAGTGCCGGTGTGTGGGGCCTTTTGCAGTGAAACCGAAACGCTCCACAAGGCTGCTCATATCTTGACCACCAAGGACAAGCCTGCCGATTGCACGGACGACCCCTTCCTTGTGGAGAAGATGTGTGCCGAGTTGGAGGGCCGATGCATAGTAGTTCAGCGTTGTCGATGTCTGTGCATGTCCAAGCCGCCCGGAGACCGTTGTGATCGGTACATATGCCGCAATCAGGATGCTGGCATTCGAATGGCGGAGGCTGTGAAATTTCACGTCCGGAAGATCGTGTGCTTCCAGAAACTTCGGGAACCAGGACGAGATGATATCCGGGTCCATCGGCTCACCATTCCATTTCGTGAATAGCATATCATTATCCACCACTTTGCCATTTTCCAGTATGACCTTGCGCACCCACGCTGAACCGATCCGGAATCTCTCCGCTTTCTGATATCGCCGGTACTCCTGCAGCAGTTCCACGCAATCCGCTCCAATGCGCAGGCATCTCTTGCCTCGTCTGGTTTTCGGTGTGTTGAACACAAGGCCTATCCCGGGGATGGACTGGACCGTCCGCTTGATGGAGAGCGTCCCCTTCTCAAAGTCAATGTCAGACCAGCGCAGGGCACAGATCTCACCCCGCCGGGCACCAAGCAGCAAGGCCAGCTGAGTGATCACACTGTACTGCGGCGGTGCATCCGAGAGAGCATCCAGCAGCGTTGGAATCTCTTCCTCCGTCAGTACCCGAATGTCGATTTCATCGGCTTTGGGATGTTTTGCACGGGAGCACGGGTTCTCGTTGATCAATCCCCACTGGACACCTTTCTTAAAGATGCTGGAGAGCATGGCCTGATAGCGGATGACGGTATTGTTGTTCAGTTTCCCGTCCTTTTGGGTATGCTCCACAAATGCCTTTGAGAAGGGCAGCCCCACTGCAGCGGACACTTTTTCCGCCGTCTTTCGGCTCACACTCTTACCCGCATAGACCATCCGCATGGTGTCCTGACCGATCCCGGCTTTTTTCGCCAGTTCACCCCGGGTTCCACGTGGGAGCAGGTTCAGAAGGGCTTTCGTGGCGGTGTAGGTGCTGTCCCGGCGGACACCCCTCTCCTCCAGATTGTTGTAGAACGCCATCACATGCGCCGGTTTGATCTTGGACACCTTGAGATGCCCGAGTCCGGCGCTGATCCGGCCACGCATCCTTCTATAATCGTAGAGCGTCTTGGCCTTCAGCTGCTTGTTGGCGTATTCCTCAAACCAGCGGTCGATCAGGTCATCCAGCAGCATGTCTGAGTCCAGCACGAGGCCGTTCGTGACCTGCTGCGAATCCTCTCTGACCGGCTCTCCCTGTGCGAAGAACTGGGCCAGCGTGTCCATGTTGATCAACCACTTTCGGCTTGAGATGGCCGTATAGCAGATCTTGCCCGTTCGGCAGAGCTTGCGGACATATTCGGGTGTCACGTCGAACCGTGCGGCGGCGTTTTTCACGCTGGCCATAGTGGGATAAGGGTTCAGAACAGTTTAGAGTCCCCTCAGCCCGCCAGATGCCCCCACGTCATTCATTTTTTATTAAATCTTCCGGCAGGTGCTCCGGTACGCTCACAATGGCCCTTTGAAGCTGTCGCATTTCTGTCGCACTTTTCAAGCCCCGCCGGGCGGATATAACAAAAAGAAACCCACGATCCAAGCCGCATTTGAAACGGTGAATCGTGGGTTTTCTTTTGGTGCGCTCGAGGGAACTCGAATCCCTGGCCCTCTGATTAAAAGAATCCGAGGTGCATCATTCGTCAAATCCAAAAAGCACGAAGAATCGAAAATTCATTCGCATTATCGCAAGATTCATATTTGCACACACCGCATTATTTGCATACAGTGCAATTATTTGCAACCGTTGTCCAGCCATTCAGGCGTGCAAAAAGTGTGCAAAAGTGTGCAGACGGGCAAAACAAAGCCCAATGGACAAATCAATCACCGGTTTTATGGCAGGGTTCAGGACAACCGAACAGACACCGTTTGATATAGAAATGAGGTTCCCCATGAACAAGCGGCTTTCCTGCCGCTGCTGAGAAAAAGCGATCTCCACAGCCGCAAGAACTGAGTCAAACGGACTGTGGGGATCGCTTTTATGATGAAGGAGAAAATGAAGATAGCACTTTAGCCCTTGTCTGCGCCGGAGGTGATGCCCTCGACGTAGAACTTCTGCATGATGACAAACAGGATGGAGATGGGGATAGACACCAGCACACCGCCTGCACAGAAAAGCGCAAAGTAATTGTTGATCAGGGTCTTTTGCAGCATATTATACAGACCGATAGCCACTGTCCAGTCGGCAGAGACGCCCGAATTCAGGATCATTTTTGCCATCACGAAATCGGTCCATGGAACCATGAAAGAGCTGATGATGGTATAGACCAGGATCGGCTTGGACATGGGCAGAACGACCTGGAAGAACACACGGGCGTCGGATGCACCGTCCAGCTTGGCGGCTTCCCGCAGGGAGATGGGGATGGTATCAAAGAAGCCCTTGCAGATCAGATAGCCCAGACCGGACGAACCGGCATAGACCATGATAAGACCGGCATAGGAGTTGGTCAGATTCAGATATTTCAGGACGAAATAGACGGCGATCATTGCCAGCACGCCGGGGAACAGGTTGACGCTGACAGAAAGGTTCTGGATCAGCTTGCGCCCCTTGAAGCGGCAGCAGCTCAGCGCGTAGGCTACCATCAGCACAAAGCAGGTGGAGATAACGCAGTTGAAACAGGCCACCACAAGGGTGTTGGTAAACCAGCGCGGGAACTGCGCCACAGAGTCCGGGTGGAACAGAATGTTGACATAGTTGCGCAGTGTGTAACTGGCCGGGAAGAACTGTCGCACATTGATGCCTCGGTCTGTGGAGAAGGAAGTGACCAGAAGCCACAGAATGGGTACCAGCCAGATAGCTGCCAGCAGGGCCAGCAGCAGATGCCGCAGGATGCTGCGGACTGTGCGGAGGATACGCCCGCGGCGCAGCTGCGCTGCGGTCTCTGCCCGGCATGCCGGAGAAACAGTTGTCTGTGTCAAGAGAACGTCGCCTCCTTTTTATTGAGGAACCGGAAGCATACCAGCGTGAACACGGCACAGATGATGAACACCATAATGCCGATGACGGCGGCCATCTTGTAGTTGTATTGCTCCTGTGTCAGACGGAACAGCCACGTGACCAGCAGGTCCACCTCTTTTGCGCTGGAGGAAGCCAGCGCCTGATCCTTGGTGATATAAACGTCCTGCGTGAGCAGATAGATGACGTTAAAATTGTTGACGTTGCGCACAAAATCCGTTACCAGTGCCGGGCCCTGCACACTGAGCAGGTAGGGCAGCTTGATGTAGATAAAGCTCTGCCACGGCGAGGCACCGTCGATAGTGGAGGCTTCCAGCATATCGGTGGGAATGTTCATCAGCACACCGGTGGCAATGAGCATCTGGTAGGGCACGCCCACCCAGATGTTGATGAGGATGATCATGAACTTAGCCCAGTGCTGATCGGTCAGGAAGGGGATGTGGTTCATGTTCTGTCCCAGCAGGCCGATGGTCTTTAAAAAATCGGTCACGCCTGCATTGGCCATCATGGTGTTGAAGATGCCGGCGTCCGAGAAGAAGTTGCGCACCAGCAGCAGGGTGACGAACTGCGGCACCGCAATGGTGATGATGAACAATGTGCGCCAGAGCTTTTGGCACTTGGTCTTTTTATTGTTGATGAGCATGGCCAGAAATACGCCGCCGAAGAAGTTGGTGAAGGTGGCAAAGAAGGCCCACACCAGCGTCCAGCTGAGCACCCGGCCAAAGGCGTAGCTGAAGGTCAGGCTCAGCGACTGCCCGCCAAACAGAGAAGCAAAGTTAGCCAGCCCCACCCATGTAAACAGGGCGGCGGGAGGCATATGCTGCTGATCGTAGTTGGTAAAGGCAACAGCGATCAAAATGAACAGCGGGATGATGGTGAACACCACCACACCCAGCACCGGAAGGGTGAGCAGGGTAACGTAGAACTTTTCGTTCAGGTACAAGGTGATATCCTGCCGGAAATTGTTGGGCTTTTTGCCAGCGGCCTTCTGCGCCTGTAACGCGTAATTGCTCTGCACCACCAGCATGGCAGCAGCGATCAGCGTTACAATGACCACCAGTGCGATCACGCTGAGCAGCAGGATGGCAAACGAGTTGTCGTAGTTGTTGACCTCGTTCTTTAAGGTAAGGGGGTTGAACTGCATCTCCATCTGCACCGTGCCCAACGTGCCGAACTTTTTCAGCGCAGGAATGCCGGAAGTGCCCAGAAAATACAGTCCCAGCCCCTGCACCAGCGTTACCAGCAGTGCCTTGATAAGCTGGCCGTGGCCAATGTAGCCCAGACCCCAGACAAAGAGGGACAGCTTTGTAAAAATATCTCCGTGAACAAATGCGTGACCGAACTTCTGAAGGAAATTCGGCTCCCGGCCATCTGCCCGCAAGGGCGGTGTAAGGACCATTTCTGCCACAGAAGTCAACTCCTTTCTTGGTATGCAGAGGGGGTTATAGCAAACAGGATGTTAGGTTGACGCCGATTTCTTGTATTGCGATAAAAAGCGGGCACACCGCATTCTGCTGCGTGCCCGCCGGGAAAAACCGGAACTTACTGTGCCACAGGTGCGGTGATGCCGGCCACAGCGTCATCCACCAGCTGCTGCGTGGTCTTGCCCTGCGTGTCGCCGGAGGCGAGGATCTCGCCCAGACTTGCGGCAGAGCTCCAGTAGTTTGCGCCTACCCGCTGCAGGGTAGCGTAAGAGCTCTGCTCGGCCAGTGCGGCAATGGCGGGTGCAGACTGCACAGCCTCGGAAGCATTGGCATTGATGTTGGAGGGACCCAGCTTGCGGTCGTTGAAGCGCTTGTTCTGGTTGTCCTCGTTGGTGATGAAGTCGGCCAGCATCATGGCAACGCCCACGTTGGCGCTGTGGGGGTTGACGCCCACCAGCTTGTAGCCGGAGAAGGAGCCCATCTGGGTCTGTGCGCCGTTCAGGGTGTAGGTTGGCAGCTTGGTGGCGGCGTAGCCTTCGCCCCATGCCTCCTCGGCGGTGTTGGCGTTCCAAGTACCGGAGATGGCGGCGCAGCAGCTGCCGTCCTTGATGGCAGAAACGATATCAGCATCCGCGCCGGACTTGAAGCCGGGGTTTGCGGCGATATCCAGAATGGCCTGCGTTACGTCTGCGCCGGGAGCCTCGTTCCAGTTGCAGACGGTGTTGATACCGTCATCTGCCAGCGTAGCCACCAGACCGGCACCGGCGTAGAAGCTGTAAATGTACCATGCATCGTTCACACTCATCATGAACTTTTTGCCGGCAGCTGCAGCCTTTTCCAGCATGGTGTCCACGCTCTGCACATCCTCGGCGCTCAGAACGCTTGCATCATAGTACAGGAAGTAGCCGTTGTCGGCGGTCATGGGGTAGGCGTAAAGCTTGTCGTTCATGGTGGCAGCACTCACAGAGCCAGGCAGGTTGCGGCTCTTCACGTCGTCCGGGTTCAGCAGTACTTCCTGCAGCGCACCGGCATTCACCAGCTCGTTCAGCTGGTCATCGGCAAAGGCGAAAACGTCTGCGGCAGACTCCGGGTCAGCCAGAACGGTATCCTTTGCGCTGGACTCAGACTGCACGCCGATCTCGATGGTCACGTTGCCCTTGTCCGCATTCTGCTCGATAAAGGCATCTGCCATCTCGCGCAGCATGGTCTGATCCTCTTCTGCGCCCCACATGGTCAGCTTCACATCACCCCAGCTCTCCGCAACAGAGGCAGCCGTACTGGAAGCGGCAGCAGAGGAAGCAGTGCCAGAGGAAGAACCGCCGCAGGCGGTCAGCACACCGGCAGCAGCCATCGTACCCATGGCTGCAAGGAAGTTACGGCGGGAAATCAGCTTTTTCATGATCCAGTTCTCCTTCGTTCTCAATCTGAAATCTTCGACTGCTCTTTGTTGCGCTTATAAGTTGCGCACATCCAAGCAGCTGTTTTTCTGTACCCATAGGATACCGCATTCTTTTGCTCACGTCAATGGACGAAATTCACGGTATTGTTGAGTCGAAACTGGAAAAAGTGACGGTAAAATTAGGATACATGGGCAAAAGTGCGCAACTTTAGCGCAACCTTAGCCATGCAAAGAGCAAAAATGCCCGCTCCGGGAAAGGAGCAGGCACAAAAAGCGTGTTATTTGATGCTGTGGGAGCGTTCCCTCCACTTGGTAGAATCCCGCAGGATGACCTGATGGCCTTCCAGCTGCCGCATGACGATCTCTTTTCCGGCCAGCCGGTCCAGCAGCATCCGGCAGGCGGTCTTACCCAGCTGCTCTGCATCGTACTGCACCGCCGAAACAGACGGCGTGATGCTGGCAAGCATGGAGCTGTCGTACAGGCTGGCCACTCGCAGATCGTTGGGCACGAGGATATGCCGCGTCCGCAGCTCCCGCATGACCTCAAAGGCGATCTCATCATCGCCGCAAAGGATGCAATCTGCCTTCTGCTCCAGCGCAGCCTCCAGTGCATCGAGCGTCTGCCCGGCAGATTCCACACCGGAATGAACGAGCCGCTGGTCTACTGGCACACCAAATTCCGCGAATCCACGCAGATAACCGCGTATGCGGTCGGTGTTGACGGCGTAGATGGTACTGCCCACCAGCAGCGCGATCCGCTTGGCGCCCAGCTGCAAAAGGATGCGTGTCATCTCGCAGGCAGCCGCGACCTGATCGTTGTCTGCCTGCGGGATGGTCTTGTCCTCGCTGCGTCCGATGAGCACAAAAGGTGTCTCGTATTGCCGCAAAAGTTCGATGCAGGGATCATCCGCCATGGCGTAGGTCAGGATCACGCCGTCCACCTTGTGGTTGGCCAGCTGCCGCTGCAGCTGCGAATACTCGGTGTTGGAGGCGTAGCAAAGCATCAGGTCATAGCCGCGCTGGTCTGCCATGGTGCAGATGCCGCCCATGCACTTGCGCAAAAAGGGCAGATCCAGCGCAATAAACCGCTGCGGTACGACCATGGCAATATTGTTGGTGCGCAGTTTTTCGCCGCTCTGTGCAGAAACAGGCTCGGAGCGGGTACGCCCCATATAGGCGTACACCTTGGTGCGGGTCGCCTCGCTGATGCGTCCCTTGCCGGAAAGTGCACGCGATACCGTTGTTTTAGAAAGGCCAAGCGCATCAGCCACCTGCTCGATCGTCATTTTTTCGGTTTCCTTTGCAGCCACAGGATATCCTCTCCTTTTCACAGAACTGCGCAACAATGCGCCACCCCAGCATACCGGGGTAAGCCCGCTTTGTCAAGTATGAAAGCAAACAAAAAGCGTTCTGCTTTTTCGGCAGAACGCTGAAAGTTGGTATTTTTGCGCCTTACAGGACCTGTTCGCCGTTTTTCCAGACGGCCGTTCCGTAACGGTTCAGCGCAACACCGCCTACTTCGACCGGATGTTCATTGCAGTTCTGTACAAAGACGAACGTACCGCGCCGCGCGGCCAGAACGCCGTCCGGCAGTGCCTCCGGCCAGGCCGGGGTCAGGCCGACTTCCTTTACAGCAGCACGATAAAATGCGCGATAGAACGCTTCATCGAACCGACTTGCCAGATAATAGGCACGGCCCTCCCCGTAGGAGTGGACAGCCACCGCCGGGCAGTTTACATAATAGTCCTCGGCATAAACGCTCAGCGGTGTGGCAGGGTCGGTGTCGTTCAGACTTGCGACCTCGCATAGGACCGAAGCCTGCGTTTCCGGCAAAGTGGAATCGTCCATCGGGGTGCAGCGGCAGGTTTCGCCGTCATACATTCCGTCGATCTCAGTGCGGCGCAGGCCCAGCAAGTCGGTCAAGCCGTAGGGCGTGTCACCCAGACGGCACAAATCGCTTTCATCCACCACACCGGTCCAGTATGTAACCACGACCGTACCACCATTCCGGGCAAAATCACAGAGTTTTTGGGCAAAGGCATCGGTCAGCAAATAAACCATCGGAACAACGACCAGACCATAACCCGTCAGGTCGGATTCCTGATTCACGAACTCCACCGCAATGCCTTCCCGCGCAAGAGCATTGTAGTGCAGCTTCAGCTCGTCCCAGTAGCCCATCCCTGCATTGCGCGGGCCGCAGGAACCTTCCAATGCCCACTTGTTTTCCCAATCGTGGACGATCGCTGCCTGTTTTGTGCGGCAGACTGTTGCAATCTCTGAGAGCACTTCCAGCTTTTGGCCCACACCGACTGTTTCCCGGAAGGGACGGGCATCCTCCCGCCCATCATGGCCGACGACTGCACCATGGAACTTTTCTTCCGCGCCGCGGCTGGCTCGCCACTGGAAGTAAAGCACACTGTCCGAACCATGTGCAACCGTCTGCAGAGCCGCAAGCTCCGCAATGCCGGGGCGCTTCTGTTTGGAGATCGGCTGCCAGTTGGTAAAGCTGGGGCTGGATTCCATCAGCAGGAAGGGCCTGCCCTTCATGGAGTAATACAGGTCGTGCATCAGGGCCGTATCCAACGCCGTTTCTTCCACCGTTTCGCTGGGCTTGTGCCATGTGGGGTAGTTGTCCCAGCTGGCCACGTCGATCTCCTTGGACATTTTGAAATAGTCGATCCCATCAAACCGGTACATCATATTCACGGTGAACTTTGCAACCGGCGCAAATTCTTTCACGGTATCACGCTCAAATTTCAAAAAATCAATATGCCGGTCACTGACAAAGCGCTTCCAGTCCAGCGCAAGACCCTGCACGGCATTTTCCCCCTGCGGGGCAGGGCTTTCGATTTGTTCCCAAGCGGTATAGTCGTGACTCCAGAACCGGGCGTTCCACGCCTTGTTCAAGGCATCCAAAGAGCCATACCGTTCCTTGAGCCAGCAGCGGAACGCGGCCTGACACAGCTCGCAATGGCAGTCGCCGCTCATCTCGTTGGAGATATGCCAGAGCAGGACAGCCGGGTCATTGCCGAACCGCTGCGCCAGCATCTGGTCGATGATGCGGACTTTTTCCCGGTAAACCGGCGATGTATAGCAGTAATTCTGCCGCCGGTTGTACAGCTCCCGGACCCGGTCTGCCCGGACTCGGCGCACCTCGGGGTATTTGTGTGCCATCCAAGCGGGGCGGGCCGCACTGGGCGTTGCAAGGATCGTATAGATTCCATTGGCATACAGGTTATGGATGATGTCTGCCAGCCAATCCAGCTCAAATACCCCCTCCTGCGGTTCCAATGTGGACCATGAGAACACGCCCAGCGTCACAGTATTAACGTGTGCCTTTTTCATCAGTTCGATGTCCTGCGCCAGAATATCGGGCCGGTCCAGCCACTGTTCCGGGTTGTAGTCTCCGCCATGAAGTAATCTGAGCTGCTGCATGATAGCGGCCTCCTTTGGTTGCGCAAATTGCGCAACATTTTTATCGGATAAAGGCGTTCGATACAAAGTATAGCAAGAACCTCCGCAAGATGCAATGCAGCTATATGGAATTTCGTTGTAATAAGCTGAACGTTTGATGCGGCACAAGAAACCATCCATGGATGCTTTGGAAGATTCCACAACGTTCATGTGGGATTTATAGGCAGGTTGTCAAAATGCAGAAATACATTGATTGAACGGGAAAGCACTTGAACGCCATGCTATAAGTCCTACGATCACCGCTTTATCACAATAAAATTTGCAAAACCATCTTGACGCACCTTGTAAACCTTGACACTCTCTGTCACAAATTCCACTGAGCTTGTCGGGGCGAGGCTCGACAAGCTCTGCTCACGATGCACAGAATGCAGACAATGCAAGGAAAAACACGGCTTTCCCGCCGGTGTGCAAAAAGTGTGCAAAAGTGTGCAGAGCCCCAGAAAATGGAAAATCCCACGAGGAATCTTACGATTCTTCGTGGGATTTTGGTGCGCTCGAGGGAACTCGAATCCCTGGCCCTCTGATTAAAAGTCAGATGCTCTACCGGCTGAGCTACGAGCGCATACTGTATTTGTACAATATCAGAAATATTGCCGTATAATATTACCACAACTGCGGCCAAAAAGCAAGGCTTCGCGGCAAAAAACTTTCTTTCACAAAAATGGGCCGTGCCGGACGCAAACTTTCCCTTTACAAATCCGGTAAGAATCAGTACAATCAAATCAAGTATCGTTCACGATGGTCCCGGCCGTACCGTGCGCCCACAGGCCGCACACAGGCCGCTGCGATAGGAGGTCTTTTTCTGATGAAAATTTCTCGACGGTCCGTACTTCGTTACACAGGTCTGACTGCGGCCTGGCTGACCCTGACCGGCTGCGCCCCCACCGGGAATGCAAGTCTTGGCGGCTGCCTGCCCGGCTGGCTGAAAAAGGTGCTGCGCGTGCCTTCGTCTGACGCCTCTTCGGCCAGCTCCTCGGCTGCGTCTTCGGCAGCCTCTTCGGCGGCGTCCAGCGAGGCCGCTGCATCGTCTGAGCTGGCGGCGTCCTCGCTGCCGGGCGTCGAACAGCCGGAGGCCGCGGGCAGCACGCTGCCCGCCTACGATGCCGACCC
>OGLB01000915.1_pt1 | contig 13628 bp, 8 predicted proteins | sample 1572551 | NCBI WGS metagenome assembly OGLB01 (sample SAMEA2582003, study PRJEB24529) | metagenome | biome: Human gut stool | place: China | collected 2011
GGGTGCGATTCCCTACCGGTGGTACAGCCCACGAGCCGCAAGGCATGATTCGGTGAAACTCCGAAGCCGACAGTATAGTCTGGATGAAAGAAGATGACAACGCAGGGGGACTGCTTTGCGTCTATGGAAGTTGCTCTGGGATGTGTTTACATTCCGGAGCTTTGCTTTTACACAAGGATACTTGTGTCTTTCTACCTTGCCCTGAACGATTCGTTCAGGGCTTTTTCTTTTGGAGGTAACGGTATGAACGATGCAGAATATATGCGTCTGGCCTTGGCGCTGGCGGAACAGGGCCGGGGCTGGACGGCGCCCAATCCCATGGTGGGCGCCGTGATCGTAAAGGACGGCGCAGTTATCGGACAGGGCTGGCATGAGCGGTACGGTGAACCCCACGCGGAGCGGAACGCGCTGGCATCCTGCACCGCCGACCCCGCCGGAGCCACCATGTATGTGACGCTGGAGCCTTGCTGCCACCACGGAAAGCAGCCGCCCTGCGTGGATGCGATCCTGGCATCCGGCATCCGCCGGGTGGTGATCGGCTCCGCCGACCCAAATCCGCTGGTGGCGGGAAAGGGCGTGGCGATCCTGCGGTCTCACGGCGTGGAGGTGACGAAAAACGTTCTGCGCCAGGAATGTGACGCACTGAACAAGATCTTCTTCCACTACATCACCACCGGGCGGCCCTTCGTTTCCATGAAATACGCCATGACGATGGATGGCAAGATCGCGGCCTATACGGGTGCATCCAAATGGGTCACAGGTGAAACGGCCCGGCGCCATGTCCAGCAGCAGCGCCACCGGTTCCGGGGCTTCATGGTAGGCGTGGGTACCGTTTTGGCGGATGATCCCCTCCTGACCTGCCGTATGGAGAACGGGCGAAACCCCGTTCGCATCATCTGCGACACCCATCTGCGGACGCCGCCGCAGGCGCAGGTGGTCACTACCGCAGACCAGATCCCGACCATCCTCGCCACCTGCTGCACCGACCCAGAAAGACAGGCGGTTTACCGGATGGCCGGGTGCCAGGTGCTCTGCCTGAATGAGGAAAACGGCCATGTAGATCTCCGGCAGCTCATGGAGCGGCTGGGGCGGGAACAGATCGACAGCATCCTGCTGGAGGGCGGTGGAACGCTGAACTGGGCCGCGCTGGAATGCGGCATCGTGCAGCAGGTGCAGGCATATATCGCCCCAAAGCTATTCGGCGGAAGGGATGCGAAAACCCCCGTGGAGGGCGTGGGCGTCCCCGCTCCGACCAATGCCTTCCGATTGAAAAACAGCCGTTTGGAACGGCTGGGCGAGGATCTTCTGATAGAAAGCGAGGTGGAATATCCGTGTTCACAGGAATCGTAGAAGAAGTCGGAGCGATCAAGAACATCAAGCGCGGGCAGCACTCCGCCGTCCTGACGATCCATGCGAAAACTGTTTTAGAGGAGACCCGGATCGGAGACAGCATCGCTGTGAACGGCATCTGCCTGACAGTGACCCGGCTTTTTCCCGATGGCTTTTCGGCGGACGTGATGCACGAGACGCTGAACCGCTCGTCCCTTGCGGGACTCACGGCGGGGAGCGTGGTCAATCTGGAGCGGGCCATGCCTGCCAACGGCCGTTTCGGCGGGCATATCGTGGCGGGCCATGTGGACGGCGTGGGACACATTGCCAACATCCGAAAAGACGATACCGCCGTCTGGTACACCGTCCTCGCGGGGCCGGAGATATTGCGCTATGTGGTGGAAAAAGGCTCCATCACCATCGACGGCATCAGCCTGACAGTGGCCGCCGTGGACGGCGAGGGCTTTTCCGTGTCCACCATCCCTCATACGGTGGCCCAGACCAATCTAAACCAGCGCCGCCGAGGCGACCCTGTGAATCTGGAGACCGACGTGGTGGGCAAGTACATTGAAAAGCTGCTGCGTCCGGAAGAACCGAAACCGCATACCACAACGAACGAAAGCACCCTCACAAAAGAAATGCTGCTGCGCTGCGGCTTTTAACAAGGAGTTTTTACTATGAATTTCAATACCATTCCCGAGGCACTGGAAGATCTGAGACAGGGGAAGATCATTCTGGTCACAGACGACCCTGACCGTGAAAACGAGGGCGATTTCATCTGCGCCGCCGAGTTTGCCACCACGGAGAACATCAACTTCATGGCCACCCACGGCAAGGGCCTGATCTGTATGCCCATGTCGGAGGCCTTTGTCCGCAAGCTGCAATTCCCCCAGATGGTGCAGAACAACACCGACAACCACGAAACGGCCTTCACGGTGTCCATCGACCACATATCCACCTCCACGGGCATCTCCGCCGCCGAGCGCTCCGTGACGGCGATGGCCTGCGTGGAGGAGGGCGCGAGGGCGGAGGATTTCCGCCGACCGGGCCATATGTTCCCGCTTCTGTCGAAGAAAAACGGCGTGCTGGAGCGGGAGGGTCATACGGAGGCCACCGTTGACCTGTGCCGTCTGGCGGGACTGAAGGAATGTGGCCTGTGCTGCGAGATCATGCGGGAGGACGGCACCATGATGCGCACTGCTGAGCTGATGACGCTGGCGGAGCGGTTCGGTATCAAGTTCATCACCATCCGGGACTTGCAGGCGTACCGCAAGTGCCACGAAAAGCTGGTGGATCAGGTCACGGCGGTGAATATGCCCACGAAATACGGCGATTTCAAAGCCTACGGCTTTGTGAGCCGTCTGAATGGTGAGCACCATGTCGCGCTGGTGAAGGGCGACATCGGTGACGGGAAGGACATCCTCTGCCGCGTCCACTCCGAATGTCTGACCGGAGACACCTTCGGCTCTCTCCGCTGTGACTGCGGACAGCAGCTGGCCGCCGCCATGACCCAGATTGAAAACGAGGGCCGGGGCATCCTGCTCTATATGCGGCAGGAGGGCCGGGGCATCGGCCTCATCAACAAGCTGCGGGCCTATGAATTGCAGGAGCAGGGCATGGACACGCTGGAGGCCAATCTGGCTCTGGGCTTCCACGGAGACGAGCGGGAGTATTTCCTCGGCGCGCAGATCCTGCGGGAGCTTGGCGTCAAGAGCCTGCGCCTGTTGACCAACAATCCGGACAAGGTGTATCAGCTCTCCGAGTTCGGCCTGGAAATCTCCGAACGGGTTCCGATCCAGATGGCGGCAACGGCACATGATTTGTTCTACCTGAAAACCAAGCAGGCACGAATGGGACACATTTTGGAATATTAACAAAGAAAGAGGTACTTAGTTATGAAAACCTTCGAGGGAAAGCTGGTCTCCAAAAGCATCAAGGTGGGCATCGTAGCCGCCCGGTTCAACGAATTCATTACCTCCAAGCTCCTCAGCGGTGCGCTGGACGGCCTGCTGCGCCACGAGGTTCGGGAGGATGACGTTCATGTGGCGTGGGTTCCCGGAGCCTTTGAGATCCCGCTGGTGGCGTCCAAGATGGCAAAGAGCGGCAGGTATGACGCCGTCATCTGCCTCGGCGCGGTGATCCGCGGTTCCACCAGCCATTATGACTACGTCTGCAACGAGGTCTCCAAGGGGATCGCCGCCGTGTCTCTGGAAAGCGGCGTACCCGTTCTCTTTGGAGTATTGACCACGGAGAATATCGAGCAGGCCATCGAACGGGCCGGCACCAAGGCAGGCAACAAGGGCTACGATTGTGCAGTCAGCGCTATCGAGATGGTCAACTTGCTCCACGAACTGGACACGGAGTAACACACAGACACACTATGATCATCATTCAAGCAAACGGGGCCGAGGGGGATCTGGAGGAAAAGATCCTGGCCCTTCTGCGGCGGGAGGACATCGCCGCAGAGCGGGTCTCCCTCAGTTCCCGGCACACGCTTACCTTCCCGGAACTAACCATTGACGGACGATCCCAGCAGGCGTTTCAAAACGGAACCGCGCTGGCGCTGACCCGGATCGAGTTCAATATGCTGCTGCTTCTCGCCAGCAATCCGGGAGTCACGCTTTCCAAGGAGGACCTGTTTTCCGCCGTGTGGGGCCGGGACAGCGCGGACACCCTGAAGGTCGTGGCGAATACCGTCTCCAATCTCCGTCGGAAGATGGGCGGCAGCCAGACCTATATCCGCACGGTCCGGGGCGGGTACGTGTTCTCAGCGGTCTCCGTCACTGCCTGAAGTGATCCCCTCAAAACAAATCGAAGCAAGAGCAAAGCCTGCGGAACTCGCTCCGCAGGCTTGCTTTTTGAGGTTGCGCAAAGGTGCAAATTATCGCTCCCGTTCTGCGTTTTTTGGTCGGATCCGGTCGCCTTCGTCCGACTCATCCGCCATGACGGGGCGATCCTGCTCGTTAAGATTCAGCAGCACATTCAGCTCGTTCAGCCGCCGCGTCTTTTCGGCCAGTTCTGCCTCCTTCGGAAAGGGTGCGGTCATCTCTGTGCGGGCATTTTCAAGCTGCTCGGTGGTATGGGCAAGCTGCGACCGGGCGTTGGCCAAGTGCTCCGTGATCTTTTCCAGTGCGTTGTCGATACGGGTGACATTGCCGCCTGCATCCGCTCCCAGTACAGCCGTATGGGACAGCTTGCCTTTGAGTACCATGCGAAACTCGTTGGCAGCACCGTCGTAGGAAAGCAGCATGGAAAATCCGCGGTAGCTGCCGATAGAAACGGTCTCCGCGCCATTCATGTGCGTGCAGGCTTCAATGATCGCCTTACCGGCGTTCTCACGCTCGGCGTAGGTGACATCGTTTAATACCATCGGTGCAATGCCCTCAGCGGGCTTCGGATGCTCGGCCAGCCGTGCGCTGTCCTGCTCATATCCGGCGATGCGTTCGCTTAGTTCCTTGATCTCTGCCGGATACTTCCGCAACACCAGCTCCTCCAGCGCATACCGCTGGCTCAGATGGCTGGCACGGAGCATATTCAGCTTGCTGACCTCCATATCTAAATTGCATTTTTCGATGATCTGCGGGTTTCCTGTGGCCAGTGCCTTGATCTCGGCATAGGACAGTGCCGTCTCGTCCACATCCTCCGCCGCACGGGCCGGTGCTTTGGAGGTCATGATCTGGGCAATAAACCGCTGCTTGGATTCCACCAGCTGATAGAGGTAGGCATCGAATGTGCCCTCGGTAACATAGCGGAAGATCTCCACCTCCGGATTTTGGTTGCCCTGCCGCACGATGCGCCCAAGGCGCTGCTGCAAGTCGCTGGGCCGCCATGGGCAATCGAGATCATGCAAGGCGATGAGCCTGTCCTGCACATTGGTGCCGGCGCCCATTTTTGCGGTGCTGCCCATGAGGATACGCACCTCGCCGCCGCGCACCTTGGCAAACAGCTCCTTTTTCTTTTGCTCGGTGTTGGCGGTGTGGATATAAGCGATCTCGTTTTCCGGAATGCCTATCTCAAGCAGCTTCCGCCGCAGATCGTCATACACATTGAAGCTGCCGTCCGCCTTGGGAGTAGACAGGTCGCAGAAAATCAGCTGCGTGCTGCGCTGTGCGGTACTCTCTGCCCATATCCGATAGACATTCCGGGCGCATACGGAAACCTTGCTGTTTTCATCGTCCGGTGCCAGAGAGCTTAGCAGCCGCATATCCAACGCCAGCTTGCGTCCGTCGTTGGTGATGCGCAGCATATTGTCGGTGCTGGGATCGACCACACGGGCGCGGACGCGCTCGGCACGCTCCGCCAGTCCTGCCACAGCTTTCTTTTGCAGCTCGCTGGGGTGGATGACCTCGGTGTGGAAGTTGGCCTTTGGGACGGGCAGCTTCAGCATATCCGCCGTTTGCACATCCGCCACCATTTTGAAGGTCGCCATCAACTCCGGCAGATTGAAGAATTTTGCAAAACGGGTTTTCGGGCGATAGCCGCTGCCCTCCGGGGAAAGCTCGATGGCGGTAACGGTTTCACCGTAGTCGCTGGCCCAATCGTCGAAGTGGATAAGACCCATCTCCTGCAAGGTTTGATATTGCAAGTACCTCTGCACCGTATACAATTCCACCATACTGTTGGAGATCGGGGTGCCGGTGGCGAAGATAACACCGTGGCTGTCGGTCAGCTCGTCCAGATACTGACACTTGGCAAAGAGATCCGAGGACTTCTGCGCTTCCGTCTGCGCGATACCGCCGACATTGCGCATTTTCGTCATCAAAAAGAGATTTTTGAAACTGTGGCTCTCATCAATGAACAGCCGGTCGATGCCCAGCTCCTCAAAGGTCACGGTGTCGTCCTTGGTGCTCTGATCGTTGAGCTTCTCCAGCCGCGCCTCCAATGACTTACGGGTTCGCTCCATCTGCTTGATGGTGAAGTTTTCTGCTTTCTGCCGCTTAGCGTCGCTGATGGCCAGCAGCACCTCGTCGATCTGCCGCTGCAAAATGGCCTGTTGCCGTTCACGGGACAGGGGGATCTTCATGAGCTGACTGTGGCCGATGATGATTGCATCATAATCTCCGGTGGCAATACGGGCACACAGCCTGCGGCGGTTGCGCTTTTCAAAATCGCGTTCGGTAGCTACCAAAATGTTAGCGGCTGGGTAGAGCTGAAGCCATTCTGCCGCCCACTGTTCCGTGATGTGGTTGGGCACCACGATCAGCGACTTGGTGCATAGCCCCAGACGCTTCATTTCCATAGCGGCGGCAACAATTTCAAAGGTTTTCCCTGCACCCACTTCGTGTGCCAACAGCGCATTGCCGCCGTACAATACATGGGCGATGGCGTTCACCTGATGCTTTCGCAGGCTGATCTCCGGGTTCATCCCCACAAAGCGGATGTGGCTGCCATCGTACTCCCGCGGTCGGATGGAATTGAAGGTGTCGTTATAGATGCGGCACAGCCGTTCGCGCCGGTCAATGTCCTGCCACAGCCAATCGGCAAATTTGGACTTGATCAGCTCCTGCCGATCCTGGGCGATGGCAGTTTCCTTCACATTCAGCACCGGCCGCTCCTTGCCGTCCTCCACAACGGTATCGAACACCTTGACTACCCGCTGATTCAGTGTCTGCTCCAGGATGTGGTACGCCGTGATACGCTTGGTGCCGTAGGTGGTGACGGCTTTGATGTTGCCGCCGTCCATGCTTTTGTTGCTGATGTTCCATTCTCCGCTGTATTCGGAGCGAACGACCCGCATTCTCTGCCTGGCGTATACGCTGGTACCGAACAGCTCGAACATAAACTGCTGATAGACATCGGCAGGCACCCATGATGCACCGATCCGCACACCGATCTCCGCAGCGGTCAGCTCTGTCGGCTGCACAGCTTCCATGGCGGAGAGATACCCGGCAAGCTCCTGCTTCTTTTCAGCCGGTAGCGCTGCTTGCAGCGCCTGCAGCATACGCAGCTTTTTCCGCACATTGCCGGACAGAAATTCCTCAGCAGTGACATAGGGATATGCCGCCAGATCAAGCTGCACCGGACTGATCTCCTCCGGCGTAAGACCGCAACGGACATTCCGGTAAATGACCCCGGAAAGCTCCTGCACCAGCTCGTCCTCACTTTTACCGGACAGCTCCGACATAAAGCCGAGATCCACCTGCGCTTTTTCGGAGAGAGATACCGCCAGCGCCTCCGATGCCGTATCCACCTGCGTGACCGGCTCATGCGGGCGAATGGTGCGCTTGGTGAACATATCCGCCTTGCGGGCGAAATTGCCTTCGTTGTCCAGCACCTCCAACGAGCACAGCAGCGGATAGCTGCTGTCATCCGAAAAGGCAAGGTTGTTGCCGCGGGTGTAAAGCCGCCCGTATTTTTTGACATAGGCATCGTACAGCCCGTTCAGCTTCTCCTGCTCGCGCCGGATGATCTCATCGGGATGGTTCTCCGCCTGGTACTCGATGAGCTGACGGGTGCAGTCCCGCAGGGCGATCATGCCGCGCACTCGGTTCTCGGTGGTCAGCGGCAGTTCGACCGGCTCCATGCGGCTGTCAATGCGGAAATACAGCTTGCCGTCTACGCTGGTAAAGCTGTAATTACGCACATTCGGGTCGGCGGGAATGGATAAATCTTCCTCCTCCGGCCCGTCCTGCTCATAGGTGGGGATCTGTGCATGAAGCCCCGATACCGCTTCGCTCAGAAGATCGGCAAGATCGGCATTTTCATAGGGCTTGCACACGCTGTCCATGCCGTATTGGGTGCTCTCCATGGCCATCTCGCCCAGCACCATTTCCGGGTGCCGGACAAAATAGCTGTTCATGCGGATGCCGTTTTCATCCGTGTCCAGATGCACCCAATCCGGTTCGATGTCCACAATGCGGTCACGCTTCTGGAGGAAGAGAATGTCGCTGGTCACATCTGTTCCGGCGCTGGCCTTGAAGGCCGTATTGGGCAGGCGGATCGCCCCGATGAGGTCGGCCCGCTGGGCCAGATATTTCCGCACGGCAGGGCTTTCCTTGTCCATCGTGCCCTTTGAGGTGATGAAGGCGATCACGCCGCCCGGACGTATCTTGTCCAGCGTCTTTCCGAGAAAATAGTCGTGAATGAGCCAGTGATGCTTGTCGTAGCGCCGGTCAACGACCTTGATATTTCCAAACGGCACATTGCCCACTGCTGCGTCAAAAAAGCTGTCCGGTATCTCCGCCTTTTCATAGCCGGTGACAGCGATCCGGCTGTTCTGATAAAGCTGTCGGGCGATGCGGCCGGAGATGCTGTCCAGCTCCACACCGTAGGCTTTGCAGGAGCTCATGCTGTCCGGCAGCATTCCGATGAAGTTGCCGACGCCGCAGGCAGGCTCCAACAGATTGCCGCTTTCCAAGCCCATCTGTGCCAGGGCTTTGTAAATGGCGTCGATGATGATGGGAGAGGTATAAAAGGCGGTCAGGCTGCTGGCACGGGCGGCGGCATATTCCTCCTCGGTGAGCAGCGCTTTCAGCTCGGCGTACCGGCTGTGCTTTTCATCGAAGCAGTCGGCAAGGCCGCCCCAGCCCACATAGCAGGAAAGGGTTTCCTGTTCCTCCGGCGTCGCCAGCCGGTTTTCGCTTTCCACTGCTTGCAGAGTGCGGATCGCCGCCACATTGGACGCATACTTTTCCGCCTTGCTGCCCACGCCCAGCTCCCGATCCGTGATGTGAAAGTCGTGCCGCTGCCCGGTCGGTATTTCCGGATAGAGCGGTGCAAACCGCATACGCTCCCGTTTGGGCTGCGGCGCTGTGAGCACAGCTTTTTCTTCGGCAGGTAATGCCGGTTCTATCTCTGAGGTTTCCGCTTCCGCTATGGGCGGTTCCGGCTCCGATACCTCCGGTTCTGCTGCCGGCCGTTCGGAAACGGCCTCGGTCGTTGGCGTTTGCAGGGTTTTCCCAAGGCCAAACACGGAATAGGTGCCGTCCAGATAGGCACGCATGGCTTCTATGCCCTGCTTTCGCAGGGTATAGTGCCGATCCTCCTCTTTCGTGGCTTCCCAGGCAGGGAGCATATTCTGATAAATTTCCTGCACGCGGTCGGCGTCGGAGAGCTGAACGGTCACAGCCTTTACGCACTCCCAATAGTCCGCAATGGCGTTTTGCGAAAAAGGCCGCACCACATCGTCCGGTGTATCCATGAAAAAGTTGACGATCTTCCGGGCCAGCTGTTTCCGCTCATACTCCGGCATGGCCGCCCAGTCGGCATCTGAGAGAAATTTGTTCTGGGAGATCAGCTCCCCGATGCGTTTGGCCGCCTCCGGCCATTTCAGCGTGACCTTGGCATAGGGGGCCGTGATACTGCCGTGGCTGAACTCAATGCCCTTGCCACGGGTGTGGGTGAGATTGTCATTCCCGCCGCTTTGACCGCTGTACTCGCCGTGATAATCCTTGAGGTATTTTTCACGCTCGGTCTTATCCTTGTGCGTGGCGTAAAAAGCGTACACGCCAAGGCGATAGTCGGTGCTGCCGTCCCATCCACGCAGCACCTTGTCGATCTCATCGGCGGAAATAAAAAATTGCCGGTCGGGAGCAAACCCGTCGGCAACGGTAAAATGAAGCGGCTCCCGTTGTAGATCACGGAGCCGCTCCAGTATCTCTTTCGGACGGTAAAAGCGAAAACGCAAAAGGTCTTGCCCTGCATCCAGCGCGGCGTTGAACGCCGTCCATTCGTCCACGCACTTTTGCAGCGTATCCGGCGCACAGAGAAGCTCATAAATTTGCTTCTGCGTTTCCGGATAGCCGCCCTTGACGGATTGCGCCAGCATGGCCAGCGGCAGAAATCCCGCGTTTCTCGCTTCCGTTGTCATGTCCCGGCTGGTGTAGGCAATGTTGTCAGGAAGCCGCATCCGCTCGTAGTGATCGACCTCATCGAGTTCACTTTGCGGCATATACCGCCCCAGCTCCAGCAGCTCCCGGATACGCTTTGCCGCTTCCTCCCAGGAAATCAGTGTGGCACTGCTCCGCTGCGCCGTGCTGCCGCGGGCAATACGCATCCCCTCGGCGTCATACCAAAGCGAAACTTTCTCTCCGCCAAAATAGAAGCCTGCACCGTTCTCGCCGTAGTGTTTTTGCAGGAATGCGGCGTTGTCCGGCTTATCCTTCATAAAGTAAGCGCAGATGATCAGCCGGCTATGCTCATCGTTGGCTCCTACGCACAGGGCTTCATCCATGATCTGCTGCGGCAGCTTGGGATGGGAGAGTAGTGGTGCGACCGGTGTATCCTCCGGTTGGTCGAACGCAGGCATATCAAACAGCGTAAGCTGCTGTGATTCCATCGGCACAAACGGTTTGATCTCGGTGTTGACATAGTATTCCCGTTTGTCAATGAGCTGTGCCGTAAAGCCTGCCACCAGCTTCCATGAAAAAACGCTTTCGCTGGTACGGGAAAGATATGCGCCCTCCCACATGAGCAGACCGTTTTTCTGCGGACGATACCCCAGCCGTGCTCCGTCTGCAAGGATCTCGGTGAAACGGTCTTGATATGCCGAGCGGAGATATTCGGCACGCTCGGCCTCGTCCGGATGTGACAGGAAAAACAGTTCGATCTGTGCCTTCTTGTAGATCAGATCATCATTGCGGTTTTCAATGATGGCGAAAATTTTCTTTTCATCCAAAAAAGCGGGCAGCTCAGAGGTTGCTTCCTCCGCACTGTCCGCTTCTTCGGGTTCGGTGTTCAGCTGTAGATCAGCTCCGCCAGCACCGTTTCCTCGGCGGCGTTTCTCAGGTTGTTCATCAGCCCCACCCATTTCATCGGGTCGGCGGCTTTCAGCTCCTCCGTCACGCCCTCGGCCTGAGCCATCGCCGTCACCGTCTGTTCCACGCGCTGCCGCGCCGTCCGGTCGATCTCCGCCAGATGCTCGTTCAGCCTGCCCGATGTCAGCAGGTTCGTGAACAGCACCTTCCGGTGCTCCTTCAGATACCTCCGGCGTAGCAGGCCGTATTTCCCAAGGGCTGTTTCCGGCTCCTGCGGCGGCAGCAGATCCGGCAGCCGGTAGCCGTCCTTCATCGTGTATGTCAGTTCCATGGTTTTCGCTCCTTTCGGTCTGTGTTTCTGTTTGCTTGTCTATAGGATACTCATTTCCCGGTGCCTGCGCAATTGTGCGAATTTGCTTTTGACGGCTTCGGACGGTCAATGCGATGGCGCTCAAACCGCTTTCGGCAATATCCCGTGTGGCCACGCCCAGGGCATTCAGCGTTTCCGGGGTATTGAAATTGAACACCTCGGAGAAATCCTCCGGATCAAAATATTCATCCGGTTCCAGCCCACAGCGGCACATCAACATATACGCCGTACTGTTCTCCAGCAGACGGCGATAGAGAACTGATAAATTCAGCTCGTCCAGTTCTTCCAGCAGGCTGTTGTCCCGGCAATTCTGCAGATCATCAAGATAGTCCGTCATATTGTCCGCCGCAGCGTTTTCCATGGCGGATACTATGGCTTCCTCCAATGTGCCTTTATCGTCCAGCGCACCGAATCGGTTTTCCAATGCTTCGATCACATCCGGCTCCTGCTCGGTAGGCACCTGCCAGAGCGGCACGGGGCGGGACAAACGGCTTTCGTGGGTGTCGGATATATCAAAATAATACTTGAGGCGCGTGCGTCCCGGATAGTCCCGATCAAATACGGCAATGCCGGTAGCGCCCTTATTGACCCATCGGCCGAATTGACGATTCCAGCGCTCTATCTCCAACACAGCCGTTGCGTCCGGACGCTGTGCGTGTACCAGCACCTGCTCCTCAAAGGGCAGCTTATAATTCCGGCAGGCAGAGCGCAGAAATGCCGTCCACCGGTCTGCGCGGGCCAGTGCGGCGATCTCCTGCCGGTAAACCTCCGTGATCTCCTGAAATCTGCGTGCCATGGGCAGCACCTCCTATCTTTCCTTTGGTTTTTCCCTGTCCTTTTTCAGCAGGTATTTATCCATATATTCCTTGGCCGAACACAGATCGCCGGTGTAGTTCCAGTCGTTTTCCGGGTCGATATGGCGGTAGGCGTTGTTATTGTACCGGTTCGGCTCCAGCTTGATGGGTGTCGCAGACAGCAGCGTTCCCCAGTGGTTAACCATGATCCAGCGGCCGATCTCCACGGGGATCCCGCACTGATCGTCGTCATTGCGTACCTCATAGAGATACAGCCCCTTGGGCACCGTGTTTCGGTCTACCCGCAGGCAGGTAAAGAGCATGGGACGGTCAAACACCTCCACCAGCTCAAAGCGTTCTTTTCTTGCATCAACAGACATACCGTTTTCCTCCTATCTTTCTCGCGCCGCTTCCCGGACGGGCGGAAACCGCCAGCCGTAGACCCGCCCGATCTCATCGCCCAGGCGCTTTGTCACACGGGTCACATCGGCGCGGGTGGCGGTGCCGCTGTATAGCTTTTCTTTCAGCCGGTCGATCTGTGCTTCGCTCACATTCTCCTTGTAGGCACGGTAGAGATAATGGTTCGTGCCGTCGTGATGTACGGCATCGCAGCGCAGATCGCCCAGCCGGTCTACATACCATGTGGAATAGTCCATCTTGGAATACAGGCAATCGCGGATATTGCCGCTTTTGATCTCGGCATAACCGGGATACCGCCCATCCCATCGGCCGATGTCTGCGATCAGCAGAATGGGGCGGGAGAGCTGAATGTTCAGATTGCACCGCTCGTCATCGAGATAGTCGTTGTTCTGCTCGACCATCAATTCCATCCGTTCCTGCTCAGAAAGCTCGGGGTACTGTTCCTCCAGATCGCCCCTCCAATCCTCGTAGTCCGGATCGCTGCTCCAGATAATATGTTTCTGCTCGGTCATCGTGCGTCACCTCGGTCTTTCTCCCGGCGCTTTAACGGCTGTCCCTGTGCATCGTAGTTGGCAGGATCGGCAATGGGCTTGTCAAAGCCGAACATGGAGCCGCCCTTCATGGCCTCCTCCTGGGCGCGGGTCACGCCCAGCTTGCGGTTATATTCCTCCACAAGCGCACGGGCTTCTTCCTTTGAGGTGTGGGGAATGTCCGTCTTGTAATAGCCGGTTTCGCCCCGTTTCAAAATCACCACATTTCCGGTGTCCAGCAGGAGAGAGTAGCACTGCTTTGGCAGGGAGGAGCGCAGCGGCACATAAGTGTTGCCGTTTCGCGCCATCCATTCGGCAAACTGCGCCATGTTATACAGGTTATCGACCCCGTAGCCGATCTCGGCGCGGTTCTCGTCAATGTAGCGGCAGTTGCTTTCTCTATCAAAACCAAGCTTCTTATTTCGCGATTCATCCTGGTTCTATTAGAATGACAAGGAAGCTGTTATATTCCAAAACAGGAAAACTGGGA
>OGLB01000920.1_pt1 | contig 13562 bp, 9 predicted proteins | sample 1572551 | NCBI WGS metagenome assembly OGLB01 (sample SAMEA2582003, study PRJEB24529) | metagenome | biome: Human gut stool | place: China | collected 2011
GGTAACAATGCTTTTCTCTCTGCCTGCAAGCAAATTCATCAGCGTGGATTTGCCCGCATTCGGCTTGCCTACTATTGCAGTATCTACTCCCTGAGTTATAATTTGCCCGTTTTCGTATCCTGCAAGCAGCTTTTCAAGGCTTGCCGCCGCGGTTTCAAGTGATTTTTCAAGCTCGCTTTCCTCAAGCTCGGGAATTTCCTCGTCGGGATAATCCACCCAAGCCGCCATCAGGGCGGAGGTGTCCTCCAAATTTTGAAGCACGCCGTCAATCTGCCTGCTCAGCGAGCCTTGCAATAAATTATAGCTTGCCTTTGCAGCCGTTTCGCCGTTTGAGGAAATCAGCTGCGCCACACTTTCCGCCTGCGTTAAATCCATTTTTCCGTTTAAAAACGCACGCTTTGTAAACTCTCCCGGCTCGGCAGGCACGGCGCCTGCTTCAAAAGCCGCTTCAAGTGTTTTTTGAACTATATATAATCCGCCGTGAACGGAGATTTCAACTGTGTTTTCGCCCGTGTAGCTTTTCGGCGCCCTGAAAACAAGCGCAACCGCATCATCCGCAGCCTCGCCGCCGCAGATAACATTGCCGAATTTGGCACGGTATCCGGCCAAATCGCAAAGGTCAGAGCCGTCTGCAGGCTCAAAAATTTTATCCGCAATTTCAATTGCCGAATCGCCGCTTATCCTTATAACACCTATTCCGCCGGCGGAATTTCCCGTTGCCACGGCAGCAATCGTCTTTGCCACAGCGTCACTCTCCTATCATACTATATTTTTTTAGCTAAATCAAATTTTTTTAAATCCAAAGGCGCAATTTTAACGCTTTGGGTAATTTTGTAAATCTTTTCTTTGCTTTTTCAAAATGCACAATGGCGCAAAAGCAGCCCGTGCATAATTTTTCTGCAAAAGCAGGCAATCGCTCTTTGCGGCAATTGCCCCTAAAAGAGCAAAAAGGCCGGAAAACTCCGACCTCTCTCCGCAAGCGAATTACTCCTCGCAATTTTTTCTATTCCTTTCAAAAATTCCTAATTTGGTAAAATCCTTGGGAAGGGGAGCAGCTTTTTTTGCAGCCGGTCTGCCATTATCGGAATAAGACCTTCTGCCGCCGCGATCGGAGCGGAAGCGAACGCCGCCCTCGGGCTGAAGCATAACTTTTCTGTCTTGGCCGTAGCCAACGGAAATTGATTCAACGCCCTCGATTTCCTGAACGGTTGTGTGAATAATTCTTCTTTCATATGGGTTCATCGGCTCAAAAGTGTATCTTCTGCCGCTTCTTGCCACATAATCTGCCTCTTTGCGTGCAAGATGCCTGAGTGTTTCAACTCTTTTTTCACGGTAATCGCCAACATTGATAACAACTCTGATATATCTGCCGCAAAGCTTTTTAACATAAAGGCTTGTAAGATATTGAAGCGAATCAAGAGTGTCGCCTCTTCTGCCGATGATAATGCCGTAATCATCGCAATCAACGGTAAGCTCAAGCACACCGTCCTTTACCTCGCCGGTAATCTTGGCATCCTCAACCTTAAAACCGTCTATAATTGTTTTAAGATAAGCCTCTGCCTGAGAAACAACCTCACCGGGCACTTCAATCGGCTCTGCGGGTTCGGCAGCCTCTGCCTTTGCAGGGCGTTCCTGCCTTGCGGGGCGCTCTGCCTTTTCGGCTTTGTATTCCTTCTTCGGCTGTGGCTTTGCTTTTTTCTGCTGGGGTTTGCGGTCTTTCTTAACGATAATTTCGTAAGTAACCTTAACCTCTGCATCGCTGCCGCCGAAGAGGCCTAATATTTTCTTTTTCGGGAGGGCAATAACTTCCTCGTGAATATCTGCCGAAACAGGCGTTCCGAGTCCGTCCTTTGCAAGGGCGGCGGTGAGTCCTCTAACGGCATCTGCCGCAGCATCTTCACGGGTTTTGCCGTGCCCGATATACTCGTATTTCATATAATCCTCCGATTATTTTGGTGTAAAGGCTTATTGAGCCTTTGTTCTTTTAATGCTTTGTTCCCTTGCCCTGCGCTGAATTGTGTTTTCAATCATATCTCTGGCTTGGCTCTTTTTCGGCGGGAAAAATTTAGCAAGAAACAGCTGCTGCAAAATTGCAACAACATTAGATACAGTCCAATAAAAGCCAACGGCTGCCGGCAGCTTAAACGCAATAAAGAACGAGAAAAGAGGCATCATAAGCATCATCATCATCATGCTGCCCATTTGCTGAGCGGCGGCAGGGTTGTTTTTCTTTTGAATAAGCATTGAAACAACCGAAGAGCCAAGTGATGTTAAAAGCGATAAAATCGGAATTAAAACAACGCTGCTTTTCCAAGAGGGAAGCACCGTCATATCCATATTGCCGATATACATGCCTTCACGGAAGCTGTCTATCGCAGCGGCTTTGTCTGCTGTAAACAATTCAGGCCATTGAGAAATAAACGCATCTCTGTTTGCCGCCCAGTTTTCAAGAATACCAAGCTGCAAATAGTTGCCCGAATAATCAAGTGTGTTTTTCAAATATTCGCCGATGGCCTGCTTAACAGAGGCATCTGTGAAATTGATTCCCAAAATATAGGAAAGCGGGTAATAGATAACACCAACGATACCCATAAGGAAAATCATTTGGAAAACCATCGGTCCGCAGCCCATAGACATGGGGTTGTGGCCCTCTCTGGCATAAAGATCCTGTGTTTCCTGGTTAACCTTCATTCTGTCTTTGGGATCGGGATATTTTTTTTGAATTTTTTGAATTTTCGGCTGCAATCTTGTGTTTTTTGCGGTGCTTTTTTGCTGGCGAATGTTAAGCGGCAGCAGCACAAGCCTTGTTAAAACAGTAAAAACTATAATTGCAATGAAATATTCATTGTTCATCATGGAAAGCAAAAGCTCCATGAATTTACCGAAAACCCAATAAAGCGGTTTAAAAATACCGTTTCCTTCACCCATCATCGAGCCGGCTTTAAGCGCAGGTTGAAGTAATAAATTAAACATTTGGTTTCCTCATTATAATAATGATAAAAGCTTATTGCTTTTTTTTTGGAGGAACGGGGTCGTATCCGCCTTTAAAAAACGGATTGCATCGTAAAATTCGCCTTGCGGCAAGCAAACTGCCTTTAAAAATGCCGTGCACCTCTATTGCCTCTATCGCATATTGCGAGCAGGTTGGGGTGTAGCGGCAGGCTCCGCCCGAAAATCTTGGGCTCAGGGTTGTTTGATAAGTTCTGATAAGAAAAATCATTACCCTTTTAATTAAATTTTTCATTCAATCACACCAAGCTGAATCAGCTGCTTTTCCATATCCGCAAGCACCTGCTGCATTTTAACCTCGCATGTGCTTGTTCTGGCAACGAAAACAATATCGCAATTTGCGCAAAATCTGCCCTCAAGCTGCGAAAATGCAGCCCTTATAACACGCCTTGCACGATTGCGGCGGTAAGCCTTGCCGATTTTTTTGCCTGTTGTTATTCCAACACGCACTCCCGGCCGCTTGCATTTCATAACATATGTTACCAGGTTTTTGGAAGCGCTGCTTTTGCCTCTGTAATAAAGGCGGCGAAAATCCTTGTTTTCTTTAAGAGCTGTGCTTTTCACGAAACCATTCCTTTTGCGCGGGCTTTTAATTTACCCGCAATATTGAAGAAATCAGTATGAAAGCTTCTTTCTGCCCTTTGAACGGCGACGAGCCAATACCTTTCTTCCGTTTCTTGTTGACATTCTCTTTCTGAAACCGTGTTCCATCTTTGCATGTCTCTTCTTCGGCTGAAATGTTCTTTTCATTAAAATTCACTACCTTTCACAGACTAAACTTGTCTTAATCCTTATGTTCTCTGCACGGTATAGTGCAGGCAATCACCAAGATAACGCCGCAGGCAATAATATATACTCCTCGGTTTATCTACATTAGCGAACAATATTATATATTAAAATAACCGAGCTTGTCAACTAAAAAATAATAAATCTTGTTTTTATTAAAATTATATATTATAATAACACTATATTTTGTGGGCGTGCGTTGCTTGCACAACAAGATTGCCGCCGCCAAAAATTGTTATTGCGTGAGGTTTTAATTATGATTTGCATTATCGGCGCCATGGATGTGGAAATAAACAGCGTTAAAAGCAAAATCGAAAATTCCGTTTGCACAAAAATCGCAGGCATTGATTTTGTGTGCGGCGAAATAAACGGCAGCACTGTTTGCGCCGCACAATGCGGCCCGGGCAAAATAAATGCCGCCCTTTGCGCTCAAATTATGGCAGATCGCTTTGATGCGGATGAAATCATAAATATCGGAGTGGGCTGCTCGCTTTCGCCTGATGTTGCAATCAAAAACATTGTTGTTGCCTCGGATGTGTGCCAATATGATATTGATATAACGGCGCTCGGCGAGCCAAAAGGATATATCAACGGGCTTAACACAATTAAAATAAAAACAGATGCCGCCGTTTCCGAATCGCTTGCACGCATTGCAATCAATTCCGGCGAAAAAATCCACCGCGGCACCGTTGCCAGCGGAGACACTTTTATTGCATCCGCAAAATTAAAATCAGAAATTGCCACCGAATTCGGCGCAATCTGCGGCGAAATGGAGGGCGGCGCAATCGGCCAGGTTGCCGCCGCAAACAAAATTCCTTTTGCCGTGCTTCGCTCGGTAAGCGATGGGGGAGACGCTTCTGCCGCAATGGATTATCCAACATTTAAGCAGCTGGCGGCGGAAAAATCAACAGCCATCATCTTAAAATATCTTAAATCCAAAAAAATGCAAATCGAAATGGAATATTGAAACTCTTTTTCGTAATGCGCCGTGCACGGGTTTAACAGCGCAAAAAAAGGGCGGAAAAACCGCCCCTTTGATTATCATATAATATTTTTCGGCTGCAAAAATCGGTCGCTCGGTTGCACTGCCGGCAATCCGGTTGCAACTTCGGCTTAATGTGTTTATCGAAAAAATTATTCCGCAATAAACGCATTCATTATATATTCCTCTGCCTCGCTTATCATTTTTGCAAGGGCATTTTCATCCATTGAAGTGCCGTCTGCATCAAAGCGTGTTTTATCCTCAATAAAGGCAAAGCGTGAATCAAGCACGGCAATCGCCGCACTTGCAAGCTCGTGGCCCAAATTGTAATCAAGCCTGAACATATCGCTTGAAAGCAGGCCGGCCTTTGCCATTGTAAGAGCGCCTCTGTAAATGCAAAGCATATAATATGCATGCAAATAATTTGCAATCGTTTTATCCGTTGCGGATGAGGTGGCAAGGTCTATCAAAATTTTTGTGCTTTGCGAAAGTGTGTTAATTGAAACACCGGAGGAATCGTCGCCGGAAAGTTTGTCGAAATAATCCTCGTCAATCCCATATCTGCTTTTTGAAACGCCAAGCAGGTAATCGGTTGTAACGCCGTAATATTCGCTGCATTTTATAACGAAATCAAGCCCGCATTCACGAATTCCTTTTTCATAGTGGCTAAGCAGCGCTTGGCTTATTCCCAAATCCGCCGCCGCCTTTTTTTGGCTGCTGCCTCTTTCTTTTCTAAGCTGCGAAAGAATCATTGCAAATTTTGATTTTTTTTCGTTTGTAGCTTTTTTATCGTTCATTAAAAAAATCCTTTCGCCGCCGAGAATGCGGCTGTTTTTTACCCTTTAATATCCCTCGTTATACCGTCAGTAATTATACTGCTTGTATTGCCGTTTGTAAAGAGTAAATTTAAAATGTAAACATTTTGTAATTATTCGCCCGTATATCCGTTTTTGCGGCATTTTTCGGGCTTTGTTTTGGAGTGTTAAAAATGAAAACTTTCACCGTTTATCTTTATCGTCACGGAATAACAAAAGGAAATCTAAACGCACAGTATATTGGGCATACGGATCTTCCGCTAACTAGTGATAGTGTTTTGCAACTCAGAAATATCAAAGCGCACTGCCATTATCCGCAGGTGAGTGCGGTGTTTACCTCGCCGCTGAAGCGCAGCGTTGATTCTGCAAATATAATGTTTCCGAAAAATAATCCGCTTGTAATAAATGAGCTTATCGAATATGATTTCGGCGAGTTTGAAGGGCTTACGGCGGAGGAATTAAAAGATAACGACGATTTTAAAGCTTGGATGCAGGGCGATATGAACTCACGCCCTCCCTTCGGTGAAAGCAATGCGGAATTTATTCACCGTGTTTGCTCTGCCTTTGAAAAAATTGTGGATGGGCTTATAAAAACGCAAACCGAAACCGCCGCAATCGTTTGCCATGCAGGCGTGTTGATGACCATTCTTTCGTGCTACGGCTTGCCTGAGGCACCTATGGCACATTGGCAAATGGATCCCGGCTACGGCTTTAAGCTTCGCATAACTCCGTCGCTTTGGATGCGTGCAAACAAGCTTGAAGTGGCAGACACCGCACCCGTTTCCGCAAAGGAAGCACCGCAATCATAATATTTTAATTTTCAGCATAAAAAAAGGGCGGATATTAAATATCCGCCCTTAAATTTTGCGTTTTATTCGATTATGTGCTTCCAGCCGGTTGAAATAATATCCTCGTGCTTGCCCACATGGGTTATGATGTGCTCAACAAGCTCATTATTTTTTGTTTTAGTTGAAAGCTCTGCTCTGATTTTTACATTGCCGCCGTCCATATCCGACATTTGCAGGTTTCGCAGCAAAATGTTATCAAGTTCTCGCAGATATTCGATGATGTTTTTCTTAATTTCGTCTGCATTTTCTTCTGAGCAAACAATTGAAATTCTGTAAAACGATTCCTGCTTGCTTGATTTTTGCTTATCATATTCCTGCTTTTTGGTTATCCAATCCGTGATGGGGTGAATAACAAGGTGGGAAACAACAATTGTGAGTGCCACCATAATCGCAAACAAAGGATTATCAAGGCAGCAAAGAATACCCACTGCGGCAGAAGCCCAAATAGATGCCGCCGTGTTTATGCCCTTAACCTTTGTGCCGTCGCTGATGATAACACCGGCACCCAAAAAACCGATGCCCGGAACGATTTGGGAAGCAACACGGGTGAAATCGGAAGTGTTTTCTCTTGACGGTGCAAGAAACGAAAAAGATGTAAATGCAAAAGCGCCCACGCAAACGATAACATTGGTTAATATTCCCGTTTTGTGCTTTGTGAGCTGGCGCTCGGAACCCATTATGATACCTAAAACCACGGCAATGCCAAGCCTAATGGCAAATCCTTCCGGGGTAGTGATCATTGGCATTTTATATCTGCTCCTTTTAAAATATTATAGGCTGAATGAAATTTCTGAAAAGTTTGGCCTTTTTTCTGCCAGCACAATGTTTGTTTTTCCGTAAATTTCTTTTTGCATAATCTGTGCGCTGAGCGGAAAATCAACCTTCCAAAGCCAAACTCCGCTGAAGGTGCCGCCCTTGCAGGTTGTGATAACGTTGCCGTTTTCGTCTGTTGAATTTTCCGGCACGGTTTGCGTTGCAGTTTGGAAATTAAGCCAGCCGTGCTTTAATGCATAAGAAGAAATATCAACAACCTCGGTTTTTGAAAATCCTGTTTTAACATAGGGAAGCAGGCTGTTTGCAACCTCAAGCGCCTTAACGCTTGATGCGCCCTTCATTTTTTCAAACACCTGCAACAACACTGTTTTTTGCCTGTCTGCTCTGGCATTATCAGAATCTATCTTTCTGATTCGGCAATAAGCAAGCGCCTGTGCGCCGTCTAATTGCACAAGACCCGGCTGTGCGTCAATCGTAACATGGCCGTATCTCTTTTGGTGATTGTTTACTTCGTTAATCTCGGCCTTGGTAAGTTCAACCGTAACTCCGCCAAGCTTATCAATAATTTTTTCAAAGCTATTAAAGTTTACGATAACATAGTTATCAATATTCAGTTTATATGTGTTTTCAATGCATCTGATATAGCAATCTATTCCGCCAACGGACATGGATTCGTTTATTTTGCCGTATTTGCCAGTTGAGGGATCGCCCTCTTTAACCTCGTAATAGCAATATGCATCGCGCAAAATAGAGGTGAGTGTGATTTTATTTGTGTCTGTGTTTATGCTTGCAATAATAGCGGAATCGGCACGGGTGCCGTCCTCGGCAATATCGTCTTCTCTTGTGTCTTCGCCGATAAGCAGCACATTCAAAACATGTGTGGATGAAGCCGGTTTTCCGTTATAATACCAGGTTTTCACCATATTTTTATATGTTGAAATATCTGCTCTGCCGTTTTCGTATATCGGGTCAAACTGCTCTTGCAGCACGCTCATTCCCGTCCATTCGTTAATGGTTTCGGTTTTTTCGCCGCCGTTGTCCGTTGCTTCGTCAAGCGCACGGTTTACATATATATATATGCCTGCGCAAGTGCCCGCAATCAAAATAACAAGCGCCATGATTATGCTGATTATTATTTTTGCTTTTTTGCTCTTTTTCTTTTTGCCTTTTTTTCTGCGCTTTTCCTGATTGTCCGGCGCAAACTGCAAAATATCTATTTCTCCCGGCACATCGGCGCCGTCTTCCGGAGTGAGCGCTTCATCTAATACGGAATCAATAGGCGGCACGCTTGCTGCGGCTTGGCTGATCGGTGCATCTTCGGCGCTTTCCGTGTTTTCGTTGACGGCTTGTGCTTTTTTATCTGCATCAAAGGCATCTGCAAGCTCTGCCGTGCTGCCCGTTGCCGGCTGCTCTTCTGTTTCGGCAACCGCTTCGTAAATTTCTTTTTTTTCTTCTGCCTCAGATTGCGCAACAATAGCCTCTGCCTTTTCTTCGGCATCAAGGCTTAATGTTGAATCATCAGCGGCTTTTTCAGCCTTTTCCGTTATAACTTCGGCAACGGTTTCTTCCGCTTTTTCCGCCTGTGGCTCGGCCGTTGCGCCGTTGCTTGCTTTAACTCGTTCTTCGTTTTCTATTCTGCGTTTTCTTACTTCCTTAAGTATTTCATCAACGTCATAAGAAGGGTTCGGCAATTTCGGTCACTCCTCTTTGTTTTTTTCGGCAAAATTGCTGCCGAATAAAGGCAAATTTTGCGCTTTTTCCGCAAAAAAAGCCATTTGCCTTAAGATAACACGGAAATATTATATAACATTTTATCTTTCATTTCAAGAAATATTGCTCATTTAACATATTATTAAGAATTGTAAGCATTTGCAGGGAATTTTAAAAAATAATATTTTTTCTGAATATTTTGTATTTTTGCTTTAATTATAAAAAATAACGGAGACCAAGGCGCACGCCTCAATCTCCGTTTTTTATTGTTTTAAGCCGATATTTTTATCGCTTTCGGCTCAATTATTCCTCGGTTGCTTCTGCGGCATTTTCTTCCTGCTCGGAATCCAAAGCCTCTGCGTCCTCGGCGTCTTCATCAAATCTGTCAACAATTGAAATTGTTGCTATTTTTTCGCCTTCATTCACCTTCATAACCTTAACACCCTTGCTCGGTCTCAGAAATGTGGAAATTTGATCGGCGTGCGTGCGAATAACAATGCCGTCGCTCGTTATCATAATAACATCATTATCATCCGAAACAGGCGCAATCATGGCAACCTTGCCGAATTGAGCACAGCGGTAGTTGATAAGCCCCTTGCCGCCTCTGCTTTGAACACGGTAATCCGAAAAATCGCTCTTTCTGCCAAAGCCCGTTTCCGAAACGGTAAGCAGCTTAAAGCCTTCTATCTCTGCGGCAAAGCCAACAACATAATCGCCCTCTGCAAGTGTGATTGCCCTAACGCCTCTTGCGGTTCTGCCTATAAGGCGTGCATCGGATTCCTTAAAGCAAATGCACATTCCGTTGTGTGTGGCAACAACAAGATTTCTGTTGCCGTCCGTAATCTCAACATATGCAAGTTCATCGTCCTCATCAAGATTAACGGCAATAATTCCGCTTTGCCTGATGTGCTTGTATTCATCAATATCCGTGCGCTTGATAACGCCTTTTTTGGTAACCATGCAAAGGTATCTGCGGCTTTCGTCCTCAGGAATTTTAACCATTGCCGAAACGGTTTCGCCCTTTTCAAGCGGCAGCAGGTTCACAACATTCATGCCCTTGCCGGTTCTTGAGGATGCCGGAATTTCGTATGCCTTTTTGCGAAAAACCTTGCCGGTGTTTGTGAAAAGGAACACAACATCGTGTGAGGAGCAGCTGAACATCGTTTTTGCAACATCCTCTTCACGGCGGCTCATGCCCATTATGCCTCTTCCGCCTCTGTTTTGAGCTTTATAGGTGTCAACCGTCATGCGCTTCATATATCCCATGTTTGTGAGGGTGAGTATGGATTCCTCAACGGGGATAAGGTCTTCATCGTCAACAGAGCCGATAACAGGGCTGATTTCAGTTCTGCGGTCATCGCCGAATTTATCAACAATTTCTTTTGATTCTGTTTTTATAATATCAAATACTCTGCTCTCATTTGCAAGAATATCCTCATAATCGGCAATTTTTTCTTCAAGCTCTGCCAATTCGTTTGTGATTTTTTCAATTTCAAGCCCGGCAAGCTGGCCAAGCTGGAAATTAACAATTGCGGTTGCCTGCGCATCATCAAAGCCGAATTTTTCCATAATTGCAAGCTTTGCTTCGCTTTTGCCGCCCTTGCAGGCTCTGATTGTGGCAATAATTTCATCCACAATATCTATAGCCTTGCGCAAGCCTTCCAAAATATGAGCTCTTGCCTGTGCCTTTTTTAAATCATATTTTGTGCGGCGTGTTATAACTTCTTCTCTGAATTGAACATAATTCTGAAGCATTTGCTTAAGGTTTAAAATCTTAGGCACACCGTCAACAAGAGCAAGCATAATAACGCCGAATGTAACCTGCATTTGAGTCATTTTGTAAAGATTATTCAAAACAACCTGTGCGTTTGCATCTCTTTTAACGGTTATTTCAATATGCATTCCTTTTCTGTTTGAAAAATCCTTGATTCCGGAAATGCCTTCAAGGCGCTTTTCTTTTACCAAATCGGCAATGCTTGCAATAAGAGCAGCCTTGCGCACCTGATAAGGAAGCTCTGTAACGATAATTTTGAAATGGTCGTTTCTTTCTTCAACTATCTCGGCACGGGCACGAAGATAAATCTTGCCTCTGCCCGTGGTGTAAGCATCTTTAATGCCTTTTGTGCCCATTATTATTCCGGCAGTCGGAAAATCAGGGCCTTTAATGCATTGCATTAAATCAAGCGAATCGCAATCGGGGTGGTCTATAATGTAGCTTACGCCGTCAACAACTTCTTTCATATTGTGCGGCGGAATGTTTGTTGCCATACCAACGGCAATACCGGATGAGCCGTTTACAAGCAGATTGGGAAATCTTGTTGGCAAAACGGAAGGCTCTTTTAAACGGTCGTCATAGTTTGAAACAAAATCAACCGTGTCTTTATCTATATCCTGCAGCATTCTCATGCTGATTTTGCTCATTCTTGATTCCGTGTATCTGTATGCTGCGGCAGGATCGCCGTCTATTGTGCCGAAGTTGCCGTGGCCGTCAACAAGAACATAGCGCATTGAAAAGGTTTGTGCAAGCCTAACCATTGCATCATAAACAGAAGCATCACCGTGCGGATGATATCGGCCGAGCACGGATCCGACTGTGTCGGCGCACTTTCTGTATGCCTTTTCGGGATAAAGATTGTTTTCAAACATTGTGTAAAGTATGCGCCTGTGAACCGGCTTTAATCCGTCTTTAACATCGGGCAAAGCACGCTGCACAATAACGCTCATTGAATAATCAAGAAATGCATTGCGCACCTCTTTGTTTATTTCAACATCAATAATTTTTTGATTGTCATAGCGAACTATTTCATCAGCCATTTATTATCTCTCCTGTGCGGAATAATCAGTTGAATTATTTTGCCTTGCAATTTGCGTTTGCGGCAAATAAAATCAAAGCTTAAATATCCAAGTTTTTAACATATTTTGCGTTTTTCTCTATAAATTCACGGCGAGGCTCAACATTATCGCCCATAAGGATGCTGAATGTTTCGTCTGCCTGCTGTGCATCCTCAACCGTAACTCTGAGCATTGTGCGGAATTCCGGATCCATGGTTGTTTCCCAAAGCTGTTCGGGATCCATTTCGCCAAGACCTTTGTATCGCTGCACATCGCATTGGCCGCCCATTTCTGCAATTTCACGGTCTCTTTCCTCATCGCTGAAAGCATAAACGCTCTTTTTGCCCTTTGAAACCTTGAAAAGAGGGGGCTGTGCAAGATAAATGTATCCGCCCTCAACAAGCGGCTTCATATATCTGAAGAAAAATGTAAGCAACAGCGTTCTGATATGAGCACCGTCAACATCGGCATCCGCCATAATAACTATTTTGTGGTAACGCAGCTTTGTTATGTCAAAATCATCGCCGATACCCGTGCCCAAAGCAGTTACAACGGGCATAAGCTTTTCATTGCCGTAAACCTTGTCAAGCCTTGCTTTTTCAACATTAAGCATTTTTCCCCACAATGGAAGAATCGCCTGGTGCACTCTGTCTCTGCCGTCTTTTGCAGAGCCGCCTGCCGAATCACCCTCAACAATGTAAATTTCGCAAAGTGAAGGGTCGTTTGAAGAGCAGTCTGCAAGTTTGCCCGGCAGTTTTGTGTTTTCAAGTCCGGATTTGTTTCTTGCGCTGTCTCTTGCTTTTCTTGCCGCCTCTCTTGCGCGGGAAGCATCAAGCGCTTTGTTTAAAATTGCTTTTGCCGTTTGGGGGTTTTCTTCAAAATAAGTCATCAATTTTTCATAAACCATTGATGAAACAAGCCCTGTTATATCTGTGTTGCCGAGCTTGCCCTTTGTTTGCCCCTCAAACTGAGCCTCAGTAAGCTTAACGCTGATAATTGCCGTTAAGCCCTCTCTTACATCGTCGCCCGAAAGCTTTTTATCACTGTCTTTTAAAATATTGAATTTTTTGCCGTAATCATTAAACACTCTTGTAAGTGCCGTTTTAAAGCCGGTTTCGTGCGTACCGCCGTCAATCGTGTTGATATTATTTGCAAACGAAAGTAAAATCTCGTTGTATGAATCCGTGTAGCAAATGGCAACCTCTGCACTTCTGTCTTCCTTGGTGGCAGAAAGGTGAATAACCTCGTTTTGAATGGGAGTTAAGCCTCTGCTTGTGTTTATGTATTCAACAAAAGAGCGAATACCGCCCTCATATTTAAATTCCTCGCTCTGCTGCAATTCGGGGTCACTTTCTCGTAAATCTGAAAGTGTAATCGAAAGCCCTGCGTTAAGGAACGCCTGCTCACGAAGCCTTCTTGCAAGCACATCGTAATCATAAACAAGTGTTTCGGTAAATATTTCACCGTCCGGCTTAAATTTAATATATGTGCCATGGCCGTCAGAATCGCCTATTATGTGCAAATCGTTAACCGGCACGCCTCTTTCAAATCTTTGCGAATATACATGGCCGTTTTGAGTTACCTCAACCTCAAGCCATTCGGAAAGAGCGTTAACAACAGAAGAGCCAACACCGTGCAAGCCACCAGAAACCTTGTAGCCGCTGCCGCCGAATTTACCGCCGGCATGAAGCACGGTGAATACAACCTCTACCGCAGGGAGTCCCGCTTTGTGGTTGATCCCCACCGGAATACCACGTCCGTTATCTTCTACCGTGGCGGAGCCGTCCGCTTCTAATGTTACTTTTA
>OGLB01000922.1_pt1 | contig 13548 bp, 7 predicted proteins | sample 1572551 | NCBI WGS metagenome assembly OGLB01 (sample SAMEA2582003, study PRJEB24529) | metagenome | biome: Human gut stool | place: China | collected 2011
GGTGATTGATGTAATAATCCGCCATACGCTGGGCTGTTTTCAAGAAACGCGGATCCTTTGTTTCACGATAACATAATGTAAAGCCATATATTCCCCAACCTTGTCCGCGAGACCACGTAGACTCGTTGGAGTATCCCTGTGATGTTTCGCCTTTAATGAAATTCCCGGTCTCAGGGTCATAGCATGCCAGATGATAACTGCTACCGTCTTTTCTTATCTGATATTTCATGGTCTTTTCCGCATGCGATATCGCTATGTTTCTGAATGAAGGGTCACCGGTTGCTTTTGAAGCCCAGAACAGCAATTCCAAGTTCATCATATTATCTATGATAACGGGATATTTAAAAACGTGTTTGTTTTCCCATGAACGCCATGAGTCCCAGGACTTGATTGTACCTACTTGAGGATTAAAGCGTGTAGCCAAAGAGTATGCGGATTGTATAAGTATATCCTTGTATTTTTCATTCTGCGTAAGGCGATAAGCATTACCGAAGCTACAATACATCATGAAACCTATATCATGATTACCTTTGAATGTTTTAACTGGTTCAAGCTTTTCTGTCCATTTCTTGGCAAAGCTTTCAAAAGCTTTATCACCTGTATATTCGTTTATATACCATAATATTCCAGGAAAGAATCCGGAGGTCCACCAATAGATGCTCCGACATGAAGTATTTCCTTTACCGTTTATGGAGTGCGGCATTTTAGCTTCTCCTTGCGGTATATTTTCAAGCATGTGTACCATTTGCCTTTTGGCAAAATCAAAGTTATCACTTACTAATTTGTTTCCGTTATTCTGTGCCAAGGCATTACTTGAACATACTAAAACTGTGATAGCCCCCAATAATAGCAGCTTATTTGTTTTAAATAAGGAAAAATGTCTCTGTACTTTATTCTTCATAATTTGGTAAATATAGATTTAGTTATAATGGCTAAAACGATTCTTTGCGAAGGCAAAAATAGAAATAGCGTTTTCTATAACTGTACCAAAATGTCCGAACAAAGTATCCAAAAAATATGAGTGCCTATTTTAACGTTCTATGAATTAGAACGTTTTAGACTATCCCTGGTCTTGTTTCCTATATTGTAGCGGAGAAATTCCAAAATGATTCTTAAAGCATTTACAAAAATAGCGTCCTGAACTAAAGCCCAAATATGCAGCAATATCATCCATGCGAAGTGTCGGGTTCTTTATCAGTAATGCAGTAGCTTTATTAAGTCTACATTCCAAAATGAAATTGGCAGGGGTTGTACCTGTAATGTCTTTTATCTTTTCAAAAAAAGCACTACGTCCCATACATACCTCTGATGCAAGTTGCTCTATATTAAAATCAGGATTCTCGATATTTTTCTCTACTATCTCTTTTATTTTATCAAGTAGTTTTTTGTCACTTTCATTTTGAACCACTCCTGGAACATTTGTAGACTGGCTGTTATCAATATTTGTATGATGAAGCAACTCTCTATTACGGAGTATGTTATTAATTTTAATCAGAAGAATTTTAGCATTAAAAGATTTGGTAATATAATCATCTGCCCCCGACATTAATCCCTCCACTTGTTGTTCGGGAGATATTCTTGCGGTTAGCAGAACTACCGGAATGTGACATGTGTGTATATTATTCTTTATTCTTCTACACATTTCATTTCCACTTATACCGGGCATCATTACATCGCTTAATACAATATCCGGTTGTTCCTTTATTGTAATTCTCAAGCCATCGTCCCCATTTGTTGCTTTGTATACCTGATAAAGTGGAGAAAATATCTCCGCAAGCAAATTCAGGAGTTCTACATTATCTTCAACAATAAGTATTCGTCTGACATCGGCTTCATCAGGATCATTTTTATGATAGACTATCTTATTATTCTCTTTTAGTGTTTTCATAAAATCACTGTCCGGTATTGAATTCTGCACAATAGACTTGCTTTCTTTTATATCATGCTGTATGTCTACAAGCGGGTCATTTATAAAATGTTCATTACCGGTTTTCAGCATGACGCTGAATATGCTGCCATAGCCGGGTTTGCTTTCCACTGTAATTTTACCATGATGCAGATTGATAATCTCCTTACATAAAGCTAGTCCTATGCCTGAACTGAATGTGTAGAATTTACCTTTAGATTGATAATAACGTTCAAATATCCTATCAATCTCTCCTGCTTCGATTCCTATGCCATTATCTATTAATCGTATGATAAACATTTCATTGTTTTTAATCAAAGAAAGTTCAACGCTTCCATTGTCGTTGGTAAACTTTAAGGCATTAGAAATCAGATTCGAGAACACTTTTCTTAATTGTACACTGTCAAACCAGCAAAACGCCGATTCGCAGCTTGTTGTAAACAGGTATTTGATGTTATGTGCTTCTGCCTGTTCTTTAAATGACAAATACACTTCATCTAAGAAAGGAATAAGATTTTTTTCTTGAACAGATAAACGCATTTGTTTTTGATCTAGCTTATGAAAATCAAGTAATTCGCTAATCTGGTTCCGCATATCAGATGCATGTTTGTGTAATTTTAATATTTTATCATAAACAGGTTTGGAAATATCCTTGCTGTTACTCAAGAGTAGTTCAATCTGAGTAGTTATTAAAGTAAGCGGAGTACGAAGTTCATGGCTTACATTTGTAAAAAAGTCAAGTTTGAACCGATTGATTTTCTCTATATTTTCTTTTTCTCTTTTTTCATTATCCAATAAGAGTTTAAATTTGAAAGATGTTATCTTTTCCTTTGCTATAATGAATAGTATTGATAAAACTATTATAAAATAAATCAACCATGCCCACCAAGTGTTCCACCAAGGTAATTTTACAACAATATCGAGACTTATTCCTTCGTCCTGTTCATTACCATAAATATTGTTTTCTCTGATATGCAACGTATAATTGCCAGGAGGAATATTGGTATAGGTGATATGATGTCCATTAGTTTTTATCCATTTTTTATCCAATCCGTCTAATTTATATTCATAAAATGTCGGAAATATAGAATAATAAAAATCGTTGTCCGAGAAAGTAAATTCCAGATTGTTCTGATTGTGTTTCAATACAATTTTATCTGTATATGAAATAATACGCTTCAGAATTTTGTTACTGTCATTGGGTAACATTAATGCGTTATTTACAAATAATTTTGAAAGATACAAGGACTTTTTGTTAGCTGAATTCTTTAAATTATCCACAGAAAATGCAGCCAGCCCCTCCAAACTGCCCGCATATATATCCTTATTTTCGGAAACGTAAAGTCCGTTATCTACACCAAACGATGAAACTGGCAGTTTTTTCCCCGATATAGAATATTTCACTCTCTTTTCTTTTGTATCGAAAAAAGAAAGTCCGTTACTACACATAATTATCATAAATCTTTCATCGAGAGAAATACAATTAAAGCAATAATCATCCAATATTAGGGAATTCTTGGAATTATATATTTGAAAAGTATCTTCTTTAGCATTATATCCTAACATTCCACCACCTTCCGTACCTACATAAATCTCACCGTTACTTGTTTCACATATACATAAGAGTACATTGTGCTTTATGCCAAAATCACTCGATTGGTATCGTTTCATTGAATCTGGCACACCTATTTTCATACAAACTATATTTTTATTATATATCGCCCATATCTGGTCTGATTGATCGATAACAAACGCAAGTACTCCCTTAATACATAATAGCGGGGTAACTTCGTTGGTTTTTTCATTAAACACATAAATACCATCACTTGAAGAAAATACAATTTTATCGCCATACATATATACATGTGTCACAGTGTGATGTAACATTCTATCCTTTGGAGACTTAAAACACTTGGTGAATTTTCCGGAAGGTATGTCATAAGCTATCAATCCCGATAAATAGGTACCAATATATAATTTATCCTTATTCTTATCATAACAGATAGATTTCATATTATCTGCTACAAGACCGGAGTCTTTCGTACTGAGGTGACGGAATATTTCAGTCTTATGATTCATATAATTAAGTCCTCCGCCATCTGTACATATCCACAAATCATCCCGTTTGTCTTTTACAATTCCACTGACAAATGGAAAATTGAGACAATCAGAGCGTTCCTTGTTTGCGGGATAGTATTTAAAAATTCTACTCTCTGGGGAAAAGACACTGACCCCTCCATAATAAGTGCCGACCCATAATCCTCCCTCCTTGTCCAAATAGAGGGCGAATATGGATGAATGTTTCATGTCACCGGAAAAACCTCCTGAGGCATAGGACTCTATATTACCGGTTGAGATAGAGTATTTGTTCAGTCCTTCACGAGTTCCGATCCATAAATTACCGGACTGGTCTTCGGTTACCACCCTTACGTCATTGCTGCAAAGACTATTCGCTGTTCCGGGATTATTGACAATATGGTTTACACAAATATCATTGTCAAACTGATACAGCCCGTTTGAACGAGTTGCCATCCAAATAGAACCATCTTTACTTTCATAAAGCATTTCGATGGAAGGTATGTCCAATATACATTTCCATAATCCATTTTTATATTCTTTGTAACATCCTTTTGACGTGACGATATACCATTCACTACTTCTATTGCAAAATATAGAACTTATTCTTCCTGAAGAGATTTCTATTTTTTTGAAGAAATCCCAACGATTATCGCCTTCATTCCATTCCAAAATTGAATCTTTAGCAGCTATATAAATTTTGCCACCAATAGAATTAACAGCGTTTATATCTCTTTCTCTGATACACTGAAAACGGTCTTCAGTCAATTTATAACAAACCAAAGAATTGTCAGCACGCAAAAATATATTGTGATTTGAATCTTCAACGATTCGATAAATTGTATTATTTTTAATATAGTTGTCAAAACGTTCTTCACCTCCTTTCAAGGTTATCATTTCATTTCCGTCATAGATACTCAAACCTTGCAATGTTCCGAACCACATCCTTCCCAATTCATCCTGATGAATACTTAGTATTGAAGGTTGCGAGAGTCCGTCTTTTACTCCTATATTTTTAAAATAATATCCGTATAAAGGAAAATGTATGAAGTTTATGCACAAAAACAAAATAATACGAATAAGACTTTTTTCATATAAGCCGGATTTCTGTTTCTTCATGATTGATTAGACTTTATGAGGTTCACGCAATTAAATAAATTGCGTATACAAATATCCTATTTAATTTAGAAATATCAAAAAAATATATGTCTTTTGAGGATATAGGAATAGATTTTCATTTATTTATTGTCTGCGTTAGCCTGTATACTTTCCCGTTTTCATCTATACCCTCAATAATAATGTCCTCCGGTGCGGTGCTGTCTGGAGTGTAATATTCTATTATTGCATTTCCTTCTTCATCCAATTGCAGTGCCGGATTCCAATAGATAGTACTCCTTAAATCTGAACGCCGGGCATCTTTCTTTTCGGGAGTATCATAGGTTGGGTGATAAAATTCCACCGAGTCACTGTACCCGAGTGGAGAGTAAGTGATGATTCCTTGTGCCGGTCTGGCCGGAAGATCTCTTCCGTCTTTTAATGTGATAACAATGGCACCGGCAGCACCACGGGAACCTAATATTGCCGCATCTGCTCCGCGGAGCAGACTTAAACTGGACATATCACTGGCTTGCAGGGTGGTCAGGATCTCATTGTCATCCTCGTACACTACATCGTCAATCACAATAACAGGCTGTTGCGGATTGTTGCGTATATGTATTTCGTTTCCATTCATTACGCTAACTCCCGGCAGTCTCATTACTGCATCAAAGGCTGTATGTGCACCGTATTTTTCCAGTTGCTCTCCTTCGACAGTATAGGTGTTGATTCCTCCTGTATAAATACTTGTTGAACTGGGCTTTTTCCGGTTTCCTGTAATCAGTACTTCTTTCAGATTGTAGACTCTCATGCCGCCTTCCATGTAATATTGGTCGCGGGTATTGAGCAAATAGTCTTCCATAAAGGTTGCTGCTCCGTCACGGAAAGGGGATTTATGGAAGGCAACCGGATACTCAGGTTTTTCTATTTCAATATCAACTCCGGCAAAACCTCTCTTTGTACGTGCTTGTATGAGGAAAGTGGTACTGTCTCTGAATGAGGTATTGACGATGAACTGGCCTTTCTCGTCTGTTTCGGTGGTGGCTATGATATTGTATTTGGGAGCCAGTACACAGATGGGACCTTTCTTTACGTTTGCTCCGAAGAATCCCATGATTCGTCCACTGATGGTTTGTCCTTTTTCTATATAATTTGTGAAATTCAGCGAAGGAGTGCGGAGAACATTTTCCATTTTATGCCTGCGCCAGCCATGTGTCATCATCAGATAGTCGATGGAACGGAGCGTCCGGGCGTCCTGATTCAGAAAATAGAATGCGGGGTCTTCCACATATCCTTTCAGATCGGAAGTCAACAGTAGGTTTGATACAATGTTGTCAGCGAGAGAATCCGGTTGGATACTTTTCCGGTTGGTAATGCTGACGGAGAAACTACCGTTTACAGGATTTCCCTTGTCGTCTTTTATTGAAATATTTAATGATACTTTTTCTCTTTTTTCGTATGTCGGTCGGTCCGGAGTTATTTGCCATTGGGGAGTTTTGCGGTCGGGAACAAAGACTAGCCGTTCGCTGAGCGCATTCCCTTGCTGGTCGATTAACATGAAATGAGTGATCCCTTCTGTAAACAGGCTGTCATTCATTTTTCCGAAAGTCCTTGTCGGATTAATAGGTTGAAGTATGGAAAGTTTTCCACGGGTGTGAGCAATGAGAAATAGCTTTTGAGGCCATTCTGTTGCCTCTGTTTTCTGAATCTCATAACGTATTTCCTGTTTATAGTGACTTATGGAAAGTGTGATTCCCTTTTGTTCGATAGCCGGGAGGTCAAATCGTTTGGTAACTCCATCGCTGGACGTAGCCATTACGTAATAGGAACTGCCGTTGGAAGGGTTTAATGTGAAAATCCCCATTCCTTTGTGCTCGGAATGAAAAGATGTCAGTGTATCTCCTTGGGAGTCCAGTAAGAAACCTTCTATTTCTTTGGAGAATCCGTCTGCTCCCTGAGCTTTGAACGCTATGTTCTGGTGCTGAACAGCAAGTAGTGCGCCTCCTTCCGGGAAAAAAGTGACGTCAAAGTCATTTGTAAATGCCGGCAAATTCCTGCAATACGGCGAACGGATATGGGGTATCACCGATGGTTCCGACGAGGAGCGTATCGAGCGGACGATTGCGGCCAACGAGGAGTTCTTCCGTTCCCTGGGGCTTTCGACGCATCTTTCGCAGGAGGGCATCGGCGAGACTACGATCGCCGAAATCGAACGCCGCTTCAATGCTGCGGGCAGCAGTTGGCTTCAAATCCGGTAAGGAAATGGAAATCAGTCCGTTTTCATCTGTCTTTTTTCTCCCTTTATCTTTTATTTTTCCGTTTACGATAAACCGATACCGGATTGCTGTGTTCTTAAAAACCTCTTGGGTATTGCTGGTAAACTTGACTTTTGCTGTATAATGGGTATCGTCCTCTTGTTGATATTTGATGTTTGAAAGGATGGTGTTATCTATGGAGTTTCCGATTTTCAGATTACGTGAATAGAAGAATTCCGGTCCTTCATTCAACATCCAGTTACTGTATCCTCGCAGGTAGTAATCACCGGCGGGGAGGGTAGGAGGCAGGGTAAAAGCATTGTGGAAACCTAAAGAGTCTCTACGGATTTTTTTTCGTTCTACGATCGAGTCGGAACGATTGATTAATTCTGTAATGATAAAGTTACTCTGGCTATCATCTTGGTGGGTAATGGCATTTATCAGGTAGCCTTTGAACCAGATTTTCTCTCCGGCACCGTAAAATGGTTTGTCCAGGTGGAGATAAACCTTCTCATGGGGTATTTTCTCTAACAGGCTAAAATTGGCAATAACCGTATCTTGCATACTTTGTGCTGATAGCATTGAAGTTGATAATAACATTCCTGTTATCAGAGCTATTTGACATATTTGTGTCAGTAAGGTAGTTTTGCTTTTCATACGATATATAATGTTAGAGTGTTAACTTTTGTGCATCCAGATAGAAAGTACTTTTCGTTTGACTGCGAGTATATTAATGATTGATACGATAAGGAACAGAAGAATACCCATGCCGATAGCTGCCCATAGTGAACCTGTTTCCAATTGGGGGAATAGCAGGCGGATACTTTCTATGTAATAGCTACGCAGCCAGGTTACTAATCCGATAGATAGCAGTAATACAACGATGTTCAACCCTACTGTGAGTATCTGATAAGGCAATGCTACTCTATTGGGGCTGTATCCTATTAATAAAAGACTTTCCAGCTTGGTCGTATTTTTTTGTAGCAGTAAGAAGATGCTTAACATCAGGATATAGAATGAAAGGATACTGATAAATAGGCCGACTCCCAGCACAATACCTACAATCAGGCGAAGGAAATAGGTAGTCTTGCCTGCATCCAACTTTCCGTCTTCCGTTTCATATCCTTTCTTTTGAAAATAACCGGCAATGGAGGAATCCGCAGGATTGCTGACTTCAATAATCAGTCGTGCCGGTTGTGCTTCCGCATTCGGGGCAAAGTTCTTGTTGGCCCATTCCATAAAAGACTGGGGGACCAAAATGGTGTTCAGTCGATTGGAGAAACCGACGATATTTCCTTTATACTGCTCTACCCGGCCATTTCCGCGCATCATGATGTCCATTTGGATCAGACTCATTAAGCCTTCCGATAGCTTGGGCAGGCTACGGCTTTGGGCAAAGCCGAAGTTATAAAGATTCAGGTAATTGCGGGGAATAATGATAGGAATGGTGTGTGTGGCTTCATCAAAGTGCCATTTATCGAGTTTAATATCAACAAATTCATCGGGAACCGATTCGAAAAACATATCGGTGGAAAGATGAATACCAGCTTCCTGCATACCCAGTCCCGCCGAAACTTTGAATTGGGAGGGGGTAAAAGCTCCGATTGTCTTGGTAAACGATTGTTTCTTCAGGTCGGCGATGTCTTCGGCAGAGAATGTGTTGTTTTTTCCTGCAAAAGAGCCGAGCGTGCTAATCTTCTTTGTGGCTATGATGAAATCTTTCTTCATAAAGCTGTCTCCTTCGGTGAATACCGGAATGATATCTTTATAAAACTGTACACTAAGCAATACAATCATCATACCGAATAGATTGGCTAAAAAGAAACCGGCTAACTGGCCGATACTGATATGTTGGCGGAGAAGTTTCCAGACAAGGGCTGACATTTTATTTATGATTTACAAATTATAATTTACAATAACTCATTACTCGCCACTTATCATAGCTGGAGTATGCGTTGATAAGGCAACTCAATATGTTTTCCTATGGAAGTGGCGATTACTCCGGCTTGTTGCTTTTCAGCTTCGCCAATAATAAGTTCTCCCATGATGCGGCTGTTGTCATCATCCAGATGACTGATAGGTTCATCCAGAAAAAGGAAATCGAAAGGCTGGCAGAGTGCTCGGATAAAGGCAACCCGTTGTTGCTGCCCGAACGAGAGTTTACCGGCCTTTACATTCAGCTTGTCCGAAAGTCCCAGTTTCTCGAAGAAGGCTAGGATTTCTTTCTTCTTTTTGTATCCGGTAAGATTATTTTTCAGTTGTACATTTTCAAGAGCAGTCAGCTCGGTGAAGATACGTAAATCTTGAAAAAGCATACTCAGTGAATGCTTTCTCAGGTCTACCCATTGCTTCACGGAATATGCTTTGATATTGGTTTCATCGAAATTGATAATTCCTTGATAGTCGTTGCGATAGCCGTAAAGATAGCTGCACAACGATGATTTTCCGGTGCCTGAGGCGGCTTCTATCAGATACATTTCTCCTTTCCGGAAGATAAGGTCCTGATGCCATACATCAGAGGTCACCGAATTACGGTCAGCAAACACTTGGGGAAGTGTTTGCTGTAAATGAATGCTATTCATGCCGTTTGTTTACGAATTACATACCGGTAAATTGTTTACCGAAGTCAACGATTAATTTGAGCGCATTGACGTCTTTATCTTTCAGGCAAAGGTCGATTTCGCTTGTTTCTCCTTCTGAACTAACGGACAGATAGGAAACTTTTGATAACATCTCAGAACCGGTCCGGAACTTTTCACCACCAAATCCGATCAGCATTTTAACAACGGGAAGTTCAAGTATAGCTTCTGCGTTGATAGCCATGAATACGTTTTTTCCCTTCATTTCCGATGCATACGGAGCGTCTTTGATAGACTTGTCTGCCGCTTTTTCTATATTTTTGTAGAGTAACTCGTCATTGGTGGCATACATTTGTTTGTCTTTGATACCAAAGAATACGTTCATTCCTTTACTCTTATAGACATATTCGTTTTTGCCCAGTTCCAGAATATCTTCTCCTTTTTTCAGTCCCAATGCCTGCTTGTTCTTATAAAGAGCTTCGAGTGCATTGCCGTTTTTTACGTCTGCATACACTATAAAGGTAGGAGCGCTGTTCATGGTTACGTTGATTAACCCTGCGGAGATATCACCGTTGAAGGAACTGAACAATTCTTTAACTTCATCTGCTTTGGAGATAGATACTGTGTTACGGAATTCCTTATTTTCACTTAGGAGATTATAAAGACCTTCTCCTTTTATACCCAGATTGACAAACATCAGGGTAGAAGCCGGGAAGTATTTTACGAACGTATTGTTTGCTTTTCCAAATGCTTCCAACTGTTTTTTCATCAAAGCTTTTACAGCCTCGTTCTCCGTGTAATTTTCTGTTTTCAAGGCAATTCTTCCTTTTTCAAAGTTTAATCCGGCTATTATGGTTATGTCTTCTGCTTTCACTTCAGCGGGAAGTCCCATACTGACTTGCTCTTGATAAGGTGCAGGAATAGCTGCCATGGAAGCGAAGAAATTGATGTCACTTTTCTGTTTTTCCATTTTCTGGAAAGCGCCGGATTTCGCAATGCTGTTATCTGCGGTTTGTTTCAACAGATTGGTGATGCCTTCTTTGGCTTTTTCTATTTGAGATGTTCCTTTTACGGAAATGAGCATTACGGCAGAATTGTTGAAAGCGACTAAACCTCCGTTCATGGTTGTAAAGCTATATCCAGCTGCTTCGTTGATTGGTTGGCAGATTTGCTCTTTTACCATTATTTCCAAGGAAGCGTGCAGGTCATCTTCGCTTTTGATTTTCGCAACTGCGGTAGAGTATGGAAAAGAGGGCGAAGTAAATACGTAGACAGGAGCTTCTACGTCAATTCCCGATTCACTGGGGTTATTCATCACTTTTTCTAATTGTTGGAAAGTGGCAGCGTTCATTCCACTTTTTAGTGCTTCCAATACTTTTTGCTTGGCAGCTTCATTCTCTTTATCATTCAATCCGGCCTTACTAGCCAAGGATTTTAGATTTATAGAGGTAACAACCGTAGCATCAGCCGGTATTATATTGGTATATTCCACTGTTTTGGAACATGCTGCCAGGAAAACAATCAGTACTGCAAGTACCGAGAGTCGTGAAATCGTTTTCTTTGCCATACTTATGTTATTTAAAAGTTGTATAATCATTGATTCAGACATTTACTGCTGTTATTGATTTTGCAGATTCAGCGTGTGGCAGGCCACCAATGCCGCTGTTTCTGTCCGAAGTCGTGATTTACCCAGGCTGATCGGCGTGAATCCCCGTTCAATAGCTTTTTCTACTTCGCCCTCACTGAAATCTCCTTCCGGGCCGATCAGCACCAAGGCGTCTTCTCCGGCTTTTAGTACGTCCTTCAGCAGAGGTTTCTCACCTTCGTAGCAGTGAGCGATAAACTTCTGTCCCTTAAACTCCTGATTGATGAATTTATTGAAATCTGTCATCTCATTCAGTTTCGGCAGACGTGCCTTGAGAGATTGTTTGATGGCTGATATCAGAATCTTTTCGATCCGTTCGTTCTTGATAACTTTACGTTCCGAGAACCGGCAGTTGAGAAATGTCAGTTCGTCGAATCCTATTTCGGTTGCTTTTTCCACAAACCATTCGGTGCGATCCATATTTTTAGTTGGTGCCATGGCGATGTGCAGGTGGCACGGCCATAGTGGTTTTTGGAAAATTGTCTCTTTGATAGCTACCAGACAACGTTTGTTGGTTGCTGCCGTAATTTCTGCCTTGTAGAAACTACCCTTTCCATCGGTAAGGGTGATTTCGTCTCCGATACTTAACCGCAAGACACGGGTACAGTGCTGTGCTTCTTCTTCCGGAAGCTCATTGGTTTTCTGTATATCGGGAGTATAAAAAACGTGCATATAGTAATTATTGATTTTTATTTCTTTGATTGATCTGGTCGCGTATTTTAGCGGCCAATTCATAGTTCTCGTCTTTAATAGCCTGCTCCAATGCTTGTTCAAGTGTTTTGGAAGTGGCACTGCGCGACGACGATTCATGTTCTTCTTCCATAGATTCCTTGTCACCAACTGTTTCTTCAGAACGGTTCCTTTCTTCATCCGGTATGCGCAGGCATTCCCGGTCGAGGATAGATTCATAAATCAGAATCGGGCAGTCGGCACGTACCGCCAATGCAATGGCGTCCGATGTACGTGCGTCAATACGTATAATATCTTCGTCTCTTTTCAGGTAAACATAAGAGTAGAAAATACCGTCTTTAGCTTTGTAAATCAGCACACGTATCAGGCTTACCCCCAATACGGTAAGGCTTGTGGTGAATAAATCGTGTGTTAACGGGCGTGGAGTTTTAATTCCTTTCAGATACAACGCGGTAGCCTGGGCTTCGGCAGGACCGATGATGATAGGCAGTTGCCGTTCACCGTTCACTTCACCCAACAGTAGGGCAAAAGCGCCTACTTGCGCTTGGCTATTTGTGATATTTAAAACTTGTAATTCTACCTTTTTATCCATTGTTTTTTACTTAATTTGTTTTACTCTCCCGTCGGTGCTTATACTTGAATACCAAGGCAAACAGAATTCCGATAACCAACGCATACGCAGCAAAAATCAGCCAGATATCCGTCCATTCCCGACTCACCAATTTGCCGTCGGCATATACCGAGAAAGCATCTACCACAGCTCCGCTGGCATATCCTCCGATGATAGCTCCCAGACCGTTAGTCATCATAAAGAACAACCCTTGAGCACTGGCACGAATGGAGGAATTAGTCTCTTGTTCAACAAACAAGGAACCGGAAATGTTGAAGAAATCAAACGCCATGCCATAAACAATCATGGAAAGAATCAACATCCACAATCCGCCTCCCGGATCTCCGAAGCCGAACAAACCGAACCGGAATACCCATGCAAACATACTGATTAACATCACTTGCTTGATGCCGAAATGCTTCAGGAAAAACGGTATAGCAAGAATAAACAGTGTCTCGGACATCTGTGATATGGATAGCAGGATAACCGAATGTTTCACCCCGAAAGAATCTGCAAACTCCGGAATACTGGCGAAGCTCCCGAGGAAAAGGTCACCATACGTGTTGGTGATCTGCAATGCTGCTCCTAAAAGCATGGAGAACAGGAAGAAAATAGCCATTTTCTTTCTTTTGAATAATACAAATGCATCCAGCCCTAAAGAAGAAAGCAGTGATTTGTTTCCGGTCTTGGCA
>OGLB01000951.1_pt1 | contig 13351 bp, 9 predicted proteins | sample 1572551 | NCBI WGS metagenome assembly OGLB01 (sample SAMEA2582003, study PRJEB24529) | metagenome | biome: Human gut stool | place: China | collected 2011
GAGGATTATGCCGAGCATTTGCGCCAAACACTTGATTTTGAAGCGGCGCATCCGAATTATTCCCTGCTTCAAACCGAAGAAAATGCTTTTTGCAATTTGCAAATAATTATGAATTTGGGGCATTGGGCAATGGTTTCAAAGGAAAAATCACCGGCAATTCATTTTGTTATCCGCCATCCTAAGTTGCGCGGCGCAATAGAAAAATTTTCTCCGCCGATTGTTGAAAAATAAAGAAAAAGCCGCTCAGAGATTCAAAAGGCCCTGAGCGGCTTTAGTTTTGTTAAATTTTAATTTTCAGCTTATTTTTGTTCCGGTTTAAAATTAAAAACGCAGGTTTCGCTGTTGCCGAAATACTTTTCCGCAAGCGGAGTGAGTGTGTCGCCATCGCCGTAATCGGGAGATTTCATTTCGTAAACCGCCTCGTTAAAGCCTGCCGAATAATCGTTGTTTTTTGCAAAGGCAAAGCCATATTCGATTCTGTCCAGCTCGCCGGGAATGATTTTAAACTCTGCATAATCGGGATATGCATAAAGGCTGAAATCATCAATTATAACCGCATTTATGCTGCCGTTTTTAAGCGCTTCAAAAGCATCCTGTGCAGATGCGTAATTCTCTGCAAGGGCAAGTGAATTTTTCAAAGATGAATTGTTGTTGAGCGCAGTGCTTGCCGTGTCTGAAACAACGGCTGCCTTTGCGTCTTTAAGGTCTTTGTAAGAGGCAATTTGGCTGTCTGCCGAAACCGCCGTAATTATGCGGTTTTCAATAATGTTTGCGCTCCAATTGTAATCCTCGTTTGCGGTGCCCGTGTTCTTTTGCATTGCGCCTATGAAAATCATTGCGGTGTATGTTTTTCCGTTTTCATCCGTGTAAGCGGCATCCTCGCCAAGCTTGTGATCCTGCGGCACCTGCACAAATTCATAATTTTTGTAGTCGCCCTTAAAGGAATCAAAGGCGTTTTTGAAAAGCTCAACATCAAAGCCGGTAAGCTCGCCGTTTTCGTCCTTATAAAGAAACGGAGCCTGCTCTGCCGTGTATGCCACAAGCATAGTGCTTGATGTAATTTCGTCTGCCTCTTCGTTTTTGCCTGAATTGCTGCATCCTGCAAAAAGCGAGCCTATAAGCAAAACGCAAAGCAGTGTGCAGATTGTTTTTTTTATCATTTTCAAGGTGAAATCCTCCATTCGGGCTTTCTTTATTATATTGTAATTTTAAATCATAATTCGCCTAAAGTCAATATAAACGATTCGCTTGTTTTTGACACTTGATTTTTAATAGCTTTCTTTAAAAAAACGCTGTACATCGGGCTGCCGTGCTCATAATTTTTTTGTTTCCCAAGCAAAAAGCGTTTCGGCAGCAGATAAGCAGGCAGCGCAGCTTTTCGGCTTTGAGCACAAGGCTTTGATTTAGCAACATCCTTTGTGCGGCGCAAAGGCAATGCGCACATTTAAAGAAAAAATTTGTAAAAACGGCTTGGTAAAGCCGTTTCTGCCTTGTTTTGTGATTGACAAATTAAATTTTTGGTATTAAAATGTTTTAATATATTATTGAAAAGAAAAGGCTGTGTTTTATATATGATTACGCTTGACAGAGTTTATACGGCTTCCCGTGTGCTGAAAGAAGTTATTAGAGAAACCGATATGATTTATGCTCCCAATCTTCGCAAGGGCACCAAAGTTTATTTAAAAACAGAAAATTTGCAGGTTACCGGTTCGTTTAAGATAAGAGGCTCATATTTTAAAATTAGCCAGCTTACGGATGAAGAAAAATCACACGGTGTTATTGCCGCTTCGGCAGGAAACCATGCGCAGGGCGTTGCGCTTGCCGCCACAAAAAGCGGCATAAAAAGCCTTATTTGCCTGCCGGCGGGCGCGCCTATCTCTAAGGTGGAGGCCACAAAGCGCTTCGGTGCGGAGGTTTGCATGGTTGAGGGCGTGTTTGATGATGCTTATAACAAGGCGCTTGAGCTCAGAGATGAAAAGGGCTACAGCTTTATTCATCCTTTTAACGACCCCGATGTTATTGCAGGCCAGGGCACAATCGGCCTTGAAATTATGGAGCAGCTTCCGAATGCAGATGTTGTTGTTGTGCCGATCGGCGGCGGCGGGCTCATTGCGGGCGTTGCCTTTGCAATAAAGCAAATCAATCCCAAATGCCTTGTTTACGGCGTTCAGTCACAGGGTGCTCCGTCTATGCAGCAATCGGTAAACGACGGTAAAATAGAAACGCTTGAAAAAGTGCAAACTATTGCAGACGGCATTGCCGTTAAAACTCCGGGCGATCTTACCTTTGAATTGGTTAATAAATATGTGGATGGCATTGTAACGGTTTCCGATGATGAAATCGCACTTGCAATTCTTACTTTGCTTGAGCAACAAAAGCTTATTGCAGAGGGTGCCGGCGCAGTTCCCGTTGCGGCGGTTCTTGCCGGTAAAATTCCGGATATAGACGGCAAAAATGTTTGCTGCCTTGTTTCGGGCGGCAATATTGATGTTACCATTCTTTCAAGAGTTATCGAAAGAGGTCTTAAGATGAGCGGCAGAACAGCCCACATCACAATTGCTCTTTCAGATAAGCCGGGCCAGCTTTCCGGCGTTTCAAAGATTATTGCGGAAACCGGCGCAAATGTAACAAGCATAAATTACGACAGCACAGATCTTGATATGAACATCACGGATTGCTATTTGAAGATTACCGTGGAAACAAGAGATTATGCCCACATAGTTGCAATTAAACAGGCTCTTAAAGATGCAGGCTTTGAGGTTTGCGATTAAAAGCCGAATAAATAAAGCCAAGAAAGGAATTTGAATTATGGAATATGTTTCAACAAATAATGCCCCGGGCGCAATCGGCCCTTACAGCCAGGCGGTTAAGGCAAACGGCTTGCTTTTCACAAGCGGCCAAATTGCAATAAATCCTGCCACGGGAAATGTGGAGGCGCAAACAATAGAGGAGCAAACAGAGCAGGTTTGCAAAAATCTGAAGGCCGTTTGCGAGGCGGCAGGTACAAGCCTTGATAAGGCGGTTAAAACGGTTTGCTTCCTTGCGGATATAAATGATTTTGCCGCTTTTAATGCAGTTTACGGCAAATATTTCACCGCAAAGCCGGCAAGAAGCTGCGTTGCGGTTAAAGCTCTTCCGAAAAATGTGCTTTGCGAAGTTGAGGTTATAGCAGAGCTTTGATTTTTTTAATTTGAATATAGGCACACCCGCTTGCCGCATTGCGGCTTTTGGGGTGTGCTTTTTTTGCGCCTTTTTGGCTTTTGAACTGCCGAGAGCCAAGCTTTTTACAGAAAATAAAAATGCTGAAAATTCGGCAAAATAAAACACGGCGCATCGGGATGCACTCAGTAAAAAACTTGGTTTAAGCTTTTTGAGTTTTGCCCGTTGCACCGTGCATTGCATGATTAAATTTTGATTTGCATTTATTCGGAAATGGAGCGATACACCTTTTTGTAAAGAGTGTGGCGGATTTTTTCAAATTCATCCTTTTCGATTGCTCCGCCCGTTGTCATTATCATAAGCGGCAGCGGCTCTCTGTCTTCGCCGAGAGGCGGCTGCATATACGGAAAATGATTAAGCGTAAAGCCGTTTCGCTCGTAAAAGCCTATTCGGCGCTTTGCGATTTCCGTTTCCGGCGGTTCAACCTCAAGGCAAAATCTGTTTTGCTCGTTTTCCAAAAGCTCTGCCAGCATTTTTGCACCAAGGCCGTTTCCTCTTTTGTTTCTGCAAACGGCAAAGTGCTCGCCGTATGTGAAATCTTCAAACCTCCAAAGGCTTATGAAAGCAGCGGTTTTTAATTCGTTTTCTGCGTCTCTTATTCCCCAAACCTCATATTCGGGCACGGAAAAAAGCGCTCTTTGGCCGCTTTTAACTCTGTATTCATCTGTGGGGAAGCTTTTTTCTATAAGCTCAAAAATCCCCTCAAAATCATTTTTGTTTAACTTAGTAAGCATTTTTAGTCCCTTTTCGGGCAAGCCTTACTGCTTGCTGATTCTGTAAATTCTGCATCCGTGCTTTTGAAGTGATGCGGAAATCATTTTGGTGTTGAAGCGCTCATCACTCCAAAGCTCGTGCACTTGGTAAGAGCCTGCCGGGCTGAAGTTAAGATATTCGTCTGCCACGGTTTCGGAAATGTCTATGGAAACACCTTTAACCTGAGATGTTTTATTGTAGAGGCAAAGTGCAATGTCGCCGTTTGCAAGCGGCCTTGCAAGAATATCTATTCCGTGAATGGTTTTCAGCTTCTTGGCTGCCTTGCCGAGCGGGTCTTGGTCAATAAGAATAAGGCTCTTGTTCGTAACGGTTTTTAAAATCGGATTTTCCGGGTTGGGCTCGCCGTCGGTGCCCAAAAGCAGCCTCAAATCATTGCCAAGCACAAGCGGCGCCGCCATCATGCACCAAAGGCTGAAGTGGGTTCTGTTTTCCTCGTCTGTAAGCTTGCCGTTGCCAACCTCAAGCATATCGGGGTCGTTCCAGGCGCCGGGTGCCGAATGAGCATAAAGCTTGATATTGCGAAGATAAATCATATGAATGCTGTACCATTTCGGCATAATATCCGGTGTTGTGCGCCACATATTGCCTGCCGCAAAGCCCCAGTTCCAGGGGCTTGCAAGGCCCCATTCGCAAATTGAAAAGGTGATGGGCTTTTCTTTAAGCCCCGTTTCAAATGCCACCTTTTTTGTGGCGGCTTTAAGGGCGCTGCCCATTCTTTTGTATTGGATATAAGAGCTGTCTGCTCTTGTTTTAACAGGGTTTCTGAGCACAATTTCGTTTTCGCCGGCACGCAGGCGGATTATAAGCTGCGCTCTGCCCGTTGGGCTTGGTGCGTTTGTGCTTGGGAAAAACACCTCGTGCACGGTGCCGTTAACAACCACCTGCAAATATTCTTCGTTTCTTGTGAACTGCTTGTGGACAAGCAGGGTTAAAATATAAGCGCCGGCCGTGTTGATAACGGGGCGAAAGATTGCCGTGCCTGCGCCGTGGTTTAAAAGGCCTATTCCTTTGCCTGTAGGCAGCTTTTTAACCTGCAAAACTCTTGCTCTTCCGGTAAACTCGGCATTTTCGGGATAAAGGGTAAGCTCTGCCTTTTTGCCCGGCTCGCTGATTTCAAGAGCTTCAACAACCGGTGCCGCACCGCTGATTATTTTGTGGTGGCAGAAATCGTATTTGAAAAATTCGCAGCCCCATTCCGCAATCGTTTGTGCGTCAAGTGTTTCTCTGCCAAGGCTTGCCGGCAAATCCTCGCAGGTGAGGGTGCCGTTTGAGGAATAAAGCCCCACCTTCATGCCCATTTGGTTTATATTGTAAATCAGGCTCTTAATGCCGGAGGGGAATTTTTCCAAATCGCCCTGAAGTCTGCCGTTTTCATCTCTCATAGAGCTTTGCCAGCAGTCGTCAAGGTTAATATAGCGATAGCCCGCATCAAGCAAGCCCGTTTTTTTCATGGCTGCCGCCGTGTCTAAAATCAAATCCTCGCTTATATTTTGGCGGAAGGTGTTCCAGCTGCTCCAGCCCATTGGGGGAGTCGGTGAAGTCTCTGCCGAATAAGGCTCTTCGTTTTCAACATCCATTGTTATTTTTGTTGGCTTTGTAATCTTTTCAAGTGCGCAAATAGGGCATTTGCCGCCAAAACGATAAACAATAAACCAAACAACAAAGGCAATTATCGCCGCAATTAAAATAATTAAAAGTGCTATTAAAAATCCCATAAAATTTACCTCCTGCCGCATCTGCGGCGTGTTTTATATGTTAAAGGGCTTAATCTGCTTAAAGCAAGCCGATTTCCCTGTAGTATTCAAGCTCCGCCTTTGCGGCAGCCGTGTTTTCGCTGCTGCCAACTTCCTTTGCAAGCTTCATCATCTCGCTTCGCCTGCAAAAAAGATTTCTGAAAAAGCGAATTGCCCAAGCAAGCGGTGTTAAATAACGCCTGCCTTTTAAAAAACGAATGTATGAAAGAGAGCACATTTCTTCATAGCTCGGAAAAAGCAACGCAAGCTTTGCCGAAAAAGTGCCCTTTGCCGAGCCTTTGGCAAGCTTTGTGCGCTCCACCACCACGGCCTTGTTTCTGCCAACATTGCCGAAGGCTCCGTGCGATGCAATGAAGTCCTCCGTTTGCCGAATATTGTATTCACATTCTGCGCCGCAACCAAACCATTTTTTGCAAATCGCAAGAATGATTTGAGAAAATTTGCCAAGCCCCATTTCCTCAAAATCCGCCGATGCGGCTGCAAGATCTATTCCGCCCGCATTAAGCATAACTGCCAAATCAAGCACCATTTTTATGCCTGCTCCGCAGTTGCCGAAATGGTGAGCCAGGTGCGCAAGGATATATTCAAAATGATATTGCGGCAAAAGCCTGCCCTCACAGCCGTTGAATTCTGCCTTTTGAATTGCATTTTCAAAAAATTCATCTGCTGTGCTGTTGCCGATTTTGCCGTTTATAAGCGATGTGTGTATCTCTGCAATCACACCGCCTTTTGTGTAAACCCATTCTCCGCTGCCGCAAACCGTGTTTTCAAAGCCGTTTGCGCAAAGCAGCACCTTAACCTTTTTTTTCATGCCCTTTTCAACAAGCAAATCAATGTCGCCCATTGTTCTTGCTTCGGGGTCTGGATAAAGCTCTCGCAGCACGGCGCCTTTAAACGGCACAAACTTAATGCCGTTTTTTGCAAGCAAAGCCTTTATTTCGCCGAAAATCTGCATTTGCATATTATTTATGTAAACAGAATCAAGAAACGCTCCCTGATATTCCGCAAAAAGATTTTCATTTATCTCATTAGCGTTTTCGGCGCCGGAAATTGCGCAAAAAACAGGGCACGCAAGATTATGAATTTTTGCCGTTGCAAAAAGCTGCCTGAAATCCGTGTTGGGCTGTAATATTATTTTTTTGCCGCTTATGTATGCGGCAAGAAGCGATATAAGATATTCCTGCTCTTTCGTCATTCGCAGCGCAGTCCTTTCGGGCGGCTAAATATAGTTGTGGCTGTTTAAGAATTCGTGTGCCGCCGTGATAATGCTTTTGTCGTTTTCAAATTTAAGAATGCTTAAAGCTCTGTCGTAGGTAAGCCAAATATAGTCCTCAATTTCCTCCGGCTGAATGGAGGTTGAACTGTCTGTTGTGGTGCCGACAAAAATGGAAACCTGCTTTTCGATTTTGTTTTGAATTTTGTATTTTGAAATGCTTTCAAAGCCGTCAATTATGCGCACATGGATTCCGGTTTCCTCAAGCACCTCTCTGATTGCGGTTTGCTTTTTGGTTTCTCCGGGTTCAATGTGACCTTTGGGAAATCCCCAATGCGCAGAGCGTTTGTTTTTTATCAGCAAATAGCGCACTTCGCCCTTGATGTCTCTGTACACCACAGCGCCGCAGCTGCTTTCGTACAAACACTCAAGCTTGTAATTGGGAAAATCTTTTTCAACATCTATGTGCTTTTTGATGTCGTTCACTATAAATCTTGTGCTCTTGGGAGCTGTTATAAGAATTTGCTTTCCGCCGGCCTTCGGATTAAGAGTTGCAATCACTCTTCCGTCAAAATTACGAACGGGATGGTCTATTCCCAAAACAAACGAATAAATCTCATCTGCATTGTAAACCGAGCCGTAATTGAGCGGAAACACAAACCGAGTGCCGGCACGAACGGATCCGATGGGATCTGTTATCTTGATTCGGACATATTTTCCGAGCATTTTTTCACCACCGTGTAAAATATTAAATATGGTTCTATTATACTAAAATATAAATAAATATACAAGTGTGAATATTAAATTATGTTTTCGGCGCCAAATCGGCACTTGTTTCGTCTGTGTTTGTGAGTAACTTTGTCGTTTTGGGATTAAAAAAAGCGGCGCAGCGTTAAACTGCGTCGCTTAATTCTATGTGTTTGGCAGGCAAAAATCGAACTGCTGTTTAAAGCATTCAACTTTTGCGCGTGCCGTGTTAAAAAGCCGGCCGTTATTGCGCCGAGTCTTCTTCGCTGTTGCTTGGCTGCGGTGCAAAATCATTTTTTGCATCGGTGGTTGCATTTTCTGCATCCTGCTTTGCGTCGGTGCTTGCAGCGTCTACATCCGGCTTTGCGTCGGCGGCAGCTTCGGTGCCTGCCGTGTTAAATGCGCCTGTGCCGAAAACGCCTGCCTGCATAAACGGCATTGCAGCTTCCGGAATGTCCGCCGTCTGTGCCGTTTGTGAGGAAATATCCTTCGGCTCGGAGGGTTCCGTGGGCTCGGTTGGCTCAATAAATGCCTCCGTCGGCTCCTCCGGCTCTTCCATTTCGCTGAAAAGCGGAGCGGTCGGTTCCTCCGGCTCCGTAATCGTGATTTGCGGCGCCTCCTGCTTCGGCTCCTCCGGCATATCGGGCGGATTTACCGTGTCATTAGTAAGCGGCGCATAAATGTCCTTCGGCTTTTCGGGATCCTGCGGCTGCGGGATATTCGGTGTAAAATAAGCCGGCTGAGGCTGCTGCATCATTTGCTGCGGAGTGTAATACGTCGGCGCATATGCGGCATATGCCTGCGGCGCCGGCGAAACGGGTGCCTGCGGTGCATAATAGCCCGGTGCGGTCTGCTGATTAACCTGCCCTTGCTGCGGCTGAGGCGCCGTGTATGTTCCGCTTTGCGGTTGCTGCGGTGTGCCGAAATCCTGCGGAGGCTGTGCATATCCGTAATTTACGCCCTGCTGATTTGGGGCTTGGTATGGCTGCCCCGGCTGATACTGTGCAGCCTGCGGCTGATATTGCGTGCCGTAAAACGGGCCGCTCTGAGCCGCATATTTTGCTGCTCTTTGAGCATCGGAAAGGAAATCGTCCTCCGTAACAACTCCAAACTGAATTGCACGGTTTTTAAAGTTTTCATAATAAAGCGCCTTTGTTGTGCTTACATAAGGAATAACATAGATAAGCGGGAAAACCGCAATGCAAAGTAAGTACCACGGAATAAAGCTTAAATCAAGTGCGAAAAGCTCGCTGCGGTGGCCTTTTACTATTTTTTTGCTTAGCTTGATTGCCTGCATTGGCGAAAGCTCGGGGTATTCACAAATCAGCTGATATGTAAAATATGAACTGTAATAGAATATGATTCCCGGAATTATAAACAGCACCGAGAGCAGATCAATAAGCAGGCCTTGCAAAAATGCCGCACCCAGCTTTTTGCCGTAATTGTCAAATGCTTCTTTGTATGTAACTTTTATTCCCTCGCCAAGCTCGTACTCCTTGCCGTTTACAAATTTAACATAATACCAACTCAGTGAAACCAAAAGCGGTAATAACAAAATCCGAGCGATCGTAAGCGGATAGGAAAGCACGCTCAATGTGCTTGATGCGGCTCTTTGCGGCGCGGAAATAAGCGTTTTTTCGGGTGCGGAATTTGCCGCCGTGCCGAAATTTTCAAAATCGCTTGCGGAATTGCCGCTGCCGTCAAAATTTTTAAAATAATTTTTGTCGTTTGAATTGCCGTTGTCGGAAAAAGAATAATCGCTTCCGTTGAATATATCGTTTGAGGAGGTGGATGTAATCGAAAAAGATAATCCGCCAATTGCCATGATGGCAATCGAAACCACAAATGATGTAATAAACAGCTTCATAACCTTATCTTTGATAAGCGCTCTTGCCTGCTGTTTAATCAAGCCTCTGTCAAGATTCATAAAATCACAAGCCTTTCCGCCCTTTTATATTAGGCGCACAGAGGCGGGCGGTGCTGTGCGCCGTGAAAATTCAGTTTGTTAAAATTCGATTTTTTTCGCGATGAAGTCCTCAAGCTCGGTAATCGGAATTCTAACCTGCTCCATAGTGTCACGGTCACGAACTGTTACGCAACCGTCCTCTGCGGAATCAAAGTCATATGTTATGCAAAACGGAGTTCCTATTTCATCCTGTCTGCGATAGCGCTTGCCGATTGAGCCTGCATCATCGTAATCAATGTTGAATTTCTTTGAAAGGTTATCGTAAACCTCGCCTGCCTGCTCGCTGAGCTTTTTGGAAAGCGGAAGCACTGCGGCCTTAAACGGAGCAAGAGCCGGGTGGAAATGAAGCACGATTCTGGTGTCGTTTTTCTCCGGGTCGATAACCTCTTCATCGTATGCCTCGGTAAGAAGCGCAAGGAAAAGTCTTTCAACGCCCAAAGACGGCTCAATAACATAGGGCACATATTTTTCGCCCGTTGTTTGGTCAAAATATTCAAGGTTTTTGCCGCTTGTTTTAATATGCTGCGAAAGGTCATAATCCGTTCTGTCTGCAACGCCCCAAAGCTCGCCCCAGCCAAACGGGAAAAGATATTCAAAGTCCGTTGTGGCTTTTGAATAGAAGCAAAGCTCCTCGGGCGAATGATCGCGAAGGCGAAGGTTTTCGGGCTTCATGTTAAGAGAATAGAGCCAATCACGGCAGAAGCTGCGCCAGTAATCAAACCATTCAAGGTCTGTGCCCGGCTTGCAGAAGAATTCAAGTTCCATTTGCTCAAATTCACGCACACGGAAAATAAATTTGCCCGGTGTAATCTCGTTTCTGAAGGATTTGCCAACCTGCGCAACGCCAAACGGAATTTTCTTTCTTGTTGTTCTTTGCACATTTGCGAAGTTTACGAAAATGCCCTGTGCCGTTTCGGGGCGAAGGTAAATCTCGTCTTTCGAATCTTCTGTAACGCCCTGAAATGTTTTAAACATAAGGTTGAACTGGCGAATGTCCGTAAAATTATGTGCGCCGCAGTTGGGGCAGGGAATGTTGTGCTCTTTGATATATGCGCTCATTTCCTCGTTGCTCCAGCCGGCAACATTTGTGCCGTCAAAGCTTTCGATAAGATCGTCTGCTCTGTGGCGTGTTTTGCATTCACAGCAGTCCATAAGCGGATCTGAAAATCCGCCGAGATGGCCTGATGCAACCCATGTTTGCGGGTTCATAAGAATTGCGGCGTCAAGGCCCACATTGTATTTGTTTTCCTGAATAAATTTCTTGCGCCAGGCAGCTTTGATGTTTGTTTTAAGCTCAACGCCGAGCGGGCCGTAATCCCAAGTGTTTGCAAGGCCGCCGTATATTTCAGAGCCGGGATAAACAAAGCCCCTGCCCTTGCAAAGCGCAACAAGCGCTTCAAGTGATTTCTCTGTATTTTTCATTGCTTTTTCCTCCATGATATTTGCTGAAAGTTATACACACTTATAATACCATATAATGCAAAATTATACAATAAATATTTAATGCATATTTTTCTGCACCCTGTTTTTCGGCAAAAAACCGTAAAAAAGCACCGCCGGCGCTGTTGCCTGCGGTGCTTTTGCAGTTTAAAAATTATTTATCTTGCTGAGCAAGCTTTTCGGGTGATCCGCAGCATTTTTTGTATTTTTTGCCGCTGCCGCACGGGCACGGATCGTTGGGGCCGATTTTTTTGCCTTTTCTTACGGGCTCCTGCTTAACCGAATTGTCGCCGCCGGAGGTGGCAGTAACCTTTGCAACTGCCTTGCGCTCAACATCTTCTCTGCGCCTTACAACCGTTGTGAACATCATCTGAACGGTGTTTTCGCGAATAGCGGCAGTCATCTCGTCAAACATATCATAGGATTCCATTCTGAATGCAACAACGGGATCCTGCTGAGCATATGAACGAAGATGGATGCCCTCTTTAAGATCCTCCATGGCATCAATGTGATCCATCCAAAGGGAGTCAACATTGTGCAGCAGGATTTTTCTTGAAAGATCCTTGTAGATTTCTTCTCCGAAAAGCTCTCTTCTTTCGTTAAGTTTCTTTCTGCCGGTTTCTTTAAGCAGCTCAACAATTTCATCAAAGCTCATATCGTCAAGCTTTGCAATTTCTTCATCGTTAAGAAGCCATCCTCTGTATTTTTCTTTAAGGCCGCTGAGATTCCAATCTGCCTTATTTGCGTCTTTAGCGCAATAAACAGGCACATTGGCGTCAATGCTTGAATCAAGCATATCAATGATTTTGTCGGAAAGGTCCATTCCGTCAAGCACCATGTCACGCTGCTTATAAATAAGCTCACGCTGGCGGTTCATAACATCGTCATATTGCAGGGTTTGCTTTCTGATGGCAAAGTTTCTGCCCTCAACCTTCTTTTGTGAGGATTCAACGGTGTTGGAAATCATTCTGCTTTCAATCGGCATATCCTCATCAACATTAAGTCTTGCCAAAACGGCTTTCATTCTGTCGCCGCCGAAAAGGCGCATAAGATCGTCTTCCGTGGAGAGGAAGAATTGCGATTTACCGGGATCGCCCTGCCTTCCGGCACGGCCGCGAAGCTGATTGTCTATACGGCGCGAATCGTGGCGCTCGGTGCCCAAAATGAACAAGCCGCCCGCTTCACGAACCTTGTCTGCTTCGTCCTTGATTTGCTCTTTGTATTTCTTTTCAAGCTCTTGGAATTTGGCTCTTGCTTCAAGAATTTCTTCATCATCCGTTTCCGCAAAGCCCTTTGCCTCTGCAATAAGCTCTTCGGGGTATTGCAGCTTTTTCATCTCTGCTGTTGCAAGAAATTCTGCGTTACCGCCAAGCATAATGTCGGTTCCGCGTCCTGCCATGTTGGTGGCAATTGTAACGGCGCCGAGCTTGCCTGCCTGCGCAATGATTTCAGCCTCACGCTCATGGTTTTTTGCGTTGAGCACATTGTGGGGAATTCTTTCCTTTTTAAGCATTTTGGAAAGAATTTCGCTCTTTTCAATGCTGATTGTGCCAACAAGAATCGGCTGGTTGTTTTCGTGCGTTTCCTTGATTTGCTCAATTATGTGCTTGTATTTGGCTCTTTCCGTTTGGAAGATAACATCGGGTAAATCCTTGCGGGCAAGCGGTTTGTTTGTTGGAATTTCAACAACATCAAGCTTGTAAATCTCGCTGAATTCCTGTGATTCGGTGGATGCGGTACCCGTCATACCCGAAAGCTTTGAGTAAAGGCGGAAATAGTTTTGGAAGGTGATGGTGGCAAGCGTTTTGCTTTCGTGCTCAACCTTAACGCCCTCTTTTGCCTCGATTGCCTGATGCAAGCCCTCGTTAAAGCGTCTGCCGTACATAAAACGACCTGTAAATTCATCAACGATGATAACCTCGCCGTCCTTAACAACATAGTCAACATCGAGCTTCATAATGCCATGAGCCTTGATAGCCTGATTAACATGGTGCTGAATTGTAAGGTTTTCAGGGTCTGTAAGGTTTTCAATGCCAAAAAATTCCTCGGCTTTCTTAACACCGTTCTGTGTAAGTGTTGCGGTTTTCTGCTTTTCGTCTACTACATAGTCAATGTTGTTTTCCTTGTAGTAATCCTCCATATCCTCTTTAGAGTCAAGCTCCTCAAAGCGCTGAACCTTTAATGTTCTTGCAAACTTGTCAGCCTTTGCATATAAATCGGTAGACTTGTCGCCCTTAC
>OGLB01000958.1_pt1 | contig 13294 bp, 8 predicted proteins | sample 1572551 | NCBI WGS metagenome assembly OGLB01 (sample SAMEA2582003, study PRJEB24529) | metagenome | biome: Human gut stool | place: China | collected 2011
ATCCATTGTGAATTCTTCCATGATTTTCCTCCTATCGCTGTACTCTGCCTGAGCCATCGCCATTGGCTAGATTTTCTACTTCTTTTACACATCTGAGGGGGTTTTGTTTCCCCGATGGATTTTATATCTTTGTGTGAAAATTTCTCAATTGGCGTATAGATTTATATATTTCTGAGAGCCATTTTATTCTCCTAATTTAATTCATAAGGATTTAAATCTACCGTTACGGCAACATCCTTATATTCCTTTATTTTAGCTATACTTTTTAATATGTCGTTTAACAATTTGCGAACTGATTTTGAATTTTTGCATTTTACAGATAATCTGTATCTGAAATTATTGTTTATTTTGCAAATTTTAGCCGGACCGGGACCGAGCACAATCAGTTTTTCGCTTTGATATTCTGTTTTATTAAGTTCTGCAAGCTTTTCAAGAAAAGCTTTTGAGCAAAGAGCGGCATCATTTTCCTTTTCACTCACAAACGAAACAGAATAAATATCGCAATAAGGCGGATAGGTCATCAAACGCCGCATAGAGATTTCACTTTCGTAAAATGATTTATAATCCTGTTCGGCAGCATATTCTATTATCTCATTATAAGGATTTATTGTTTGAATGACCGCTTTGCCTTCTTCACTTCTTCTGCCGCTTCTGCCGACAACCTGAGTTATCAAATCAAATGATTTTTCCTGAGCTGTATAATTTTCGTCATACAACGAATTATCTGCATTAACAACGCCTACAAGTGTTACATTCGGAAAATCAAGCCCCTTGGCAACCATTTGAGTTCCGATAAGAATGTCATAATCGCCTGCAGAAAAAGCATCAAACAGACGTTGATGACTGAATTTTCCGGCAGTTGTGTCTGCATCCATTCTGAGCACTCTTGCATTGGGAAAGAGTCTTGAAATTTCATCTTCTATACGCTGTGTGCCGAAACCGCTGTATCTTATAGTATTTTGGCCGCATTCGGGGCACACATTATCAAGCGGCTTAACATAGCCGCAATAATGGCACATCAAGCGGTTATTATAGCTGTGATAAGTAAGGCTGATGCTGCAATTCGGGCAAGTAAGAACATGGCCGCAATTATTGCATGCAATAAATGTATTATATCCCCTGCGGTTCATAAGTAAAATTGTTTGCTTTTTCGATTCAAGATTATCACGAATAAGCTCTTTAAGCTGCTCTGATATAGGTGATTTGTTGCCTTTTTTCAATTCAGCTTTCATATCAACCGTTATAACCTTAGGCAACTTAGAATTACCATATCGATTTTGAAGCTCACATAACACATATTTTCCGCTTAGAGCAGCAGAATATGTTTCAACGCTTGGGGTTGCGGAAGTCATTAAAAACAAAGCCTTTTTATATTTGCACCTGAAATTAGCAACATCCCTTGCATGATATCTCGGCGTACGTTCGCTTTTATAAGTGTTTTCCTGCTCCTCGTCCATAATAACAAGGCCTAAATTGTGCAGCGGCGCAAAAACAGCGCTTCGAGTGCCCACAACAATTTTAGCCTCTCCCCTTGCTGCACGCTTATATTCATCGGTGCGCTCACCGATAGAAAGCCCGCTGTGCATTACTGCAACCTGCCTGCCGTATCTTTTATGAAATATAGACAGCATTTGCGGAGTTAATGAGATTTCGGGCACAAGAACAATAACATCCTTGCCCATCGAAACAGCCTCATCTATAAGACTCAGATACACTTGTGTTTTTCCGCTTCCGGTAACACCGAAAAGTAAACCTGTTCCGCCGCCGTTATGAAGCATTTTATTATAAACATCAAAAGCAGCTTGTTGCTCGCCGGAAAGCATAATCGGCTGCGCATCGCCGTTTGCGCTCACATTTTTATAAGGCTCACGATATACCTCTTTTTCAAAATATTCACAAACCTTATATTTTACAAGATTATCAAGAACGCCTTTGCCGACGGAACAAAACTCGGTAACTTCATTAACGGTTGCGCAACCGACATCACACAAAAGCTGATAAACACTTTGCTGTTTCGGGGTTAACTTTGGCACAACCGAAGATTCACAGAGCCTTATCATTTTGCTGCTTTTATCGGAAATTTTGTCAACTCCGCGAGGCAGCATTTGCCTAAGGCAATCATAAGTGGTGCAAAAGCACCTTTCTTTAAGCCATAAAGCAAGGCTAATCATTTCTTCATCAAGAGGAATTATCTTATCATCCACAGAATGAATTTCTTTAAGTTGCGAATTTATGCCGCTGAAAATGCTTAAAACTATACCGCTGCGCAGCATATTCCCTTTGCCGAATGGAACTTTTACTCTTACGCCGCATTTGAGACTTTTTTCAAACCCGCAGGGCACATAATAATCATAATCCGAATCGGTGTTGAAAAAAGTGTTTTCAACTGCAACGGTTGCAATTAAGCGATTCATTATTCACCGAATGAATCTGAATCGGAATTTGAAGAAACCTCTTCATTAGCTTCGGCAACGGCCTCAACAGCTGCTTCTCTTTCTTTTTGGCGAACAGCTTGTTCTTCCTGCTCTCTTTTAATTTCTTCTTCAGACTTAATTTCATCAGGCTCAATAACAACATATTTGCCGTTATAAATCTCGTTAATAGCCGTTGAAACTGTTTTTTCATCAAGCAAAACATCATTTTCAACTGCATCGTCTCTGATTTGCCTTGCTCTTTCTGCAATGCCAACAACGAGGCTGTATCTGCTGCTGCAATTTTTAAGTAATTTTTTAAGATCGGGATTAAACATAATATTATCTCCTTTATGAGTTATTTGTGATTTAGTTTTATTTATTTACCATTACGCTTTTCAAGCTCTTTATCCAGAATATCATTTAATTCTTCAACAGCTTTACCAAGCTTGTTATTAACGATAACATAGTTAAAGGTTGAGGCGTATTCAATTTCTTCTTCTGCAATTTTGAGGCGATTCTTAATTGCCTCTTCGCTTTCCGTGTTGCGCTTTTTTAATCGGCGCTCAAGAGTGTTTATATCGGGCGGCATAAGGAACACCGAAACAGCATCCGGATAATTTTTCATAACCTTTTGCGCACCTTTACGCTCTATAATAAGAAAACAAATTTTACCTTTACTAACGGCCGCAAGAGCCGGTGCTGCCGGTGTGCCGTAATAGCAACCGTTATAGCAGGCATATTCAAGAAAGCTGTCCTCTTTAATCATATTCTCAAAATCTTCTGTTGATTTAAAGAAATAATTAACGCCGTCTATCTCCCCTTTTCTGGGTGATCTGGTGGTTGCCGAAACAGATTCGCACACATCGCTTCTTATTTTTGATATTTCTTTAAAAACAGTATCCTTGCCGCAACCGCTCGGGGCGGAAAGAATAACTATCATACCGGTTTTATTCACTTTGCTTCAACCTCCGCACCGAATTTTTCTGCTATTTTTGCTAAATCAAGATAGGAAAGAATAACATTATAAGAATCCGTAACAATAACGCTCATTGTTTTTCTGCCGTGAGTTGCATCAATCAAAACGCCGTTTGATTTGGCATCTTGCACGATGCGCTTAACCGGAGCGGATTCGGGGCTGACAATCGAGATAACCCTATCTGCATTAACAAGATTGCCGAAGCCGATATTTACCAAATTCATAACATCACCTCTAATTATTCAATGTTTTGAATTTGCTCTCTGATTTTTTCAATTTCCGCCTTAATATCAACAACCTTGCGGGCAATTGAAACATCGCTGGCCTTGGAGCCGATGGTGTTTGCTTCTCTGTTCATTTCCTGAACAAGGAAGTCCATTTTTCTGCCTATGGGCTCCTCGCTGTTTAAGAATGTGGCAAGCTGCTCAATATGAGAGCGCAAACGAACCGTTTCCTCTGCAACCGCAACCTTATCGGCATAAATTGCAACTTCTTGAATGATGCGGGATTCATCAAGCGAAGCATCGCCTATTATTTCGTGAACTCGGGCAACAAGCTTATCATTATATTCCTTAACGGTTTGAGGTGAACGCTCTTCTATAAACTTAACGCAATCAAGAATGTAAGCGGCTCTTGAACCAACATCGGCCTTCATTTTTGCGCCCTCTGTTTCACGCATGGCAACGAATTTGTTAATGGCTTCATCCGTTACTTCTTTAATATAAGACCAAACTTTTTCTTCATCTTCCTCTGCTTTTTTTACAACAAGCACTTCCGGAAATTTAGCGATTGAAGCCGCATCATAGTCCGCTTTAAGAGAATAGGTATCGCCTATTTCTTTAAGTGCTTTGAGATAAGCGCTTGCAAGAGTGTGGTTTACGGCAACCTCGGCATTATCGCTGTTTAAAGCTTCTATTCCGAGATAGCAATCAACCTTGCCGCGAGAAACTCTTGAATTGATATAGGATTTTAATTTTTCCTCTGCAAAACCATATTGGCGAGGAAGTCGGCAATTGAACTCAAAATACCTGTGATTAACGGATTTAAGCTCAACGGAAATAACATAACCGTCTATTTCCTTAGCGGCTCTGCCGAAGCCGGTCATAGATTTAAGCATAATAGCAACCCCACATAATTAAACATGGCGCAGATGAACTGCGCCATTTATTTTTTAAAATATTATAGAACTTGTATATATTGAGGTCAATAGTTTGTTAACATATTATTTACAATATTCATTATTTGTTTACATTTTGCTTTGCTTGATTTTATAGGTTAAAGAAGACGGATGCTTTCTTCCGAACAAGAAATAAAGAACAACGGAAAGAATATTCGCAAATGATATAACAGCAAACATTTTTTCATAACCGGCATTATCAATCATAACGCCCGCAAGGCCCCCTCCTATTCCGATTCCGATATCATAAGCACAAAGAAAAGTTGAATTAGCCGCACCGCGCTTATTGGCAGGTGCAATATTTACCGCCATTGCCTGAAGAGACGGCTCAATTCCGCCAAAAGCATAACCGGACAATACAGCAGAAACAATAAATCCCGCATTATTCGGGAACAAAGCAAGAGCGAGCAGCGCAAGAAACATTGAAGCATTACAAGTGTAAACAAAAACAGCTTCGCCCTTTTTATCCGCAACCTTTCCTACAGAGAATCTTGTTATAAGCAGCATAATTGCCATAACGGTAAAATACAAGCCTCCGGAAACCGTTATATCGGAGCAATCGGAAGCAAATTTTAAAGTATAATTTTCAAGAGCACCATATGTAAGCAGAAAAACAAGTGCAACGGCTGATGCGGGAAGCGCATTTTTATCTATCAAATCTTTAAAAGAAAAAGGTTGTTTTTCGATTTTAAGCTTAGGGGTTTTGAGAAATGCAAGCAAAAGAAGCGAAAAAAGCATTATGCCGCAAGAAACAATATATAAAAGCCCGAAGCCTTTGTTCATTAAAAATTCGCCGATTGCAGGTGCACATGCGGTTGCGAGAGCCGTTGCCATTCCGAAAATGCCCATTCCCTCTGCAAAGCGAGGCTTGGGAATAACATCAGTTGCAACGGTTGATGTTGAAGTGTTTGAGCAAGCAAGAGAAATTCCGTGCACAACACGCATTATTACGGCAAGAAAAACGGATGCCGCGAATGTGTAAACAACAAGATAACCAAGCGGCATCAAAGCCATTCCGCACAATCCCACAAGCAAAACAGACTTACGCTTTCCGCAATCAAGTATTTTGCCGACAAAAGGCCGAAAGAAAACGGCAACAACAGAAAACAATGTTGCGCAGGCGCCGGAAACACTGTCTGAATAACCAAGCTCCCGCACGAAAAACGGGAAAGTTGAAAGCACCATAAGGTGGTTTAAAAACACAAGAAAGTTAATTACTATTACTATAATGAAATTCTTGTTCCAAAGTTTAATTTTTTCCATAAAATCCTCCTAAAAATGCAAAAAAGCGCAAGGCCGTCATCCGGTCTTACGCTTTAGCTGCTCGATGTTTTTGATAAAATCAATTATATCAAAGCAGAAGATTTTTGCAAAGGTAATTTTTAACAAACATTAAGAAAACGGGAACAAGTATTTTATTAAAAATGAAAAGAGCAGAGGCATAAGCCTCTGCTCCATTGTTTTGAATTCAGAATTCACGAAGCTCGGTATCATCCACAGTTTCATCACCGTGAATATCCCAAGATGTTGTGATCTGCTCCGCAACAGTAAACTTTTCAATCTCCGCAAGAGGAGATTCATATAATTTTTTCATTATTCCACTCCTCCTCAATCATGGCAAATATTGCCATATGCTATAGTTTGAATAGTTGCAGGTGAATAAGAACCATCGCCGTCTATATCAACAGTGCATTTATACTTAACATAAGGTCTTGCATAAACCTGTGTTGAGCTGTCTGTTGAAATCTTAGCCATAAACTGGTTATCGGAAGACGGGTTCTTTGCAGGAACGGCAGTTACGCCGGAAGCACCGATAACGAATTTGCTCATATCGGAGCCAACCGAAGCATCAGTTGTGAACAGAGTGCCCATTTCGGTTATCTGAACATTAGGACCGAGATTCTTTGTTGAAGCACCGCTGTACATTACAAACAGATTATTGCCGTTTACCGCAACAAGCTTACCTATAGAATAAACGAAAGGTAATCTATTGTCAAGAGAAACTATTTGGCGATTATCTGTTACTGCAACGCCGTTGATTGTGTAATTGCCTTCACCGTTCTTATAAATTGAATAGAAATTCAAATCACCGGAGGTGAGGAATGAATAAGAATCAGAATAAGAAACGGGATAGAATGTGCCGTTTATTTCTGCTGCGATACCGTAAGCACCGGCTGCTGCATTAACGGTTTCATATTTATCATATGCATAATACTGAGGCACACCGTCCATAGTTACGGTAATAGTGTCTGCAGCTTTATCGAATACCATTTGTGCTCTGAGAATCTTATCGCTGCCTGCATAATCACCAACCGTGATGGTTGTGTCGTTTGCAACATCCGAATTATTAACCTTCCAACCCTTGAATGTGAAGTAAGGTGTGTTTTCAAGCGATGAGAGATTGCTTGAATCAAAGGTTGCAGAATCGATTACATAGGAGCCGTTCTTAAGAGTTAACTGAACATCCTTGGCAACGTTGTGCTCTTGAACAAGGCAGCCGAACTTATCATAAATCTGAACCTTAACATAATTCTCATCAACAGCCTGCTTAGAGCAATATGCGGTGATTTCAGTGTTGCTGTTAATCTTCAGATTATAGGTTTGAGATGCAGGAATATTTGTTTGCTTGGTTGAGCCGGAAACAACTTCCCAACGATAGCACTTATAGCCGCTCGGAACACTTGAAAGTGTGTTAAGGTTAACAGAATAAGTGTTGCCGTATTTAAGGATTTGAGAGTTTGTTACGGTTGAAGTACCGTCGTCAAACTTAACATTAAGCTTAACGGTGTATGTGCTGCGGATAGAAGAATTATTATCCGTGTTTGCCTCATTAAGATCCGAAAGAATCTTTGAGGTGTAGTTATCAAGCTTGGTTTGATCCTCCTTAGAGAAATCCTTATAAGATTTATCATTTGCCAAAACATATGCAGAAGCACCTGCGGTTTTGAAAGAAGGAGTTGTGATTGAATAGCCTGCGCTTACGCCGTTTGCATAAGTTACGGTTGAAGCCTTTGTGCCGTTTGCGGTAACTATGCCGTAAATGGACTGATCTGCAACTGTGCCGATATCAAATCTGTATTTCGCGCTGAATGCAGCCATATCCTGATATTTAAGAATATTTGTTGCTGCATCATAAGCGGTGTAATCTGCAACTTCGGTAAGATTATCATTTGAAGCAACAAGATTTGAGCTTGAAAGATCGATATTCTTTTGTGCCGAAGAAAGCTCTGAATCGCTTACGGATTTAATTATGAATCTTGCATTTCTTACATTAACATAGCCTGCTTTATCGTCCTTAATGTAGTCGCCTTCTTCAAGACGATCTTCGGTGTAAGTGCCGCCGGCGTCTTTGTCATAATAGGTGCCAACATAAACAAGCCTGTCAACGCCGGAAGCGGTAAGATCAAGATTGCCGTTTGAATCATAAACAAAGCCGGAGGTTACAACATTGCCTACCCTGTCGTAAGCGATATAAGGGCCGTATTGATCCAAATCGGGATTTGTGTTTACATAGCTGATAAGATATTTAGGCGTGTTTTTCTTAACAGCATCATCTGTGCTTGAAATAGTCTTAGCAGCATCATAGCTTTGCGAAAATGCATTATATGTGCTGTAAGTATATTTCTGATCACCGTTTGCGGTAAGGTTGTTTTGATTTTTATTGATTGTGTAAGCCGTGCCGTCTGCAACTTTAGTATCAACAGGAGAATAATCTGCCTTATTGGTTAAATGCGCATAAGCAGTCTTAATGTTGTTTGAAAGGCGGGTTACGGTTGACTGCTTGGTTACGAAATGCTGATTATCGCCAAACGGGTCAAGAGAAGTATAGTGATTTTTAACTGCATTATAAGCAGATTCAAAAGCCGTCCAAGCGTCTGAAGTATATTCATCCTTATGCTGCAATGCTTCATTATATAATGATTCATATTCAGCGGCAGTTTGGTTAAGCTCGGTATAATCCGCTTTTTGCTCTATCTTTGAAACATCAATGCTTTCAAGCTTTTTAACCTTTTCGCAAAGTGTGTTTGCAAGAGCGGTAACATTATCGCTGTTTACAACATCAATCATATAGCTTTGGCTTGTGAGAGCATCATAAGCATCAAGAAGCTCCTGAGCAGATTCGGGGTCATAATCATAGATATGAGACAAAATGTTCAAACGATCCTTATTGAACAATGCTTCTCTTACCGGAACAAAGCTTACAACATAAATTGTGCCGGTTGAAACAGCAACATGCTCGGGATTAAGTGTGCCTGAACCAAGACCCAAAACATATCTTGACTGAGCTGCAAATGAAGGGCTTGTTGTTGTGTAATAAGCATTAACATTATCATGAGCCTTTTCTGCCGGGCCCGTGCCGGAATAGGTAATATAGTTAGAACCGGGAGTCCACTTACCGTTTTTATTTGAAGCCATATTTTTATCGCCATCATCGGTGATAGCAACATTATTAACAAGCTGAGAACCGGAAATATACCAACCAGGCAGATATCTTGCGCCTTCAGAGTTGTCATACTTAAGTGCGGTGTCAAAATGCCACATTTCAGGAAGCGAAATATCACCGCTCTTAACAAAGAGTGAAGCTATTTTAACATCCGTAACATTAAATGCAGAGTTTTTATACGATGCCGCATTCACCGGGGCGGTCATCTTTGCAACGGTTGTGTTGCCTGTTGAATCCGTTGTTGCATCATAAAGCCAAACAAAGTTTGTGCTTGAAACCATGTAGTTGAAGTTATCCTTTGTTTCTGCCAATTTTTCGGTGCTTCGTGTATCCGCAGGAGAAAGCATATTTTGCGTGTATTGCGCATCAATAGCGGTTTTTTCCTCTGTTGTGAAGCCCTGCTTTGTTTCAGGCTTTGAATACTCTTTCATGTTATCGCTGTTAAGAGCGGTCATCATCTGAGTATAAAGTTCTGAAATTTCTTCCGGATTAACTTCTTTTTCGCCTTTTTCAACAGCGGTCTTATAACGCTGAGCCTCATCATAAATCTTATATGCGGCACCCATATTAGTGAATACGGTGCTCATATTATCATCAATCTGCTGAATTTTTTCTTCAAATTCGGTGATTGTTTCATTAAGAAGAGTGTCTGCTATTTCAAGGTTATCCTGAAGATAAATATCCTTGGCGGCATAAGTGCCGTTATAAATGGCGAAGTTATCAATAAAGCCGTCTGCAGGTGAAGCGTATCCGCCGTAGCTCTTACCGTAAGAAACAGCGTGCTCCTGAGCAAGATAATCATGAATTGCCTTGCCCTTAACGAGTGAGTTTTCTGCGGTGTAAGTGTTTACCTTGCTGACAAGCTGACCGTTAACATAGGTGTAAACAACATCAAAATCAGCATCGGGCTGAACCTGAATAACTATATGATTCCATTTATCTGCCGTGAGACCCTGGCTGCCGAAGACATTTGCAATATCAATTGCTGACTTATCGATGCCCTCTTCCCAAGCATAATGAAGAGTGCCGTCTTCCGTGAGATCAAAGTAAGCGCGTGATGCGGCAGAGCCGGACGCCTTGCCGAGCGAGAATACGGTGCCGGTGTTAATCGTTTCACCCGGATTATAATAGGTGCTGATAGTGTAGCCGTTTGCGGCAGAATCATTAGCGGCATAAGTGTAGTGCGAATCAAAGCCTACTCCACTTGCCTGCGCAAAGCTGCCGACCTGACCCTGAATTGCTTTAGGATCGGCAACGGTTACATCATATGCAGTGTAACTATTTGTGCCGATTGTTGTTGTTTCAAACGGATCGAAATATGAACGGGCATTTTTATCCAAAGCGGTTGTTGGATAAACATCATCAAGCTCTGCAAGAGATTTTGTTATATCATTTGCAGAAAGAGCTCTGTTATAAATTCTGAAATCGGAAATATAACCATCAAGCATAAGGTCCTGAGCATAGGAAGAAATACCGAAGAAGAGATTTCCTGATTTTAATCTTTCTATCGTTGAGCCCTGAGAATCAGAGAAGAAAAGCGGTGTGCCCTGCTTATTAACAGATTTCATATCTTTATTGTAGGTGGTTTTGATGAGCTGACCATCTACGAAATAATGGATATAAGAATCTGTAACAGTCATTGTATAAAGGTGCCAGCTGTGAAGATTATCACTGCCCATATAGCCCTTCATGAAGTTGTTGGTGCCGTTATTGTTTACGCCAAGTGAGTTGCCGGTAGTTACATACATATAAGCATTATTCAATTGCGACTCTGTTGCAGAATCCCAAGCAAGAGTGCCGGGCTCCTTAGCGGAAGTCCAATCAAAGAAGTGACCGCTGAAGTCATTTTGCCCATCGAGGCTTGTTTTGGTTGAATAACCGTACCAAGAGAAGGTTACGCCGGATTTATCATCTACGCCATTAAACAAATCGGTTGTATTATTAAGATAAGCATAGCCGCCGTTCTTTGTGCCGGAACTGTTTACGGCATCAGTCGGCTGGAAGCGAGCCGCCGCAATTGTTTTGCCGTTTGCATCTTTTGTTGTTACGGCAGTTGCGCCGACATTAACAAGAGTGTTTTTGCCGTTTTTATCTGCAGCATCATAAGTTAAATCTGAATTTGTGAAATATCTTGCAACAAGGCAATCGTTTACATCTTGACCGGACATAACACCCGATGAATCATATGTTTCTTTGCCGTATTTAGTTGCGAGCTTATCATAATCTGAAGCTGAAATATATGTTACGGAGCCATGACGGGGAGAAAGATGGTTAATATTACCAGCCGAGTTTCTCTGGCCGTAAATGGTATCAAGGTCGTTACCCTTAAACTGCGCAAAGATGGGATTGCCATAAGTATCGGCAAGAAGATAATATGATTCGTTTGCAAGGTTTCTGTAAACCTGAACACCTTCAAGGCTTGCCAAATCCCTATCACCGCCGTCGCCGTTAAAGACAGAAGCGCCGGCATATGGGCCGTTAATGTTTGCACTTGTTGCCCAATAGAGATCGTCACTATCATCGTTCTTATAGAACATGTAGTAAAGGTTCTTTGCCGAATCGTAAGTGATATCACCATCTATGGTATCAACGGTTTTATTGGATGAGCTGAATTGAGCAGATGTGTTGGACATCAAAAGAGCAGGCTCGGAAGTGAATGTTTTGAAATCGGGTGTGTAAACATAATAGAGAACCGTTGAGCCGTTATCCGCTGTTTTGATGGAGAGATAAAGCATATACTCTTGGCGGTTTGCATCCCAGATAGCCTGAGGAGCCCAAGCTCTGTCTATGTCCTTGCCGAAAACATCCTTAAGATCAATATTCCAAGGAACAACGCTTTCAATATCGCCGAGATCGGTGATATGCCAGCACATAATCTTGCTGTTGCCGCTCCATGATGAGCCGTTAGCAGAATTCATATCCGTTGCAAGCATATAATAGCTGCCGTCTTCCGCACGGAAGATATACGGGTCTCTTGCATGGCCTGTGGCTGCGGTGCCCGAGCCTGTTGAGGGAACGCCGTCTTTCTTAGGATATGATTCCGTTGTTGTTTGATTAACAAAAGCTCTGTTGCCGTTTAAAGCTTCAAAGTTTTCACCGTCGTCAGAAACAGCGAAGCGGATATATTCACTGTCGTTACCGGTGAAATAAGCGAAGAGATATTTATTAACATCTGCAGGAAGCTTATTCGGCGTTGCATCAGACTTTGTGCCGGTGTAGAAAGTGATGCCGTTATAAAGCTGATCATCGCAGAAATAGTTGCCATCCTCATCACCGATTGCAATATTAGAGATTTTGGAAGTGTCTATTTTGCTATAGCCTTTGAAAAGGTTTTGAACAAGCTTACCGCTTGCATCGGTAATGTAAGCGTGGAAATAACCATCAACATAAGTTAAAACATAGTGATATGTTTCATACTGCTTCAAAATTATTGAATTGTGAGAAAGGTTATAAGAGCTGTCTGAAGTGCTGGTGAGGGTGTTACCTGCCGAATAAGCAGGGCCGCAAAGGTCTTGCACAAAAGCCCAGCTGGGATCTGTCATACCTGCATTTTGCTTTCCCAGAACAGCCGAATCAGACATACCGATTGCCAAAAAGCCGTATCTGCCTGTGTATTGAGACTTGTCGTTTTGAACAGTATATTCCAAATCAACCTTGAAGCTGTCTGCACCTGTGATGGGTGTGTAACCAAGGCCGGAATACTGATTCATGAAAGTATAACCGTCTGCGATATAAAGACCTTTACCGTCAAGCGTCATAGTATTATCCTTATATGAGTTTGCAGTCCAATTCATGGTTTTATCGCCTTCAACATAAGCAGAACCGGTTATCTGGCGGCGTGTATCGCTGCCGGAAGCTGCCTTTTCACCCCAAGATGATTTGGTGAAATCCGTGGAAGCAGCACGAGTCCATGTTGTGCCGTCAGCGTACGCAACGAGGGGCGCACTTGTGACAAGCATAAGCACAGCAAGAAACATCGCAACTACTTTTTTTGAGAAATGTTTCTTCATAAAATTTCCTCCTAACAAATTTGCCCAACCGAGCCACGGGATTTACTGACTGCATCCGTTGTGAAACAATTAAGGCAAAATGCCGCAATATATGCGGGTATAAAATATATCAAATTTATAATATTATAATAATTAAACTTTGTCAACAAAAAATTAACAAATTAAAATGTTCCGGCGGCTTTACGAAAAGGGGGGTTTCGTGTAAAATGTAAGCTGCAGTATTGCAGAGTCTAAAAAAGCCTCGCAGAGTTCGCGTCCGCAGACGCGAAAAAT
>OGLB01000961.1_pt1 | contig 13269 bp, 9 predicted proteins | sample 1572551 | NCBI WGS metagenome assembly OGLB01 (sample SAMEA2582003, study PRJEB24529) | metagenome | biome: Human gut stool | place: China | collected 2011
ACGGAAAACAGACTTAACGATCACCGTCTTGTATTTCGCAATGTTCATCCTCTGCCTGTAAGGTCATCGAGGGTATATTCTTTGCTATAGCTCATATCCCATGAGTAGAACGGTTGCTTTTGTTCTTTCCAGCTACCCAGTGTGAACGATTCCTGTGGTGCACCGATGCTCCATCCCTCTTGTTCGGGTACGACCGAGAAGTTTCCGATGATGTAGACCGGTTCTATCTCTGCAAAAATACGCATCGGGTTGATGCTGAGTTCTACCGTATTGCTACCTTTTTTCACCTGTCCGCCTATCGGATAAACGCCGAAAGAACGGTCCAGCCACCATTCACCTGGAAGAGCGTTCACGAGATTTCCGTTGATTTTTACGGTAAATAGTTCGGGGCGTTCGGAAACCAGTTTGATACCGGAATAGTCGAAAGCATCGTTTACCGTAAAATGATAGGAGGCCGTGAAGCCGCCATCCTTAAAGTGGTCGCGGTCGAGGATATTCCGTTTGTATTGTACGGAGGTATTCCAAGGATTGCCGTTGGTGAATCCGTGCGCTTTGAAGGCGATATCGGCGGCACGGGAGAAATGTTGTTTCTTGTAAGTCTTTCCTTTAACCGTAACATCGCAAAAGTCAATTGTCAGAGCATTGTCGCGTAAACGGCTGACGGTGGTCCGGCTTGTTGCCGTCACCGGGCTGCTTCCCGCTTTTCCGGGGCGTTCCGGATAGTTTTTAGGGTTCTTGTCAGAACAGTAAAGCAAGAGGCTTCCTGCCGGTTCGATCCGGAAAGATGTACTTAGTATGCCTTTTTCTTTTGAAGACGGATACGTATAGATTTCCCCGTTCAGAGCATCCATTTCCAACATGGCTTTTCCCTGCGTCGAAAGGGTGCCGTCAACAACTTCATCCATAGAAGAGTTGACGAGAAAAACCAATTCTCCGTCTGCAAACCGGCGACGATGGTGATACAGGTTACCACTGTTGAAAGTAATCCTGAAGTTATCGGAAGAGAAATACCGGGCGATTACATCTTTGGATAGTTCCGGGAGTGATGTGACGGTTGTACCGGTCAACAGTCCGGCCAGTTCGTCATTGACAGCCCCGTCTATCCGGGTGGGAGCGGAGAAGGTTATGATCTGTCCACCTTGTTCTACAAATTGTTGCAAGAGGTTGAAGGTAGGCTTGTTTAAGGTCTCCATCATGGGAGGCAGAACGACAGTCGAGTAGGAGGCATTGCCGACGATGAAACGCCCGTTTTCTACCTTTCCGAGGTCTTTGATGATGTTTTCGGAACCGAGGTCATATTCTACCTGGTTCTTTTCCAAAGTTGTAACAAAAGCTTGGAAATTGGTTCCTATCTCCATGAGTTTCGGGGAACTTCCTGCATGGACGTAATAGCTCCATAAAGTCGAGTTGGGTTCCAGAACCAAAATATCGTTTTTCTGGATGCCTTTGCTCATAACAAATGAAAGGCGTCCGTAATAGTCATTCAGTTCGCGATAGTCGGGCCACCAGGGAGAATGATAGGTGAATACCGGCGGATAGTCGTATTTGCGTGCTCCTGTTAGTGTCATATGGGCTAAATGTTGGTTCATGAAGTTGACCCCGAGTGCATACTCCCAATCGCCTAACCGTTTGAAATCTTTAAAAGTTTCGTCCCAACCTCCACCACCATAAGTTTCGCTGAGGGTACGGTTACAACCTGTTTGGTTGGCGGCACTGCGCAATTCTTTTACTGCACGGATATTGCCGAACTGTGCTTGCGGGTTGGTTTCGTCGAACTGGTTGAACAGCATGTCGATAGCGGGTACCTGATGCCAGGCGTACATTGCCATATTGTCCGGTCCGTCGTTCATTTGCGGCCAACCGTGTTCCCAATAGTGTCCGGTCCATTTCAGGTTGTTCGTCTCGCAGTAGTGGTGCCAAGGTTTGGACCAGCGGTCGACAAACATTTGCAACAGGGTTTCCATATAGTTATGACGTACCTGTTTCCAATTGCCCGTCTCTTCGTCCAGAAGGGGAAGTAGTGGTTTTAGATCGTATCCCCACTGTTTCCGGAATACTTCGAACAAGTCTGGTGTCCAGCGCAAGCCTCCGGGACTGCTGATGTTGGGCTCATCTGTGAAGATACCGAAAACAGATTTGCCAAATTCGTCCTTTATTGTTTTTTCGTATCCTTTCATCGTGAGGTCGATGAACTTTTCAGTCACACCGGGTACGAGCAGGTCTACGTAAGAATACCCTCCGTACCAGTCTGATTTGCCTAAATAGGTCTTTTTGTAGAGGTAATATTCTCCTTTTGCTTTTTTATGCTGGCTCAGGGCGTTCGTGATATCTGCCCATTTGTCCCCTTCTTTTTTAAGGATGATGAAATATTCGTCTGTCTTGTCAGGCAGAAGATCTGTTTTTGTCAACTCAAGTCCTTGTCCTTGGTTGTAGGATTCGGGCATATCTTCGGGAACATGTCCTCCGGCAAAGCCGCTGGGATAGGAGTTTTCATCGTAAATCCAGATGTCCAGTCCCATCTCTTTTCCTTTATCGACGGCATAACGGTAGAGGGAATACCATTCGTCCGACATATATTCCGTGATCATGCCCGGACGGGGATGGATAAACGCACCTCCGCAGCCTGCATCTTTAAAGTCTTTCAGCATACGGTCGATTTCAATTTCTGTAACTTTTCCGTTCCAAACCATAAAAGGGGCTGTACGGTACTCGGATGAAGGGTTGGAAAACTGGGCTTCCAAAGTGGAAAAACTGTCTGTCGTTTCCGCTTTGTTGCCACTGCAACCAGTCGTTCCGAGAGACAGGATACCTCCTGCGACGGTATATATAAAGTTTTTGATAATACGTTGTGTATTCATGGTGCTAATAGTAAAAAGACCTCTACTACAAAAGTAAAGGTCTTTTTGTTAATATGATAATTAATAACCTGGATTTTGTTTGAGCTGGTCATTTAATTGCAACTCGTTATAAGGTATCGGATAAAGCAAATATTCCGGCTTTATCTGATAGGTACGTTCAGGAAGTTCCGTATCAATCGTTTTGATATATTTTCCGTAGGCAGTCATTACTTCAATAGCTTTTCCTGTTCTCAATAAATCATACCAACGATGGTTCTCAAATGCGAGTTCGTGACGTCGCTCATTGGCAACTACCTCGGCATTGATTGTTGTAACAGCAGGTAAACCTGCACGCGCACGTACTTGATTGACATAGGGTGCTGCGTCTCCTGCACGTCCTTGCTCCACCAGACATTCAGCTAACAATAACAGGCAGTCCGCATAGCGGTAAACAGGCCAGTTATCGTCTGTATTTTCTATTTTGGAGTGTGCGTGACGGTATTTATTGATAAATGGATAATTAACTGGATAATCATTGATCTTGGGATCACCGACTTTTAGTACATCAGCTACGACTAAGGCGTTTGCTGCATCCAGTGTACCGACTGCAACAGCGATAGATGCGTCGACACGCAGCTCTCCAGGTTCGTAAGAAGCGATCATTTCCGGTGTCGGAACATTCCAGCCTCCTGTCAGTAACGTACTACAATCCGGAACACCTGTAATAATTTCTGCATTCGTTGTTTTGGGAATAAAGTAGTATAACCAATCACTTTGCTGTCCCTGATCTCCCATTTGATACTGGATTTCGAAAATCGATTCTTTTCCGTTCTTTTTGGATGTGTCATATATATCGGCATAATTGGGAAGTAATTCATATCCCATATTCATGATATCTTTTAACTGCGTTTCCGCTGTTGCATAATCTCGATCTGGCTTTGTCATTAATACATAAGCGTAGAGCATTTTGGCAGCTCCTTTGGTTGCAGCACCATTTTGCGGGAATTTGACCGTCGGAAGTTTCTCTATGGCATCTTTCACATCATCAACGATGGCTGTATAGATATCGTTAACAGATGAACGAGGTAAGAATGCGTTGTCCGCTCCTGTCACTTCTTCCAGATGCAAAGGGACGTCTCCGTAGCATTGCACCAATTGGAAATACATGAAAGCACGGATGAATTTAGCTTCTCCGATCGTTTTATTTTTGAAATCATCGGGAAAAGTCGTCCCTTCAATGCGGTTCAGAATGGTGTTGGCTCTTGAAATGCCCGTATAACATGCATAATACATTTCATTTGTCCATTGGTTCTGGTCATCTACAACAAAATCCGCGATATTTTCACGATACAAGATGTGTAGACCACGGTCTGCTTTATAGCGGGTGTAATGTGTATTGTCGGAACGCATTTCTCCCATCAGGTATCCTTGTCTTGCCGATACTCCCCGTAGAGCGGAATAGGCTCCGTTCACTGCTTGAGTGAATTGCTCTTGAGTTTTAAAGAATGTCGCATCATTCGGATAATATTGAGGCGTCAGATTCAGAAAATCTTCCGAACAAGAAACCAAAGTCAACAATGCAACAACTAAACTAAATATCTTTTTCATGATCTTTCGCTTTAAATTTATAATTTGTTTTTCTGTCAGAATGAAATGTTACATCCGATACTGAATGTTCTTGGAACCGGGTAAGTTGTACGATCTACTCCTAAACCGTTCCATCCCATATCTTCATTCATGGCTATTTCCGGATTCATACCTGGGTATTTAGTGAATGTGACTAATTGCTGAGCTGTTACATATACCCGGAGTTTAGAGAGGTATTGACTCGGTTTAATCGGAATTGTATAGCCCAGAGTGATATTCTTTATGGTCAAATAAGAAGCATCATATACCCAACTGCTATTATTGAAGCGGAATAATTCCGTGGTACCGGCTTTTGTTCTCGGAACCTGTCCGTCACCCGGATTTTCCGGAGAGCGCCAACGATTGGCAACTTTTTTCAATACATTGAAACAACCGTCGATATTCAAGGTATGTTCGTAGTTTGAATTGATAATGTCACCACCTACTTGTCCACTGATCAGAATGCTCAGATCGAAGTTCTTCCAGGAAAATTCATTTGTCATACCATAAATAAAATCCGGATTCGGATCACCAATTTTTACACGGTCATTGTTGTCGATTATACCGTCAGGAACACCGTTAGGACCACTGACATCTTTCATGCGGACCGTTCCGATCTCAGATGAGGCGTGCTTTGGTTGGGAATTAAACTCTTCTTCGGTCATATATACGCCGTCAAATACATATCCCATGAATATACCGATAGGTTCTCCTACTGCTAAACGGTTGAAATCTTCCTGATTGGAATATCCACCTTTTGGGGTGTTGTTTGTTCCCATTTTGGTTATTTCATTCCGGTTGAAGGCTATATTCAAGTTGGTAGTCCATTTGAAATCACCGACAAGATTACGAGATTGCAAAGTGATTTCATGTCCCCATGCTTTGTAATCACCGATATTGGAATAAATGTTGGAAAAGCCGGAAGCTCTTGGAATATCGACTTGATACAAAAGTCCATCGACTTTTTTATTATAATAGTCATACATCAAATAGATACGATCGTTTAGGAAACCGATATCGACACCTAAGTCCAGTTGCTTTGTTTCTTCCCAAGTAAGAGCATTGTTCCCTAAATTACCTAATCCTTTTCCCGGAGCTAAAGAGCCACCTAAGACATAGTTATAAGTGCTAACTCCCGCAATATATCGGTAATTACCAATGTTGTAGTTACCAGTTAGTCCATAACTGGCCCTTATTTTCAGGTAGTTCATAACATTGGTTACTGGTTCCATGAAGGCTTCGTCAGATACAATCCATCCGGCGGATATGGAAGGAAAATTTGCGTATTTATTGCCTGCCCCAAAACGGGAGCAACCATCTCGGCGGAATGTCGCCTGGAGTAAATAGCGGTCTTTGAAGCTATAATTCGCGCGTGCAATGACAGAGGCTAATGCCCATTGCTCGATGTTGTTGTCACCGTTTTTTGTAGCACCGGCACCCATCCAAGGAATATCATCACTTGGAAAGTCAGTTGCTGTTAGTTGGTTATATTCGTTGGAATATTTTTGTGCACTATAACCGACCAGTGCATCTATATTATGGTTTCCGAATTTATGGTTATACATCAACATATTTTCGATAGTCCAACTATAGTGGAAGTTGGTGTTGTATTGTCCACTTGCTTTTTGAGGGGGAGCAGTAAACATGGCTCCACCGGCTGTCGAAGGTGTAAAATCTCTATAGTTCTTGGCACCTAAATCGAAACCAGCCTGGAATTTATATTTGATACCGTTCCATATATCCAGTTCTGCAAAAGCATTGCTTAATAAGGCCAAATCCTGTGTTTTACTTGTTTTTTCATGTAAAACACGTATCCAGTTAGGTTGGGGGAACATCCCTGGAGAGTTTAGAGAAAGAATAGGTTCTCCATTTTCATCGTAAGGATTTACAGTTGGGTCAGCCAAGAACGCAGCACTTAATATCTGCCAACCTCCGTCTGTATTTTGGTTGTTTTTGATTTGCAAGGTGGGAGCTATGTTCAGTCCTAATTTTAAGCGGTCGTTTACTTGATAATCATTGTTTGCACGTAAAGAGTAACGTTCGAAATTAGAATTGTACATAACACCGTCTTGGCGGAAGTAGCCTAATACGATAGCTGTATTGAACTTGTCTTTATTGGCTGTCACACTGATACTGTAATTCTGTGTGGCGGCATTGCGTGTCAGTAAGTCATACCAATTGGTTCCAGTACCGTATTGGGATGGATTTTGATATTGTTCTGGAACTCCTCCGGTATAACCTTCATATCTGGCAGCATCTTCGTAGTATTCTTTTTTGTATTGGGCAAATTCTTCCCCGTTCATAACATCCGGAGTCTTTAGTCCCTTTAAAGTCTGAATACCGAATGAAGCATTCACATCCACTTGAGTTTTACCTTGTTTTCCTCTTTTCGTTGTGATCAGTACGACACCGTTGGCGGCACGTGATCCATACAAAGAAGTGGCAGCGGCATCTTTCAAGATGGAAAAGGTTTCAATTTCATCCGGATTGATACTGCTTAGGTCCATATTGATAGGGATTCCATCGACCACGAATAAAGGTGAACTACCACCATTGATAGATGCTGCACCACGGATACGGAATCCCATACCTTTACCCGGCTGTCCTGTAGATTGGTTAATTTGTACACCTGCTACCTGTCCTTGAAGTTTTTGGGCAAATTGTCCTACAGGAAAACTTTCTAATTCTCCTGCATCTATCTTGGAAACAGATCCGGTCAAATCCCTTTTTTTCTGTGTACCGTAGCTAACGACAACAAGTTCGTCCAGTTGGTTTACAGTTTCTTGCAGAACGACATTTAATGTTTTCTGGTTGGAGACAGGGATTGTTTTTGTTTCATATCCGATAAAACTGATGGTGAGTATTTGATTGGGGTTAACATCAATGGAAAAATTACCGTCCATGTCTGTAATGGTACCGATGGTGGTGCCTTTGACGGAAATGTTTGCACCTGGTATAGGTTCTCCTTTTGCATCGATAACCCGTCCGGACAGTTTACCGTTCGTTTGTTCTATACCACTGATGGAATCTGTGTTTGCATGAGCTTTTGAAATCACATATCCGGGGCTTAAAAATACTGATAATAGTACAGCTTTAGGCAATAAGTTGCTGTATATCGATTTGATCATAATATTAAAATTTAATTTAACAGTTGAAATACTCTAATTTTCTCTACAAAAACTTTTTAGGTGTGTTATTTACTTCTCTCCATAGGCTAATGATTTAAGATTGCAATTGAATTTGTTCTGGTAGAACTATGAACTATACAGTACGGATAGTTGTAAAAAAGTAGGCTCGATTATCGGTTTTGGCTTATCTGTGGAGGTTATTGGAGTCTTCTGGAAGGGAAAAAGGAGAATATCTTTTTTGAAAGAATATCAATTTGACTAATTTTAATATCATTTTTGAAAACATCTAGTAGTTTTATATAGCTAATTTTGTCACGGTAGCAAACAACAGACAAGAATAGCCTTAGTTCTACCAGAACTAAGGTATTCACAAAAGCATAATTATCTTTTCGGGATATTTATACTTTTCCAGTTTTAGTTGTAACTGATCGTTACCTCTTTTTTATCGTTTTGGGAAAAACTTTTTGCCACTTCTTGTATATCCTCTAATGTGAATTTGCCTGTTATCCGGATGACCACATAGTCTGAATCTGTGTCGGCCAGCATGATCATTTCGTTGATTAGGTCACCGTTCTGGACGATGTAGAAAGAGGCGCGTGTATCGTTGTCCTTGACCCGCATCAGTTCTTCATGTGATTTGCTGATAAGGCTGCTGAATTCTTTTCGCATCTGGTCCCGGACTTCCTGCTTGTCGGCAGTGACGATTTGAAGATTGTTTATTTTCCCTTTCAGATTCATCAGGTTGAGGCCGCCGCTTTCTACATTAGGGATCATGTCGAACATTTTCTTGGAGATGAAGACAGATGTTACATTATCCATATCGGCATATTTTTCGAACAGTTTATCCTGGGCAAAGCACAAGCTGGTGCAACAAAGAAACAGGATCAGGAATATATTCTTTAATTTCATAAGATTAATCGTTTAAATGTTTGTTTAAAATATTGTTTACTTTATCTATCTCCTGCCCGGCGTTATCCACCTGGCTGATGCCTTTGTTGAGGTTCTGCGAGAGTAGGAGTAAAGCCTTTTCGGCAGCGGCGGCGGCATCTTTCGGATTGGTGTAAGTATCGCTGAGCCGGTCGTGAGCTTGATACGACGATTTGTATTGTAAAAAGCTGATGCACAACAGGATGGAGGCGGCAACTCCACTTAACCAATATAAAGTCCGTCTACGGGTCAATGAACGGGGCTTCTTTTCTTCCGTGGAAGCCCAGGTGTCGATCTGCTTTTCCAGTCTACGGGAAAGTCCTTCGGGTAAAGCTTGTTCCTCTTGGAGGGCTTTATTGATCAGTTCATCTATCTTTTTATCGTCCATATTCATATGTATAATATTTTTCAAGTTGTTCCCGGATTATTTTTCGTGCCCGGGAGAGTAGCACCCGTATGTTGACGGCACTCAGGCCGGTGATCTGTTCTATCTCGTCCATCGAACAGTCTTCGATCCCTCTCAACCGGAGAACTTGCCGCTGATTTTCCGGCAGGCGGTCGATCAGGTGGCGGATTTGCTGTACTTTGTCTTGTCTTTCCAACTCTTCGTCCGGTGAAGAAGCGGTAGAAAGAGTGACGGCTTCGGTGACATCTGCGTCGCGCCTGTTGGCACGAGGTGAGCGAAGGAAATCGAGGCAGAGGTTCTTGACCAGCGTCACGCAGAAAGCTTCCGGATTTTGGATATCGGTCAGTTCATTCCGCCGGCTCCATAACTTATAGTAGGCATCTTGCAGGATATCTTCGGCATCGGCCTTGTTTTCGACCAGCGCATAAGCAATCCGGAAGAGCTTGGGATGGAGGGGAAGGAACAGCCTTTTAAAGTTCTCAACATCCATCTTTGTGGTCGTTTATTACTTTTTCGATGTCAGATGGTTTGATCTTTCCTTTGATGCGGATCAGGGCATCGTCGCCTCCATCGGTTGTCAAGATTACCAGTTCGCGGATGATGTCTTTGTCAATACGTACCATTACTTTCGTGCGGTTGCCCTCTTCGTTGGCATTGACCATTGTTTCGTAATTCGGGTCTTTCAGTTTCTTGATGGCAGCGCGGAGATCGTCTTTGACGGTATTGCCGCATTCCTCGAAAGAAAGGACTTCGATGCTTTTTACACCCATCGTCTCGGTGAACAGGCTGCTTATTTTCATCAGGAACGGGCCGACTGTTACGTGGGTTACGTTTTTTTGCTTGGCAAAGTCGTTGAACAGCTTGTCCATGCTCTGGCTATATCCTGCTTGGCAGAATAGGATGAGGATCAGGATTGCGATGTATTTTTTCATCTTTCTAATGTATTAATCGTTACTTATTCCGTTAGTTCCGGCTCTTCAACGCGCGCTATTGGAGAGCGTTCATTAAGTAGACGGGAACGGAAAAGCTGTTGTTACAAAGAAAGAGAAAAATTTATGATTTTTCCTTACTTTCTGCTATTTCAACGAAATAAACGCTCGAACAAATCAGGAGGACAGCTATTAATTGGGACCAACTGAAGCGATCTTGTCCTAATGCCAGCGAGGTAATGGTTGCCACAATCAGGATCAGGTAACCATAGATGGCCACCAGTGTGGTTTTCAGATATTTTAGTCCGACCGGTATTAACAGGTAACTGATAACGGTCGGGAAAATCAGGACGAATGCCAAGACTGCCATCGGTTTCCAATGGATCGGGAACGTGAAAAGTGTTGCTTCAAATCCTGTAAATCCGGAAACGATGATGGCGGAGAAAGCCGCACCGGAAAAGGTGTACCGCAGCATTGTCATAACTCCTACATGCTTCAATATTCGGTTGCTTGCAATCAGATAGATTGCATAAGCCATGGAACTTAGCAGGCAAAGCAGATTTCCGGTGAAGGCATCGGAAGCCAGGTCATCGTTTTTCTGGGTCAGGATGCAGAGCAATGCGCCACCTAATCCGATCAGAATACCGGTTATTTTCATCTTTGTGATTGTTTCTTTAAAGAAGATGACAGAAAGAATGAATACCCAGATAGGTTGTAAACTGGAGAAAATGGAGCTTGACACAGGGGTCGTTTTGCTCAATCCCAGCAAGTAAAAGAACATAAAGCCATAAATGCCGAGCGCCCCCAACAGAAATAAGAGAATCTTTTCCCGGCGGGTGGAAGTCTCCGGTTGGGTGAACAAGCTGATAATCCAAAACGCGAGGGCGGCAAACGTACAGCGCAGGGTTACACCCGTCAGCGGACTTATCCATAATGGTAGGAGATATTTCAACGCATTCATATTCAACCCGCTGAAAGTTTTGGAAATAATCATGTAAATATTGGCTTCTCTTATTTTATTTTTCACGATGCTTGGGATTTTATGTTATACTTGTTTGATGCGGTCGTCGAACAAGAACGAATCTTGTTTCAGGTAGGCCCATGCGGCAGCTATCAGGGCAATGGCCATATTGAAGATGAAAGCGAACTGCTGTGTCTCGATATGGAGCATATCCTTGAGTATGTTTATAATGAAAGGGCAAAGAAGAATGGCCAGATAGTTCATGGCCATAACGAATGCCAGTGCAAGCGTCACTTTTTCAGGAATAGCCGTGCGGGTCGTTTTGTCGTAAGCTATCGGTTGTATGACACCATAGCCTAATCCGGCAAAGATACAACCCAGCCCGATCAACCATTCGGTGCGGGAAACGAGTATAAGCGCCATTCCGACAGAGATCGAGACCATACAGGCAAATTTGGTCTTTTTGCCGAAGAAGGAGACAATTTGATTCAGTATAAATCCCGGCGACATGATAGCCAAGAAAAACAGCGAGATCATAATACCCGAATTACCGCTGGTAAAATGATATTCTTTCATCAGGAAAGGAAGATTGAAGCTGATGATGATCACTAAGTAAGTAGCCAACCCATAGAACGACATGATCTGCATCAGGTGGGGAATCTGTATACCGAACTTCCCGAAACTGCTATCGGCAGGCCTTTCCGTTCTCCGGCTAGTGGTGTTTATGCCTATACCGGGATACGGTGAAATATTCTTTTTCAGATAGAACGAGAGAACGATCGAGATCAGCGGAAACAGGTAGACGATAAACGGCAAATGCCAGTTCACCTCTGCCAGATACCCCGTCAGAACGGTGGCCAGCACTAACGTTATATTCGTAATGGCGGAACTGAGCCCGAACTGTTTCGTACGGTATGTTCCTGTAAAAAAGCGGGAAATCAAACCGGTGGAAAGTGGCACGATCAATCCGGAACCGATCCCCAATAATGCGCTGACTGTTATCAGTTGCCACATTTTTGTGGAAAGCATGTACAGGATGCCGCTCAACGAGAAGATCACCAGTCCCACTTGCAACAGAAGGACATTATTGATCTTTTCCGTCAGTTTGCCCGACAGGATGATAAAAGGGATGATCAAGAGGGAAGGAAGCGATGAAAGCATCTGTATGTCCAGTTCTGTGGAATGCGGAAAGATTGCAGAAAGTCTTCCTAAGATTGGGGAGACAGCCAGGCCGGGCAGTGCATTCAGTGCCGATATCGACCATATGCCTATTAGCGTGATAAGAGGAATCGTCCCCTGTCCGGTCTGTATTCGCATAATCGTTTCGTTACATCATTTTTTATTGTATTGAAACAATCCCGAATAGTGAAAGTTCATTGTTTTAATAAACCCCAAATATCGTATGTTTAACGAAAAACGCAGAACAATTGCGGATAGTAGCTGTTTTTGCCATACAATCGGCCGAAACAAGTCGATAGCGCCATTATTAATTAAAAACAAAAAGACATGGAAGATTCTAATTTCAGAAAAGGTGATGCCAAGACAGCAATCTTTGGCTCGGAAAAGATGCTACAAGCCTCTCCTGTAGACAAAATCCCTGATGGTCCTACCACCCCGGAAATCGCGTATCAGATGGTTAAAGACGAAACGTTTGCACAGACACAGCCCCGCTTGAACCTGGCGACATTCGTAACTACCTATATGGACGACTATGCAACCAAACTTATGAACGAGGCGATCAACATCAACTATATCGATGAAACGGAATATCCGCGTATTGCCGTCATGAACGCCAAATGTATCAACATCGTAGCGAATTTGTGGAATACTCCCGAACAGGCAAAATGGAAAGCCGGTGCATTGGCTATCGGTTCGTCCGAAGCATGTATGTTGGGAGGTGTCGCAGCTTGGTTGCGCTGGCGTAAGAAAAGGCAAGCCGCCGGTAAGCCTGTGGATAAGCCGAACTTCGTTATTTCTACCGGATTTCAGGTTGTATGGGAAAAATTCGCCCAGCTTTGGCAGATCGAAATGCGCCAGGTGCCTCTGACATTGGAGAAGACTACGCTCGATCCCGAAGAAGCATTGAAGATGTGTGATGAAAATACAATCTGTATTGTGCCGATCCAAGGGGTTACATGGACAGGTCTGAACGATGATGTGGAGGCTTTGGATAAGGCACTCGATGCCTACAATGCAAAGACCGGCTACGATATTCCAATGCTTCCGGCGGTTTTATCCTCCCGTTCCTGAAACCGGAATTGAAGTGGGACTTCCGTTTGAAATGGGTTCTTTCCATCAGTACGTCCGGACATAAGTTCGGTCTGGTTTATCCGGGCCTGGGTTGGGTTGTCTGGAAAGACAAGTCATATTTGCCCGACTCCATGTCATTCAGTGTAAATTATTTGGGAGCCAATATCACACAGGTAGGTCTGAACTTCTCCCGTCCTGCCGCCCA
>OGLB01000962.1_pt1 | contig 13267 bp, 5 predicted proteins | sample 1572551 | NCBI WGS metagenome assembly OGLB01 (sample SAMEA2582003, study PRJEB24529) | metagenome | biome: Human gut stool | place: China | collected 2011
AGTTCCTCTCTGCGGTCTAAATCCTTGAAAATCCACTGCTTGAACGCATCCCGAATCGCTTCCTGTGCCTGCTGCGCCAGCATGGTTTCTTTTTTGTTCAGCACTCTCCTTTCTTTTCCATCCTCATAGATGGTATCGTAAATTTTGGTATCCCGGAGATTCAGCGCATCTTCCAGCAGTCGATAGCCGTTGACCCGCATTGTGCCATAGGTGTTCGTCACACGGGGATTACTCCGGTCAAGTGACTTTCCGCTGATGTTCCATGCGCCGCTGATTTCCGAATAGGTAGCCTTGATGGAACTTCCGATATAGTAACTCGGCGTTTTGAATACCTGCTCCATGAAGTCCGTAATGTACTCTGCCTTGATCCAGTTTGCACCCAGCCGCACTTCAATCTCCGAAGCATTCAAATCTTTCGGCTGTACCCGCTTGAGATACTCGACATTGACCTGATACTCCGGGTGGTTTGCGGCAAAGGTTTCTGCCGTTGCCAGCTTTTCCCGGACATTGCCGGACAGATATTCGTCTGCCGTCACCCACGCCTGTGTGACAGGATTGCGGAAGATAACGCCCGCCAGTTCTTCGGTCACTTCCTGCTCTGTCTTTCCGCAAAGTTCAGCCATAAACGGTACATCGACCTTTGCTTTTTCTCCGATGGAGAGTGCCAGGGCTTCACTCGGCGTATCCACAGAGGTCACAGGTTCCGGCTTGCGAATGGTGCGCTTGGTAAAAATATCTGCCAGCCGCTTGAGGTTTTTATCCTCATCCAGAATCTCAAGAGATGCCAGCAGACAATAGCTGCTGTCCTGCCGGAATGCCCGTTTGTTGGCGGTGCTGTTGATAAGACCGTACTGCGCGGTGAACCGCTTATACTGGTCTTTCAGCTTTCCTTGCAGCAGTTCCACTTCGGCATCTGTACCATCGTGCAACTGGCAGTCCAGCAATTTCTGTGTGGTTTCCCGCAGAGCGATCATTCCCAGCACACGCTCCGCCGTGACCGCAGGCAGGTCAACCTTGTTCATGTAGGAGTTTTCACGGTAATAAACCTGTCCATCCACGTTGGTGTAACTGAAGTTCTTCACGTTCGGGTCTGCCGGGAGCGGTTCTGCGTTCTGGTCAAGTTCATCGTCCGTGATTTCCGGCTCTGTGATTTCCGCATGGATGTTCTCAACTGCTGCTTTCAACTGCTGGGCAAGGTCTGCGCCCTCGATGGGCTTGACCGTGGTTTCCTGCTTGCCGTACTGTGTACTTTCAGTCGTGATCTCACCCAGCACCATTTCAGGATGCTTCGCAAAATACTGGTTGATGGAGTATCCTTCCGGCGTTTCGGCAAGGTCTACCCACTCTGCCCGCTCCACCGCTGCACGGTCACGCTTCTGCAGGAACAGAATGTCAGCAACCACGCCCGTGTTGGCATTGCGCTGGAACGCATTGTTCGGCAGTCGAATCGCGCCTACCAGATCGGCACGGTTAGAAAGGTACTCACGGACAGAGGAATCCTTTTTATCCATCGTACCGCTGGACGTTACCACTGCTACCACACCGCCCGGACGCACAAGGTCAAGGCTCTTGGCGATAAAATAATCGTGGATGAGGAAATTGTGGCGGTCATACCGCTTATCCGGCACTTTGTAATTGCCGAACGGTACGTTGCCCACAACACAGTCAAAGAAGCTGTCCGGGAACTGCATCGTTTCAAAGCCCTGCACCGCAATCTTGTTTTTCTGGTACAACTGCTGTGCAATGCGGCCCGAAATGCTGTCCAGCTCCACGCCGTACATCCGAATCTTCTCCATGCTGTCCGGCACCAGACCCATGAAATTGCCGACACCACAGGACGGTTCCAGCACATTGCCTTTGGACAATCCCATATTGCCCAGAGCTTCATACATTGCCTTGATGACCGTAGGAGAAGTGTAAAACGCATTCAGGGTACTGGCGCGGGCTTCCTTATACTCATCTGCCGTGAGCAGGGACTGTAGTTCGGCATACTCTTTCGACCACTCCGCATTGCTTTCATCGAACGCCTGCGGAATGCCGCCCCATCCCACATACCGGGAAAGAATCTCCTGCTCCTTTGCGGTAGCCTGCCGTTGCTCTGCATCCAGCGTTTGCAGCACCCGAATGGCTTCCACATTGGCTTTATACTTTGTTTTCGGCCCTCCTGCGCCGAGATCATCGTCCGTAATACGGAAGTTCATAGGTTCCTGTTTGGGCTGTACAGGCTGTTCTGTTTCTGCTTCACTGTCCAGCGGAAGATTGTGCTGCCGCCTTGCATGGTTGACCTCTGCCGGGGTCATAGGCTGCTGCGTCAGCGGTTCAAGGGCTTCCTCTGCCGCTGCGCGGCTAATGGCATCCGTTCGGTTCTGCACATCTGCGATCAGCTGCATCTGTTCCGGCGGAAACTCAGGATTGAGCAAATCTTCCAACTCTCCGCCCGATTCTGCCACCGAATAGATCACATCCATCTGCTCCGGGGAAAAATCCTCGTAAGCCACACCAGCATTGTGCAGAGCCGTAAAGACTGTGATTTCCACCGCTTCTTCCATCGGCACATCGGCCTGTTCATACAGGTGCCGAATGTACTCCAGCGGTTCCGTTCGGAAGATCGGATACCGGGCTTTTTTCGCAAGGGTCATGTCCTGCAAGCTGACCGTTCCCTGTTCAAAGTTGACCGAATCCACACGGAACTCCCTATCGTCCAGTTCAATAATGGTATTGACTGGCAGATATTCCTCTCTGCGGAAATACTTTGTCTGCGCATGGGTTCCATCTTCCTGCTGGCCGGACAGATAGACGCTCTCCCCCTGTTTCCAGAGCTTCATTGCCTGCGAAACCCACTGTTCACGCGGAAAACCAGATACCTCAACCTTGCCGAGTGCGGTTTCCTTTTCCAACAGCTTGCTGCCAAGAAGTTCTGAAACGCGCTTTGCATCCTCGCCGTAGAACTCAAAGTTACCGTGCTGCTCGTAGCCGACTAGCGCATCCGGGTAACGCTCTTTCAGCGCATTATACTCGTTGGCTTCATCCAGCGGCAGGGGCTGCAAGGTCGGCTCAACGGCCTTTTCTTCCGCTGCATACAGAACCATAATGCCGCGCACCCACTGCGGTGCGTCCTTGCTATCCTGATACAGTGCAACGGCATCCCGTCTGTCCGTAATAACGTCCTGATAGGTGCGCTGGAAAATATCTTCTACCAACCAGTCTTTGAAGTTTTCCCAGTTCTGGCTTGCTTCCAGATACAGCGGAGCAGTTTTCGCATTCTGCTCTAACAGCTCGTCAATCTTGTTCCGAAGTTCCTTTTCCGCTTCGTCTGCATCCACATCGCGGTCGCGGAGATACGGATAGATTTCACTCTGCTGCACCGCATCCAGCATGGAATACAGACATTCTTTGTAAACACAGCGACTATCTTTCAATGCAGATTTCTGCCCTGCCAGAAGATAATCATTCAGCGGATTCTTTGCCAGTTCTGCATCATACTGGTTCGGTCGAAGCACCCGCGCCGCCCATGCAGGACGCTCCATATCTTTCAGATAGATCAGAGAATCCGTAACACGTTCGATTTTATAAAGGCGGTCATCTTCCAGATAGAGATAATCCCCGACATTTCTGCTGTACTTTGCCGCCTGCATCTGGGGTTCTTCAACCACTGCGGTGGTTGAATGCTCTTTCGATTCCTGTTCCTGCGCCCAAATATCGAAAAGCGATATTTGTCCTGTCTCAGAAACAGAAATCTCAACAGCCTTTTTCTTTTCCGGGAAGATCGTGTACGTTCCCTCAACATACTGGTGCAGTTCAGCAAGCGTCTTTGATTTTTCTTCATATTCCGGGGAATCCAACGGAACGGAAAGAAGTGCTGCATCCATCTTTTCCAGAAGTTCTGCCGCCTGTTCCGGGTTAGCCAGCATGACGGGCAGTTTCTTTCTGGCATCCTCATTCAGCAATTCCCGCTTAAATGGACGCTCTACTTCATCGGGCAGACGATGGTAGAAACCGATTACTCGATTTGCCATCTGCTCACGCTCATAAATCGGCATCCGGCTGTAATCCGCAGGTTTCAGATACAAACTCTGGTCAATAAGCTTTGCAACTCGTTCAGCCGCCTGATTCCAGTTCAGCTTTACCAGCGCATCCGGCTTTCCATAGATGCCCCGTGCCAGTTCAAGACCTCTGCCGTCATAGCTGGCATGGGAATTATCTGCACGGGAAAGTGCATGACTGCTGCCGCCCACACCGTATCGGTCTTTCAGAAATGCCGCGCGTTCTGCTTTCTCTGTATGGGTAAGGAAGAAACTGTACGTTGCCAGCCTGCCATCCGAATACGGCCCGCCGCCTGCAAGGAAAGCGTTGATCTCATCGTCCGTGATAAAAACTTTCTGCTCATTCCACTGAAAGTCCTCTCTTGCCTGATACGGCTGGAACGGGAGGGCAAACTTCTGAAACTGTTCGGATACTTTGTTCGGGCGATAGAACGGCATCCGCATCACACTTTTATCTTCGGCGTAGGCTTCTGCCAGTCCCAAAAGACGTTCGTTCAGGTCAGCCAGAAATTCCGGCTGGTCAAGCAGCTTTGCAAGGCGTTCTGTAAGTTCCGGGTATCCACCGGAGAAGATAGACGTATCGGAAAAGACCATCTCTGCCACGCCCTCTGCCATATCGCGTTCCATATAGCTCAGGACTTCTGCGTGTTCATGCAGAGCATTGCCACGGGCTGCATCCAGGACAGACTTTGGTGCGTACTCTCCCTGCTGTAAAAGCTGATGGATTCTGCCGCTGACATCTTCCCATGACAGAAATGCTTTGTTTTTGGGGTCGTTCCGAACCGTATCGCCAACGGCGATCTGCATACCCAGCTCATCGAACCAGACCGCATATTTTGTGCCGCCGATCTCAAAGCCTTTGCCGCCCTCGCCATATTCCTTTTTGACGAAAGCAGTATACTCTTCCGGGGTCTGTTCGGACATGAAATTGTAAATAAGCCGGAGCTGGCTTTTGTTTCGATTGCTGCCTGTCCGCAGGATTTCATCCACAACTTCTGCCGGAATGGTGATCTCATCGGCATACTGTGCCTGCATCGGGGCTTCGATTGCCCGAATCTGCTGTTCCACGGTCGGCAAACTGGGCAGAGAAAAAGCAGAGGCAATTTCTTCCTCTGCTTCGCTCAAATCCTGTTCCATTGTTGTTTCAGTTAATTGTACACCAATTCCTTCAAAACGATCTCTTCTGCCATCGCCGTCAGGCTGTTCTGATGTGCCGCCCATGCCAGCGGGTCTTTCTCCTTGCTCGGTGCCGGAAACTTCTCGTTCAGGCTGTCCAGCAGGGTTTCCATCCGGTTCTCCGCTGCTTCCTCGATCTGCGCCAGATGCTGGTTCAGCCTGCCGCTCATCAGCATACTCTGATACCAGTTCTTGCGGTTCTCTTTCAGGTACGTCCTGCGCAGCATCCCGTACTTCCCGATAATCTGCGGCTCGTCCTTCACGGCCAGATTCGGGAACAGATAATCTCCCTTGCGGTAATACGTCAACTCCATTTTCTTGTCCTCCTTTGGTCGTGTTTTCTTTGGTTTCACGCTTTAATGTGTTAAAGTCCGTATTGGTATTATACAAGCTGTCAACGGATTTTTCAAGCTGCTGCGTGATTTCTTTTTTGTAAATTTTCCGCATCTCTCGGCCAATGTCAAAAAGAACCGCTTCGCACTGTTCGGAAACCGCGTTGCCAAGGAACGACAGTACCGGCAGCTTGTTGAAATCCACGATACGGATAAAGTCATCATCGTCCAGCACATCCATAGGCTCCTGCCCGCAGCGGCGGGAAAGCGTATAGAAAATACTGTTGGTCATCAGTTCCCGGAAGCGGACACGGATGTTATCTTCGTCCAGTTCTTCCAGAAAAGTGCCTGCCACCTCATAGGCCAGACCGTCCATCGCTTCATCCAGATTGTCGGCGGTCAGCTGCTGTGCCAGTTCCATCAGGGCAGTATTCATGCTGTCTGTCTGGGATAAACCATAGGTATCCGCCAAATGGTCTAGGATAATCTGCTCATGCTCGTGGCTGTCCAGATTCCATAAGAGCGGTGTTTTTCCGCCGCGCACCAGATGGGTGTCAGCAATATCGAACACATACCGCAGCCTGGTACGCGGTCCGGTATCATCCAGAAGCGCGATGCCTTTTGCGCCACGGTTGACCCATCGGCTCATTTTCTGATTCCAGAGTTCCATTTCTGCGCAGGCGGTTGCATCGGGCCGCTGCGCGTGGATCAGGAGCGCATCGGTGAACGAATAGCGGTACAGCCGCGCCGCCACATCCAGATAACTCATCCAGTCCTGTGGCGAGTTACTGACATACCGGGCGTTCTGCTGCGCCAATTCTCGAATATCGTTAATCTGTGGCAAGGGTCAAACCTCCTTTACGTTTTCTCTTTCATCGGTGCTTTGGGAAATTCCAGGCTGTACTGTGCGCGGCCATCTTCGACACGCATCACAAGGTCAGCGGCGAATGTCTTATCTTTTTTCGCGGAATAAAAGTCTTTTACATGGGTGCGGCCTTTCTTCAAAAGGTCTACCGCCATCTTCTTGTCCAGCGTTTTTCTCATGTTGGACAAGTATCTGCTTTCTTTCCAGAGGGCAAATTTGCAGCTGCGGTCTGCACAACAAAAGCTGAGTTTGCTCTCATGTACAGGGTTTCCGCAGACCGGGCAGCTTCCTACGCTTACCTTATTATGATTGGGAGCTGCCGCGACGGTAGGAATCTGCCGGAGGTCAGCCAACATCTTATCGAGCAATCCGTGGATGCCCTGCATAAAATCATAGGGCTTGATCTCGCCGCGCTCCATCCGCAGCAGGTCATTTTCCCATTCGGCTGTCATACTGGCAGATTTCAGGTAGTCCGGGATATTGCGAATCGCGGCCACACCGTCCTCCGTGGGAATCATCTGCTTGCCCTTGCGCTCAACATAGCCGGAGGATACCAGCTTTTCCAGAATCGCAGCGCGCGTTGCAGGGGTTCCCAGACCTTTCTTCTCCGTGTCCTTTTCAAATTCCTTGTTGCCTGCGGTTTCCATGGCCGACAGCAGGGTATCTTCGGTGTAGACTTTCGGCGGTGAAGTAAAGCCCTGCTTTTTCTCTGCCCGTACCACAGGAAGAAACATTCCCTGCTCCATCTTTTTCGGAAGCGGTACATCTTTGTCCTTTTCCGGCTCTGCAAACGGAACAGGCTTTGCCGTGTATCCGGGCTGCAGAACATCCTTATATTTTGCCGTGAAGTTCCTGCCCTGGCAGCATACCGTCACAAGCACATCTTCGTAGATGAACGACGGCTGCACAGCCTGCACCAGTTTCCAGATAATGAGCGAAAGAATCTTCTGTTTGGTTTCGGACAACTTTTCCTTATTACACTTTGCGCCCTGCATCGTCGGCAGGATCGCATGATGGTCTGTGACCTTGCTGTTGTTGATAACGTAGCTCACATCCACGGTCTGGCCATCCAGAGCCAGCACCAGAGATTCCACTGTCTTGCGCATATCCTCGGTCACAAACTGGCTGTCCGTTCTGGGATATGTCACCAGCTTTTCTTCATACAGTTCCTGCAATGCCTGCAAGGTCTGGCTGGCAGTCATACCGTAATAACGGTTTGCTTCTCGCTGCAAGGTCGTCAGGTCATACAGCTTCGGGGGCTTCTTTTCTACCCTCTTGCGTTCGATGCTGCCAACCACCGCACACTGCCCATCGCAAGCCGCCTGCATGGTATCGGCATCCTGCTCCTGCGCCATCTGTTCCGATGCCGCCACGACACCCGCACCGGACAGTTCCACTTTATAATAGGGTTCCTTTACAAAGTTCTGGATTTTGGCCTGCCGTTCGGCCAGCATCGCCAGCGTCGGGGTCTGCACCCGGCCAATGGTCTGTTTTCTGCCGTACTTTTTTGTAAAAGCGCGGGTTCCGTTCATGCCGATCAGCCAGTCTGCTTTTGCCCTGCACTCGGACGCTGCAAACAGGTTGTCGTAGGCCGCACCATCTTTCAGGTTTTCAAAGCCCTGCTGGATAGCGGCATCCTCCATGCTGCTGATCCACAGCCGCTTGATGGGGAGTTTGCTTCCGGCAAGAGCATACACACGGCGGAAAATCGCTTCACCCTCGCGCCCTGCGTCGCAGGCGTTCACCACATAATCGAATTTCTTGCTGCGGAGCAGTTTGCGCAGAACATTGAACTGCGGCTTCTTGGTATTGTGTACCAGCAGTTTCCACTCAACAGGGAGAATCGGCAAATCCTCAAAACGCCAGTTTTCATAGCGTTCATCGTAATGTTCCGGGGCTGCATACTCTGCCAGATGCCCCAGACACCAGCTTACCACGCAATCCCCACCCTCCAGATACCCGTCCTCCTGCCGATATGCACCGATCACTTTTGCAATGGATTTCGATACGCTCGGTTTTTCTGCAATCACCAGATATTTCAACGCTTTCTCCTTTTTGAAAAAAGCAGGGATAGCCTTTCGACTACCCCTGCATCCTTATGTTACGGTTTTCTTATGTGCCATTTTCGTTGCCGGACTGATTATCCTCGTTCACAGTCGCAAGGCTCTGGTCGGTTTCCAGATTTTCACTCTGCGGCGTTTCTTCTTTCGGCTTCGGCTTATAAATGTAGAAGTAGAAGAAAGCACCTGCACCGCCCAGTGCCGCCACGAATACCAGCAGCAGAATCTTATTCATGCCGCCGCCCGATTCCTCTTTCGGTTCTTCGATTTCCACATCCGGGGTAGGTTCGGGTTTGGTTTCGGGCAGAACTACCGCAGGCGTTTCTTCTTCCTGCTTGCCGTTCCGTTCTTCATCGTCCAGAAACTCCTGCAAATCGTACTCGTCGATCATCGAGAGCATATAGACGTTTTCGCTGTTTCGCGCCCGGTCGATCACCAGAAAGAACGTGTTGCCGCCCTTGGTCTTTACTGTGAAGAACTCCTTGCTGGGGTCATCTACGATGTTGTCCTCCACCTCGCCGTTGCCTGCGATGGTGAACGGGATCTTTTCTTCCTCCGTTGGCTCGGCTTCCTCGACCCCCTGCACAGGTTCCTCCGCCACCGCAGTGGTGTCCACAAAGGCAAAGGCCGGGGTCGAAAAGCCCACTGCCATCAGCAGGGTCAGAATTGTGCTGGGGATAACAACTCCCAGCCGTTTAAGCATCTTTTTCAATCGCTTCCTCCGTTTCTGCTTCCTCCGAAGCGTTGTTTACAGCGGTCAGGAACGTCACGTTGCCCGCCTGAATGTTGTCCAGCAGAGCCAGCAGTTCGCGCCCGCCCATCTTGGTGCTGCGGATGGCACGAATGATCTCGCTGTCCTCTTCCTTTTTCTGTGCTGCCCGGATGGTTCTCAGCCGTTCTTCCAGTTCCGCGATCTGCTGTTCCGTCTTTTCGGCTTCATCCAGATATTTCTGTAATTTTTTGCCCATCGGCCCTCCTTTCAGTTGATGCGGCCAAAGCCTAAAAAGTGGCTTTGCCAGTAGGTCGAATTGATGCTGGTATAGGAAATGGGGTCGCCGCAGTGGATCATCATGCCATTGCCGACGTAGATTCCAACGTGCGACGCGCCAACGGTGTTATAGGTTTTCTCAAAGAAGATCAAGTCACCAGGCTGTGCATCCGCAGGAGAGACATAGCTGCACTTTCCGCGTAGACCGTTGGCTGTTGTACGCCCAACGCTCCACCCATTGCCGCTGTTATTGATGACCCAGCAAACGAAGCCGGAGCAGTCAAAACTGGTGCTTGGGGAACTGCCGCCCCACACATACGGCATACCTAGATACTTTTCGGCTTCCTCAATCATCCTTGCGAACTTTTCATCTGAAAGGGCTTCCGAGGGAATGTCGTACTTGAAGCCGCCGGAGCCAGCAGCACCGCCGCCCGTGCCAATACTGCCCGTTGTGCCGCCGCTGTAAGTCGGTGATCCTGCGCCGAACAGTTCGGGGCGGTTGCCGTAGGTCAGGTTGTAGGCATCGTATCGCCCGGTCTGCTTCCGATTCATGTTCTTCCGCGCGATGGTATCAAAACCCTTATTTTTCAGCAGGACATTGAGGATTTTGTACTCATACTCCACTTCTTCCTGATAAGTATAGGTTTCCATGCTGATGTTTCCAAAAGCGTCAATCGTTGGCCGAATCCCTACTCTGGTTTCCATGCGTGTGCGAATCTCTATCGTTTCCCAGACTTTCAGGAGATACTGTTGCTCAAACAGCGACTTGATGACGGGTTTCACCTGTCCTCTGGTGAACTGCTCATATACGGCAGTCAGATGAGAGATCAGCTGATAGGGGTCATGCCCAATTTCATCCAACTGGTAACGGTATTCGTCATAGCCGGGATGTGTGGACTCCATCTGCCGTATCTGCTCATCCAGCTTCTTTTCCAGTTCCAGATAATCTTCTTCTGCACCTTTCATGTCAGCGTCCTTACTGGGATACGTCGTTCCGATAAAGGTACTGCCCGTTCCATGGATCGCTGCTGAACAGCTTGAGAATGCGCCCATAATCAGCATGAGCATCAGTGCTGCAATGCCAAGTCCCGCCCAGAGGGTCTTGTTCTGCACAACGACCTCCTGCACCGCTGCCTTTGCTTTTTCTGCAAGCGTGTTTGCTGCCGTTGCCGCCTGCTTGCTGGCAGCGTTTCCGGCTTTCTGGCCCCGCTTGGCTGCTGCATAGGCATCCTTATACTGCTTTTTCTGGTAAAACTTTGAACCGACTGTCTTTGTTGCTTCACCTCCTGCGGCAGTCGGTGGCGGCTGGGGCGGTTTCTTTTTCAATGGCATTTCTGCCGCTTCTTCGGTTATGCCGCCCTCATTCTCCGAAAATTTCAGACGGCTGGATTTTGTTTCCGCAGTGACCTTTTTCTCGGCTCTTGCGGATTTTTCTTTGATCTTTTTCCGGCCTTTGGAGAAGCGGTACAGTCCTTCCAGCGTTTCTTCGCTCTTGTGCGCCGACTCCACGCCGGAGTTTTCCTTTTCGACCTGATGTACCTTGTTGTGGGCAAAACCAGTGGCGGTATCCACTCCTTTCTTCGCCACTTTCTTAATGCCCAGCCCCGCGCCTCGGACGATGCCGCCCTGCTGCTCATCATCAAAGGATAAGCGGCCCTTTTTCTTAGGTGCAGGCTCTGCATCTTCGTCCACAGGCGGAGCATCTTTTTCTTTCGGTTTGCCATCCTCCTGATGGGCTTTATAATACTCTGTACTCTGCTTGGCGGTGCTGCGCCGGGGCTTTTCCTCCTCTCCGTCCTCGGCATCCATGCACACATCTTCTTCTACAACAGGGGTTTCTTCTGCACTTTCCGCAGCGTCTTTTTCCGAATCTTCCTGCTTCGGTGGTTCTTCTGCAACTGCGGACTTGGTTTCCCCGGTGCGGAGATTCTCTTCCACCAGACCGTCTTTGGTCATTTTCTGGACGATTTTATCTCTGCCCCGGAATCGCTTGTCTGCCATCGGATTCACCTCCCGTCCGGCAGGAAACTTATGCAATCAGCGTTGCATGGGTTTCCCACTTATCGAGAATCCGCTCCAGCTCCCTGGCAAAAGCGATCAGCCGGGAATTGACCTCCGTGCGGTCGATGTAGCCCCGCTCTTCCATGTGGAATCCGTGGGTCAGTTCATCTGCCAGTGCGCCGACTGCGTAAAAGTCCTCCAGCACCGTATGCACCACCGATTCCTCATCGTGAAAGTTCAGCATTTCCACTTCCTGATAAGGCGGGCTGGAATCGCCATCGTATTTTGCCGCCTCAGCACGATCATGCAGCTTCAGGATCATCTGACTCAGTTTTTTCTCTTTCATCATGCGTCTTTCTTCTCCCTGTATTTTGCAATTTCATTCGGTTTCGTGGTCATAAGACCATAGAGTTTCAGCGAAGTATCAAACTTATCCTTGAACGGGATAATGGTGTTGCCGTAGAACAGCAGCCCCTCGCCCTCGTTGCTGTTCGTCACATAGGAAAGCTGGAACGGCGAAATGTTGAGCTGCTTTGCAAGAATCTGTCTATCGCCGGATGCCTGATTCAGCATATAAATGAAATCGCTATTCTCAAAGATATTCTCGATTTCCCGGCTTGCCAGCAAGTCTTTGATGTTCTGCGTGATACCCGTGGGGATGCCGCCCCATTTTCGGAAACGCTTCCAGATTTCAACACTGTATGCGGCAGTCTGCTCTTCCTTTAAGAGCAAGTGAAACTCATCAATGTAGTATCGTGTGTTTTTCTTTGCATTGCGGTTGATGGTAACGCGATTCCACACCTGATCCTGCACGATGAGCATACCCAGCTTTTTGAGCTGCTTTCCCAACTCTTTAATGTCAAAACAGATAAGGCGGTTATCCAGTTCCACATTCGTCTGATGGTTGAACACCCGCAGCGAACCATTGACGTAGATTTCCAATGCCGTGGCGATGCGCTGCGCCTGCCGTTCTTTCTGTTCCCGCAGGCAGTCATACAGATCACCGAGAATCGGCATATTCTCTGGTTTCGGGTCATTCAGATATTTCTGATAGACCAGCGGCAGGCATCGGTCAATGACGGATTTTTCTTCCGGCTCCATACCGTCCCGTGCACCCATGATAAGTTCACACAGGGAAAGGATGAAGTCCGACTTCATGCCCAGCGGGTTATCATCGTCCGCATAGTTCAGGTTAATGTCCATCGGGTTGATGTAGTCCCGGCTGGTGGATGAGATATGAATGACCTGCCCGCCCAGGGCTTCGACCAGCGGATAATACTCGCCTTCCGGGTCTGCGATGATAATATCGTCCGTTGTCGTGAAGAACACGTTTGTCATTTCACGCTTTGCGCTGAACGATTTACCAGAACCAGGCGTACCCAAAATCAGACCGTTCGGATTTTTGAGCTGTTTGCGGTCTGCCATAATCATGTTGTTGGACACTGCATTCAGACCGTAATAGAGGGAATCGCCCTCCATGAAAAGTTCCTGCGTGGTGAACGGCACGAAAATGGCGGTGGAAGTTGTAGTCAATGCCCGCTTGATGGGGACAAGGTTATTGGCCAGCGGCAGGCTGCTCATAAGTCCCTGCTCCTGCATATAGTCCAGTCGATTCAGGGTACAGTTGAACTTCTGAGCGATACCAGCCGTCTGAAATACCGCACTGTCCAAATCCTGTTTGGTTTTCGCAGCATTGAGGAACAACACCGTAATAAGGAACATACGCTCATTGCGGCTCTGCAGATCATCCAGAATCTTCTTGGCTTCACCACCATAAGTTGCAAGGTCAATCGGAATAATTT
>OGLB01000964.1_pt1 | contig 13223 bp, 23 predicted proteins | sample 1572551 | NCBI WGS metagenome assembly OGLB01 (sample SAMEA2582003, study PRJEB24529) | metagenome | biome: Human gut stool | place: China | collected 2011
TGGCACTATGTCAATAACAGCGCTATTACGCTTGTTATCAGCGTCTTTCTCATGTTTCGTCACTCCCGTACCTGGCTTTAACACGCGCCAGAACTTTTAATTTTGATTTTCCCCGCCGGCGATTGATAATACGTGGATTAGGTACACAACTACGGTCATCAGCACAAACGGGCCTGTTATTAACATAGTGCCAATAATGTATTGGCTTACCGCACCGTGTGAATCTAATCCAGCCGTATTCCATCAGCCTACCTCCTGCGTTTTTTACGCTTTTTCTTCTGGGTCTTTTGCATTTCTTTTAGACATTGCAGTCCACAAAAATGTAAAGTCCTGCGGGTTACGCCATCCCAGATTTTAAGCTCAGCCGCAGGTGCAATCGGTTTATTGCATACGCAACAATTCATTGGCCGCCTCCTATGCTTGCTAAAAATATTAAAGATGGTATAATTAAGTTAGTCAGCTGACAGCTCAGTCTGTCAAAACATCCTCGAAACCGTTTGCGTGCCAGCGCAGGCGGTTTCTTTTTTTCTGCCGCTAAAGCGTCCAAAGATATTAAGTAAGGCAACTGCAGCGCCTTTCATTTCGTCAATAAGCCACATATTGCTTAACTTCCCATCCGACACAACATCTTCAACAATACCGTCCATATTGGATACCACATCATTTACTTCTTTTTGCACCTGCAGCACTCCAATTGCCAAATTGTCCTGGTCAATCATAATGCCGAACACATCACAAAATAGCGGGTTCTTTTCAAGGTGCTGCACACGCAGCCACGGCGTACCGTAAAGGCGCGACATTTTAAGAACAGTAATGTCTTGTACTGGTGCTATGCCAAGTTCGTAATTTTTCAACGTGCTTTCGGCTATCGCAAGTTCCTGCGCTGCATCAATTCGTTTAATGCCGCTGTACTTTCTCGCCAAAAGATAGATATTAGCTACAATATCTGCCATACAATCACTTCCTTTGTGCTATCCTTTAATCAAGGTAGCTTTTTCTTTTTTTGCGGCTTTATTCCGCTGGAAGATTATGCGCCCCATTTTTTTAGTACATTTTGGGTCACCGCAGAGGCGGACGTTCCGCTGCTTAACATCGTCCCAGATGTAATAGCGCAGTTCGGTGTCCTCGATGAAGTTTCCGCATCCTGGGCATATTTGTCTGCTAGACATTTAAACTCACCTCCCATCAGTCTGGCTGCTAAGAATAAAAGCTTAACTCCTTCTTCAATTGGTATTTTACTTTTGGAAGTAAAGCATTCTGCTACAGCAATTGTGCTGCGCGATACATGGTATATCTCCATTAAATTCACATCCTTGTTATAAGTTGTTATTATCATTGATTGGGTCATTAACAGCTAAAAGATTACCGTTGAAGTCCCAATACTGACTTCCTCATTTTTTAGGGTGGTCTGGTCTCTTGCTGCCTGAAACAACCATAATTTCAATTACAGGTATCGTCTTTACGGAACGTACTGCCGAATGTATTTAAACTTCCATTGTTCACTGCCCCCTACATAACTGAATAAAGCATCATAATTGCAGCTACTAGTGCAAGCATCGATACAATTAAAGGAATCCAATCTTCTAATTCAAGTCCCAACAAAAACTGATTTGAAAACATTGGAATACAGCTAAACACATAATATTTCCAAGTTTTTGGAATATCATGCTTGCTTCTGATGTACTCCCGATGTTCTTTCCATTCAAAAACTAAATTGGAAAATATGCGTTTTAAGCTTTGCATTTACGTATTTTCACTCCTCAACAAAATATTCCAGCGGAACGTTAAAATATTTTGAAAGTTTTAATAACTTATCTAACTTCGGTTTACTACGTCCAGATTTCCAATCTGATAACGAAGATGGTGCAATTCCCGTAGCTTGGCTAAGTTGATAGGATGTTAACCCTCTATCATCTAATAATTTTTGAATTTTATCGTACATTTTCTCACCTCCTATACCAAAACATACATTTGCAAGTATTTCGCATTTGCGATATAATAAAAGCGACTATACAAAAGGATATGGTCGCTTTTACAGACCCCAAAGCTTCTCGACCGTAGTACCAAGAACTTTTGCTATTAAAACAGCAGTACGAGCGTTTGGTGTCTGACCCTCATTTTCGTACTTTTGGTAGGCTCGAAGACTTACGTTGACTTTTAACGCTACTTCCACTTGCGTTAATCCTTGTTCCAGCCTACGGTTTATCAATTTCTCGTTTCTCACTCTCACCGTCCCCTTTTAATGTTGATATGCACTAAAGTTCATACCTTATGCTTATTATAATATGCACTTTAGTTCATTGTCAAGTTTTTGGAGGTTTTTAATGTCAAAATTTTCCGACAGACTTAAAGAATTAAAAAGTGCAAATAACACTACACAAAAAAATATTGCTGATAATATTGGCATCTCACTTCGTGGTTACCAATATTACGAAACTGATACTAAAGAACCAACAATGACAAAACTTATTGCCATTGCTGATTACTTCAATGTATCTATCGACTACCTTGTTGGTCGCACCGATAATCCCAATATCAACAAATAAGGATGTGGTTGCTTTGAGTGGATTTGAATGCCCTTTCTGCCAACAGATGATTCCAAATCATTCATCAGTAATGGCAAATAGAAATGTAAATATTGATACACTAAAAGGTTCATATTTCCCTAATAAAGATTATGATTATCAAATTGAAATTTTAGCTATGCAATGTCCAAATTGTGGAAAAGTAACTTTTATTGCTTCTTATACGGGAACAATAATGCCGAAAAAAACTATCCCTATTTATCCACTTTCATTAGCCAAACAGTTTCCGGACTACATTCCACAGCAAATACGTCAAGATTACAAAGAAGCTTATGCAATTTTAAATCTAAGTCCTAAAGCTTCTGCTACGCTTTCTCGCCGCTGCCTTCAAGGTATGATTCATGATTTTTGGGGAATACACAAGCACAATCTTGCTCAAGAAATAAATGCACTAAAAGATTTAATTCCAGCTCACGAATTTGCTGCAATAAATGCTTTGCGGCAATTAGGAAACATTGGCGCACATATGGAAGCTGATGTTAATACCATTGTTGATATTGATGCCGGTGAAGCAGAGAAATTAGTTAAATTAATTGAACTTCTTTTGAAACAATGGTATATAAACCGCTATGAACAACAAATGTTATGTGAAAACATCGTTAAAATTAACGATGAAAAACAAAGCGAACGTCATTAAGAATGGATTTCTTTAATTGGGTCATTAACTGCCAAAAGATTACCTTTTAAGTCCCAATACTGAACTACAATTCTTTTTGGGTCATTTTCTCTATTACTACCAACAGAAGCCATAATTTCAATTACAGGCATTGTTCTTACTGAACATACTGTTTTGCCGAATTTCATTTTATCTTCATTCATGATCGTCTTCATCTTCCCTCATTTTCAGAATTAATGTCACAATAACCGATATCAAAGCGGTAACAATTAAATCTTGAACATTATATTCAAAACCAAATTTCATAAATATCGCACCTTTCTATTCGTGTTCACTTCGCTTGTTCTTAACAAACGCGAATTCAAAAATTCGCATTTGCGTTTTACTATATTATACTTCGTGTTTGCGAATTTTTCAAGCGTTTTTATACGTTTTTACATTTATTTTTTGAGGTGTTATTCACATGTACGAAAAATTGCAAAAACTAATGAAAGATAAACATATAAAACCAGCTGAACTTTCACGTTCTACGGGTATTGCCCCGTCCTCATTATCAGATTGGAAATCCGGACGTAGTAAACCGAAGTTAGATAAACTTCAATTACTGGCTGACTACTTTGGTGTACCTGTTTCCTACTTTACCGATGAAGAATCATCGGTAAATGCAGACAATAAAAAAACTCCCAAAGAATTAAGAAAACTCCTTGAGAGTGAAGAAATTACTTTAAATGGTCGTCTTTTTTCTGCCGAAGATAAAGAAAAAATGCTTAAAATTGTAGAAGCAGCTTTTTGGGACGCTAAAGAGATGAACAAGCGCAAGAAATGAGGAAGTCATTATGCCCTACAATATCCCGCTCCGAGTACGTAATCTCATTAAGCGGGCTGGCACATCTAATCCTCAACAAATAGCTTCCTTTCTTGGCATTAAAATAGAATTTGTTGATACGCCTAACCATATTAATGGCTTTTGGCTTAGAATTTTACGCCGCAAATTTGTTTTTGTTAATGAGCGTTTAGATGAATGGCAGCAGAATGCCGTTATTGCACATGAGATTGCCCATATTTTGCTCCATCCAAAATACAGATATTTTTGTGAAGACAGCCGTTCTTACTACTGCTCACGCAGACATGAAAACGAAGCTGACTTTTTCGCTGTAAATTTGCTATCACACTCCTATCCTGATATCGATAGCTTTTATGTTGATAAGTTTTTAAAAGAAGGTTGGAAATAAACTAATAGGAGGTAAAAATGTCAGATTTCCAAGGACCCACTTTTGCATTTAATCTGTTTGTTTGCCCATACTGCAACGGCTATAATCAGCAGAAATGGTACGCTATACACAAAGAACATGTAATTTTTAAATTACGTGAAGATACCACTTTTATGAAATTGCTTCCTGGGCAACATCCTAAATATCAACAACAGTATCAAGGAACAGAAAATTTAGCTTATCCATATATTTATATTTCTGAATGTATACATTGTAAACAAATAATAATTTGGTATAACTTTAAAATCATATATCCTCTCACCGGTATTACTGCTTCGCCAAATAATTATATGCCCAATGAAGTTAAAGAATTATATACTGAGGCTGCATCCGTATGCGCACTATCCCCTCGGTCTGCTGCTGCGCTACTTCGTTTAGCACTTCAAATTCTGCTAAAAGAACTTGGCGGTGAAGGTAAAAATATAAATGATGACATTGCAAAATTAACAAAAGATGGTGTTCTAAAAGATGAAATTAAAACAGCTTGTGATATTTTAAGAGTAATAGGAAACAACGCTGTTCATCCTGGTCAAATTGATATAAAAGATAATACAGAAATTACCAATTCCCTTTTTGGGTTGCTAAATTTAATTGTTAGTGAAACTTTGGAACGCAAAGCAAAAATTGAATCTTTATATAGTCTGCTTCCAGAAGGTGCTAAGGAAGCAATTGAAAAACGGGATTCAAAATAAAAACCTTAAATTTGTTCTTTGAAAATTTTACATTGCACAGCAAGGTTCCTTATAATATAATAACTTCAAAGGACGGCGATATTGATATGTTTACAACTTTAAAAGAACAAGTTATAGATTTAAATAAAGATACTGTTCAAAATATCAATAGAATCCGTTCGGAACAAGAAGTTAATTCTAAAAAATTTAATAAGGAGTGGAATAAATGGAACACGAAAACGAAAATCAAACGGAAACCGCTCTAATTGATATTTTTTATAAAGATACTGAACGGTTAAATTCAATAATATCGCAAATAAACAAAGGAACCTTGCAGAGCCTCACTACAAAAAGTGAAGATTTGCAAGGTTCTACTTTTTTCTAGTTATTCTTTCCCCTACTCTATAATAGGTACAATAAAATCTGTTCTTATTTTTAGAGATTTAAATATTAAATAAAATACTTATTATTTTACGAGGTTAATATGGCTACTGAACAAATTACACAAACCCAAGTAGATTTAATTATAGTTACTGCAATAATTACAACAGGCATAGGTTTATGTGCAAATATACTATTTGAATGCTACAAAAGGCAGAATTTGAAAACAATTACAAGAAAGCATATCGCGACTTCACTGATTGCCGACCTTAAAGCTAAAAAGGATTTAATAAATTCTAGGTTGGATGATTTTAAAAATTTCGAAACAGATAATTTAGAAAATTATTCTTTTGTTTACTTTCCCGTCAGAAGCAATTACTTTAGTGTATTTGAAAGCATAACTAATAAATTAGGTTATATCAACGATAACACTTTAAAGAAAAATATTATAACAACCTATTCTGAAATTAAAGGTTTGTTCGATAGTGTACAAGAACTCGAAAATATTTCAAAGCAAGCACACCAACTTCTGAAAACTCCAGATAATGAAAAATATTTGCTGTTGCTCGCAACTAATCATCGTTTTTATGCCAACAAAATTTTAACCCAAATGTTGCCGAATGTTATAGGTAAAATGAATGCTTTAGAAAACGATTTGAAAAAATATCTAGAAAATCTATAATGATAGCTCAGTGAATGATAAAAATGAAACTAGAAACAAATAACTTTAAATTCTCCCCTATTCAAGAAAAAACCATAAAAAAGGCATTTAAATATATTATTAAAGATGCGCAAAATAAAAAAGCTGACCCGAACGTCAGCAAAAAGTAAGGGAGCTGTTGATAATGAAAAAAATATTGATGGTTTTTTTAGCATTAATATGCTGCATTAGCTTAATCGGCTGCGGATCCGATCCAAAGAAAGAAGCTGAAAGACTAAATACAGAATATTATACAAATATTAAAAGTATATTCGAAGATTGGAGCAAAAATATGGATCCAATCGTACATAGTAACCAAAATTTTCAAGATTCAAATATACAGGTATCACAAATTACGCGTGATAAAACTTTACCTGCTCTCACTGATTTAAAATCTAAATTTGATAAAGAAAAATTTCCGAATGAGCTTAAACCTTTGCAGAATAGTTTAAATAATTTATTTGTAGACATGTTTAATTTCTATACCCAATGGTCTGAACCAGATGGTTTTTTCAAAATGGGTCCTCAAAATGCTACCGTAGAACTCTTACGTTTATCTAATAATATACTAAATTCTAGGTTGCGTTATGAAAACGAATATTCAATTATAAAAAGTGGTAAATCTAACTATAAGCTTGATTTGGAACATTACAACAAAATAAAGCAAGGCGATTCATATGCAGAAGTAGCTAATATATTAGGAATGCCTGGCCAACTTACTTATTCATCTCAAGGTGGATATTACTGGTCAGAAAGCTATGAGTGGGTTTTAGATAAAAAACGTATATCTGCAAAATTTGAAAATAATAGACTTAAGATTATATCGCAATTTAATCTTCAATAAAAAAAGCAGCCCTTAGCTGGGCTGCATATTTTAAACACAAGTTAAACAAACATACGTTTTGTTTTTGGTATTTTATATGCAAACGCTTGATTTGGAACGAATCAAATATTTTATACTTCTGTTTCAAAGTTTCAAAAATCTTATACTTTTTGAAAAATTATCGATAAAACCATTAATTAACGAAAGGAGTTCTTTATGCCTAACCTACCCTATTCCAACGAATTTGCAAAATTAATTATAGCGATTTATTGCCGTGTATCATCCGAGGACCAAGCTGAGCGAGGAACAATTGAAATTCAAAAGGAATTCGCAGCCAAATACGTAAATTTATACAATTTGGAAGTATTTGACTATTATTGTGATGATGGTGTTTCCGGAACTTTACCATTAGAACAACGCCCTGAAGGTAAACGCCTACTTGAAGATGCTGCAAAAAAAAGATTTAATATGGTTATTTTTTACAAATTAGACCGTCTAGGTAGAAAGGTTCGAGTCATACTAAATGCAGTTAATGACCTTGATGCTTTGGGTGTTACCGTTAAAAGTATGACCGAACCATTCGAAAACGAAACGCCTACTGGCAAGTTTTTGCTTACAACGCTGGCCGGCATTGCCGAGCTCGACCGCGATACCATTTTGTCACGTATGTGGTCTGGGGCACAGTATGCAGCAAAACAAGGACGTTGGCTTGGTGGTGTAATCCCATATGGTTATATGGTTGCAGATAAAAAATTAGTTATTTCCACTGACCCTATCCCCAATTGCCGTTTATCAGAAGAAGATGTAATTAAAATTATTTTTAGAATGGCCGCTAAAGAAAAAGCCAACTGTGCTGAAATTGCTGATTACTTAAATTCAATAAAAATTCCGACTAGATATATGTTAAACGGCATAAGTGGTAAACGATATAAAAAAACTGCCGAGATTTGGCGCCCTAGCCGTATTTCTGAAATTATAAGGTCAACCACATATAAAGGCCTGCATCAATATGGGAAAAATGCTACTCATAAAAACAGTAAAATTATAACCAGGAGCGTTCCCGCAATTGTTTCTGATGAAATTTGGCAAGAAGCCAATAACACCATGAAAGATAACCGTGTTTCATGTAAACGTAATACTAAAAATCTTTATTTATTACAAGGCATGATTCGTTGCGGCCTATGTGGCTTAGCATATAGCCCGACATTTTATAAAGCTCGTAACACAAGTTATTACTGTTGTACATGCAAAGGCCAACAAAAAACAAAGTTTTATAATAGGGATACTTGTATAGGAAAACCAGTTCGTGTCGATTGGCTCGACAATCTGGTTTGGAGCAAATGCTTAGAGCTTTTAAAAGAACCAGAAAAAATATATGATGCTAAACCAAGTACTAATAAAGAGCCGCCTAATATAGTTCCTACTCCAACAGAATTTGAATTAATAAAAAGTAGAATACAAGAACTATCTACAGAACGCGAAAAATTATTGGATCTATATCGCAAAGGTATAATCATTGAATCTGATTTGACAACACAAATAAATAAGTTATATTTGGAGGAAACAGAATTAAATAATAAAATCATTAAAATAGATAATCAGCCAAAACAAGAGCTTAAGCGCAGCAAAGCTTCTACTGTAATGGTGTTAAAAGAGTTTATTGAAATGATAAAGAACACAGATATAAATCAATTACCATTTGAACTAAAGCGTGAAGTTGTAAAAATGCTAATTGATAAAGTTTTTGTCTACACAAAAGTCGACCCAGATAAATTCTATCCAAGTATCAATGTTATTATTAGCTGGCGCTTTGATGCAGCTCCATTTAATATTGACTATATTGAGAACTACACGCTGATCACATTCCTGTTACAACGGAAAAAATTGAAAACTCAGTTACAACCAACACTACCGATTACGTTGACGCCGGTATTAAACTGCAATACACGCCGATAGTAAGCAGCGACGGTATGATAACATCGGTTGTACATACGGAAGTCAGTACCCCCACGCTTATTTCCGAACTTAAAAACTACAAAATAACCAGCCGTACAGCCGATACTACCGTCAGGATGCGCGACGGTGAAACTCTTGTAATAGGCGGTTTAATCAATGAAGAAGAACAAAAACGGCTGCAAAAAGTACCGTTTTTATCAAACATTCCGCTTTTAGGCGAACTGTTTAAAAACCGTACTACCAGCAAAACAAAAACCGAAGTTATTATGATTTTAACGCCACATTTAACAAACCCCGGCGAATCACCGGCAATTTACGATAGCAAATTGCTGGAAAGCGGCAGTATTTTTGATAATAATTTTAATTAAAAACAAAAAATCAGAAGCAGCAAATAAATAGCTGCTTCTGATTTTTATTTACTATTTTGCATTTTTCTAATAACATCTTTCCATTTTAAAATATTATATGGTAGAATATTATTATTTTTTTCATCTAACGCAAATTTAAATAATTCAACTGAATTTATAACCTTTATATTAGTTGCACTATTTAAATTATAAACGACTCCGTTTGATGTAAATAAATATGATTTTCCATTTAATGTTTTATATTTTTCTGCATCTATATTAACATTACCACATTTTACTTGTATATAAACACGTTCACCATTTTGAGGATTTAAAAGAACACATTCATATAAAGAAGTTGATTTTTTATTAGTAGATGGAATGCAAATATAACCATAGTTTTTATATAAATACATACATAATAAATCTTCACAAGACAATGGATCTATATAATGATAAAACAAATCAATAATATTTTTATTATCAATTTTAGGTAAAGGATATTTGTCAGATTTTGTTTTCTCATTATAAATATACATAGAAAATTCTTTTATACCTTCTTTCCAAATATGTTGTATAGGCCTTCCTCTTATAAAAGATGTAGTTATACCGCCAGGAACATCTGACTCTCCACCAATATTTATCCATTCAATATCAGTTCTCTGATTGCCTGCATCTTTTTTCATAGATTCATTATCAGCGCAATATTGCCATTTACTATTTTCTCCAACTCTTCCTAAATAATATTCTCCATTATGACGCATCCATATTAAATCATTAATTTTTATTTCATTATACAATTTATAAATCTGAGTATTTACATTTTCTTTATAAAATTTTTTATATACTAAACTATAATCTTCAAAATTAGATATATTATCTCTTTCTGATTTTAATTTTACTATTTCTTCTTCACTTATTGAAATTTCACTTAAAGTATCATCATGTAAACTCCAACCTATTGCAATGATTTTATTATTCAAACAAAAATCAGAAATAGACTTTCCATCTTCGCTTGCTGTTCTAGTTTGCAATCTCCAAATATTAGGCTCATTTTTATTAATCATTATAAACACTCCAAATATTTATATACATTATCTAACATCAGCAAAGCAACCGTTTCAATATGGCTGGTCATCGGGAACATATCCACCGGCTGTGCTTTTACTGCTTTATAGCCGTTTTCCGTTAAAAATGCCATATCACGCGCTAAAGAAGCCGGATTGCATGATACATAAACAATTTTTTCAGGTTTTACTCCGGCAATGGCTGCCAAAACCTTTTTATCACAACCTGCGCGCGGAGGGTCAAGCAACACTGTATCCGGCTTTACGCCGCTTTTTAACAGCGCCGGCATTTCCACGGCAGCGTCGCCGCAAATAAACTCTGCATTTGCAATATTATTTGCTTTGGCGTTTTCGTTGGCATCTTTAATGGCAGGCTCAACAATTTCTATGCCGTACACTTTGCGTGCCTTTTGCGCCAGATACAGCGAAATAGTACCGGTACCGCAGTAACAGTCAATAACCGTTTCTTTGCCGCTCAACGCAGCAAAATCCAGCGCCGTAGCGTAAAGCTTTTCGGTCTGCGCGCTGTTTACCTGAAAGAAAGACAACGGCGAAATATTAAATTTTAAATTGCCAAGCCTGTCTTTAATTGTGCTTTTGCCATACAGAACACGGTTTTTAGCGTCCATTATGTTGGTACGCTTTTTGTTAATGTTCTGCACAATGCTTTTTAAACCGTCCACTTCAGTTTTAAGCATTGTTACAAGCTCGCCTGCATGCGGAATATCATAGCAGGCTGTAACAATTACAGCCATAACTTCGCCGGTTTTAGCCCCTGCGCGCCCCATAACATGGCGCACAACGCCTTTGCCGGTAGTTTCGTCATAAGCAGAAATATTAAACTGCTGCATCCAATGGCGCACAACCTGCATAATTTTGTTGTTAGCCTGCTTTTGGATAAGGCAGTCATCAATATTAATAACATTATGGGTTAAAGCCGCATAGCAGCCAATTTGAATTTTTCCTTCCGTTTTAGCTGCCGGAAACTGCATTTTATTGCGGTAATGCCACGGATTATCCATGCCCAGCACCGGCAGCACTTCGCAGCCGGTAATATGCCCAATGCGCTCAATGGCATCTTTAACCTGCTGCCTTTTAACAGCTAACTGCCCTTCATAGCTTAAATGCTGAAGCTGGCAGCCGCCGCACTTTTCATAAAAAGCACATTGCGGTTTAACGCGCTGCGGAGATTCTTCTAAAATATTTAAAATTCTGCCGGAAGCATACGATTTTTTTACCTGAAATAATTTTACGGATACTTTTTCTCCCGGCAGGGCGCCGTGTACAAAAACCGTAAATCCATCAGCCTTGCCCACGCCTTCGCCGCTGCTGCCAAGCCCTGTTATATTTACTTCAATTATGTCGTTTAATTTAAATGGTGGTTGTTGTTTAGTCATTTCTGCCCCTGATTTTTATTATAAACTGCCGTCCTGCATCCAATACAGCCTTACAGGCAGGTTGGATGCACCCGGCGGCGACCAGATAAAGCTGTATGTTCCCGGTTCCAAAACGCCAAGTTTAAGCAAATCGTCATAACTGTCGCCTATTGCTACTTTATCCTGCGGCAAAGGCAGAATTTTTTCTTCACCGGCTTTTTTCAGCACGCCGTAACCGGCAAACAAACCGCCCAGCGGATTTAAATACATTGCCGCCGGTTTATTGCCGCTGATTGTAAAATTAACAGAATATACAATGCCGTAATTACCGTAATTTACAGCATCTTTGCCTGTTGTGCCGTCCTTGCCGTGAGCAAAGCCCTGTTCTTCGGATGCCAGTTCAAGCATATACACTTTATTGTTATCGGTATTCAGCGGTGCAGATACAGTGTAATTCCAGTCTGCATCGTCAAAAGTACCCCTTAACGGATGCTCGTCCATAGGCTGAACAGGTGCGTATTCATTGTATAAATCCAAATCTGTTTTCTCGTCGCACATAATAACGCTTACCTGCACAGGCCTGTCGGTGTGTAAATCAATAGTGCCAACCAAAAGCTGCGCCGGTTCAAGCACATAGCCTCGGCCGGTTAAAAGCTCTGTATTGTTGCCAAAGCCAAGGTTTCCTTCCGTTTTATTATGAACGCCGGAAAAATATTTTTGCTGGGTTTCCTTGCCAACCTTTAAATAATGCCAGCCCGCATTGCCAATGCTGTTGTTGGCAACGCTGTATTTAACCGGGCGCATTTGTTCGTTGCTGAGTATAACGGCGAGTTTTTTATTGTTTTCCATCGCATTTACATGATGAAAGAAAATCCTTACATCACCGCTTACGGTATCACGGTATAAAACGCCGTTCCTGTAAACCATTTCCGGGCTGTCAGAAAAAATCAGCGTTGAACCGGAAGTGGTTTTCTGCGCAGTTACTTCTGTATAAGTTTCAGGCAAACCACGCCCCGTAATAAGTTCATCAGAAGCAAAAGCGTTTAAAGGCAAAAATGCCATACAACTAATTGCCAGAGTTTGAAAACATTTTTTAAGCCTCACGATTAACCTCCAATAGATGTTTACTGTTTATTATAACACAAATACTGCAATTGTATTTTATTTTTACAGCGCAGAATTTAAAAATAAATTGTTTTTGGCAAACTTCTTCCATATTAATAAAATAAGGCGTCAGTAAGGTGCCAAAACAAACAAAAAGCGGGTTTTCAATTTTGAAAACCCGCATGAATACTGGTGATCCAGGAGGGATTCGAACCCCCGACCCACGGCTTAGAAGGCCGTTGCTCTATCCAACTGAGCTACAGACTCATACAGCGGGTGATGGGAATCGAACCCACGTATCCAGCTTGGAAGGCTGGTGTTCTACC
>OGLB01000965.1_pt1 | contig 13220 bp, 11 predicted proteins | sample 1572551 | NCBI WGS metagenome assembly OGLB01 (sample SAMEA2582003, study PRJEB24529) | metagenome | biome: Human gut stool | place: China | collected 2011
TATATTTGTTCGTAATATGGCGAATTTATTATTAAGAATATTAAGTTGTTCCTCGTCCTGTTCTACTTTCTCATCTGTAAGCCTTGCTGTTTCTGATATAGCTGCTTCAAGACCGGTAAGTGCAGCAAATGGAGAAAACTGAGCAGCACGCTCATAATTAGACATTCTTTTATGCCTGTTATTTACAGGACGGGATTTATTAATTATATCTTCATATCCATTCAAAATAGTTCTCATTTCCCAATTATCAGCTTTATTCGTGATGACCGCCAATCTGCCTGTTTCTGTCCATAGCTGTCGCACCTTCTTTAAGATTCATTCCTCTGACAATTGCATTTTTGCCATATTTTTTCTTAATATCAACCATAGTCTTTAAGACTTTTTTCTCTTTTTCAAGCTTAGCACTTTCTTCCTGATGATAAGAAGAATTCTTATTAACTGCTTCTTTTTCTGTTATGACATGATTAGCCGTTATATTAATTCGTCTTGATAAAAGCCTTTTATCTACTATATCATCATACAGTCTGGTAACTGCCTGCGTAGCAAGTGCAACTGAAGCTGTATAACGAGAAAGATTAGCCGTTCCGTGAGCGTGCTTTGGTATCTTCCTGCCATATCTGTCTTTTACAACCTCGCCTTTATACTCACCTACACTTCTTCCTGTAGATATATTATCTATATCATATCCAACTGTAAGCACAAGCTGGTCTGTCACAAGTCCTTTATCTATAAGGTCAAGCATAAGCAGATCTACCATCTCACATACAACTAACCTTGTCTTCTCATAATCATATGCACAGTGAAGTACCTGTCCCGATGATATGCTGTTACTTTCTGGCTTATATTGCTTAATGTCTGCTATTGTACACGGCTCATAACCCCACGCGTGGTCAACAAGGAGCTCTGCATTTACCCCAAACAGCTTATAGAGCAGTTCCTCATTATAGAAATCCTGATCACCGCCAAGCGAACATCTCGCAACATCGCCCATTGTATATATACCATACTCTTTAAGTCTGGAAGCATATCCAGCACCCACTCTCCAGAAATCTGTAATAGGCTTGTGTCCCCATAGCTTTTCCCTATAGCTTCGTTCGTCTAACTCAGCTATTCTCACACCATCTTTATCTGCCGGAATATGCTTGGCAACTATATCCATAGCAATCTTACATAGATATAGATTCGTTCCTATGCCTGCCGTTGCAGTAATTCCTGTCGACTCAAGCACATCTTTAATCATAGTCATAGCCAGCTGGTGCGGTGTCATCTTATAAGTATTAAGATATGCCCCGACATCAATAAATACTTCATCAACCGAATATATATGAATATCCTCAGGTGCAACATATTTAAGGTAAATGTTATATATCTGTGTACTGTATTTCATATATAAAGACATTCTTGGAGGTGCAATTATATAAGAAAGCTCGTAAGATTCATTATTCTTCAGTTCTTCTGAACTATATGAGCTTCCTGTAAACTGCCTGTTTCTTAACCTGCTCTTTCTTAGTGCATTGACCTCCTTGACCTTCTGTACAACCTCAAAAAGCCTTGCCCTTCCTGATATTCCGAAAGCCTTTAATGATGGTGATACGGCAAGGCATATCGTCTTTTCGGTTCTTTGGGGATCAGCAACTACAAGATTGGTATCAAGTGGGTCTAAATTTCTTTCGACACACTCCACAGATGCATAAAATGTCTTTAAATCTATTGCTATATACATATGGTTATTCTGCATTAATCATTCCCCACAATTAAATCTTACGCATAACCTCAAGTCTGCGGTGCAGCATTTTAATATGTTCCAGTTCCTTATCGTCAACTGCTCTTCCAGAATAATAGTATTCCACAGTTCCACACAGTTTATCATCATTATTATCAAGAACACCATTCTTTATAAGTATATTTTTTAAGTTATTAGATACTCCGATATTACCATCTATTATCTCAATATCATCTGGAAACAGCTTCGCAAATGAATCTTTGAAATAATTAAAATGTGTACAGCCAAGCACAAGTTCTGAATAATCATTAAAATTATGTCCTGCAAACTGATTGTTAAGATAATTCATAACCTCTGCTGAATTAAATTCATCCTGCTGTGCAAATCTTACAAGCTTAGGAAGTGCAATAACATCTACCTTTGAGTCTATATCATACTTCATAATAAGATTTTTAAGTTTCACTCCCTTAGCCGTAACCGGAGTTGCAACAACCATTATCCTCTTACCCCTGTTATGTGCGCAGGCTGGCTTATTGGAATCTGGTATTCATTTCTTAAAAATGTTATGGCTCCCGTAGCCCTCCTATTGCCCCCTAACACTATTGCCTTACAGCCCTTTGATACAAGAAAATCAACTGCCCTATCTACATACTCTCTTATCTGTTCTGTAGTCTTTTCTCCATATGGCACATTATCAACATCTGCATAAAATACATAATCAACTTCAGGCAATGTTATCATTGCCTGATGAAGCAGTGATAAGCCGCCAATTCCTGAATCAAATATACCTATCTTCACGGTCCACACCTCATTTCCTTATACTTAAAGTCTTGTCGTCCACTCACTGCAATCCCACACATCTGTTGCAAGTCCGTCATAGAACTCTGGCTCGTGGCATACCATAAGTATACTTCCTTTTTAGTTCTTCCTTGGCATCTACATCTAAGTGGTTAGTCGGCTCATCTAACACAAGAATATTAGACTCCCTGTTTACAAGCTTACATAATCTTACCTTTGCCTGTTCACCACCACTTAACACTCTTACCTTGCTTTCGATATGCTTAGTTGTAAGTCCGCATTTAGCTAATGCTGACCTTACCTCATACTGTGTAAAACCTGGAAATTCCTGCCATATTTCTTCAAGACAGGTTGTATTAATATCAGGTGACATCTCCTGTTCAAAATATCCTATCTCAAGATAATCGCCCTGCTCAACATCACCTGACAGAGGCTTAATAAGTCCTAATATGCTCTTTAGCAATGTAGATTTACCGATACCGTTAGCACCTGTAAGCACAATCTTCTGGCCTCGCTCCATCTCTAAGTTAAGCGGACTTGAAAGCGGCTCATCATAACCAATTACAAGGTCGTGTGTCTGGAAAATATATCTTCCCGGTGTTCTCGCTGTCTTGAAATTAAACTCTGGCTTTGGCTTCTCTGCTGCCAACTCAATAATATCCATATTATCAAGCTTCTTCTGTCTTGACATCGCCATATTTCTTGTGGCAACTCGCGCTTTATTTCTTGCAACGAAATCCTTAAGCTCCGCAATCTCCTGCTGCTGCTTATTGTAAGCTGCTTCAAGCTGCGCCTTCTTCACAGCATACACCTTCTGGAAATTATCATAATCGCCTGTATAACGGTTCAGCTCCTGATTATCCATATGATAAATAACATTTATAACACTGTTAAGGAATGGAATATCGTGCGATATCAGTATAAATGCGTTCTCATAGTCCTGCAGATATCTCTTAAGCCACTCAATATGCTCTACGTCCAGATAGTTGGTAGGCTCATCCAAAAGCAGAATATCCGGCTTCTCCAAGAGGAGCTTTCCCATCAGCACTTTGGTTCTCTGACCACCGCTTAAATCGGTAACGTCTTTATCAAGCCCCAGGTCTAAAAGTCCAAGAGCCCTTGCAACCTCCTCAACCTTTGCATCAATCATATAGAAATCATGCATGGTAAGCATGTCCTGAATCGTGCCGGCTTCCTCCATCAGCTTATTCATCTCGTCCTCGTCCACATCGCCAAGACGCGCATATATGTCGTTCATCTCATTTTCCATATCATAAAGGAAATCAAATGCAGATGAAAGAACGGAGCCGATAGTCATACCCTTTTCAAGCGCTGTGTGCTGGTCGAGATAACCCACACGCACCTTCTTGGCCCACTCTATTTTGCCCTCATCAGGCATAAGCCTGCCTGTGATAATATTCATAAAAGTCGATTTCCCCTCACCGTTTGCACCGACAAGCCCTATGTGCTCGCCCTTCAACAGTCTGAAGGAAACATCCTCAAAAATAGCACGGTCGCCAAAACCATGGCTTAGGTGCTCTACGTTTAAAATACTCATGTATACCTCTCTTCAAGATTTTATTTCCACAATATGGCACTTTCTTCAAGATTTAGTCAGCAAGCTCATATTGTTTTGCCAGTCTGTTAAGCTCATCATGAACCTCTTTCACCAGATTCTCCGGACCTATTATCTTAAAATTATCCCCCATTGCCATAATCCAATGAATAAAAAGCTTATTATCAGCTACCTTAACAAAAACACGCGAATGAGCTTCATCCTTCTTTAAGATTGTCACATCGGTTCCAAACCTGTCAATCAGGACACCTATTGCGCTGTTTTTGCACAGTATCTCAGCCTTTATCTCTTCCCCATTGTACATACCAAACTTCGATTTGCCATAAGAAGCAATATCGAGTTTTTTGAGCTTCTCCCTGCCCTCACGGACTTTATTTTCAATCAGGATATTCTTCATCTTGTCTACACGGTAATGATGAATATCCTTTACCTGTGTATCATGGTCATATCCAATCAGATAGTAATTGCCATCATTCCACAGCAGTCCCCATGGACTGACATGATATCTTGCGCCGTCATGCTTCACCTCAAGCTCTTTTTTCGTATTCCACCGGCAATATTGAAAAGAAAGGCTTGAATTATTTGCAATTGCATTGTGTATGGCATCGACATTTTTCATGATGTCGCTGTTCATGGTTTTCACTCTTCCGGCAACATATACCTGACGCTGCAGAGTGGCAGCCTCCTGTCTGCTTGTAAGACTCTCCAGCTTCTTAATAAGCTCATTGGATTTCTCCTCAGTGATGAACTTGGCAGCCGCGACAGAATCCACCAAAAGCTTAAGCTCCGCCAGCTCAAATGCCCTGCCTATCACCTTATAATGGACAGTCCTGCCATACTGCGTCTTTTGGGTTTTGATACCAAAATCATTCAGCTGTGCTATATCATCATACAGACTTTTTCTCGCAGCCGTGACATCGTATGCATGCAGCTTATTTAAAATCTCATCAAGCGTAATATCATGATTGGCATCAGTATTATTCAAAAGAATTTTGGCCAGATACAAAAGCTTTAACTTTTGATTGCTCCTGGGTTCCTTAGATTGCTTCCCGGCAGTCAGATCATTGTTTTCCGTTTCACTCATATACACTTATCTCCCCATCAATTTGTATTGTAACTATTCAGAAACACACGCACATTCGCAAAACCGCACGATACTCGTCAATTGATTATTGCAGCAAGTTTTTCACCACACATCACACCGAGTATACATCCTAAACAGCTCAACAACACATATCCGCACCCAAGCAGGCAGTGATTATGTTCAAACAGATTATAGGATTCCAGCGAAAATGTAGAAAACGTGGTAAAACCACCGCATACACCGGTCTTCCAAAACAAAACCATATTCTTGGATATACCATCCCTGCTACTTGTGATTCCGACAATAAATCCAATCAGAATTGCACCGATTACATTGGTGATTAAAGTCAAAAAAGGAAACTCAGTTTTTAAAGGTATAAGGCTGATGGCATATCTGGCCATTGCACCTACGGCGCCACCCAATGCTACAAATAAAAAATTCATGGTGGTTATCTCCTATATGTAAAATACGCGATTCTCTTTTCTCGGAATCACGTCAGGATAATCTCCATCGACATATCCAAGAGCACAATGTCCGATTCCCTCATACTCATCCTCAATACCGAGTGATTTGAGAAGCTCCTTGCCCCAGTCAGACTCAAACTCTTCCTTCGCGCGGTGAATCCAGCAGCTTCCAATACCAAGATCATGTGCTGCAAGCATGAGATTTCCCATCACAAGACTGCCATCATAGACATGTGTAGGCCAGTCCTTCTTTCCAAGAACGATAAGAATAACCGGCGCACCATAAAATGGATCAGTATTACTTCCCATTATGTCGGCATTTCTCTTAGCGATTTCATCCCTTATTTCCTTGTTTGTCACCTGAATAATAATGGTGTTCTGTGCGCCTCTGCCGTTTGCTGCAAAGGTTCCGGCCTCAATTATCCGGTCAAGGATGTCCTGAGGCACCATGTCCGGTTTGAATTTGCGAATACTTCTTCTGGTTTTCATTTCTTCTAATACTTTGCTCATGATTTTGTCCTCCTTAAATTCAAGAATTATCTATAACTCCATTTAAACTGTTATCCTTTTCACTTGCTATTTTATCTGTTTGAAAATAAAAATCCCCTAAAAGGTCCACAACAATAAAAATTATTCTATATTACTCAACAATACCATAATTACCATTATCAGATTCATCTACAACAGTAGAAATTATTCTATATTACTTAACTCCAAATTTGTGTATTTGCACAATTTTTTAGAGCCAAGCAACTTTATTTTTATTATTTTATATAACATTTGCACAATATATGTTAAGTAATATAGATTATTATAAAATTAAGGTCCAGGTTTGCATTACGTTATGATGAAAAAATCATTTTCTTCATTTTTGGCATAACCATATCTTAGAACTTCACAGCTTGATGACATTTTGAAAATATATACACTATCTGATTGTGAAAATCGTTTTTCAAATGTGTTCGTCAAATCGTTAACTATATTATCAACAATTCTTTTACTGTTGTCAATCTCAAATACTGAATATTGAATTCGATGTCCAAATCTTGACAGATACTTAGCAAAACTGGTTCGTAATTTGTCATTTGAAATATCATAGCTTACTATAACCATATCACATTCTCCTCTTATTTCATATGAATCTCAAAAACCGGAACCGCTCCCGCCCTATCCTTCATAAAAAATCTATAGTATTTCTGAATATAAAGAAAAATGTCATCTTTATATTCCAATATAGAATTCATTAGGAATTGAATATAGTCCGGGTTCTTTTTATATTTTAAAACCCACCGCTGATCAAATTGCTCAAAATCGTCAATTTTGCATTGCCCCAAATTTGCAGCCTTTCTGATTTCATAATCAATAATCGGTCTCATTGGTTCCATTATGTCACAAACAAGCGATTTCCGCATATAAAAACATCTGTGAAAGACACCATAGTAAGTGTCAAATCCATACACCTGTAATATCGCATCAACCATATTGAACAGCATTGTATAGCCTATATCCAGTGTGACATTGATATAATCAGACTTTATTCTGGGTTTTCTACCGGACCATTTAACATTATCAAACATTCTTGGAAAATATACTTTAGCAGCATTTCCCTCCAAGCCCATTACCTCAAGATAGCTCATATCTTCATTTAGCTTTGCTGTTATGTTATCTAATAACTCAATTCCTTCTTTTAAATATTCAGATTTACTTCTAATACATCTTAAGGCATTCATTTGATTAGAAATTTTATTCTGTTCAATTTTTTGACCAATATAATTATCCTGATATTCATACTGATGCTTTCTTAACAGAGTATTGCCTTCCATTCGTGCCCCTATAATTTCATAAACTTTAAAGGTTGTGCTCATAAGGCAAATAGAAAATCCAAATTTTTTACTTCGTTGTATCACCCCACTTGTGATCGAAACGTTTCCAACAACACATATCATGAAAATTCTATAACAAGTAGCTTGAAATTTGATTTTTCCGGAGCTATCTTTAATCACTGTGTTATCATTTGAAAATGAAATTTTATCTCCACGATTTGTGAAGAGAAATAAAATCTGTTTTTTCTTAAAATCATTTGCATTTAACATTCTACTCCTCCTCGATAAAGAGATCTGTCACATGCATCCTCATAAATACAATGCTTGCATTTTTCTATATTATCCTGATTATAATTTTCCAAATTAAACGTTCGTATTTCTGATATGAGATTTTCAAATTTTTTAAACATGGCATCATCCTGATTTGGCAATGCTATCTTATATTTTTTGTTATCATCCAAACTCCTTATTTCAAGAGAATTTATGGTATAACCCATTTCAAGCATTGCAAAATACTGTGCATATAATTGAAAAACATAACCATCATAAATTTTATTTACATGTTTTTTACGCTCAACAAGCAATTTCTTATTTTCATCGTACATATCGATTTTTCCAATGACACCATATTTTTCTGAATATACATCTATCGCCATTAGTATATTTTTTCGTGTTGAATATGTCCCATTGTCTATTTTTTCATGTGCCTTGGTTCCATCAAGCTGAGCTTTTGACTGATACATAATTGTGTCCTCGCTTCCATATAATTTATGGAAATATATGGAAGCCGGACAAAAAATGAAATCATTTAAATTTGAAATAACTATCAAATCATCCATTATAAATACCTTTTATTTTGAATAAAGTCAAACCAGTCCTTATTGGAAATTTTAAGTTTATCTCTTGAAAACTTACCGTCTTCTTTCCAATTCTCTGTAATTTGTTTGATTTCATACAAGCCTTTTAGAGCTATACAATATGCACCATTAGCATCTGCGTCTTTAGGTAACGCATCTCCTGCTTTAGCTGAATCATAAAATATATTATTTTCATTAAGCACCGGAGATATCAAACGGTCATAATCCCTGTCTTCTAATTCACTTAAACTGTTTCTCATTTGTACAGTCAATCTAAAAATCTCAAATATGTGTTGTACGATTTCATAATCAATAATATCCTGCCTCAGATCATGACCATCTCTCCAATTTATATCTGTCATTTCGAGGGTTTTTTCCATATCTTTTGTTATATCAATTGTATCCGATTCATTTGAGAACCTGCCATTGACAAATCTTCTTTTTATCCTAACTCCGTACGTATATACACTCCAGCTTGACTTTGACATAACAGTATTTTGCGTAATAAAGTTATTATAATCAAATGTAAAACAAAACAGATTTTTTTCTGAATCATATCTGATACTGTCAAATTTTTTTATAAATTCTCTCTTCGCATCAACTGTTAAATCTTTAAATTTGAATATATTTACAAATCCGGTTGTAGGATCTATTTTTGATGTATAGGCAGCAGGTACGTAAAATATACAGCCACACTGATGACCGACATTTTTAAGTTTTTCAGGAATATATGTAAGCTGATATCCCTTTAGAAGCCCACCGTTTTCAGTTATGGATATATCTTTAAATACCAGATAGTTAAGTTTGTTGATAAGCATTGTCTCAAACTTCTGGTAAACCTGTCGCTCAACCTTGAAACGACCTTTTTTAAATCCGTAGCTTAAATCCTCCATTGCAATTATGGCATTATATTTAATAACCATCTTTGAAATTTCATGAATTACAAGAGATAAATAGCCTTCTTTAATTTCTTTTATTTTGCCGATTTCTTTCCATTCTTTTCGTGCGATTTGTCGCGCCCCCTCCTGCTGCTTGAGCTTAATCTGATAATCATATCCATTAACAATGTTAAACGATTTTTGTTCAACAATATTTCCACAAGTATCAATTACTGAAACATATATCAGGTTTCTTTCACCACGATCAATGCCTATTACATGCAAATCCTTTTCTTTAGCAATATATTGTAATATTCTGTCATTAATAAAGCTTGTCTTATTGGCTTTAAAATTGATTGTAATAGGCATATGAAGAAAATATTTATCATATGTATATCTATAATCTTTTACTATGTTTGTAGCAGCCTCATGATGACCTACTACATTCTTAAGCTTAGCTGCTTCATCCGAAAGTTCTTTATCACTTTTATCATTGAAATATTTATAAAGCTCCTGATATATATTTTCCGGTATGGTTTTTCTGACTATCTGAATATTTCCAAATTGATCTTTTTCCTCTGCTTCATATGTTCTATTAACAAGAATAGAGCCTTTTTTATGAATTATAGGATTCTTTATGCTTGATTTTCTAAAGAAGATTTCCGCTTCACCGTTTAATTTCAGTACAATATCCTTTAAATTCTCTTCACTAAACAAATTCTTCAAATACATAGTATGAAGATTATCATTTCCGGTACTTTTCTTGGAAAAATCTTTGTTATATATTTGGAATAAATATAACTGTCCTTTTTCCTGCAACAAATCAATATCTTTTTCGCTGATATATGTCCAGTCGATTTTATAACCTTGTAATTCGACTTCTCTGTAAAATCCGCTGATATCTTCATATGTGGAGGTGTCAGAAAAATCAAAGCCAAAATTCTTCCATTCAGGATGTATTGCTATACAGTTCTTAAAATAATCAATCAAATCGTGACAAAACGTTATATCAAAATCCTTAGAGGATTTAAGATGCTTGTTTTGTTTATAGCCCTCCAATATATAGGCAGACGGCTTATATGTTTCCACTCCGGTTTTCGAAGATAGAAATACCTTGGGGATCATTTTATTTGGTCCTGGCAGAAGATTATAAATCATCTTCTTATAATCCCCTTTATTTTCTGATGTATTACCTTCAATTATCTTTTTGTCAGGCTTATTTTTTGCATTAAATATTCCTAAATAGTACAAATTATCATGCATGAGAATAATTGCATTATTACTATATTCTTTACTTTTACTCCATCCATCCGCTAGTGTAGGAATACCAAAATTCAATTTAATTTTTTTTGTACTATATGGCTTCTGCGTTACATAATTACGCACAAGATTATACAATGAAATTACCGGATATATTTCGTCATATATCTCTTCTAACTCCGCATAAAAATTATTATCTTTATCTACCAGCTCCTCTGTCATGAAAACCGAACACCAATGAAAAGCATTCATTATTACATCGAGAACATTTTTTAATTCAGATGCTTTCAATTCACTTTCCACCAGATGAATTTCAGGATTATACTTAAGCTCCTGTGCTTCAAAATTATTCAAAATATGTGATATTTCATGTATATATGTCTCTGCTTTAATATTATCATCCGGACATAATTTATAATTGCTAACAAGCTCATTGATTTCAGTAATGCTTTTTTGCAGATCATTCTTTACCGCTTTTTTTACTTTGTCAGCTTTAGATTTACCATTTCCGGGTAATATATTGTTGTAATGAATTTCTAATGCAGTATTTATTGTTTCCCAATCTCTATATGTCTTTTGTGAAACTGATTCATAGAATTTACTAACAATATAAATCTTATCAAGATTGTAGCCGTTATAGTTGTCTCCAATCTTACGCAATCTTTCAACGATATGTTTTGAACTAATATTGTCCAAAAATCCATTCACTGATTGATAAACCTCTTCATCTGATTCAAATTTATACGGCACCTCATAAGAAGTATCTGCTATGCACAGTATCTGTTTATGAAGCTTTCGCAGCTTATAGAGATTTTTGTTTTCTTTATTTTTCTGGCAATATAAATTCATAAATGAATTTACTTTACCGCATATATCATTATAAAAAGATATACCTTCCTGTGTAATAAATTTCCCATATTTTTCATAAGAATAAATTTCCTCCAGAGACATTTCCTTTAATGAATCCTTCATATCTCCGGATATTTTATTTATATCATCATTTGAAAGATTTTTTACAATTCTCCTATACACCAATGCATTACTAAAAAATATCTCTGCATTATCATTAACTATTCTATGACAAGAAGATGAAGATATATCATCAGCCGAAAAACAATTAGCCCTGTTTTTAAAATAGTCCTTGAATGACGTTGCAAATCTGGAAAATAATTTAATTACCTGTGTTTTTTCTTCCTTTTCTGATGCAGAATAATTATTGTTATGAATGACAAATTCAGGAAGAATATCTGATATTAATTTTGCACTGAACATATTTTTAAATCTATCATCATCTGCAAATTTTTTATAGATTGCCTTACGTTTTTCAGCCTGTTCTTTTATAAGAGTGTCTTTATTATCTCCATGTTTTAACTGAATTTCCATTTTCTCAAATAAAGAAGTCCAGTCAATATCATCAATTGACGATAAAGTTTCTGAAATGAAACCTCTGTAATAATCATCCATGATATCTTTAAGTATCTGACGATTTTCTCCTCTTAGCTCATCTTCTTTAATTATTCCGTTTTTAACAATAAATTGCTGTGTTGTTTCGGTTGGAATGAGAGCATTCCCAAGAGTCTTCTGCAAAGACGAAATTCCGATAAAATTCTGAAAGTTATTTGTTCCGTTATTCATATTTCTCTCCTTTTTTATAAAGATATGTAATGTGTAACTAGCATCCTTGTAAAAAAATAACGTTTTTTAACGTTACTTCTTTAATACCTGATATCTTTAATCTACCAAAGTAGAAATTACTTGTAATTCAAATATACTATTTTCCTATGGCGATGTCAAATATTTTGCTTAAAGAAGTAACAATAGGTCTTTTTTTCTTATTTCTTATGATGGCTATAGCTTATCACATTACGAGTCCCAAAGTCTGCCCTCGCAACACGAATTTTTGTTCGAAGTTACTGTTCAGTTCCTAGCCAGAAGTCCTCTCTCGTAACCATATTTTATTTATAAAAACATCTATAATCCTTAAACAAAAATCGCTCAACCTCACGGTCTGAGCGATTTTTCTATTCGGGAATTGGTTTAGTTCCCCATCTTTATATAAGCTCTACTCAAGCTTGAATTTGCCGACTTCCGTTGCCAGATCCTCTGCGATGCCATTGTTGTCGGAAGCCTCGCTTTGGATATCATTGACGTTACCGGTAAGCTGTACTGAAGACTCGGAAACTCCCGCAATGCCCTTGGCACTCTCTTCCACGGCAATGTTGACCGCAGAGATGGATTCACGGATGCCATCCATCGTGCTGCGAAGTTCTTCCGCAGTCTGCGCGAACTGCTCCATCATTGCACGCATTGCATTCGCATCGGTCGCATAATTTTCACTCGTTGCAACAAGACCTCCGAAGCCTTCCTCTGTGGAATTGCGGACAAATTCGATCATCTGCTGCGATCCCTCTGCCAGTTCATCCACTGCCTGAATGACCTCTGCACTCACCTGGCGGATTTTTGCTGCGGCATCCGCAGAATTACCTGCCAGCTTTCCGATCTCATCCGCAACCACCGCAAAGCCGCGTCCTGCTTCCCCTGCGCGTGCCGCTTCAATACTTGCATTCAGCGCAAGAAGATTGGTCTGTTCCGTAATCTCGATAATGTTGGAAGTCAGAATCTCGATCTGTTCCACCGATTTGGACTTTGCAATCTTCTCATTTAAAGAAGCCGCCATCTTCTCGGTCTCAATTTTTGCTTTCTTCTGCCCCTCCTCTGCTGCATCATTCGCCCCGGAAGCACGGCTCTCCATCTCCT
>OGLB01000969.1_pt1 | contig 13183 bp, 11 predicted proteins | sample 1572551 | NCBI WGS metagenome assembly OGLB01 (sample SAMEA2582003, study PRJEB24529) | metagenome | biome: Human gut stool | place: China | collected 2011
TCGGCACACCGTTACGGCACGACTTTCGACATAGCCTACAATCGATACAACGTAACCGACTCGACCTATTTCGTACCCTCCGACCGACTACGAATTTTACTCGGCGAGGTTCTGTACGATTTACGCAAAGAACACAAATGCTACATCAAATACGAAATACGACAAGGCTGTTTCCACATTACGGCGAGATAAATCAAACGACAACCGTACAATCGACCGACCTTTCGTGAAAAATTATTATCTTTGTCACAACGAAGATACGATGCGGTTCGACACAGCCAAATCGGAAACAAGATTGTCGTTTGTCTCTGCTCTCACCTTTCCGTATCTTTGAGGCGTTTAACAATAACCGACCGATGAAACGATATTTATATGCCCTGCGCTATCTGATTTCGATACATGTGTTGGGACTTATTCTCTTTACGGCATTCCGTCTGATCCTCTTCCTACAAGGGTACGAATATCTTATGGACGAAGAAATTTCGGTATTCACCCGCCTCGAAGCATTCGTCCGGGGATTGTGGCTCGACAATGTCGTAGCCTCTTATATATCGATTCTACCGCTCGTTATCGTCTCGCTCTGTTCCCTGATAGGATATTTCGGTAAAAACCTGTACCGGGGAATCCATATCTTTTTCTCGGTCTTTTATGTCGTGGCATTCGCCATATCGGCTGCCGATATACCTTATTTCGCTTACTTCTTCAAACACATCAACGCTTCCATTTTCAACTGGTTCGGCTACACCGGAACGACATTGGGACTTATGTTCGGTGAATTCTCCTATATCGTCGCATTCGTCTTGTTTCTGTGTCTCTCTTTCCTTTTCGTCTTTCTCTCCCGAATATTATTACATCGGACTTGTCGCGATATACAAAGAGTATCTGCCGAAAAATTTCATTGGAAACCCGAGCTGCTTACACTCCTTTGCTCGACTCTTCTAATAGGAGTATGTTTATTCGGTATACGCGGACGCATGGGATACAACCCTATCAAAGTAAGTGCGGCCTATTATTGCAACATGGCGAAATGTCAAAATATTCTATGGCATATTTTTTCTGAATCTGCCGCCATGTTGCAAAATTATAATCAGGAAGATAACGCTGCACTCTTTCTGCATCACGCCAGAATGCCATGCTTTTTTCATTTAATTCTTCCGAATGCCATTTTAAAAACTCCGGTTTCCAGCCGGGCTGAAACATTAAAACATCAAAACGCAGCAATTCGCAGATATCTGCCAGCTTTTCTGCATAACATTCAGCGGCAAACTCATACAAAAGCCTGCTTACGCCGCGCACATTATGCCCAAGCGGATATTCTCCGCGTTTTTTCCACCACAAAGCAAGTTTTTTATAAAAAGCAAAGGCATTCCCCTCTGCTTTCGTTAAATATTTTAACGTATATACAAATCTTCCGCTGTTATAAGTATGTTCAAAAACATCTTCCAAAACCTTTAAAAACCGTAAAGCGCAATAGGGCATGTATTTAGTCGACAGTATTTCATAAGGCGGCTCATCCATATACCGCAGCTCATGCTCACGGCACTGCTTTTCCATTGCCGTACCCGGAAGCACTTTTAAAAATCCCAGCTGCAGCATATCCGGCTGCAGGCCATATACATCATTAAAAGATTTTTCAAATTCCGCTATTCCCTCGTACGGCAGCCCGGCAATTAAATCAAGATGAAGATGAATATTCCCGTAGCTCAGCAATCTTTTTATATTGGCTGTGAGTTTATCCCAATTATCGCGCCTGTTAATGGCTTTAAGAGTTGCTGCATTTGTTGTCTGCACGCCTATTTCAAACTGAAAACGCCCTTTGGGAACCGTTTTTAAAAAGTTAAGCACATTTTCCGTCAGCAAATCGACCTTTATTTCAAAATGAAAAGTTGCATCGGTTTCTGCATCTGCCAAATGCTGCATTATCGGCAGATAATAATTTTCGTCAAGATTATACGTGCGGTCTACAAATTTAACCAACGCCGCACCTGCGGCAATCATCCTGTCCAAATCAGCGTAAACTTTGGCAAGGCTTCTTTTGCGCACATTGCGCGATATTCCCGATAAGCAGTACGAACAGTTAAAGGGGCATCCGCGCGTGCTTTCGTAATAAACTATTTTTTTACCTGCAATAACATCCGTTAAATCAGGATAAGCAAATTCAAGCACATCCAAATCAGCAACCACGGCCGTGCCGCCGCTGCTGGTAATGCGTCCATCCTTTTTAAAGGCAACATGTACAGGCGGCTCGCTGTTTTGCTGCAAGGCGTTTATAAGGCTCACAAAAACTTCTTCGCCTTCGCCCATTACAATATAATCAATCTGCGGACACTCGTTAAAAATGCGTTCCGGCTCGAACGAAACTTCCGGCCCGCCGGCAATTATTTTAAGTTGCGGCATTACTTTGCGCAAAAGCCTGATAAGGCTGTAAACATAATTTTTATTCCAGATATGCACCGAAAGCCCTACGACATCAGGCTCTTTTCCGGTTATTTCAGCCAGCACTGCCAACAGCGGCGTCTGCACGGTATCTTCAATAAGTTCCGTTTCAATTCCGTGCGCTTTTGCATATGCGCTGATGCTGCGCAGCCCCAATGCCGTATGTATGTATTTGCTTCCGATTGCCGTTAAAATTATTTTCATGTTTACCGCCTCTAACTTTAATATATCGTCTTGTGTTATAATAATAAAGTATTGAAATTTTTGCAAGGAGTGATTAAAAATATGACGCAAAATATTCCCGCGCACGGCAGCAATATTGCCAGAAAAGATATAAATGAAATTTACAAATGGAAAATTGATGATTTATATGCAGACAAAGAAAGATGGCAGGCTGCCGCCCAAAATTTAAAAGCAGAACTCAGCCGTTTTGAAGAATTTAAAGGCCGCTTTGATAATGCGAAAATTTTATTGCAGGCACTGCAAAAGCAGGCCCAGCTTTCAGAAGAAATTTCCAGAATTTATGCCTATGCACGCCTGCAGCTTGATGCCGATAATACCGACCCGGCTTTACAGGCCATGTCCGGCGAAGCCGAAAGCCTGCTGGCTGATTTTAATAACGCGGTATCGTTTGTTGAACCGGAAATAATTTCACTGTCCAAAGATTATTTAGAGTCCTGCCTGGCAGAGCCTTCTTTTAACGAATTTAAGTTTTATCTTGCCAACCTGCTGCGCCTTGCTCCGCATGTGCTGCCGCAGGAACAGGAAGCATTGCTTTCGCAGGCAAGACTTGCCATGTCGTCTCCCGCTGCTATCTTCCGCAGCCTTGTCAGCGCCGATATGGAATTTCCGCCCATTACAGACGGCAAAGGCAATACCGCCAATGTAAGCGAAGGCAATTATTTACTGAACATGACCAGCGCCGACCGTACTTTGCGCAAAAATTCCTTCCGCACGCTTATGGGCACTTACCATAACTACCGCAATACGCTGGCCAATACTTTAACAGGACAGTGCCGCGTAAGCCGTTTTTATGCTACAGCCCACAAATATAAAGATACTTTAACGGCAAGCCTTGCCGAAGATAATATTCCGACGGAACTTTACCACAAATTAATTGAAACAGTACATAATAATTTAGAACCGCTGCACGAATATATTGCCATTAAAAAAGCTGCCTTGAAATTGGATGAACTGCACCCATACGACTTATACATGCCGCTTTCATCTGCCGGAGAAAGTTTTGCCTGCACATTTGAAGAAGCCTGCGAACGTGTTGCGGAAGCACTCGCTCCGCTTGGCGAAGATTACATCAGCACTTTAAAACATGCTTTTAAAAGCCGCTGGATTGACATTTACGAAAACAAAGGCAAACGCAGCGGCGCCTATTCCTGGGGTATTTACGGCGTACATCCTTATGTTCTGTTAAATTATCAGCCGCGCTACAACAGCATTTCCACTATCGCACACGAAATGGGCCACGCCATGCACAGCTACCTTGCCAACCAGGCGCAAACTTATACCAACAGCGACTATTCCATTTTCTGTGCCGAAGTTGCCAGCACAACAAACGAAATTTTACTTTTGGAACACACACTTGCCAACGCTACCGCCGAGCAAAAAATTTATCTCATCAACCAGTTTCTTGAAGCAGTGCGCACTACGGTTTACCGCCAGGTACAATTTGCCGAATTTGAACTTTACACTCACGGAGAAATTAACTCCGGGCGCAGCCTGCAGGCAGAAAGCCTTGAAAACTACTGGCTGGAAAGCAACAGAACCTATTACGGCCCGGCTCTTACCGCCGATAAAGAACTCGCCAGCGAATGGTCGCGCATTCCGCATTTTTACACACCGTTTTACGTTTACAAATACGCAACCGGTTACAGCGCCGCAACAGCTTTCGCCGAAGCAATACTCAGCGGCAAAAAAAATGCCGTCAAAAAATATCTCGGCTTCTTAAAAGCAGGCGGCAGCGATTATTCGCTGAACATTTTAAAAAATGCCGGTGTAGATTTAACTACGCCGCAGCCAGTTGCCGTAACCCTGCAAAAATTTGCTCAAAAAGTACAGGAATTAAAAACACTTTTAAAATTATAATCATTATACAGCAAAAGAGACGGTTCATAACGAACCGCCTCTTTTTATTTAAGCCTGAATTATAATTTTTGTTTTAATTCTTCAACTTTGGCTTTCTGACCTGCAATAATTTCATTGCCGCGCGCAAACTGTTTGTCGTTTTCCGTAAATGCCGGGCCGCCGTAAGAAGTACGTGCAGCCACACAGTTTTCCGGTTTTAATGCGTCAAGCAAATCTGCTTCAAACAAATCGCTGAATTTTTTATATTCATCAAGCGAAATTTCCGGCAGGAACTTGCCTTCGGTAATGGCGTAAGCCACGCATTTGCCGACAACTTCGTGTGCCATGCGGAAAGGCAGGCCTTTGCGCACAAGGTAATCTGCCAAATCGGTTGCATTGGAAAAATCCTTGCTTACGGCTTCACGCATTCTGTCCACATTAACGGTCATGGTTTTAACCATGTCGCTGTAAACGGCAAGCGTAAATTTAAGCGTGTCAATGGCATCAAAGAAACCTTCCTTATCTTCCTGCAAATCTTTGTTGTAGGTTAAAGGCAGACCTTTGGCCGTAGTAAGCATTGCCATTAAATGCCCGTAAACACGGCCGGTTTTGCCGCGCACAAGTTCGGAAATATCCGGGTTTTTCTTCTGCGGCATCATGGAAGAACCAGTTGCAAAAGCATCGTCAAGTTCAATAAAGCCAAATTCCGTGCTGCTCCACAGGCAGAATTCCTCGCTCAAACGGCTCATGTGCATCATCAGAGTCGAAGCAAAGCTTAAAAATTCAATAATATAATCCCTGTCGCTTACCGCATCCATACTGTTGGCATAAACACTGCCAAAATTCAGCTGTTCTGCCACAAAGAAACGGTCAATCGGGAAAGTTGTGCCTGCAATGGCGCCGGCGCCGAGCGGCATAATGTCCGCACCTTCCCATACGCCGAGCAGGCGGCGGAAATCGCGCTGCAGCATGTTAAAATATGCCAGCAGATGATGCGCAAAAGTAATCGGCTGTGCACGCTGTAAATGCGTGTACCCTGGCATTAAGGTTTTATCGTGCTTTTTAGCAACGCTTAAAAGTGCTTCTTCAAACTGCACCAAAAGTTCTGCAATTTCCACAACTTCGCGTTTCATATACATGTGCATATCAAGCGCAACCTGGTCATTGCGGCTGCGTGCAGTGTGCAGCCTTGCACCGGCAGCACCAATACGTTCTGTAAGGCGTGCTTCGATATTCATATGAATATCTTCCAGTGCAATATCAAATTCAAAATTTCCTGCTTCAATATCTTTTAAAATATCTTTTAAGCCGGCAACAATTTTTTCTGCATCTTCTTCCGGAATGATTCCGCATTTGGCCAGCATTGTAGCATGAGCAATACTGCCGCGGATGTCCTCATGCTACAAGCGTTTATCAACCTCAATGGACGCATTGAATGCGTCCACGAGTTCATTGGTATTTTTGCTGAATCTTCCGCCCCAGAGTTTAGCCATTATTTAAGTTTGCCCTGTTTCATCAATGCACGTACGGTCAGCGGCAGGCCGAACAGTGTGATGAAGCCGGTAGCGTCAGCCTGGTTGTAAACTTCGTCGGCGCCGAAGGTTACATATTCCTTGCTGTACAGGGAATACGGAGATTTAGTGCCGGCGCTCATGATATTGCCTTTATAAAGTTTCAGGCGAACGGTGCCGGTAACGGTTTTCTGGGTTTCGTCAACAAATGCCGCCAGTGCTTCACGCAGCGGGCTGAACCACATGCCGTCATAAACCAGCTCTGCATATTTAATGGCAATCATTTCTTTGTAGTGCATAGTTGCGCGGTCAAGGCACAGTCTTTCAAGTTCTTTATGCGCGTAAACAATAATTGCGCCGCCCGGGTTTTCATATACACCGCGGGATTTCATGCCTACAAGGCGGTTTTCAACCATATCGCAGATGCCAACGCCGTTGCGGATGCCGATTTCATTTAATTTTTCAAGCAGTGCTGCAGGAGAAAGTTTTTCGCCGTTAACGGCAACAGGTACGCCTGCTTCAAATTCCAGTTCAACATATTCGTCTTTATCGGGAGCTTTTTCCGGAGTGCTGGTAACGATAAAGAGTTCGTCTTTCGGAGCATTCCAGGGGTCTTCAAGGTCGGAGCCTTCATGGCTTAAATGCCACATGTTGCGGTCCATGGAATAATCGTGGTCTTTGGTTACAGGCACCGGAATGTTATGTGCTGCTGCAAAGTCGATAGCGTCTTCGCGGGAACGGATGTTCCATTCACGCCAGGGCACAATAACAGCCAGCTGCGGAGCAAGAGCTTTAACGCCGAGTTCAAAACGAACCTGGTCGTTGCCTTTGCCGGTAGCGCCGTGGGCAACAGCGTCAGCGCCTTCTTTCAGTGCAATTTCAACCAGTTTTTTGGCAATCAGCGGACGCGCAAAAGAAGTGCCGAGCAGATATTTCTGTTCATAAATGGCACCTGCTTTAACAACAGGCCATACATAATCAGAAACGAATTCTTCTTTTAAATCAAGAATATAGCATTTGCTTGCGCCGGATTTTAAAGCCTTGTCATGAACGATATTCAGTTCATCTCCCTGGCCAAGGTCTGCGGTGCAGGCAATAACTTCGCAGTTATTGTAGTTTTCTTTAAGCCAGGGAATAATAACGGAAGTATCAAGGCCGCCGGAATAAGCGAGCACTACTTTTTTAATTTTGCTTTTGTCAATTTTCATTAAAGTACAGCCTCCTGTTGTTTGCATAATATACAGCTTTTATGTATAAAAATATATAACGAATATGATTATACCACAAATTTTAAAAATTTCCAGTATTTTTATAAATATTTTGTGTATTTTTATTAGATGATGTCATCAGTCATCAAAAGTGCCATAATGGCTTTCTGCACATGCAGGCGGTTTTCTGCCTGGTCAAACACTTTGGACTGCGGTCCTTCCAGCACTTCCTCGGTAATTTCCTCGCCGCGGTGTGCAGGTAGGCAGTGCAGAACCATAGCGTCCGGGCGTGCCACGCTCAGCAGTTCTTTATTAATCTGGTGCTTCCTGACGGATGCTTTGTTCGGCTTCCTGTCCCATACTTGCCCAAACATCTGTGTATAAAACGTCTGCGCCTTTGGCGGCACGGAACAAATCTTCATCAACTTCAATGGTGCAGCCGGTAAGTGCGGCATCTTCCTGCGCGGTTCTTACAATTTCCGGGTCAGGCTGGTAGCCTTTCGGAGATGCGCAAACCATATTCATGCCTACTTTGGCGCAGGCATACATCAGCGAATGTGCCATATTGTTGCCGTCGCCAACATAAACCAGCTTGCGGCCTTTTAATATTTCCTTATGTTCCATAATGGTAAACATATCGGTCAAAGCCTGGCAGGGATGCAGCAAATCGGTCAATCCGTTAATAACCGGCACGGTAGCGTATTTGGCAAGTTCAATAACAGAATCATGCGAGAATGTGCGAATCATAATGCCGTCAACAAAACGGGAAAGCACCCTTGCCGTATCACGCACCGGCTCGCCGCGGCCAATCTGCGAAGCGGAATCATTAAGATAAATAGGATGTCCGCCAAGCTGATAGAAACCGGTTTCAAAAGAAACTCTTGTTCTTGTGGAAGCTTTGGAAAAAATCATGGCCAGAGTTTTGCCTTCCAGATATCTGTGCGGCTCTCCTCTTTTTTGTTTGCGTTTTAATTTTTTGGCAACGTCCAAAATTGTGGCTACTTCACCAACAGACAAATCATGAATAGAAATTAAATCTTTGTTTCTTAAACCCATTTTATACCCTCACCAACCGATTAAAATTCTGCCAGGGCTGCGTCAAGAGCAGCAACAGCCGTGTCTATTTCTTTTTCCGTTACAATAAGCGGAGGAACAAGGCGTATTACATTGCCGGCAGTGCAGTTAACGATAACATGGTCTTTAAGGCAGTGTTCCACAACTGCTCCGCCCGGTTTGCAGAGTTCCATGCCCAAAATCAGGCCGCGTCCGCGTACTTCAGTAACTTTTTCCGGGTATTTTGCCTTAAGCTCCTGCAATTTGCCCATAAAGTATTTGCCTTTTTCTGCCGCAGCTTCAACAAGCCCTTCTTCCTTAATAGTTGTAAGAGCCGCTTCAATAGCCGCGCAGGCCAGCGCATTGCCGCCGAAGGTTCCGCCATGGTCGCCCGGTTTAAATACATGCGCCAGTTTTTCGTCAACACAGAAGCCGCCTGTCGGGAAGCCGCCGCCAATGCCTTTGGCAAAGGTAAGCACATCCGGTTTAATGCCGGTATGCATATAGGCAAACCACTGGCCGGTTCTGCCAACGCCGGACTGAATTTCGTCAAAAATCAGCAGTGCGTCATATTTATCGCACAAAGCGCGCGCACCCTGCAAATATTCGTCACTGGGCACATGTACGCCGCCTTCGCCCTGAATAGGCTCCAGCATTACGCAGCATACATCTTCGTCCATTACTTCTTTCAGCGCTTCAAGGTCGCCGTAAGGAACATAGTCAAAACCTGCCGGCAGCGGTTCGTACCCCTGCTGGTATTTAGGCTGGCCGGTTGCCGTTACCGTCATCATGGTACGCCCATGGAAGGAATGAACAGCCGTAATAATGCGGTATTTGCCGTCGTTTTTACTGTGTCCGTATTTGCGCGCCAGCTTAATTGCGCCTTCGTTGGCTTCCGCACCGCAGTTGGCTAAAAACACACGGTCAAAACCGGTTGCTTCACCGAGATCTACACTCTTTCCCTACACGACGCTCTTCCGATCTGTGCATAATTTTACCGGCCTGTTCGCTGATTGCCTTAACAAGCGTCGGATGGGCATAGCCCAAAGAATTAACGGCAATACCTGCCAGAAAGTCGAGATAGCCTTCGCCGTCGGCGTCATAAACCATGCAGCCCTTGCCATGGGTAAGGGCCAGCGGATAACGGCCGAATACCGGAAGGTAATATTTATCTGTCTGTTCTCTGATTTCTATATTATTCACCTTTTTGCCCCCTCAGAAAAAATTATAAAGTTTTTACAACCTCGGTGCCTACGCCTTCATCGCTAAATACTTCCATCAAAATGCTGTGTTCGGCACGGCCGTCAATAATCTGTGCTTTCTTGGCGCCGCCGCTGAGTGCGGTAATGCAGGCTTTAACTTTCGGAATCATGCCGCCGTCGATATTGCCTTTAATGATAAGTTCCTGTGCTTTTTCAAAAGTCATAGTGGAAAGGAAGGTGCTTTCATCGCGGTAATCGGCATAAATGCCTTTTACGTCGGTAAGTACCAGAAGTTTTTCTGCTTTTAATGCGCCTGCAATTTCACCGGCAACGCTGTCTGCATTGATGTTGTAGGTTTCGCCGGTTGCGCCAACGCCGGTCGGTGCAATAACTGGAATAAAGTCGTTATCCAGAAGTACGTTTAAAAGTTCGGTGTTAATGTGTTCAACAGTGCCTACATACCCAATATCAACCAGGTTTACTTCGCCGTTTTCATAAACGTCGGCAAGGTGTTTTCTTGCCTGAATGAGGTTGTCGTCCTTGCCGTTAAGGCCTACTGCTTTGCCGCCCAAACGGTTTAAACGGCCAACAAGGTCGGTATTAATTTTGCCAACCAGTGCCATTTCCGTAATGCCTACCGATTCTTCATCAGTTACACGCAGGCCGCCTACAAACTGGGTCTTTTTGCCGGCCTTAACCATCTGTGCGGTAATTTCCGGGCCGCCGCCGTGAACAACAATCGGGCGCAGGCCTGCACATTTCAGGAAAATAATATCCTGCAGCACTTTATTTTTAATTTCATCATTCAGCATAGCATTGCCGCCATATTTTACAACAACGGTCTTGCCTTTAAAATCTCTCAGGTACGGAAGTGCTTCCACCAAAATTTTAATTTCTTCATTACGTCACATTGATTATTTATAAATTTGAGGCGGCAAAAGCTCCCGACTCAGTACGTCAACAAATCTCAGGTATGGTATTCACCATTAATTTTGACATATTCATAGCTGAAATCACATGTCCAGACGGTAGCTTCTTCTTTACCTGCGCCAAGGTCTATTTTCATGCTGATGTCGTGCTGTTCCATAATGTCTTTCAGGCTTTCAAGCGGAACATTGCAGTTCATGCCGTTTTCCACGAGCCTTACGCCGCCGATTTCAAGGTTTACCTTATCCGGCTCCATCTGCGCGCCGCTGTAACCGGCTGCACAAACAATGCGTCCCCAATTGGGGTCTTTGCCAAAGAATGCCGTTTTTACAAGCGGGGATTTGGCAATGGCCATAGCAGCAGTTTTTGCTTCTGCCCATGTTGCGGCACCGGCAACGTTTACTTCCAAAAATTTGGTAGCGCCTTCGCCGTCGCGCGCAATCATTTTGGCAAGGTCCTGTGCACATGCCAGCAAGGCTTCAAAAAACGCCGGGTAATCCGGATGTTCTTCGCTTACAATAATTTCGTTTTCGGCAAGGCCGTTAGCCAGTACAATCATGCTGTCATTGGTGCTTGTATCGCCGTCAACAACAACCATATTAAAGGATTTATCGGCAGCAGCCTTAACCGCACGTTTTAAAACATCCGGCGCAACGGCAGCATCGGTAGTTAAAAAGGTAAGCATGGTTGCCATATTGGGGTGAATCATGCCGGCGCCTTTGGCTATACCGGCAATTTTAACGGTTTTGCCGCCTAATTCAAACTCATAAGCCGCATGCTTGATAAAAGTATCCGTTGTCTGGATTGCCATTGCGCAGCTCTCGCCGCCGGTTTCGTCCATAGCGTCAACAGCGTCGGCAATGCCTTTTGCCAGTTTATCCATCGGCATAAAGTGCCCGATAACGCCGGTGCTGCAAACATAAACAGCGTCGTTTTCAACGCCTAAAAGTTCTGCCGTCTGTGCCTGCATTGCTTCGGCATCTTTTAAGCCCTGTTCGCCGGTGCAGGCGTTAGCACAGCCGCTGTTTACCACAATAGCCTGCGCATAAGATTTTGCGGCAACTTTGCGGCTTACCAATACAGGTGCCGCGCACATTTTATTCTGCGTAAACACGGCGCCGGTTGCCGCCGGCACTGTGCTGTAAATAACGGCTACATCATGGTTGCCGCTTGCTTTAATACCGGCTTTAACACCGGCTGCCAAAAAGCCCTGCGGCGTTGTAACCCAACCGTCAATCTTTTTCATTAGCCAACCTCCTTAAGGATATACGGGCAGCTGACGCAGCCCGGTTGTTTCATCAAGGCCAAACATTACATTCATATTCTGCACGGCCTGCCCGGCAGCACCTTTTACAAGGTTATCGAGCGCACTCATTACAATCACTCTGCCGGTGCGCGCATCCGTCTGCCAGCCTATGTCAACATAATTGGAAGCCCTGATATTTTTAATTTCCGGGCATGCTCCTTTGCCTAAAAGGCGGATAAAAAATTCGCCGCCGTACATTTCTTTAAAAGCATTTTCAATATCGGCATCCGTAACGCCCGGTTTAAGCATGGCGTAGCAGGTTGCCAAAATGCCGCGGTCAACCGGCAGAAGGTGCGGAGTAAACTGAATTACAACGTTCTCACCCGCAAATTCAGAATAAATCTGCTCAATCTCCGGAGTATGCCTGTGCGTTGCCACGCCGTAAGCGTGGAAGTTTTCGTTGACAGAGCAATACAGGCTGCCAAGTTTAAGCCCGCGCCCGGCTCCCGTTGTGCCGGACTTGGCATCAACAACAATGCCCTTTGTTTCAATTAAACCTGCTTTCAGCAGCGGCACCAGAGCCAGAATGCTGCAGGTTGTATAACATCCGGGGTTTGCCACCAGTTCAGCACCGGCAACATCTTTGCGGTACAATTCCGTTAACCCGTAAACAGCTTTTGCTTCAGGGTCAGCATGCGGAACTTTATACCATTTTTCAAACACCTTTACATCCCTGAAACGGTAATCACCGCCAAGGTCAATTATTTTAACGCCGCTGCCGCGCAGCATTTTGCCAATCTTCATGGCATGCCCGTGCGGAAGCGCGATAAATATTACATCACTGCCTTCTGCAATTTTTTCCAGCTCATTCATGGAAATAAGCTGTTTGTCTATTCTTCCGCGCAAATGCGGATACATTGCGGCTATATCTTCACCGGTACTGCTTTCAGAAGTAATATAAGCCAGTTCTGCCTGCGGATGCCCGTCCAGAAGCCTTAAAAGCTCAGCACCGGCAAACCCGGTTGCACCGATAACACTTGCTCTCATACCGAACCTCCCTTGAATTTATGATTTTATAATTATACAACTATTATGTATAATTAATCAATAGTATTTTTAAATTTTTTCGCAGCTGTTTCCAGCTTTTGCAAAAAGAAAACACTATGCCATTATTATGTATATTGTACTACTTTAGTATCCCTTTTTCAAAATTTTTTCGGTAAAAAATAAAAATAAAATTTAAATTTTACCTTGGCGCAATTTTTGGTACAATATTATATAAGAAAACAGGTGAGGTAATTATGGGAAAAATCATTAAACTATTAATTATACTGGCAGCTGTAACAGGCCTTTTTATGTACTACCCCAATATAGCCGGCTACGAAACAGACCCGCAGCCGGCGCAGCAGGCAGCAACAGCGCAGACACAGGAACAGGCAAACTCTGTCAGCGAATATCAGCAGACAGAAAGCACGCTGATGACAATTTTGCCCTACCTGCCGGAGCGTGACACCTGGCCTG
>OGLB01000977.1_pt1 | contig 13092 bp, 9 predicted proteins | sample 1572551 | NCBI WGS metagenome assembly OGLB01 (sample SAMEA2582003, study PRJEB24529) | metagenome | biome: Human gut stool | place: China | collected 2011
ATTTGTCTTAACTCCTATAACTCCTTAACTCCTTAACTCCCGAAAAAACATAAAATTATGAATATCCCTCAAGAATTTGATACCATTCGGCCTTGGGAGCCTGAAGATCTCCCTGAGGTATTCGACCGTTTGCTTTCAAACGATCAGTTTAAACAAGTGCTTGCCTATCTCTATCCACAAGTACCTTTCGAGATGATTGCCCAGAAGTTGAAGGCATGTAAGACCAATCTGGATTTCCAGTTGGCTTTTGCTTACGATTTTGTTCATGGCATTCTGAAGAAGGCAGCAACAGGCTGCGAGATGGATTGCACATCGCTCGATAATGCCCGTAATTATACTTTCATCAGTAATCACCGTGATATCGTGCTCGATTCAGCCATTCTCGATGTCCTTCTTATCGATAACGGGTTTAAGACCACCTGTGAGATTGCCATCGGTGATAATCTCCTTTCTCTTCCTTGGGTCAAGGACCTGGTACGTGTCAACAAGGCGTTTATCGTAGAGCGTGCCCTGAGCATGCGACAGATGCTGATGTCGAGCAAGCGCCTCTCTGACTATATGCATTTTGCCATCAAGGAGAAGAACGAGAACATCTGGATAGCCCAGCGCGAGGGTAGGGCCAAGGACAGTAATGACCGCACCCAGAAGAGTATTCTGCAGATGATGTCGATGGGCGGTGAGGGCAGCATTATCGACCGCCTGAAACAACTTCATCTCGTACCGCTCTCTATCAGTTACGAATATGATCCATGCGATTTCCTGAAGGCAAAGGAGTTCCAGCAGAAGCGCGATAATGCCGATTGGAAGAAGGGACCAATGGATGACCTGGTAAGCATGCAGACCGGTATCTTCGGTTATAAGGGTCATGTGCATTATCATGCAGCTCCATGTCTTGATGATTATCTGGACAGTCTTGATCCTGATATGCCTAAGCAGGATATATATAATAAGGTAGCCGCCTATATGGATGAGCAGATATTCAAGAACTACCGCCTCTACCCGGGCAACTATGTGGCTCTTGATTTGCTTGAAAACTCAACTGCTCATCAGGCTGAATATACTGCCGAAGATAAGGCAAAATTTGAAAAATATATGGCTGGTCAGCTTGCGAAAATTGCCCTTCCAAATAAGGATGAAGCTTACTTGAGAGAGAAATTTCTCGAGATGTATGCCAATCCTATACGTAATTACCTTGCTGCTCAATAGCGGCAAGGTAATACTTTTTCTGTTTGATGATGTTGGAAACTGTTATTATCTGCCTGTTTTAATCAGACTTCTAATTGGTAATTCATAAGCTGTTTACGACAGACAGTTAACAGGCAAACCACAGACAGCCTACTGGCGCTATAGCCGCTAGTGGACTGTTCGCCTAGAACAGCCTTCCCCAATGCCTTTGTTTCGTTTTTATGCGAAGCTTACGAAGAAATACTCTTCACTCTTCACCTTTCGCTCGGAATCCCCTGTGTTTATCGGCATTCCGGGCGGTGAAGAGTATTCGGGCACTCTTCACCTACTCTTCACCACTCTTCACCTCTTTGTTTCGGCGGATTTGCGTTTCTTCTTACGCCTCGAAGCCTCGTGCCTAGGTGAAGAGTGGTGAAGAGTGGGTGAAGAGTCGCAGATAACTCTTCACCCCTTGAAACGCCCTGTTTATGGGCGTTTCAGGGCAAAAGGTGAAGAGTGAAGAGCTTTTGGCTGTAAATTCCTGCATTTATCAGCATTTATTTCTGTTCTTGTTTTTCTGCAATGCATTCCATTTCTATCAGCCAGCCTGGTCTGCATACTCTTGCCTCTACGATGATATGTGGTATCTGAGGGTAAAACTGATTCATCAGTTGCTCTACGGTATGATAGTCTGAGATGTCGCGCAGGTAGATGATAAAGTATTGGATATCGTTCATCATAGCATCGCCATCCTTCAATAAAGCACCGATGTTCTCGAGCAATCTGCCGGTTTGTCTTACAATATCACCTTCGTATACAACCGCTCCATGTTTGTCTATACTGGCTGTTCCTGATATGAAATATTGTTTCTTTTGGAGCAGAGAAAGGCTGGTTCCCCGTTCAAAGGCTACTCCGTATTCGTGAGTAGGATTCAGATGGTTGAGTGCCTGGAGATATTTCTTGTCTTCTTCCCTGATGCCGGGAACGGTCAGAAAGTCGATAGCTACAGATGCATGACGTACGGATGTTGCTCCACCGATGCCCGTACTGGCTATATAATGGGTCTCTGCCGTCAGACCTTGCTGGTCGAAAACATCATTGCGGGCTTCTACTACTCCCTGATAGTTTACATCGATATGAGTTACGTAGATCCATGTTCTTACCAGGTTGCGCTCCATCGTCATATCTGTACCGGCGATAAGTTGCAGGTATTTGTCGAATAGCATTCGGGTCTGTTCGTATGAATTCTTTCCCTTCGCTTCTTCCTCTGTCAGTCGGAGACTGTGGAACAGGATAGGGGTCTTATCGTCTGTGGTCTTGATAAGAAGTGAAATCTTGCTCCCGTTGAGCGGAGGTTGCTCCACAACCGTAAGATGGGTATCCTTAAGATACTCCTGATAAAGGAGTGACTCTTCTAAATTCTGAGTCTGGTTCTGGGCGTCGCTGAGGAATACCTTACAATATTGCAAAGTACGATTTTCCAGTTTCTCTGTATCGAGAATGTTACCTAGTTTTAGATACAGAAAGTTAAGGCGATCATTGAATGAACCCTTGGCTTCTGGTGATAGTATTATGTATTTGTCCATCTTGTTTTTCTTTTTTTCGCCGGCAAAGGTACGGATAATATATGAGATATAAGAATATAGACTGGATGAAAAGATAAAAATACCGAGAAATGGGGATAGGATGATGTGAGATAGAACGAAAAAGAGGGAAATAAAGGCATGCTTTCCTTTACTTCCCTCTATCTTTTCTTATTTCCTGTTTTATAGTGATTCGAGCATACGCTTGATGACAACCTCGGCTGAAATCTCACGGTTGGCTGCCTCTGGAATCACCAGACTGTTCTTGCTCTCGATGACATCATCGGTTACAATCAGACCACGGCGAACAGGCAGACAGTGCATGAAGCATCCGTCATTGGTCCAGCTCATGTGCTCCTCGTCGATGGTCCAGCTCATATCCTTGCTCAATATTTCGCCATACTGTGCTGGGTCTTTCACGCCCGGACAGCTCCAGTTCTTGGCGTAAACGAAGTCTGCACCTTCCAGCGCCTTCTTCTGGTCGTACTCCACTTTGGCATTGCCTACGAACTTAGGATCCAGCTCGTAGCCCTCTGGGTGAGTAACCACGAAATCAACATCGGCTGCGTTCATCCACTGAGCGAATGAGTTAGGAACAGCCTGAGGCAGGGCACGGCAATGAGGAGCCCAGGTCAGAACTACCTTAGGACGAGCCACCTTTTTGTGCTCCTCGATGGTGATGAGGTCGGCAAATGCCTGGAGTGGGTGAACGGTAGCAGTCTCCATAGCGAAGACTGGGCGGCCGCTGTACTTTACAAACTGGTTTACGATGGTCTCGGCATAATCGTAGTCGCGGTCTTTCAAACCGGCAAAGCTGCGCACACCGATAAGGTCGCAGAAGCTTCCCATCACTGGGATTGCCTCAAGCAGGTGCTCGCTCTTGTCGCCATCCATGATAACGCCACGCTCTGTCTCCAGTTTCCATGCACCGGCATTCACATCGAGTACGATAACATTCATGCCCAGGTTCATCGCAGCCTTCTGTGTACTCAAACGGGTACGGAGACTGTTATTGAAGAATATCATCAGCAAGGTTTTGTTCTTGCCCAACTCCTGATAACCGAAACGGTTTGCTTTCACTTCCTGTGCCTCGGCGAGCGCTGCTTTCAGGTCGCCAAGGTCTTCAACATTAAAGAATGTCTTCATTGTTATTTCGTATTTAATTTGTTATTTCTGATATATATAGTTCTTGGATCTTCTTATATGAATCTTAATGTTTGCAAAGTTTGCATGCAAACCTTGCAAACATGGCAGAAACTAAGACTTGGTACGGAGAGAGTACGGAGCGGGTACGGAGCGGGTCCAGAGAAACGCTATTGAATTCTTCACTCTTCACTCTTCGTTCTTCACTTCCTTATTTGTCCCTGGCCAGTAATCAACCACTTGTAGGTGGTAATCTCTTCTAGCGCCATTGGTCCGCGTGCTCCGAGCTTCTGGGTACTGATACCAATTTCTGCGCCCAATCCGAACTGTGCGCCATCGGTAAAGCTGGTAGGAGCGTTTACATAAACGCAGGCTGCATCTACCATTGCCTGGAACTTCTTCTGAGCAGCTTCGTTGTTGGAAACGATGCTCTCGCTGTGCCCACTGCCGTAGGTAGCGATGTGTTCGAGCGCTTCATCTTCTGAAACAACGGTTTTGATGCCCATCTGCATGCTGAGCCATTCGGTGTTCCAGATGCTCTTCACGTTGGCATCAGTTTCCTTCATCTTCGCTTCGCTTTCTTCTGCCTTATATAATAAGGTATCAGGATAGTGTCCCTTTAAGACTTCGTAAGCCTTGGCATCTGCATGAATCTTGGTTCGTTTCTCGGCGAGTCCTTCACAGAGGGCAGGAAGGTCGCTTAATCTGCTTTCGTGAATCAGCAGACAGTCGAGTGCATTGCATACGCTCACTCTTCGGCACTTGGCATTGGTGATGATGCGCTTGCCCATCTCCAGGTCGCCATCCTTGTCGAAGTAACAATGTACCACGCCGGCTCCGGTCTCGATAACCGGAACTTTGGCTGTATCACGGACGAAGTTGATGAGCTTCTTTCCACCTCGAGGAATACAGAGGTCAATATAGCCCACGGCATTCAGCATTTCGCCGGTAGCTTCGTGGGTAGCAGGGAGCAGTGTAACGACATTCGGGTCAATGCCAAAAGTTATCAACACCTTGTGGATAAGTTCGACACCCGCTGAGTTTGAGGCGTTTGCGTCCTTTCCACCTTTCAGTACGCACGCATTTCCGCTCTTGAAACAGAGTGAGAAAACATCGTAAGTCACATTAGGACGGGCTTCATAAATCATACCGATAACTCCGAATGGAACGGCTACTCGCTGCAGATGCAAACCGTTATCGAGCGTCTTGTCTTTGAGAACTCTTCCGAGCGGTGAAGGCAGTGTACTGACGTGTCTCATATCCGAAGCAATATCCTGGAGTCGTTGCTCTGTGAGTTGCAATCGGTCGTAGAGCGGGTTCGCCTTGTCCATCTTCGCCAAGTCTTCTGCGTTCGCTGCAAGGAGTGCAGGAGTTTCTGCGATGATAGCGTCAGCCACCGCCTGCAGGATTTCATTACGTTGTTCATCAGTTAGCAAACCAAGTGTTTTGCTAGCTGCCTTCACTTTTTGGAAAGTCTCTTTCAGTTCCATTCGCTATTTCCTTTCTTATTTTTATGATAAGATATTTTGTAATGTGTTACGAGTTCCCTCTTAACAACGGCAAAGGTAAGCATAAATATCGGAAATTGCAAACTTTATGCAAGAAAAAGTGATAGTTTAATAGATAAATGGATAGTTATACGGAAAATGAGATTTAAAAAGGTCAGGCAGCGCCTGACCTTTTTGGGGTAGCAAAGAAGATTCAGCAGACAGTGTCTGCTGTTTTTGCTTTTTGAATTCCTCAGACAGTGTCTGAAGAATTGTTAACTCTTTGAATTTCAGATAGAACTTCTTGAAAGATACGATTTTATATCGAAAAAGCAATCTTTCTCTTCACTTTTTTCGATAAAAAGTTGCAGATAATAATTGTATTTCCAGAAGAAAGTAGTATCTCTGCATCAGAGTTTGTAGTTGTACAACTATAGTGTATAAGGTTGTACAACTATGAGGTGTAAGGTTGTACAACTATAAGGTGTAAAGTTGTACAACTATAAGGTGTGTTATTGTACAACTATAAAGTGTTGTCACTATAGTCAGCAGATGTGCTGACTGCAGTCGGCAGACCTGCTGAGCCTAGTGGCAAACTCAGAGAAGCAGTATTCTCTTACCCAAGAAACTGTCTCCGCTAACTCAAGAAACTATCTCCGTTAACCCGAGATTCAGTATCCGTAAGCTTAAGCAACCATATTCTCTGGCTTGTTAAAGCAGTTAGGGAATCTACATATCCATAGTGTAGTTGTGAAGATATTCTCAAGCATCGTTCAAATCACGTAAAGGGAGGCGCTCTTTTACGAGCTTTATCTTTAATGCCTTGCAGAATGCTTTCAGAACAGATTCTGTTGCCATCTCCTCCAACTTAATATAGTTAGGACGTTTAGAGAACAAACAAGTCATCCATTGTTACTACCGACTGAACATCCCAGACATAAGGATTGTCGGATAATCCCATGGTCGTAATCATTGTAAGATGCACGGCTTTTTCGGTACCAGTCTCTTGGATGAAGCGCTCTCGCTTGTTTTGTAAATTTTCATCTATCGTGTGAGTTATCTGAAATAGAGCCTTGGAGTATTTGATTTCACAGAGATTGATGACATCATCGCTCCTGTCTATCAGCAAGTCAATCTGTGCTCCCGGCTTATCCTTGCTCCCAGCTACACTCCAAGAATAAACCGTGGTGATAACTCCTTGAATGCCTAGCTTTGTCTTGATTTGCTCCACATGCTGTAGGCATACTCGTTCAAAAGCCAAACCGCACCACGTGTTGTACTCGGGTTTGCCGGTAATCTTGGTCCAATATTGTGCGTCATTGATATAGCTGTCCTTGATAAACTTATAATAAAACAAGGTGTAATTGTCCATTAACTGGAACAAGGCATTCTTAGCTTTCATTCCGATGCAATTATATTTTCGGATAAATCCGCAGTATTCCAAGTTCTCTAAGTATTCCGTCAACTTGCCATTGTCGGTCAACTTGGTTGCTTGTAAGATTTCTGTTCGGGTCTTTCCGACTTTCTTGGTTGCCAAAGCATCTACTATCGAGAGATAAGGCTTAGGCTGTTTGAACAAAGAGTCGTATAAGTCATCAAACTCGTGACGAAGATTGCCATCTTCTGAGAAAAATAACTGGTTGATGTTCTGTGCCAGACTCATTCCCGGTTTCAGTTGAGACCAATAAAACGGAACACCTCCCATGATCATATAGCCTTCCAAAACCTGTCGGCGATTAAAGCACAGTCCCATTTCTTCGGAATAGAGTTCGCATTCCCTTAAGCAAAACGGTTTCAGATGAATACGGACAGACACTCGGTTGTGCAATCCACCATGATTTTTAATCACCTTATTGATAATCCATGAGGTAGCACTGCCGCAAACGATGAGGAGAATATCCTTGCGGGCGGAAGCCCATCCATTCCAGAAATGTTCCAAAGCCGAAAGAAAATTGGAGCGTGGAGAATCCATCCATGGCATCTCGTCGATGAACACTACTTTCTTGGGGATAGTAGATTGTGTCAACAGTTGCCCCAACCTGTCAAAAGCATCATACCAATCTTTTAACTTCGACTGTTTCTGTTTGCTATATGATGTGAGTGAACGGTTGAACTCTGCCAATTGTATGCGATTGGTCTCATTTGCCAATCCTGTATGATAAAAGGCAAAGTCATTGTTGAAGGCCTCCCTTACCAGGAAAGTCTTTCCCACTCGTCTGCGCCCATATATGGCAACAAACTTCGATTCATCAGCAATCAATGCTTGATGAAGTGTCTTCAGTTCTTCTTTTCTACCTATTAACATAGTTCAAATAGTTATATTTCTGGGGCAAATATACGAAAAAATAGTGAGTTAACGTGCGGAATCTATCTTTTTTAAGTACATTCCGCACGTTTAAAGCGTTTTTTTAACGTTTGTTGCTATAAAAAGTAAAGAAAAGAGTATGTAGAATAGCCCAAAAATGATGCGATATCTAAGAAAATGTGCTTTAAACGTGCGGAATGTGTCTTTTTAAAGTACATTCCGCACGTTTAAAGTATATCATCCTCGCCATCACGCCTAACGGACAGTTCATGCTTGTGGCGTGTCGTGACAGTCATGTGATTCAAGTTTTCAAAATCAATAAGAAAACTGGAATGATGGTTGATGCGAAGCAGGATATATTCTGATTAGCCTATCACATTGCATAGTCGGTTGATGGCTGCATCAAAAGTGGTGAGGTCTTTGGCTCGCTTTCTGATGGCTGCCTTGTAATTATAGATGGTTTGGGTAGAATAGAACAGGAGGGTGGCCAGTTCCTGACCATCCGTAATTCCCAGTCGCATCAGTGCATAGATACGCAGTTCCTTGGTGAGACTGTTAGGGGCAGGGAGAACTATCTGTTTTTCTGGCAACAGCAGTTGGTTGAATTCTTCCACGAAATTCGGATATAAGTCAATGAATGCCTTGTCGAAGCGAATATAGAAGTTGGCTGCCTCTTCTTCTGCCAGCTTGTTGCTGTTGATGGCAGTCAGAAGATCGGCAGTTTGTTTTGCCTTGATTTTGCGGCTTACCAATTTGCGATAATCATCCAGCTTCTTGATATATACGGCACTGATGTCCATAAATAAATGCATATAGGTCTCTCTTCGCTTATTGGTGTTGAGCAGCTTCTGGTTCAGTTCGTCCAAGAGTGTATTTTGGCTTTTTATCTCCCTACGGCTCTTGGCCAGACGCTTGTTCATCTTGAATGCAAAGAAAGCCATGGCAAGGAATCCTAGCGACAGGATGCTCACGATGACGAGGGATGCTGTTACGATGCGGTTCTTGCGTACTTCTGCCTGATGGTTTGTTTCTGTGATAAGGGGAAGTATGCGGGAAATCTCAACCATGCGGAGACGGTTGTTGTAGAATTGGGCATCCTCCATGGAGCAATAGATGTATTTGGAAGCCCTCTTTGCATAGGAGGCATCCTTATTATATAGATAGGTGGAAAACTCCTGAAGGGCCAGATTCTCCTTCAGGGGACATATCTGGTCTGAGATGGCTGCCTCTACAATATACTTCTCATATAAATCCTTTTGGTCGGTATCATAATAATAGCGGGCGATGCAATAAGCCGATGAGGCATGCACACGGCTGTTCAGGGGACTGGCTGAAAGTGCCTTCATGTAGAACTGAAGCGTCTTTTTACTAGTACGCTGCTTTAGAAATTCAAACTCTCCTGAAAGATAGTAATAAAGAGCGGATTCCTTGTTGCCGATATGCTCAAGAGTCTTGCCTAAATAAAAACGTTTTTTGGCTTCTAATCCTTCTTGAAACTCCGACTTGTTGCAGAAAGTTCCCCAGTAGTTATATACCCAAGTCAAGGTATAATAATAGTATTGCAATAACTTAGGTGACATTTTCTCCTCAGCCATTGCGAGCATTAAGTCTTCTGCCTGGCTGTAGAAACCGCCTGTTGACAGCACTGCCGCGCGATTGATTTTATTCAGGTTGACGAAATAATCATCCTGAAGCTGTGCTGCCAGCTGGTAGCCCTTCTTGGCGTATGTCATGGCAGAGTCGTAACGGTAGGTATAATACTCCCTGTAGATTTGGTTATAGAGACTAAGCTGTCTGCGCTTGTCGGAAGTCATGTGTAGTTGCTTTTTGAGTCTTAGCAGTTTCGCTTCTTTTCTTTGGGTAAACTTGCTTCGCTGAGCGATGTAACTGTCTAAACGATGGAACAGCTGTTCCTCGTTTACGGAAGAAGCACTTGCCAGCAATGGCATAAGCATCATTAAGAACCACAATACTACTTTCATAACTATCTTTTTAATTGTTATTGTTACTATCTGATAGGCTATTAGAGTGCCTTATAATTGTATTTTTCTGCAAAGATACTACATTTATTCCTCTTTTTACCATCTACTCTATTAAAAAGTATTAATATCTTTGATAGCTTGATTATTAGAAGGTTATAGACTTAATAAACCTAATATTTATCTACTTATAACCTACACATGATGCCAATGTCTGAAAAATCTCCTTAACTTTGCAACCGCAATCGAATCGCATTCGGTGGCAAGTGAAATCATGTAAAACTAAGAATAAACAACTGTAAGATTATGAACTTAAGAATCCGTACATTTTCTATGGCTTTGGTAGCGATGTCTGCTGCAAGCCAAGTGTATGCACTTCCTTCTGACGAATCTGAAAACAAGGAGAAAAAGGAAGAGCGTAATGTGATGCTCAACGCATCTGATGCCAACAAGCCTCGTGAAATCCAGATAGGATTGCCAAGCGAGGATGTAACCGTATATGAAAACGGTCTTCCAGCCGTTTACTCTTCTTCCGTACACAGACTGTCTGCCCATTGGCGTAGCGATGCCTCATTGAAAGGTACCGACTTGATGACTCCATCTGAGTCTGCCATTGCTACAGGTAATATTGCATACGCAGTTTCTTCTTTCAGCGAGTTGGGACAGAAAGAGTTCAAAGGCAAGCTCAACTATAAGGCAAACCATTTTGGTATGCAGAATGTAGACCTCAACCTGTCTGGTGGAATCGGTGACAATTGGCTTTATACTGCCAGTATGTATCAGAATGTCGATCCAGGTAGTTTCAAGCTTCGCTTTACTGATTATGCCGACCGTACCCAACTTTATCATTTCGGCATCACTCGCATCTTGAATGATGGAAAGGGACGTATCTCCTTATTATATAAGTATTCCAACAGCAAGAATCCTGGCAATTTTGCCAATGCAGCCCCGTTTATCTATTCAGGCGACGGCAGTATCAAGAAGATTGATGGCTTTGACCCGGGTATGGACTCATACGTGCAGCGTCAAGGTTCTTTCCAATACTTGAATACAAAGTCAGGAAAGATGGAGACATGGAATATGAGCGATGGCAGTGAGAATCATGCCAACGAAATTGCCCTCATCAGCCAGTATCAGTTTGATAATGGATGGTTGTGGAAATTCAACGCCAAGTATATGAATGCTCCACGTGCCAATTATGTAGATTACGGAGGAAGTACCATCTCTCAGGTGAGCGAGGCTGATGGCTATCAGCTTTCTGATGGATCTGCCTACAGTGGCTATATAGAAGGCCGTCGCACCTGGTTGCATGTTGGTAAGGTGAGCAATGCGCTTTTGACTGCCGAAATCTCTAAGCAGTTGAACAACCATAAGTTAATGATTGGTTTAAACGAGTGGTATTACCATCTCAATTACTATTCGTCTTCGTTCCAGTGGGCAGGCACCGTAGAAGCTTATCCACGCACATTGAGCCAGATGTATGTCAATCCCCTTGATCCTACGCAGACAGCTCATCGTTCTGAGACTTTCGGTTATAATGAGTTGAGTCCAGAATACACCAAGGGATCAGAGAACAAGTTGGCACTCTACTTTACCGACGAATGGAAGGTAAGTCCTAAGTTCAAGGTGTTCTATGGTGGTAGATTGGAGTACTACCGCATGTCTGCCGAGCAGATTTCTACTCCACGTTTCTCAGGATTCCACATGGGTAACTATAATACATACGCCACTGCTGCTGATGGTTCTGTTGTTGCTACCGAGCACAGCATCGAAGCAAAGAACGTAACCAAGGATAAATTGAATTATGCAGCCACCTTACAGTTGACGTATAACCTTACCCGCCAGTTTGGTTTGACTGCCGATGCTACCATCGCCACCCGTTTCCCACGCATCAGCGAGTATGCAGGAACAGGACCTACCGAGGAGCAGTATAAGCGAGTAACCATTCCATTGATTCGTGGTGGTATTTTCTACAAGAACGATTGGATTGACCTTTCTTCAATGGTGACCTACATTTCAAAATCGAACAATATCGACCAGCAGAATCTTACCAAGCCTGGCACTACAGAGGGCAAGACCGTGTTGCTCATCTATAATATCCAGACTTTGGGTTGGACAACCTCGGCAGAAATCAATCCGTTCAAGAACTTCCACATGCATGCACTCTTCACTTATCAGAAGCCGGTGTATAAGAACTATAATGCGAGCGTAACGTTCAGTGACGGTCAGTCTATGGGTGTGAATGCCAATAATATGATTGTCAAGGAGATTCCTCAGGTTCTTATCGAGTTGGATCCTAAATACGACATCACCAAGAATCTGAATGCCTGGTTGAGCTTCCGTTATTTCGGTAAGACCTATGCCAACCTTCAGGAGGCACTCTATTTCAATGGTCACTGGGAGACTTTCGGTGGAATCAACTGGAATGTGAACAAGAAGCTGAGCCTTGGTGTGAGTGTCATCAATATCTTCAACGAGAAGGGTGCCAAGGGTACCATTAGCGGCTCTGAGCTGATTACCAAGCAGGAAGCTGGCAAATATGACGGCAAGTACATGAGTGGCAGCTATCTCCGTCCGTTCACTGTGGAATTCTCCGCAGGAATCAAATTCTAAGATAATAACGAAAGTATCATAACTTTTAATTATAACAAAGCAATCACATAAAAACCAAAGAACGATGAAAAAGGTATTTATGATTATCGCAGCGATGTGCATGACATCTATCATGGCATCTGCTCAAAAGACCATCAGAGTGTCAACAGACAAGACCGACCTCGTGATGCAAGTTTCTCCTAAGGGTCGCCTCTACCAAGTGTATCTGGGTGACAAGTTGAAGAATCCTTCTGATTACAATCATCTGAAGTGGGATGTATATGCGGCTTCTGATGGTTCCGTCTGCCAGCGAGGTCATGAGGTTTATGCAACCTCTGGTGCTGAAGATTTCTTCGAGCCGGCAGTGGCAGTGACCCATGCAGATGGTAATATGACCACCTATTTGTATTATCAGTCTTCTGAAGAAAAGGCTATCAGTGGAGGTATTGAGACCGTCATCACGCTTAAGGACAAGGTGTATCCGCTGACCGTGAAGCTCCACTATGCAGCTTATCCTAAGGAGAACGTCATCAAGGCGTGGAGCGAAATTTCTCATAAGGAGAAAGCTCCGGTTACGCTTTGGAGATATAGCTCTACAATGCTTTAATTCAAGGCAAACAAGTATTTCGTTACCAATTATCATAGCGACTGGGCTAAGGAAGGACAGCCTGAAACTTGCCAGTTGACTGCTGGTAAGAAAATTGTTGATACCAAGTTGGGTACCCGTGCAGCCATGCAGGAGGAGCCGTTCTTTGAACTGGGATTCGATGAGCCTGCCAAGGAGAATGAGGGCAAGGTGATGCTTGGAACCATCGGATGGCCTGGCAACTTCCGCTTTA
>OGLB01000992.1_pt1 | contig 13044 bp, 11 predicted proteins | sample 1572551 | NCBI WGS metagenome assembly OGLB01 (sample SAMEA2582003, study PRJEB24529) | metagenome | biome: Human gut stool | place: China | collected 2011
ACACGGAAGTAATTATAGTTGTGACCGAGGCTACTGAGAGCCAATCCGGCTCTTTGGCTTGCCAGCTCCCGACTTATTTTCAGGTCGCCCGTGACGGCTTTCATGTAAACTTCCGAGTCCGGTTGCATCTTCCAGATACCGTAAAGACGGCTGAGGATGCGCATTTTCATCTCCTCGGTTGCCTTGTTCGTGAACGTAACCGCAAGGATGTTTTTATAGGAATAAGGGTTTTGTATCAGAAGCTTTATATATTCCACGGCAAGCGTGAAAGTCTTTCCACTTCCTTTATATACGGTTAAAGGTTTCATCTATATTGCTGTTTTCGTTTCTTATCAGGGCTGTACAGTACGTTGCCTTCTCTTGGACGCGCAGAGCGTCTTTATCTTCATGTCATTCTTTCAGACGAGAATTTACCAGTCTCTGAACAGTTCAAATCCAAAGCGGAAGCCCACACCCTCAAACTTCTTGTTGCTTATGGCGGTAAATATTCCGGCAGTGAAGAAACGGTTTGTAAATCCGTAGCCGCACTCGATGTAAGGGTGAAGGTGTTCGGCCGAAAGAATGTTTATGTAAATACGTTCAATCTCCATCATCTTTCCGATGTAGGGGATACGTGAAAGAATCATTAATGGCGCCTCATACGTTACGTTCGAACGGATGTAATATTTGGACGCATTGTACCAGTTGCTGTTAAGCAGTTGGAATTCTCCCGTCCAGTCGTCGTTCCAACCTCCGGGTATATTGACGTCGCGGAAATTGGTGTAGTCGAGAAAGTAAGAGTTGTTACTTTTTGAAGTGTAAAATCCCCCGCCGAATTTCATGGACAGACTTCTTAACGAATGATATTGCTTTTTTAGCGAAAGGTCGAACTCGAAACGCTCGTAGTCCATGTCGGCGTTGCCAACTTTGATACCGCGCTCGTAGTCGGTGGTTATTACCAGATCTTTTTTTCCGAGCGGTCTGTATTGCAGTTGTAGTGCCGGAGCGAACGAAAAATATTTTGTCGGGCGGTCGGCAATCTCGAAACCCCTCGGGTCAACGGCGGAGCGACGGTGATAGATAAAGCCCGGCATGATACCCCATTTGTCTGTGATGTCGTAATGAACGTTGCTTTTCATGTAAAAGTCCTTGAAATAATCAAGATTCATTTTGTCCCAATCGATATGGTTGGGATTTTCGTTCTTTACCTGTTTTACGATGTCGGATGTCGTAATTCTGTTGCCGTTACCCATTTCCACCTCGATGTATCCGTCTCTTTTCTTGTTGAAAGTAAACCTCAACGGTATCTGATAATACAGCTGTTTCTGCTTGAATGAGTAGCCGGTTTTGAGCGAGAGAGAAATGTCTGTGTTGACTGAAAATGCGTAGCTGCCTCTTACTTTGAGCTTGTAAGTAATGCCTCTGTGCCCGCTGTAACTGAGATAAAGCGGGTTTAGGATGGGCGAAATCTTGAACGCTCCCTGTGCGTTGGAACCGAAGTTGCCCTTGGTCCGGTTGATAAGATAGTCGCCGAAGACGTCCCAAAGCATTTTGTTCCAATTCTTTTCTTCCGTGCTGTCACGTCTTGACGCCGCGTCAACCCTTAGCGAGTCGTATTCAGAATAAATCCTTTTGAAATGTGCAGGCAACGGTTGCGGACGAATTTCTTTCATCAATACGGTGTCGCGTTGATTTGTCATGGCGTCTGGAAAAGAAGCCTCAACACCGTAATTTGTTTTATAATGAACGTTCAGTTTGTTACCCATAAAATGAAATACGGCATCCATATCGCACTCTTTCGGCAGCAGAGAGAGTGCCCCCTCACTACCCATAAGGATGTCGATGTTAAACCTGACCATGTCGTATTCGCCCCTGCATCTCATTCTTATCACACGTCCCGTCTCTCTGTCAACGATTGCCGCCCCGCTTATCAGCTGTGTGTTGTAGCGCTTCGGGTGGAATACTATCTCGGCATGGTGGTTCGTAAGATAAGTGATTTCGTATTTGTAAAGTTTTCTGTTGTATGAGTTCAGAGGCGACAATATCTGGTTGTCGAATATCGTTATATCGTAAATGTCTGGTTGTACGTATTTCCATAGCGTCGGCATTGCCTCACGATGGTGCGGAATTGTGCCGATGTCGAGGTGGCGTATTGAACTGACCACATTGTTGTCTACTATTTTTACGCTTCTGAATATTTCTCCCGCGTATTCACGTCTGCCGCGGGATATGGCGTACATCGACGGTACGACCATAAGCGTGAAGTTGCGTTTTTGGGTCTTTATGAAATATCGGGAGTAAACGTTCGTTTCTATCGTGTCAGTCTTGTTCCCCATCTTCTGCCTGTATTCCATGATTGTCCGGAGTGTCAGAGAGTCACGCTGAACAACGGATATTGCACTGCCCGTGTCGGGAAATAGGCATAACGCTATTAACGGAATTATGGCTTTGAGAACTTTCACAATGCAAATATACAAGATATTTTTAAATTCATGGAATTCGTTTGTTAATTTAACGCTGCATTTTCTAAGGTCATGTTAAATACATTTTGTAAAAGAAAAAGTGAAAATTAATTTCATTTTGTCATTTGAAAAAATGCCGTCTGAATTTGGAAAATAGAAATTCCGGACAGTGAAAACATGTCTCTTGCGAAATGTAAAACAACCTTTGAAGATACAAAAGACCACCTTTTACCTGAAAAATCATCAAATTAGAGTGATGAAATGCCACCTTTTACATCGTAACAGCTAACCTTTGAAGATGCAAAAGACGGTCTTTTATATAGCAAAAGACCGTCTTTTGGAAGACAATCGAAGCTCGAAAATTGCACACTTTCTCAACGTTTGGCGTAACGCATTGTATCTCTGAGCGTTATTGCTGCACATGAAATTTTCGCTGTACGTCACCGGATGGAAGAAATTTTCAAATTTTTAAAAATACGGGCGTCAAGCAAAATCACATTGTCGGATTTTAACCGGAATATCTGACAAATGGTTCTTGATATAATCAACATCGGTCTGTAATCGTTTTTTTGACAATTTAAATCGGTCTCTTATACGGATATTTTTAACCATACCGCTTTGATGTATTAAAATAATGTGTGTTAAAGCGATAAAAAACACTTTGTAAAAGAAATATAATAAAAACTGCACAATTAATTTTGAATTGTGCATATAAAGACGTATCTTTGCACAAATTTTTGAATTTTGTGCAATGAAAACCATTCCAAGTTTTAATTCCTGTTTAGAAAAAAGCATTATCGACTATTGGGATTCAGATGCCTTGACCGATTATAAAGGCGTGACCCTGCAATATAAAGATGTGGCAAGAAAAATCGAGAAGCTGCATATCATGTTCGAGAACAGCGGCGTACAGCAAGGTGACAAAATAGCCATCTGCGGACGTAATAGTTCAAACTGGGCAGTCGCATTCATCGCAACACTCACATACGGAGCGGTTGCCGTGCCGATATTGCATGAGTTTACGCCCGACCAAGTCTATAACATCGTTAACCACAGCGATGCAAAACTCCTCTTTGTCGGCGACATCGTTGCCACCACAATTGACGCCACAAAAATGCCGGATCTTGAAGGCGTGATTTATATTCCCGACTATTCGCTGCTTGTATCAAGAACGGATAAACTTACATACGCCAGAGAACACCTTAACGAACTCTTCGGAAAGAAATATCCGAAGGCGTTCAGAAAGGAACATGTAAATTATTATATCGAGCAAAGTCCTGACGAATTGGCTCTGATTAATTATACAAGTGGTACGACGGGCTTCTCAAAAGGCGTGATGATACCTTACCGCGCGATGTGGGGAAATCTTGATTTCGCCATGTATAATATCGGCTCGAAGATCAAGACAGGCTCAAATACGGTCAGCATTCTGCCGATGGCTCACATGTACGGCATGGCCTTTGAATTTATCTTTGAATTCTGTCATGGTTGCCATATCTTCTTCCTTACACGCGTGCCCAGCCCCGCAATCATAGCACAAGCTTTCCGTGACATCAGACCGGCGATAATTATTGCCGTACCGCTCGTCATCGAGAAGATTGTCAGGAAGAAAGTCTTCCCGAAAATTCAGAATAACAAGATGCAATTACTTCTTCATATGCCAGTCATAAGCAAGAAGGTAAAGCATAAGATCTGTGAGGAAGTTTACAACGCTTTCGGTGGAAATCTGTATGAAATAATTGTCGGCGGAGCAGCTTTCAATCAGGAAGTTGAGGCTTTCTTGAAGAGTATTGACTTCCCGATAACCGTAGGTTACGGAGCGACAGAATGCGCACCGATTATAACTTACTCCGATTACAATGATTTCGTGCCGACATCTTGCGGTAAGGCAGCGTTGCACATGGATGTGAAGATTGACAGCAGCGATCCTTATAACGTTCCGGGCGAAATACTGTCACGTGGATTAAACACCATGCTTGGATATTACAAGAATGATGAAGCTACGGCGGAAGTGCTTGATGAAGAAGGATGGTATCACACGGGCGACCTCGGCCTGATGGACGAAAACGGAAATGTGTTTATTAAAGGACGCAGCAAGAATATGCTGCTCGGAGCCAACGGACAGAATATTTATCCGGAAGAGATTGAAGACAAGCTGAACAGTATGACGATGGTCGTTGAGAGCTTGGTAATTCAAAAAGGTGATAAACTTGTCGCTCTGGTTTATCCTGATTATGAAGAGGCTAAGAATATGGGATTTTCGAATGAGGATTTGCAACATATAATGGAACAAAATCTTATTGAATTGAACGAAATTCAGCCGTCTTACAGTAAAGTTTCGATGATAAAGTTGCAGGAAGAAGAATTTGAAAAGACCCCCAAGAAGAGCATAAAACGTTATCTTTACAAGAATGTCGAGATTTAAAATGTTGCATTCTTGACCGTCGGAGACGTAAGGAATGTTATTCATACAGGAAGAGCCACTGAGATGTTCACAAGCGGATAAATAGCTTGCATTTCAGTGGCTCTTTAATTATAATAAGGTATTAAGGTGAAAAATGAAAATACAAATCTCGTTAAAGAAAGATTATTTTTATGTCATATTACATTTATCTTTAAACATTATTTTGTAAATTTGTGGCTGAATTATTCTACCGCAAGATTTACATGGCACTTATAATCGTTTCGATATTATTGATTGGATATGTCCTGATAGCCACAGGACATATAACTAACGTCAATCGTGCTGCCGTTGCCATGTTTATGGGAACAGTTGGTTGGGTTCTTTATATTTGTTACGGCACGGACTTCGTAATGAGCCAATACCCGCATGATTATTCCGTATTTCTTGGCGGAATACCATCGACAAGCTCGTTGGCAAAAAGCTACATCGCCTCAAATATTTTCTTGAAATACGTAGGAAGAGGCGCAGAGATTGTTTTGTTCCTTCTGGCTACGATGACCATCGTTGAAATACTGAATAACAACGGATGTTTTGACTTCATATCAAAATGGATAAAAACACGCAACAGCCATAAACTTTTATGGGCTATGGCGGTAACGACATTCATTATTTCGGCAAATCTTGACAACCTCACAACAACAATGATGATGCTTGTAATCATGCACAAACTGCTGCCAAACCGCAGACAACGCATGATATACGGCTGTGCGATTGTAATTGCCGCGAATTGTGGCGGAGCCTTAACCGTTATCGGAGATCCGAACGGACTTGTACTGTGGAATAATGGCGCGGTTACAGCTACCGACTTTTCCTTGTCATTGGCAGTTCCTTGTCTTATCGCTTGGGCTTTGCCTACTTATTGGCTCGGTCGTGCTTTGCCTGATCATATTGAGCTGCAAAGTACAACCATGCCTTATCGAGGTGACGATACAAATCTAAATTATTGGCAGAGAATGCTTATGCTGTTTGTCGGAATTGGAGGCTTATGGTTCATTCCGACGTTTCATAATATAACAAGTCTCAGCCCATTCCTCGGCGCGTTGTGTGTACTTTCGGTTTTGTGGATTGTTAATGAAATATTCAATCGCAAACTGATGAATGCCGATCAAATGACAAGATATTCCGTGCCGCGAGTGCTTCAATATGGGGTAATCCAACTTATGTTGTTCATTATGGGAATAATGCTCGCCCTCGGTGCTGTAAAAGAGACGGGAGCAATGACCGTGTTGAGCGATTTTATTGATCTCAAAATACATAATATTTGGATTTTGGGCGTACTTACGGGAGTAGTAAGCAGCGTGCTTGATTCATTTGCTACATGTATGAGCTTTGTCTCTTTGCATTCGGTCTTTACTCCGGAAACAACCTGTTTGCTGCTTAAAGATAGTTATGAAACATATTTTATGCAAAACGGATTGTTCTGGAAGATAACCGCTTTCAGCTCAGCCATGGGCGGAAATATCCTTCTGTTTGGTTCCGTAAGCGGATTGATTTTGATGAAGATGGAGCGCGTTCATGTCGGTTGGTATTTTAAAAATGCCGGATTAACAGCAATGATCGGTTGGCTCGTCGGACTGTTTGTTATGTGGATATTAGGTTGAGGAAATGACTTTACAATCAATTGCTTGCATATTTAATTAGATTTTATATGTCAATAAGCAAGTGTTTGTAATTCGTTTTATTTCCGATTTAAGATAAAAGGATAAATTATTAAAAACAAAATATTATGGCTAAGATTAAAACAATAGGTGTTATGACTTCCGGAGGGGATGCTCCGGGAATGAATGCCGCAATACGTGCGGTCACAAGAGCCGGTATTTGTAAAGGTTTTAAAATTAAAGGTATTTACCGCGGTTATGACGGACTCATCAATGACGAAATCGAAGATTTTACGACCGAGAATGTAAGCGGCATCATAATGTTGGGTGGAACAATCTTGAAAACCGCACGCAGTAAAGAGTTTATGACACCCGAAGGTCGTAAAAAGGCCTACGACAATATGATTAAGAACGAAATAGACGCTTTGGTAGTAATAGGCGGAAACGGTTCGCTTACTGGAGCAATGACGTTCGCACAGGAATATGATGTTCGTTGTATAGGATTGCCGGGAACGATTGACAATGACCTTTATGGCACAGATTCTACAATCGGATACGACACGACGATGAATACAATCGTTGAATGCGTCGACAGAATTCGTGATACGGCGCAGAGCCATGAACGTATTTTCTTTGTTGAAGTGATGGGACGTGACGCCGGTTTCTTGGCTCAAAATAGTGCAATTGCATCAGGCGCCGAGGCGGCAATCATTCCGGAGGATTCTACTGATGTAGACCAGCTGGCTCGTTTCATGGAACGAGGCATCAGAAAAAGTAAGAGAAGTTGTATCGTCATTGTCTCGGAAAGTCCTAAATGCGGAGCGTTGTATTATGCCGACCGCGTAAGGAAAGAGTTCCCCAATTATGATGTACGTGTGTCTATCCTTGGTCACCTGCAACGTGGAGGACGTCCGACGGCTCACGATCGTATTCTGGCGAGTCGAACAGGAGTAGGCGCTATCGATGCAATCATGCAAGGACAACGAAATGTTATGGTCGGTGTTCGTAACAATGAGATTGTCTATGTGCCGTTAAGTGAGGCTATCCGTTCAGACAAACCGTTTGACAAGAAGTTGATAACGGTGCTTGATGAGTTAAGCATTTAAATTAGGATTAAATAATAAAAAACGTCTTTCGTTTTATCTTTAATAATGTCTACGAAAACATATAAATTGCATTTTTTGTGATTTTGTTTTGTGAATAACAAAACTAATTCGTACATTTGCGTTTTAGAAAGAAATAAATATAAATCTAATAATATATGAAACAAATCAAAGGACATATTTCTCAGATTGTCGGTCCGGTAATTGATGTTTACTTTGCTACGGACGGACAGGATCCTGAAAAAGTATTGCCTAAAATTCATGATGCGCTTTCGATTATCCGTCCTGACGGTCGTAAGCTTATAATAGAAGTTCAGCAACACATTGGAGAAGATACAGTAAGATGCGTTGCTATGGACAATACGGACGGTTTGCAACGCGGACTTGAAGTTGTTTCAACCGGCAGTCCTATCCTTATGCCGGCTGGTGAACAGATTAAAGGACGTATGATGAATGTCATCGGTCAGCCGATTGACGGAATGAAAGAACTTGACATGGATGGTGCATATCCTATTCACAGAGAGGCACCGAAGTTTGAAAGTCTTTCCACACATAAAGAGATGTTGCCAACCGGAATTAAAGTTATCGACCTTCTTGAACCTTATATGAAAGGTGGAAAGATTGGATTGTTCGGTGGCGCAGGTGTAGGTAAGACAGTCCTTATCATGGAACTTATTAATAACATTGCAAAAGGACATAACGGATATTCGGTATTTGCCGGAGTGGGAGAGAGAACCCGCGAAGGAAACGACCTGATACGAGATATGCTTGAATCAGGAGTTATACGTTATGGCGAGAAGTTCAAGAAAGCAATGGAAGAAGGCAAATGGGATTTGTCTTTGGTTGATCCTGAGGAATTGAAAAAGTCTCAGGCTACGCTTGTTTATGGACAGATGAATGAACCGCCGGGAGCACGTGCGTCAGTTGCTTTGTCCGGACTTACTGTCGCAGAGGAATTCCGTGACCATGGAGGCAAAGACGGCGAGGCAGCGGATATTATGTTCTTCATTGACAATATTTTCCGTTTTACACAGGCGGGTTCAGAAGTATCTGCTCTGTTGGGACGAATGCCGTCAGCAGTAGGTTACCAACCGACATTGGCAAGCGAAATGGGTACGATGCAGGAACGTATTACTTCAACAAAGAATGGTAGTATTACGTCTGTACAGGCTGTTTATGTGCCTGCCGATGACCTTACGGACCCTGCTCCTGCAACTACTTTCACCCATCTTGACGCTACAACAGAGTTAAGTCGTAAGATAGCCGAGCTTGGTATTTATCCGGCTGTTGATCCGCTTGGAAGTACATCTCGTATCCTTGATCCGCTAATCGTCGGAAAAGAACATTATGAATGTGCTCAGAGGGTCAAAGAGATTTTGCAACATTATAAGGAATTGCAGGATATTATTGCAATTCTTGGTATGGACGAACTTTCAGATGAGGATAAACTTACTGTAAACAGAGCACGTCGTGTACAGCGTTTCTTGTCTCAGCCGTTTACCGTAGCCGAGCAGTTTACCGGTTTGCAGGGTGTTATGGTTCCAATCGAAGATACCATAAAAGGTTTCAATGCAATCCTTAACGGAGAGGTTGATGATCTTCCCGAACAGGCTTTCCTCAATGTTGGAACGATAGAGCAGGCTATTGAGAAAGGAAAGAAGCTCATGGCTGCTGCGTCAAACTCTTAATCAATAGAAAGATATGGCATTAACATTGAAGATTGTTTCACCCGAGAAAGTGGTTTTTGAAGGAGAAGTAACAAGTGTAATAGTTCCCGGGACATCGGGACAATTTGAAATTCTTGAGAACCATGCCCCGATTATATCTTCTTTGGAAGAAGGAGAAATTACATATATGACAGAAACAAGAAACACTCAACAGATAAGAGGCGGTTTTATTTCTGTCCAGAAAAATCGGGTAAATGCTTGCGTTGAGATATGATAAATGATATCAATAATTCAAGCAGACGTTATTGGAAAAATAGTCTTTGGCTTATAACAGGTCTGACTCTATTAACATTGATTGTTGTACAAGTGTTCAGATTAAACCAAATATTAGTTCCTTTAATTGTCAGTTGTATATTCTCTTTGTTGATATCTTTCTCCTATTCATATTTCTGGAGATTGATTGTGACAAAACATCCGGATAATTTAACCGCGTTTTATACGGCGAGTTCCGGATTGAGGATGTTGCTTGCTTTGATAACGATGCTTGTATATTATTTGGTTGAGGGACGTTCAGTAATGCTTCCTTTTGTGATTGTATTTATGACGTTCTATTTTGTAATGCTAATCTATCATACGATCTTTTTCTCCAAGATTGCGAGTCGTTCTTAGTGTATTACTTCATGAAAAACGACAAAACATCTTGAAAATAAGAAAAATAAATATATTAAAATGAAGTGGTTAAAGTCGATAATATTCTTGTTCGTCGTTGCATTTTCTTTACAGATTTCAGCGAAAGAAGATGCCGGCAAAGATGACAAGATAGACATTCCGCACATTGTGTTGGAACACATGTCGGATGCGTACGAATGGCATATCACAACATGGGCGGGGCATCATGTCGGTATTCCGTTGCCGGTCATAGTTCGTAGCGAAAATACCGGTGATTGGATTTTTTGCAGCAGCAGCAATCTTCCGGAAAATTTCTTCTACAATGAGGAACATCATGGTAAAATTTATGAGAAAATGCCTGATGGTACTACTGTCCGTCCGCTCGATTTCAGTATAACTAAGGTCGTTGCTCAAATTTGGATTGTAGTAATTATTCTTATATCAGTATTCCTTACTTGTGCACATTGGTATAAAAAGCGCGATGAGAAAAGCAATGCGCCCGGAGGATTTGTCGGACTGATTGAAATGTTTGTTATGACAATTTATGATGATCTGATAAAGAGTTCGATAGGAGAAAAACATTTCAAACCATACGCACCTTATCTTCTGACTGTATTTTTCTTTATTTTCACGACAAACTTGCTTGGACTTATACCGATATTTCCCGGCGGAGCTAATGTAACGGGAAATATTAATATAACCCTTTTCCTTGCAGTTTGTACGATGTTGGCAATAAACTTGTTTGGAAATAAGGAATATTGGAAAGAAATATTTTGGCCAGAAGTCCCCCTGTTCCTAAAAGCTTATCCTGTGCCAATCATGCCGGTAATAGAATTATTTGGAATTATAACAAAGCCGTTTGCGCTTATGATTCGTCTTTTTGCGAACATGATGGCGGGACATGCCATAATTCTTTCTTTTACCTCTGTTATCTTCTTGGGGTGGCAAATGGGAGTAGGATACGGAATGGGATTAACCGGTTTTAGTATTATAATGCTTTTATTCATGAACTGTCTCGAGGTTCTTGTGGCTTTTATACAGGCATATGTGTTTACAATGCTTTCAGCTGTATTTATCGGATTGGCGCATAAAGAACATGAACATAATGTTTAATGCAGAAAAAGAATTTTAAATAAAATATCAATAAACAAATTAAAAAAATTACGACTATGATTTTAACATTATTGGAAGCCGCCGGCTTGGCAAAATTGGGCTGCGGATTGGGAGCAGGTATTGCAACTATTGGTGCAGGTTTGGGAATTGGCAAGATTGGCGGTAGCGCAATGGATGCTATCGCACGTCAGCCTGAGGCATCAGGTAAGATTCAGGGAAACATGATTTTGACATCAGCATTCGTAGAGGTTGTTGCTCTCTTTGCTATTGCTGCTTGTGCATTCCTTATTTAATTTTTTAATAATAAACTTGTAGTTAATCTACATTCAACAATAGTAAATGGATTCACTTAATTTGCCATCCATACTCACACCTGACTTCGGTCTTCTGTTCTGGATGTTGTTGGCGTTTCTCGTAGTATTCTTTGTCTTGGCAAAGTATGGCTTTTCTACAATAACAAATATGGTGGAAAAGCGTAAAGCTTACATTGACGAGAGCTTATTGAAAGCTCATGAGGCTAATGAGAAATTGGCAAATATTCAGAAAGAAGGTGAGAATATTTTGAAAGAGGCGCGTGAACGTCAGGCTCAGATATTGAAAGAGGCTGCCGAGACTCGTGACGCTCTCTTGACAAAAGCTCAGGAAAAAGCCCGTGAGGAAGGAGCACGAATTATCTCGGAGGCAAAGACACAGATAGAGGCTGAAAAGCAAAGCGCCATTCAAGACATACGTCAGCAGGTAGCTTCTCTCAGTGTGTCCATTGCTGAAAAGATTTTACGTGAACGTCTGTCTGACGATACCGTGCAAATGCAATACGTGGATAAGTTGCTGGATGAGGTTTCTGCAGAGGAAAAGTAATTAAAGTATGGATTTTGGTGTTATTTCTATGCGCTATGCGCGTGCTTTGCTTAAAAGCGCGATGCAGACAAAATGCGAAGATAAGGTCTATAAAGACATGGCGTCTGTTGCCAAGTCTTATTTGGACGTACCACAGTTGCGCAAGGCCATCGATAATCCCATGCTTTGCAATGATGAGAAAAAGAAGTTGCTTTTGACTGCTTGCGGAGGAAATGTCGTGGAGCAGACAAGTCGCTTCATTGACCTTGTATTGAAAGAAGGGCGTGAAACAGCAATGTTGTTCATTGCCACATCTTATATTACTCTTTATCGCAAGCAGAAGAATATCATCCATGGAAAACTTATAACCGCGGCTCCAATCAGTTCTGCGACTGAAAACAAAATGAAACAGATGGTTCAGAAGAAGACTGACGGAACGGTTGAGTTTCTTACGGAGGTTGATCCTAATATCATAGGTGGGTTTATACTTGAGTATGACACTTTCAGAATGGATTATAGTGTGCAATCACAGTTGCGCACCGTCCTTAAACAATTAAAATAACAATGAATAATATAAAACCAAGCGAAGTTTCTGAAGTATTACTTCAACAACTCAATGGTATAAGTTCATCACAGAACTTTGACGAGGTTGGTACGGTTCTTACCGTCAGCGACGGTGTGGCGCGTATTTACGGTTTGCGTAATGCAGAGGCAAACGAACTGTTGGAGTTTGAGAACGGTACAATGGCTATCGTGATGAACCTTGAAGAGGACAATGTCGGTTGTGTGCTTCTGGGCACCACTTCCGAGATTAAGGAAGGCATGCTCGTTAAACGTACAAAACGCATTGCCAGCATCAAGGTGAACGATAATATGCTTGGACGAGTGATAAATCCGCTGGGACAGGCAATAGACGGAAACGGAGACATCGATCTTGCCGAGTCGTTTGAGATGCCTTTGGATCGTAAAGCACCCGGCGTTATATATCGTCAACCGGTGAAAGAGCCGTTGCAAACAGGTCTTAAAGCCGTAGACTCAATGATTCCTATCGGAAGAGGTCAGCGCGAGCTTATCATCGGAGACCGTCAGACTGGTAAGACCGCGATAGCCATTGATACAATCATCAACCAAAAGAGTTTTTATGATGCAGGT
>OGLB01000996.1_pt1 | contig 13010 bp, 11 predicted proteins | sample 1572551 | NCBI WGS metagenome assembly OGLB01 (sample SAMEA2582003, study PRJEB24529) | metagenome | biome: Human gut stool | place: China | collected 2011
ACTGGCGAACAGCAAAGTGTTCCGGCTTCTTCTTTTCCAGTTCCTCAAAAAGCTCGTCCACGGCATTCTTAAATTCTTCATCATCCTCGCGGACTTCGCTGGCGTTGATGAACTCCAGCAGCGTGGAGAAGTTCTGCTCCTCCTCCGGGGCTTCATACCAGATGTAGCCAATCAGTGCGCAGTAGAGCAGGCGTTCAGCCTTAACCCAGAAATCCTCACCGGACTTCTCGCCATCCCCCTTTGTGTTGGCGATAATGGTATTGACCAGTTTCAGAATATCCTTTTCGCTACGGATATAATGGAACGGATTGTATCGCATGGATTTTTTGAAGTTGATGGTGTTCAGGACTTTGATTTTATACCCGGCATCCGAGAGCATCTTTCCGCACTCGATAATGATCGTACCCTTGGGGTCCGTTACGACATAACTGACCTTTTGGGGCATCTGCATCAAGTTGGGCTTGACGTAAAATCGGGTCTTACCGCTGCCGCTGCCGCCGATCACAATGACGTTCTTATTGCGGGCGTACTTCGGATGCTTTGGTCTACCACTCATCATCAGCCGTTCGGTCTGTGTGAGGATGACGTTGTTCTCGAATACCGGGTCAATAAAAGGTTCGATGTCCTTCTGGTTGCCCCACCGGGCAGAGCCGTATTCCTCGCCTTGCCGATACTTCTTCGCGTTCTTCCCTTTGAAGTAGATTACTGCTTTCAGCGCAGCTGCGCCGACCAGCCCCACCATCAGGTCGAACGGGTGAAAACTGGGCAAGACACTTTTGTAGGCCAGGCCAAAGTTCATAAAAAGAATCATCAGCCTGTCCACCACGGAATCACCATTGCAATGACGGTAGAGCCATGCGGCTTTCTCCACCATGTAAAAGGCGATGATGTACGGAAAATTCAGCAGGATCAGCTTTTTCATATCTGCTGCCTGCACCATCCGGCTTATCTCCACAGCCAGTTTTTTGCCCCATGCCGTGCCGCCCGTCTGGTTGGACGGTGCTTTGCGCGGCAGGCGGGCAGGTGTTTTCAGATTCTTCATCGTATCGGCTCCTGCTCCCTCTTCTTTTCTTTCTTGAGTTGACGGTGATTGGAAAGTTCCTCTTTCACCTTTTCTAGCTTCTGACGCACCGATTCACGCTTCTGCTTTTTCAGCGTTTCACTGGTGTACTCCTTAAAGGCGGCAGTCATAACATCCACGTCCTTGGCCTTGAAAAAGACAAGGTATTCTGTTTTGCCCTCCTGTTCCACCTTTTTCAGACTGTAATCAATGCCATACTTCCGGGCCACCCGGTCAAAGGACTTGATATTATTGTCCGTGACAACGATGTTCGTGATCTGTGCGCCACTCTTTTGCAGGCTCTTGATGCTCTGCTTTCCTATTTTCTTACATTGGCCTTTTTCTCCTTTTCTCTGCTGCTTTTTCTTGTCCATCTCTGCCAGCAGCTTTATCAGGGCTGCTTTCAAAATCTGTGCGGTGATTTTTCCTCCTTTGATGCACAGTGAGATGGTTTTCTCGTTGACTTCTTCCTGCACGGTTGCTCACCTCCCATCTATCGCCGCTGCATCAGGGGCGGACTGCCCCGGCCGCAGGCGGCGCGGTATCGCCCAGCACCGAGCGGAACTTCTTACGGCACTGGTGCAGCAGATAGCCGCACTCCCATTTGTGGCGGCAGTGCTTGCAGGGATGGCCGCTGTCCGTTCCCGGACGCTGGCGCATCATGCGTTCAAACGGATTGTCGGTAAAATTCATAGGCTTAACCTCCCTGTTCAGCCAGCGGCAGCACTCCACGCCGCTTCAACGTATGGTAAAGGAACTTCCGGCCTTTCTGCGTCCATGCCGTGTGCAGCTTTTCCACCTCGGAACGGCTCACGGCCTCCAGCACCGCCGGGGAAGGCGGATAGGGGCTTTCGTTGGTGTTCAGCTTGATGTACTGCTGATCCTGCGGCTGCTCGCCCGGGGTGTAGGGGGTGACAGCGGCCAGCGTGGGAGAAAGGAATTTACTCATGGTTCAAATCCTCACTTTTCATACCGGATGGTCACGCTGCGGGCGTGGGCGTGCAGGCCCTCGCGCTCGGCAAAATCGGCAATGCGGGGTGCCACCTCGCCCAGCGCCTCGCGGGTGTAATAGAGGAAGCTGGACTTCTTCACAAAGTCGTCCACACCCAGCGGGCTGGAGAAGCGGGCCGTGCCGCTGGTGGGCAGGGTGTGGTTGGGGCCTGCAAAGTAATCCCCCAGCGCCTCCGGCACATTGCGGCCCAGGAAGATGCTGCCCGCGTTTTTGATCTCGTTCAGCACGCCGAAGGGGTCCTCCACGCACACTTCCAGATGTTCCGGTGCAATGATGTTGCAGGCCTCAATGGCCTTGTGCAGATCGGTGCAGACGATGATCTTTCCGTTGTCGTCCACGCTGGCGCGGGCAATGGCGGCACGGGGCAGCTGGGGGATCTGCACCTCCAGCTCTGCCTGCACGGCCCTGGCCAGCGCCGGGCTGTCGGTGACAAGAACAGGGCTGGCCAGCTTGTCGTGCTCGGCCTGGCTCAGCAGGTCTGCCGCCACCCAGGCGGGGTTGCAGCCGCCGTCGGCCAGCACCAGAATTTCGCTGGGGCCGGCGATCATATCAATGCCCACCTTGCCGAACATCTTCCGCTTGGCGGTGGCAACGTAGATGTTGCCGGGGCCGACGATCTTGTCCACCGCCGGGATGCTCTGGGTGCCGTAGGCCAGCGCGGCCACGGCCTGTGCACCGCCGGTCTTGAAGATCTTGGTCACACCGGCGGTGGCGGCGGCGGCAAGGATGACCGGATTCACCCTGCCGTCCTTTCCGGCGGGGGTTGTCATCACGATCTCCGACACGCCCGCGACCTTGGCCGGGATGACATCCATCAGCACGGTGGAGGGATAGGCCGCCGTGCCGCCGGGCACATATACGCCCGCCTTTTCAATGGGGGTATATTTCTGGCCCAGCACGATGCCAGGCTTTTCGTTGATCACGAAGTTCTTGTGCACCTGCTGGCGGTGGAAGCTCTCAATGTTGGCGGCAGCCTCCCGCAGGGTCTCAAGGAAATAGGGGTCCATATTGGCAAAGGCCTCATCGATCTCCGCCTGCGTCACCTGCAGGTCGTCGATCTTTGCCCCGTCAAATTTCAGCGCGTACTCCTTCAGCGCCTCATCGCCCCGGGCGCGGACCTCGGCAATGATGCCGTCCACCACATCCTCCACGTTTTTCTCCGCGCGGATGTCCCGGTTCAGGATCTCCTCTGGCCTGAGCTCATCAAAATTATACAGCTTGATCATTTTGTTTCCTCCTGCAAGGTCTTGCGCAGCGCTTCCAGCATGACATCCATCTCGTTGTGCTTGAACTGGTAGCTGGCCTTATTGGCAATGAACCGGGCCGAGATGGGCATGAACTCGGTGACCACCCGCAGGCCGTTCTCCCGCAGGGTGGTGCCGGTCTCCACGATATCCACAATGACATCGGAAAGGCCCAGAATGGGGGCCAGCTCAATGGAGCCGTTCAGCTTGATGATATCGATATCCCGCCCGATGGACGCATAGTAGCTCTTTGCAATGTTGACGAATTTGGTCGCCACCCGCACCGGGCGGCTGGGGTCATCCTTGTAATCTGCCGGGGCAGCCACGCACATCCGGCACCTGCCAAGGCCGGTATCCAGCAGCTCGTAGACATCTGCAGAGGCTTCGGTGAGGATATCCTTGCCCACGATGCCCACATCTGCCGCGCCGTGTTCAACGTAGATGGCCACATCGCTGGGCTTGACAAGGAAGTAGCGGATGCCCGCCGCAGGGTTCTCCACCACCAGCTTTCGGGTGGCGTTGTAGTCCTCGGTACAGCCGTAGCCGATGCGGGCCAGCAGGTCATACATCCTGTCACCCAGACGGCCCTTGGGCAGGGCCACATTCAGCATGACCCGGCCCGTGCTGTTCCTCTGCACCGGCGGGGTGGGGGCGCTCAGGCGGTCCAGCTCGTCCAGATAGACCGCAAAGCCGATGGCCCCGGCCCCGGGGGTGAACTTCTGCATCAGCAGGTCGTAGCGGCCGCCCTTGAGCAGGGGCCGCGGCAGGCCCTGCAGGTAGCCCTGAAAGACCAGCCCGTTGTAGTATTCCATCTCACCGGCAAGGCTCAGGTCAAGGCGGACCGCCCCGCCGGAGGCCTCCAGCGTTTTGGCCAGTGCCCGCAGCTCAGCGGCGGCAGCGCGCATCCGGTCGTTGCGGCAGGCACGCTCTGCCTTTGCCAGCGTCTCCTCACAGCTGCCGGAAAGCTCCAGCAGGCCCCCAAAAAAAAATTGGATTTTGGAGTGTTTTTCATTGACCGATTGCGGAATTAGCTGTAAAATCTAAAAAAGAATAGTGGCTGTAGAGTGGGGGACTCTACGATCTGCTCGATCTTTAAGTATTATGATAAGGATTACGCCAATGCGGTGCTGGAACTGCAGGCGGCCGTCCGGTTACAGGGAGCAGGTACTGAAAGCTATCGGGGGTCTTGCTATTGCACTTGCCAATGATGGAAAGCTGGAAGAAGCACAACAGGAGCTGGATACATTGCAGAAAAAAGGCGCTTCCTCCGGTGACCGTGATCTGGTTGCGGCAGAGATCCTGTCCTTGCAAAAGAACTATGATCAGGCACTTGCACTTTACACAAAAGTGTTCAATGAGGTGGAGGACCCGCAGCTCCTGAGCCATGCTTACCTGTCAGCCGCAAATGCAGCGCTGAATCAGGACGATATGGAAAAGGCTGTGCGCATTCTGAAACAGGGATGCCAGAACCTTCCGGAAGGTCAGGCTGTGCTTCAAAAGGAGATGCTTGCGGATCTTATGATGCAGCAGGCAGCATCTGACAAAGAAAATGCAGAAGAATACTATGCTGAAGCGCAGCAGCTGCTGGAGGAACTGGTGGACAGCGGCTACGATACTATTGCCACCTGGTTGAATCTGGCAACTGTACTGCAGGCATTGGATCAGTACAGTGAAGCTGAAAAGGTTTTGAAAGATCTGCAGGAGCAGTATCCATCGGATTATCGTTTTGATATGCAGATGGCCTATCTTCTGATCGACCAGCTCCGCACCAGCGGATGGCTCAAATAAGGAGGGAATACCTGCGTCTACCGGACAAATCTTTTGTGTGGTTGGAATCGTTGACATGATCGTTTCGGCTGTTGCGGCAGTCGTTTCAGCATGGATCCTGCGCAGCAGGAAAAAAAGCTGAAGGAACAGATCTGGAACGAGTATCAATAAAAATCAATCGATTAAGGGGTATGAAAAAATGCTGAAAAAACTTAGTGTAACGGCTGCTATTCTTGCAATGTCGGCCATGCTTCTGGTGCCGACTGCATACGCGGTGCAGTCAGTAGACGCACCGGCACAGGTGGCTTTGTGACGATTGACGGCAAGCTGTATCATGTTTCGAAGAATGGCTATGCCATCGATCGGTACGCCAAGGGTTTGCACGAGATCGACGGAGGAATGTACTATGTCAAAGAGAATGGCTCGTTCCTGACGAACAGCGCGGTAGAATACCTTACTTTTGATGCGAATGGCCGCTATACCTCTGGCAATGCAACGCTGGACAGCTATGTGGATCAGGCACTGGCTGCGTGCACAAACTCTGGCATGACGAAGGCGCAAAAGCTGCGCGCCGCCTATTTGTATGTCCGGGATCACGGCGCATACCTTGCCCGTCCGCATCAGGCAAGAGGCACAACGGCTTGGGCAGAAGAGAGCGCTTTGTTCATGTTTGAACACAAAAAGGGCAACTGCTACTGCTTTGCAGGCCAGTTCCTTTATATGGCCCGGCGGCTGGGCTACAATGCCTATGTAGTGTCTGGCGGTGTGGGCCGCAAGGACTCGGATCATGCATGGGTCATGATCTGCGAGAACGGAGTTCCCTATATCTATGATGTGGAACTGGAGTGGGGCTATCGTGCCGGCAGATGCGGCCATGCAGAATATAATATGTATAAAATGCCGCTGAATAAAACGGTGTTCAGCTACCAGTTTCCGTGATTGCTGAGGTAGCCGAAAAATGGTTTTTAGCTCCGTAATTTTCTTGTTTCTGTTTTTGCCCATCGTGCTGGGATGCTATTATCTTTTGCCCGGGCGGGAAGCAAAAAATCTCTGGCTCGTCGCAGCCAGTCTGCTGTTCTATGCCTTCAGCGGGCTGTGGTATGTTCTGCTGCTGTTGTTCTCTGTGTTCTGCAATTATCTGGCCGGTCTGTTCGTCTCCGGGCGAAAGAGCGTGCTCTATGCCGCTGTGGCCGTTAATCTGGGAATCTTGGGTATTTTTAAGTATCTGACTTTTCTGGTACAGACAGTAGACCGGCTGCCGGGCGTGACGATCCCGGTGCCTTCCATCGTTCTGCCGGTGGGTATCTCGTTCTTCACCTTTCAAGGGCTGAGTTATGTGATCGATGTATACCGGAATGAACGCCTGAAGAGCACTCATTTCCGGGATGTACTGCTGTACATTGCTCTGTTTCCACAGTTGGTGGCAGGACCCATCGTGCGTGCACGCGACTTTATCCCGCAGATCCGCCGTCCGCTGTTTGTCTCCAGGGAGATGTTCGGACGTGGAATCTTCCTCATCGTGAGTGGGCTCTTCAAGAAAGCGGTTATATCGGACTATATCAGCGTTAACTTTGTAGAGCGTATTTTTGATAATCCTACTCTTTATTCGGGGGTGGAGAATCTGATGGGTGTTTATGGCTATGCCTTGCAGATTTATTGCGACTTCTCCGGTTACAGTGATATGGCTATCGGCATTGCCTTGTTGCTGGGCTTCCATTTCAATATCAATTTCGATTCCCCTTATAAGTCCGCTTCCATTACGGAATTTTGGAGGCGGTGGCATATTTCGCTTTCCAGCTGGTTGCGCGATTACCTTTATATTTCTTTGGGAGGCAACCGGAAGGGGAAAATCCGCCAATATGCCAATCTCATCATTACCATGTTCCTGGGCGGCTTGTGGCATGGCGCTTCGTGGAATTTTGTACTTTGGGGAATGATGCATGGCGTTGCGCTTGCAGCCCATAAGTTCTGGATGGGCATCACCGGCAGGAAAAAGGGAGAGCGCAGTCATGGCATCCGCCGCTTCTTCGGTATCGTCATTACGTTCCACTTCGTCTGCTTCTGCTGGATATTCTTCCGCAATGCCGATTTCTCCGCTTCGCTGGATATGTTGAGGCAGATATTTACGACTTTCCGTCCCGGGCTTTTCCCGCAACTGATAGTGGGCTATTGGGAAGTGTTTGCCTTGATGGCGCTCGGCTTTTTCCTGCATTTCGTGCCTGACAGTTGGGAGCACGCTTGCAGCAAGGCGGTCGTTCGCCTTCCGTTGATAGGGAAGGCGTTGCTGCTGGTTGCCATAGTCTATCTGGTTATTCAGATGAAGAGTTCGGAGATACAACCGTTCATTTACTTCCAGTTCTAAGGGTGGTACTGCCGGTACCGGCTGCTGGTATTCCCTGTACCGCTCTTTGGTAGCTCATGTACCAAAGGGTGGTAGGTCTCGTACCTTAGTAAGGTACTGCTCGTACCACTGTGTGGTACGGCGTGTACCACGGCGTGAAATATCTTGGTACACGTATCCCTTTCATTATTAGCATGCTGCCGGTATTATTCTTTCCTACCGGATTAATATGTGTAAATAGTATATGTCATGATACATACAGTAAACTTTATGAAACATTTGGCACAATGGTATATCGGGTAACCCTGTATCTTTGTACGGTAAATAAATCTGATTACTATCATTAAAACAGCAACAACCATGAAACGGAAACTTATCTGTTGGTTGCCTCTTCTATTGCTGATAGGGTGCAGCCAACCTACGTACAGAACAACCTCTTTGACTCCGGATAAGCGGGCGGAACTTTTATTGAAAGAACTTACTTTGGAAGAAAAAGTAGCATTGATGATGGACACTTCCCAACCGGTGGAGCGCTTGGGTATCAAACCCTATAACTGGTGGAACGAGGCGCTGCACGGTGTGGCACGTGCCGGATTGGCTACGGTTTTTCCGCAACCGATAGGTATGGCAGCCTCTTTCTCGCCTCAAACAGTATATGAAGTATTCAATGCCGTATCGGATGAGGCGCGTGCAAAAAATACATATTACGCATCGCAGGGCAGTTACGAGCGTTATCAGGGGCTTACCATGTGGACGCCTACGGTGAATATTTACCGTGATCCGCGTTGGGGACGGGGTATTGAGACCTACGGTGAAGACCCTTATCTCACCAGTCGCATGGGTGTCATGGTAGTGAAAGGTCTGCAAGGAACCAATGACGGGAGATACGATAAGTTGCATGCTTGTGCCAAACACTTTGCTGTACATTCCGGTCCGGAATGGAACCGTCATTCTTTCAACGTGGAGAACCTTAGTACACGTGATTTGTATGAAACCTATCTGCCGCCTTTTGAGGCGTTAGTGAAGGAAGCCGGTGTAAAGGAGGTGATGTGTGCCTATAACAGTTTCGAGGGAGAGCCTTGTTGCGGCAGCAACCGTTTGCTGATGCAAATTCTCCGTAACGATTGGGGGTTCGATGGTATTGTCCTTTCCGATTGTGGTGCTATTGCCGATTTTTATAATGAATACGGGCATAAGGCATATTCCGATGCAGAGTCTGCTTCGGCAGCCGCAGTGCTGAACGGAACGGATCTGGAGTGTGGCTCCAGTTATAAGGCATTGGTAAAGGCAGCTCAAGAAGGCAAGATTGATGAGAAAGACATTGACAAGGCTGTGCTCCGCCTGCTGGAAGCCCGTTTTGCTTTGGGAGAGATGGATGCTCCGGAAGATGTGTCTTGGACGAAGATTCCTTTCTCCGTAGTAGCTTCGGCTGCACACGACTCATTGGCATTGGATATGGCCCGCAAGTCCATGACATTACTGCAAAACAAGGACAATATCCTTCCCTTGAAACGTGGCGGTCTGACTGTAGCTGTCATGGGACCTAATGCTAATGACTCCGTAATGCAATGGGGCAATTATAACGGTATGCCGTCACATACAGTCACCATTCTGGATGGAATACGGAACGCGTTGGGAGCGGACGATGAGCTGATTTATGAACAGGGTTGCAGTTGGGTGGAAAGAACACTGATTCAAAGCGTGTTCAGCCAGTGTAAGTCGGCAGACGGACAGGGGTTTACGGCACGTTATTGGAACAATGTAAAGCATGAGGGCACCCCGGTGACTACTACACAAGTAACCACCCCTTTCCGCTTCTGTACCTCGGGAGCTACGGTTTTTGCACCGGGCGTAAACCTGACAGACTTCTCGGCAACTTACAACAGCGTGCTCACCCCTCTACAATCGGGCGAAGTGGTATTCGAAATTTATACATACGGTTCCGGTTGTCTGCGTATCAATGGCGAAGAAGTAAAGCGTTTCCGCAATACGCATGGTGGCAGGTCACTGGACTATACGCTACAGGTAAAAGCGGGTGGTCCTTACGACATCGAGCTTGACTTTGAATATTTCAGAAGCGATGCGCAACTGAATTTCGATATCGGCTTCAAGCAAAAGGTAAATATCGATGCATCTGTAGCTTGTGTGAAAGATGCCGATGTTGTAGTTTTTGCCGGTGGTATATCTCCTCTTTTGGAAGGAGAGGAGATGGGAGTGAACCTTCCCGGTTTCAGGGGCGGAGACCGTACGGACATTGAATTGCCGGCTGTTCAGCGTGAATTGATCCACGCATTGCATCGTGCCGGAAAGAAGATAATTTTGGTGAATTGTTCCGGTTCGCCCATCGCTTTGGAGCCTGAAACAAAGAATTGTGAAGCTATCCTACAGGCTTGGTATCCGGGACAGGCGGGCGGCACTGCCGTGGCAGATGTATTGTTCGGTGACTATAATCCGGGTGGACGCTTGCCTGTAACTTTTTATCGCAATATGTCTCAGCTTCCCGACTTTGAGGACTATAATATGACAGGACGTACCTATCGTTATATGACTCAACAACCATTGTTCCCGTTTGGTTACGGCTTGAGCTACACTACCTTTGAATATGGCAACTTATCCTTGACTAAGGAACAGATTAAGGTGGGAGAGCCTTTGAAGTTGACCGTTAACGTTACGAATAACGGTCAGCGTGACGGTGAAGAGGTGGTGCAGGTTTACCTCAAGAAGCAAGATGACGCAGAAGGACCGGGCAAGACTTTGCGTGCTTTTAAACGTGTCCGCATTCCTGCCGGAAAGAGTGTTGAGGTAGTGTTCGATTTGAACGGCAAGGAATTGGAATGGTGGGATGCTCAAAGTAATACGATGCGGGTTTGTGCAGGCAGGTACGATGTGATGGTGGGGAAAAGCTCGCAGGATCGGGATTTGCAACGTAGGAGTTTCGTGATTGAATAAATGTTTTAGATGCACTTTCGCAGAAAATATCATCCTGTCGTTCTTGGATATTAGATTCCTCCGAATGACAGGATGATAGTTGTTGTATATGTTACTGTTTTTGATAAGTTGCCTTATTCCACTTCAATCTCATCGATAAACAGGAAAGGTGTTCCTCCTTCTCCCGGATGTCCTTTGGGCAGGGCAGGGGTACGCTTGATTAATACTTTAACATAGCGTGCTTTCACCGGTTCGAAAGTAACTTCATAGTTTGCCACAGCTTTTTTACGGCTGTCCATTTCAACGGGAAATTCTTTGGCTGCCACCTCACGGAAGCTTTTGTTATCGTCAGACACTGATACTGTCAGGCCTGTACATCCTGCAACCCAGGCGCTCATGTCTATTACGGCATGGGTAGAGACATGCTTTATCTCCGGTAATTCGGCAACTGTCTTGCCTGCGGCATTGCCGTTTGACGCACCGAGGTCGATAACAGCCGTTACGTCTCCATCCAAAAAGCCAACCCAGTCGCCGGTTGCATAATTGTCAATTCCGCTCATTCCGTCTACTAAAGCGGTAGCACCTTTAAAGGCGTATTTCGGAGTGGGCTGTGTACCTGTCAGCTCAATCGGGCAGAAAGTGGCTTTGTTGATGTAGAAGCTTTTTTCTGTTACCTTGCTTTTTCCTTCAGGGCGGATAGCAACAGCACGCAAGTCGGCGGACTGGCGGATAACGATGCCGGTTCCGTTATACTGTTCGGAGGCTGTAGTGGGTTCAGTACCGTCTAAGGTATAGTAAATGGGAGCATTGTCAATGGTGCGAAGCGTGGCTACTATAGCTCCGCTACCGCTTCCGTCCTCTTCTTGGGTAGTGGTATATTCCGCTTGGATATCGAATATGTGTTTGGCATAATTCATGCTATCCCGTTGGTAGAACTTGATGAGACGCGGCAGGCGTTGGGTGAAGTCCGCGTAATCTTTCTTTTCGGGCTGTGTCCATTGCACTTCGGCAAGGGCAGCCATGCGTGGGAGTATCATATACTCTGCATGTTCGGTAGTGGCGATATATTCTGTCCATAAGTTGGCTTGTGCACCGAGGATATGTTTGGCCTGTTCTTCGGTAAGCGCAGCGGTAGGGTCGAGACTGTATACTTTCTCTACCGGTACGTATCCGCCTATGCCGAGAGGTTCGTCTTTACTGTCCGCAGTTTGGAGATAGTCAAAATAGCAGTAAAGATTGGGTGTCATAATTACGTCATGTCCCATTTGTGCAGCCTTGATACCGCCGGATGTGCCACGCCAGGACATAACGGTGGCATTTGGTGCCACGTCGCCTTCCAGTATTTCGTCCCAACCGATAATCTGCCTTCCTTTGCTGTTGAGGAACTTTTCGATGCGTGTCATGCAATAGCTTTGCAGACGGTCCTCGGCTGTATGTTGTTTGTCTGTTTTCAAACCTTCCGCTTTGATGCGTGCCTGACATTTGGGGCACTTGGCCCAGCGGGTACGGGGAGCTTCGTCTCCACCGATGTGTACAAGCTTAGAAGGGAATATCTCGGTGATTTCTGCCATTACATCTTCAAGAAACTGCATGCTCTGTTCGTTGCCGATGCACAATACATCTTCAAAGATACCCCAGTCGGGAGATACTTTGTACGGTCCTCCGGTGCATCCCATATCAGGATAGGCGGCCAAAGCGGCAAGCATGTGTCCCGGCAGGTCTACTTCGGGAATTACGGTGATGTAACGTTCTTGTGCATACTTCACGATCTCTTTGGCTTGTTCCTGCGTGTAGAAGCCGCCATACGGAATGTTGTCATATTTTCCGCTTCTTGCCTTGCCGACAACGGTGCAGTTGCGTTTTGAACCGACTTCCGTCAGCTTCGGATATTTCTTTATTTCGATGCGCCATCCCTGGTCATCTGTCAGATGCCAATGGAAAGTATTCATATTGTGTAGCGCCAGTAAGTCGATATATTCTTTTATGAACTCCAGCGGGAAGAAATGTCGGCATACATCAAGATGCATACCGCGATATGTAAAGCGGGGTTCGTCTTTGATACTGCCTGCCGGTAGCAGAATATCAGCTCCCTGAGCTTCGGCGGGGATTGATTTCCGTAATGTCTGGCAACCGTAGAACACGCCGTTCTCTGTCTGCCCGTTGATTTGAATACCTTCCGAAGTTGTTGTCAGCACATAACCTTCTTTATTGGCTATATCCGCATCTAAACCTAAATTGATTGCATGCTTTGCCGTTTCTCCGTCCTTTAAGCCTTTTACAGGAGGAGTATACCCTGTGGCTTGCCGGATATATCCGGATAAGAATTCAGCGTTGCGTTTCAGCAAGAGGTTGCCTTCTGGATAGGTAATGGAAACATTTTTGTTTAATAGAAACGGCTTTTCTTGTGTCAAAACAACCTCTTGGGGGAGAGGTATTACTTGGTAATCGGCTTTTTTTTCTGTTTGGCACGAAGAACATGCCAAAGCTACAACACCAGCAAGGAGTACGTGGTTAAGTTTCGTAAGCATAGATTTGATTGGTTTTTAATAAGTTTCTCGCAAATATCCGAAAAAAAATTATGTACAGAGGAGCGCTGCATATTTCTTTATCATATTCCATAAAAAAAGGCTATCTCTCCCAGACAGCCAATCTTTTTGT